>ENA-OQCO01000824-OQCO01000824.1-human-gut-metagenome-genome-assembly--contig:-NODE-824-length-15028-cov-2.470975_pt1 | contig 15028 bp, 15 predicted proteins | sample MGYA00242500_ERZ504582 | MGnify/ENA primary metagenome ERZ504582 (study PRJEB26092, sample SAMD00036346) | human gut metagenome | host: Homo sapiens | study: EMG produced TPA metagenomics assembly of...
CTTTGCGAGTTTTTATCGTTATCGCGGCACTCCTCAAGGTTCCGTGCAAGCACGGACTTTGACTCGTTGCTCGCGTAAATCACCTTCGGTGATGGCATTTTTGGCTTGTATGTCTCGGGATTTTGGCATATTCATGCCAAAACACCTCGCGGTACAATGGCTACTGAATAGTTACTCCAAAACATACAAATTTCCCGGTTGTTTATCCGATCAGCTCCTGTTTTACATAATCAAGAAATTTCATTGCCAGATCCGACAACGGTGTCTTTTCTCTTTTTACATATCCGAACATAATCTTATCGGATTCATTGGTAAGACAAATGCCCGGACGTGAAGGAGTCTTCCCGGGAGTAAGACTGTCGCCGCTGATGTTGGCGAGGCTGCCGTGATCCAGCATCTTTTCCATAATGTAGTCGCTGTTGGTTACGACGGAGACATCGATTTTTCCAAGGGTCAGATTATTTTCTGTATCCAGTTTCCAGCCTTCGTAATTGCCGGCGTCTTCCAGGAAGTTCTGGATATAATGCAGATTTTCGATTGTTTCCCGGGTGAGCTGTATTCCTTCTTTTTGCAGGTATCCGCCGCCGGGATACAGATAGGTGTCCAGTTCTTTCAACGGAATGAATTCCAGCTGTTTTCGTACCAGCAGATACTGCAGATCCGTCTGCTGACGGGTTGTCACGTAGAGGAAACCGAGTTCGTCTTTGTATTCATGGATACGCTCCAGCACTTCCCGCATTTTTCCGGTGTGTACTTGACAGTGCAGGTTTTCTTTTTCATGAATCTGATAAAACCGTACAAAGCAGTCTGCAATCCAGGAACTGGGGTTAAATGCAATATTCAACCACTGGGTATCTCCCACCGCGGACAGCTCTGCCATCGCTTCCACGTTTTCCAATACCCGGCTGGCATAGGCATAGGCCTGTTTTCCGTTTGGTGTCAGGCTGATTCCATGAGGATTTCGCACAAAAAGCGATGCCTGCATCTCTTCTTCCAGTGTCCGGATCACCTTACTGACGCTGGACTGGGTTGTATATAAAACAGATGCCGCCTCGCTGAAAGAGCCGGCATCTGCACAGGTGATAAAATATTTTAACTGTTTGATATTGATCATAAGTCACCTTTTTTTCCACAGACTGCAAACAATGGAGTCGGATTATAGAACGCATTTTTTTCCATGTAGACACGCTGACTGACTCCCATATCAATCTGGAACTGCTGCACACCGCTGCTGCTGAGAGCTTCCAGATCCCAGGCAGGACGGGCATAATTGCTTATGGACAGCTGGCGTTTGATATCCTCACACTCCTGCATCAGTGTATTTTCAATCTGGTTATGGGCATGATTTTTCGGAAGATCAGAAGTATCCGTAAAATCTACCGCTCCATAATTGGCATCAAAGTTCAACAGCACACCGCCCGGTTTCAGCACACGCATCCATTCTTTATAGGCTTTCTGTGCATCCGGAAGCGTCCAGGTCAGATTCCGGGAGATCACAAAATCAAAGGTATCGTCATCGTATTCCGGATTCTCTGCATCCATTACCTGAAACTCACAATCTGCCTGTTCTTCTTTTGCCAGTTCTCTGGCATGGAGAATCATATCCGGTGTCAAGTCAATCCCGGTCACCTGATGTCCTCTCTTCGCCAGGAGAATAGAGAAAATCCCGCACCGCATCCTACATCCAGGATCCGCAGATGCTCTTTTTCCGGCAAATATTTATCGATTTCTTCCATCCATCGTTTCGCCAGTGGACTGTGAAGTTCTTCTCTTCTCTGCTCTTTGAAATCTGAACTTCGTTTTGTCCAGTAACCGGCGATCTTTTCTTTCCGGTCATCTTTTTCATAAGCGATTCTTCCGTAGGCGATCATCGGTCCTTCCTTTGTCACCTGCAGACTTCCCGTCTGGAAAAGAATCACACCGTCATATCCCCCATAACTCGTCTCCAGGGTCTTTCCTTCATAGTCTGTGACCTTTCCAAGCTTTTCTCCCTCTGAAAACATATCTCCCGGTTTTTTATCCGGATACCATAAACCGGCCTGATTTGCCGACTGATATACCACATCCGTCACTTCCATGGGATAATGATTCCAGTAACCACGGCTGGTCCGGTAAATGCCAAGGTAACGCAGGATATTTTTCAGATCCCTCTTATTGGACTCTACTTCTTCTCTCGTCCATCGTCCCATACCACCCCTCTCAATCAGGATGCTCGGAATTCCGCAGGAGGCTGCATAATTATAAGAACCACCGGATTCCACATTGGAGCGTACCATATACGGAACGTCCACGTGTTGCGCCATTTTTCGGGAAACCTCGATGACTTCTTTTTCTCCTTTTCCCGCATAATATACAAACGGCGTCAGATCTTCATATTCATCTCCGCTGTGAAGATCAATATAATAATCTGCCACACTGTGCAATTCTTTTTTTATGGCACTGGCGAGTCTCTGTGTTCTTGTTCCCTTTTCATCTCCCGGGAACTGCCGATTCAGATTTTTCCTGTCTTCCAGACAGAGACTTCCTGCCCGCTGCTCGAATTCTTCAGGACAGACCACTTTTACGATCACTATTGTTCCTGTGATTTTTTCCATTTTTTAATTCGTTCGCCAGTTCCACTGCTGTCTCCACACCCACATATTCCCCTGGGTGCACGGCCGCAGTGATCAGCACGGTCTTTCCCTCTTTTTCCCCGTGCAGAACCGCCGCCGGAAGTACGAATTCTCCGCCTCCGATCATCAGCGTTCCCTGCCATCTCTCGCCCGGGGTTATTTCCAGCCCTGCTATCTGAAATTTATTCTCGTTCTTCATCATTTCACATTCAATCCGTCCTGTATGATTCTTACTCTTTGACTGCTTCGATACCAAACATTGGTGTCGAATGATAATTGACCTTTTCCACCTCTGACCATACCTGGTTCCAGACTTCCGTATCCACACTTACCCGGGCTGTTCCGAGTTCCTGCAGTATCTTTTGATCCCACCGGGGGCGATTGATCCTGCTGAGCGGCACCTGTCTGGCAATCTCTTCCATCGTATCGATATCCGTACAGGTATAGTGATCTTCCAGTCCGGCCTCAGTTACCATCTGCCGGTCTTTCTCATATTCTTCTCTTTTTTCAGCATCAAAGAGATGATGATACCAGTTGGCATCATAATTTAACAGAATACCACCTTTTTTCAGCACACGCATCCATTCTTTATACGCCTGCTCCGGATCTTCCAGGTTCCAGGTCAGATTCCGGCTGACTACTGCATCAAATGTTTCATCCGCAAATGCAAGATGACTGGCATCCATCTGACAATATGTGATCTTTTGTGCGAATGCTCCTGCATTTTTTTTAGCCTCTTCCAGCATCGCTTCTGTATAATCCACAGCAGTCACCTGGTAGCCTGCCTCTGCAAGAATAATAGAAAAAAATCCTGGACCGGTTCCGATATCCAGAATCTTATAGGTCTCATTTGTTCTGTTCTCCGGAAAATGACGTTCCAGTTCCCGTCTCCAGTTTGTCCGGTTATCACCCGCCAGTTCTTCCTGATTCACCTGAGAGTACCCTTCGGCTCTGTCAGTCCAGTAATCTTCGATCTGTTCCAGTAATTCCATATATTTTTCGTCCCTCCGCATAACTATATCGTTAACGCTCATTATATCATGAACTTCGTTCATGATCGCCATTCGCCGCTCCCGATGAACAAACTTCGTTTGTTCTCGCTCGCTAACGCTCATTATATCATAATTGTTTCTTTTTTCACAAGCCTCCACGGGGGATATTTTTCTTCACTTTTTCACGTAACTATGCTATACTAATAAAGTTATTCCAGCTTTTTTTGACCGGAATAGCATAACAGTTTTTATTTTAACCAAAGAAAGGGATAATCTATGTTAAGTACAATCGAATCCATCAATTCGGCGGTCAACAATTTTATCTGGGGAGTCCCTGCTATGATCTGTATCATCGGTGTTGGTCTGTATCTGACCATCCGTACTCATTTTTTACAGATCCGCAAATTTCCCTATGCAATCAAGACCACCATCGGACGTATGTTCCGAAAAAAAGACGCATCTGACGGTTCTCTGACGCCTTTCCAGGCAGTCTGTACCGCTCTGGCCGCGACGGTCGGTACCGGTAATATTTCCGGAGTCGCGGGTGCCATCGCCATCGGCGGTCCCGGTGCTGTCTTCTGGATGTGGATCTCGGCTATCCTTGGCATGTGTACCAAATTTGCTGAAGTTACCCTTGCCGTACATTTTCGTGAAACTAACGCCAAGGGAGATCTTGTCGGTGGACCTATGTATTATATAAAAAATGGTCTTAAAAAACACTGGCACTGGCTGGCGTACCTTTTTTCCGCTTTTGGTGTCCTTACCGTATTCGGTACCGGTAATGCCACACAGGTCAATACGATCACAACGGCTGTCGATTCCGCACTGATTAATTTCCACCTGATTTCTGATCAGTCTGTCAGCACACTGAATCTGATCATCGGAATCGTGATCACGATTCTGGTCGGTCTGATCCTTCTTGGCGGTATCAAGCGAATCGGAAGTGTGACGGAAAAACTGGTTCCTTTTATGGCATTGTTTTATATTCTTCTGGCACTTGGTGTTGTACTGATCAACTTCCGTAATATTCCGCATGTTTTTTATTCTATTGTTTATGGTGCTTTTCGCCCGCGTGCTGTAACCGGCGGTGTGGTAGGAAGCTTCTTTCTCAGCATGAAAAAAGGAGTTTCCCGTGGTATCTTCTCCAACGAAGCAGGTCTTGGTACCGGATCCATCGCCCATGCCTGTGCGGATACCAGAAAGCCGGTGAAACAGGGTCTGTTCGGTATCTTTGAAGTATTTGCCGATACCATTGTCATCTGCACCCTGACTGCTCTGGTTATTCTGTGCAGCGGCATCACGGTCACTTATGGACAGGCTGCCGGTGCAGAACTCACGATATCAGGATTTACTTCTGTATATGGCAGTTGGATTTCTGTTTTTACAGCCGTTGCGATGTGTTGTTTCGCTTTTTCTACAATCATCGGATGGGGACTGTATGGAGCAAGATGTATCGAGTTTCTGTTTTCCAGTGAGAAGGTCGTAAAGCCGTTTATGGTTGTATATTCTCTGGTAGCCATTCTTGGTGCTACAGTGGAACTTGGACTTCTGTGGAGTATTGCAGAGACCTTCAACGGTCTGATGGCGATTCCAAACCTGATTGCGGTGTTCCTGTTGTCGGGGACGGTTGTGAAGATGGTGAAGGAGTATTTTGCTACAGAAGGAAAATAAATCTTTTTAAGAGAGAAACGCCTGAATCTCAATATGAGATCCAGGCGTTTTTCATCTGTCAGGGCTTAGTTGCATCGCATTTTTCATATTAGTATCTCCAAATATCTCCGCACTCTTTCTTCTACTCGGAATTTCTTCGCATATTCCGATAATTGAGGAATGTTTTTATCTTTTCTGTCCACGTATCGCTTATATGCCTCAGCAGCAATACCAATATCTACTTCTGTTCGTTTTCGTAGAATATCACACAATGTCCTCTCCATGCTGTATGTGGTAATGATATTTTCTCCCGGCGATTTCACACGAATCAATCCCAGATCATACCATTCTCTCTTTACTGTCGAACATATTATTCTATTTTTCTATGTGAGGAACCCGGTTTCGTCCGCTTAGGGAAAAAACTATACTACGCCAGTTCCCCCGTATTCCCCGTATACAACTGATAATATTTTCCTTTTTCTTCAATTAACTGGTCGTGTGTTCCACGCTCGATGATACGTCCGTTTTCAAGAACCATAATACAGTCACTGTTTCTTACGGTGGACAGGCGGTGTGCGATGACGAAAGTGGTCCGTCCATGCATCAGCTTATCCATACCATCCTGTACCAGCTTCTCCGTTCTGGTATCAATCGAAGAAGTCGCTTCATCCAGGATCAGCACCGGCGGATCCGCTACCGCTGCACGGGCGATAGACAGAAGCTGTCTCTGCCCCTGGCTCAGATTGGCACCGTTATTCGTCAGTTTCGTCTGATAGCCATCCGGCAGTCTCCGGATAAATCCATCCGCATTCGCCAGTTTAGCCGCCGCGATCACCTCTTCATCCGTAGCATCCAGCTTTCCGTAACGGATATTTTCCATAACCGTATTCGTAAACAGCTGCGTATCCTGAAGAACAATCCCCAGAGACCGACGCAGATCTGCTTTTTTGATCTTGTTGATATTAATACCATCATAACGGATCTTTCCATCCTGGATATCATAAAAACGGTTGATCAGATTGGTGATCGTGGTCTTTCCTGCTCCGGTAGAACCAACAAATGCAATCTTCTGACCCGGTTTTGCAAAGAGCTTGATATCATGCAGAACCATCTTTTTCTCATCATATCCAAAATCCACACCATTAAATACCACATCACCTTCCAACGGCTGATAAGTTGTTGTATTATCCGCTTTGTGGTAATGTTTCCATGCCCAGTGACCTGTATGTTTCTGTGCTTCCCGTACCTCACCATTCTCAATTTCCGCATTAACCAGTGTAACATACCCTTCGTCCAGTTCCGGTTTTTCATCCAGGATACGGAAGATACGGTCTGCACCTGCCAGTGCCATAACCACACTGTTTAACTGCTGGCTGACCTGGTTGATCGGCATGTTGATACTCTTGTTAAAGGTCAGGAAACTGGCCAGTGCACCAAGGGTCAGACCGCCGACTCCATAAGTAGCAAAGATACCACCTGCGATCGCACATACCACATAGCTGACATTTCCCAGCTGTGCATTGACCGGTCCCAGGATATTACCGTATTTATTCGCATTGTTGGCACTGTCATAGAGTTCATCGTTTAACTGATTGAACTTTTCCAGGCTCTCTTCTTCATGACAGAACACTTTTACTACTTTCTGTCCTTCCATCATCTCTTCGATATAACCGTTTACCGCACCCAGAGATTTCTGCTGTGCAAGGAAATATCTACCGCTCAGTCCGGCTACTTTCTTCGTAGTAAACAGCATGATGGCGATCATCACCAGAGATACGAGTGTCAGCGGTATACTCAGGATGATCATGCTGACAAAGACACTGACAATCGTGATCACACTGGATAACAGCTGTGGCATACTCTGGCTGATCATCTGACGCAGCGTGTCAATATCATTTGTGTAGATTGACATGATATCTCCATGCGCATGGGTATCAAAATATTTGATCGGAAGACTCTCCATGTGATGGAACATATCATTTCTCAGATTCTTCAGTGTTCCCTGTGTCACATATACCATGATCCGGTTATAGGAAAAGGTAGCCCAAACACCGATCAGATAGAATACCGCAACCTTCAGGATCGCTCCAAGCAGCGGACCGAAATCCGGACTGCTCTGCCCGATCAGTGGCATGATATACAGATCGATCAGATTTTTCATAAACATGGTTCCCTGGACATTGGCAATGACACTGACGAAAATACACACTGCCACAATTACCAGATGAATTCCATAATTTTTTCCGACATATTTTAAAAGACGTCCCATCAGTTTTCCCGGATTTTCAACCCGGGGTTTCGGACCTCTCGGTCCTCTTGGTCCTGGTCCTGGCATGATCAGACACCTCCTTTCTCGTCAAAATCTCCGCCGCCCTGGGTCTGAGATTCATATACTTCTCTGTAAATTTGATTATTTGCAAGCAGTTCTCCATGAGTACCAAAGCCATCTACCTGACCGTCATTCATGACGATGATCCGGTCTGCCCCCTGTACACTGGAGATTCTTTGTGCGATGATCAGTTTCGTCGTACCGGGAATCTCTTTTGCAAAAGCTTCCCTGATCCGTGCATCGGTAGCGGTATCAACGGCACTGGTAGAATCATCCAGAATCAGTACTTTCGGTTTCTTTAACAATGCTCTGGCGATACACAGACGCTGCTTTTGTCCACCGGATACATTGGAACCACCCTGTTCGATATAGGTTTCATACCCTTCAGGCATCTTCTCGATAAATTCATCGGCACAGGCCAGCTGGCAGGCGCGGATGCATTCTTCTTTGCTGGCTTCTTTGTTACCCCAGCGCAGATTTTCCAGAATCGTTCCGGAAAACAGCACATTTTTCTGCAGTACCACGCTACCTGATTTCGCAGAGTCTCCATATCATAAGACCGCACATCCATACCGCCGACTTTGATATTTCCGGTGGTCACATCGTACAGACGACTTATTAGATTAACCAGACTGGACTTTGCACTTCCGGTTCCACCGATGATACCAATCGTCTCTCCTGCATGAATATTCAGATTGATATCTTTTAAGACATATTCGCCACTTCCTTTTTTGTAGCTGAAGTTTACATGATCAAAGATGATACTTCCATCTTTTACTTCTGTCACCGGTCTTTCCGGATTGGTCAGTTCCGGTTTTTCTTCCAGAACCTCTGTGATTCGTTCTGCACTCGCCACACTCATGGATACCATAACAAATACCATGGACACCATCATCAGGCTCATCAGAATATTCATACAATATGTAAGAAGACTCATCAGTTCTCCGGTAGTCAGCTGATCGGTTACGATCATCTTCGCACCCAGCCAGCTGATTCCAAGGATGCAGCTGTATACCGCAAACTGCATCAGAGGTGCATTATAAGACAGGATCTTTTCTGCTTTTACAAACATTTTATATACATTGTAACTTGCTTTGGAAAACTTTTTGTCTTCATAATCTTCTCTCACATACGCTTTTACCACACGGATACCGGCAATATTTTCCTGCACACTCGCATTCAGATCATCATATTTTTTAAATACTTCCTGAAAATATCCGGACACCCGGCTGATGATAAAGAACAGGCATGCTCCCAGAATAATAACTGCCACCAGATAAATACTTGCCAGTTTTGCATTGATATAAAAAGACATGATCATCGCACAGACCATGCTGATCGGCGCACGCACAAACATGCGAAGCAGCATCTGGTATGCATTCTGTACATTGGTTACATCCGTGGTCAGTCGTGTGATCAGTCCGGCGGTACTGAACCGGTCGATATTGGAAAACGAAAACTGCTGAATGTTTTCATACATGGCTTTTCGCAGGTTTCTTGCAAATCCTGCGGAAGCATTGGCTCCACAGACACCACCCATGATACCTGCATACAGACCAATCAGTGCTGCCACGATCATCCATCCGCCTATGATACAGATATGGCGGATATCTCCTTTCTCCACACCATCATCGATGATGGATGCCATGAGAAAAGGAATCAGCATCTCCATCAGGACTTCCAGAATCATAAATAACGGAGTCTTGATGGAGTCTTTCTTGAACTCTTTGATCTGAGCTCCCAGCGTTTTAAGCATTACTCTCTCCTCCTGTTTGTTTCTCCCTGTTGAATCTCGATATTAGAACGCATCTTACGGATTACCCGGAAAAACACTTCCAGATCTTCGTCCGATATTCCCTGACGAAGTGTGCTTTCCAGCCGGTTGATGTTGCGGATCGTTCCTTCCTGCATCCTGATACCAACTTCCGTCAGCTCCAGTTTCTTTAACCGGGCATCTCGTTCCACACTGACTCTGCGGATATATCCTCTTTTTTCCATCAACTTCAGGATCCCTGTCGCTGTGGACCTGGCTATGGAAAATTCCGCCTCAATATCCCGCTGATAAATGTCTTCTTCGGAATGCTCATATAAAACCGGATAATCCAGCTTTGCATCATCGTCAATTCCTCGCCTCCCATCGCTGCACGATAGGCGGTCATCCGACTGTGAATCTCATTTTCCAGCCGTTTATTTTCAAATCCGATGTGATCCCTGTATTCTACTTTCAGCATCCTGTGACCTCCTTTCTGTTTGTTCGGATGCGAACAGTTCGGTAGCGTTCGTTCGTTCACGAACTATTTTATGACACATTTCCTCGTTTGTCAATACCAGCTCACGGCAAAATATTATAAATCAAAATTGGTTCACCGGACCAATTATTGATATACGATACAAAAAAGATGCAGGTTGTTATTTCTACAACCTGCATTCATCTATCTTTCTGCATCTTCCGGTTCACACCATCTGAATGCATTTTCTTTTATCTGATTTTAGATCTCAGCCAGTTTCAGCAGATCCGGGATCTTGGATTCCCATCCGAGAGCATGATATGAACACCCTGGCAGTATGGCTTACACTCTTTGATAATACGTGCAGCAATCTCTACGCCGGTGATACCTGCTTTTGTTCTTTCTTTGTCTGCTTTCAGTTCTTCGATCATCTCATCCGGAACATGGATACCGGCAACGTTATTGTTCATGAATTTTACCATACCGGCTGATTTCGGGATGATGATACCAACCTGTACCGGTTTTCCGAACTGTTTTGCTTTTTCCATGAATTTGATGAATTTTTCCGGCTCAAAAACAGCCTGAGTCTGGAAATATTCTGCACCTGCAGCTACTTTTCTTTCCATCTTTGCCAGCTGTGCATCAACGGAATCGCTGCATGGAGATACAACAGCACCTTTGGAGAACTTCGGCGGTTCGCCAACCAGCTGATTGCCACCCAGATCTACGCCTTCTTCCAGCAGTTTTACGGTATGCAGCAGAGATACGGAATCCAGGTCAAATACCGGTTTTGCCTGTGGATGGTCACCCATCTTGGTATGGTCACCGGTCAGACACAGGATGTTGTCGATACCGAACATGGCTGCGCTCAGAAGATCAGATTCCAGAGCGATACGGTTTCTGTCACGACAGGCAAGCTGGAAGATCGGGTTCATCCCTGCATCTTTCAGGACTTTACACATAGCCAGAGAGCCCAGACGCATAACAGAAGACTGATTATCGGTTACATTAACTGCATGAACATCTTTCAGATAAGTTTTCGCTTCTTCTACCAGTTCGTCCACGTGGATCCCTTTTGGCGGTCCTACTTCTGCAGAAACTACAAATTCACCACGGTCGAATAATTCTTTCATTTTCATTATACATTGCTCCAATCATATTAAATTTATAGATGCATCGTATTATGTATCTTATATTATTTTGCTACTTCATCATCTGTTGCAAAATTGTGAATCTGTGTCGGACATTTCAGTACGTCCAGACGTCCGATAGCTTCCAGTCGTCTGTAGATACGTTCCCATCCACATTCCATGGTATTATCAACCTCGCACATGCCGTTTTTGGAACCGCCGCACTGTCCGTTGACAAGGCTCTTGGAACATGCTGTGATCGGGCAGATTCCACCGGTCAGATTCAGATAACATTCACCGCACTGGTCACATTTGTACTCTAACGGTGTCACACCCTGAAAACCAGGAAGCGGATAGGTATCGCAGGCTGCGCATACCTTCTTGTCATCCAGATATTCTGCGATTGTCTGTACACCAACACCACAGGAGAATACTAAAACCAGATCAGAGTCCTGGATCTTCTCCATATGTTTTTTCAGGCGTAATTCCATATTTTCCGGATTACAGATATAATCGGTAGTCATGATTCCTGTTACATTGCCTTCAGCGGAAAGTTCCTTCTGAAGTTCTACAGCTTCTTTTTCCGGAAAATGCACTTCTTTACATCCATGGCAGTTGATGATGAAAACTTTTTTCCCTGCCACCAGAGAGTTGATCATCTCTTTGTCTTTTAACTGGGTAATTAACATATTATTTCATCCCCCTTACTGCATTTTTTCCGGCTTTGATTCTGTCAATAATAGAGATTTTGGAAGAACAGATATACTGGCAGCAGCGACATTCCACGCAATCCATTACATGCATGTCTCTCATGCCTTCCCAGTTCTCCTGATCTGCATATTTTACAAAATACAGCGGTGAAAGTTCCATCGGACAAACATCTACGCAGCGACCACACTTGATGCAGGCCTGCTCTTTTGTCTCATCGGTATCGATCGCGATGATACCGTTGGAGCCCTTCATCATCGGTACTTCCAGATCTTTTAGCGGGAATCCCATCATCGGTCCGCCCATCTTAACCAGAACATCTTCATCGGTAAATCCGCCACAGTAATCGATCAGTTCTTTTACGCTGGTACCGATCTTGATGACAAAGTTGCCCGGATGTTTGATCTTCTCGCCTGTTACGGTTGCAACACGCTCGATCAGAGGCATACCTTTCCGGATCGCATCGGAAATTGCTTTCACAGTACTGATATTATCTACCACAACGCCAACATCTGCCGGGAGTCCGCCGCTTGGAACCTGTCTGCCCATGACACGTTTGATCAGAGTTTTCTCAGCACCCTGCGGGTATTTGGTTCTTGCTACGAATACTTCCATGTTACCGATATTTGCAACTTTTTCCTGCATCAGTTCAATGGCATCCGGTTTGTTATCTTCAATGACGATAATACCTTTTTCAGCACCTGTTGTCTTCAGGATCGCTTTCAGACCATAGATGATATCGTCTGCATATTCCAGAAGAACTCTGTGATCTGCGGTCAGCAGTGGTTCACACTCACAACCGTTCAGGAGAATGGTATCTACCGGTTTTGCCGGTTTCAGTTTGACACAGGTCGGGAAACCTGCTCCACCCATACCAACAATACCTGCTTCACGGATGATATCGATGATCTCGTCCGGAGTCAGGCTGTCAAGATCTTTGTGTGGCTGTACGGATTCGTGCAGAGTATTTTTACCATCCGATTCGATAACAACAGCCATCACTTCGCTGCCTCTGGTTCCATGCATACGGGGTTCTACGGCAACTACGGTTCCGCTTACGCTTGAATGTACCGGAGCACTAATAAATCCTGCTGCTTCACCGATCTTCTGTCCAACCTTTACGGTATCGCCAACCTCAACGATCGGATTCGCCGGTGCACCCAGATGCTGGGACATGGAAATAACAACGGTCTTTGGATCCGGGAACTTCTTCAGGGCAATATGCTCACTGAATTCTTTGCGTTCTGACGGATGTACTCCACCGTAATATCCGTTCAGTCTGTCTTCTCTGGCAGCTTTTACATAATCATTGATAACTTTGAAGTTCACTTTTGAGAAGTCACGTACCTGTACCGGCTGATGCAGAAATTCTTCCAGACGTCCCTGTTTTACCAGTCTCTGATAGATTTTTTCCCATGCACAGTCTTTATTCGGGTCTACTTCACATTTTCCGTTCTTGGCACCGCCACACTGTCCGTTGACAAGACTCTTCGAGCAGTCAACGATCGGACAGACACCACCTGTGATGTTCAGATAACACTGTGCACATGCGTCACAGCTCTTTTTGGTAAGTGCCATACCGTGATGACCTCTGTAGTTGAGCGTATTACTTGCTGCAACCACCGGTTTTCCTGACAGATCTGCAATCGTCTGGATACCAAGACCACAGGAGATTACAACTACGTTCTCTGTTCCTTCCGGAAGCAGATCCTGTAATTTTTTCTCTGTGTGCATCTTATTACATAAGAAATCAAACTTTGCACTGCCTGTAACCGTTTTTCCCTGTTCTGCTGCAAATGCTAAAAACTCGTCGCAGTCCGGTTCATCCACTGTTTCAAACTCTTTGAAACATTTGTTGCAGGCAATCACGAACAAATTGTCTTTGCCTTCCAGCACGGATGCAAGTTCTTCCTTGCTTTTCAGCTTATACTTCGTATAATTTTCCAATTGCTCACCTTCCTTGATATTTTTTATCCTTATAATTACCTGTCTTTGCTCTCTCTTCCGCCTCCGCACATCCTTGGAAAAGACCGCAAAAACCCGATAAATAAGTTCGTCCTATTAAGAGTACCATAAATTCACAATATTATCCAGTTTTATTAGCGATTTCTATAAATTTTTTGCATGAAAAGCACAAATTTTTTTATTTGTCTTGTTATTCGCGTAACTCAAAAGACAGCCGTCCGGTCATATCCATCTGCCGAACGGCTGTCTTTGCGTTTTTCGTTTTTTTATTTTTCTTTTGAAATCACATGATACGGTACTGCCACAAACACTGCCCCGCCGATTATATTTCCGACTGTTGCCAACAGTACGGTATACAGATACTGACCGACAGTGATTCCTCCGTTTGCCACACCGATTCCGATGATGCTCATATCTGCGATGCTATGCTCAAATCCGCAGGTCATAAAAATCAGAATACACCAGAAAATCATGATCAGTTTTCCGGATTCCGTTTTCATCTTGGTTCCGCACCATACTGCAAGACAGACCAGAATATTACACAGGATCGCACGCACCAGGATCTCTCCGACACCAAGACTAACTTTTGCTGAAGAAATTTTGATAAAATAATCTGCGATTGCTCCATCTCCTGCTGTCGGAAGTCCGGTCAGCTGGAAAGCCGCTACACAGAGCAAAGAAGCAATCAGATTGCCGATCCAGCAGACACACCACAGTTTCACAGTATCCGCCCAAGATACTTTCTTTCTCAGGGATGCTGCCGCCATCACCAGATTGTTACCGGTGAATAATTCAGCACCTGCCATAACAACCAGACTGAGAGCTGATGCAAAAGCAATACTCTGAATCAGTTTTACCGCAGCCGCTGCACCATTTCCATCCATCGACTGTCCCAGCACAAACGCTACCATACTGCCAAATGAAATAAACATTCCTGCTACCATGGATGAAATAAAATATCCCAGTGGATTTTTCTTCAACAGATTATTTTTGCCACCCCTGCATTACATAATGCCGTATACTCTTCATGAAACATAACTTTTTCCTCCTTGTCATCACATTTCATTATCTGTAATCGTTCAGCCACAAACCATTACCGTCTTTTCATAATCTCTTTGGCATTTCCCCATAATTTCTTTTTTGCAGACGCACCTCCTTTTTACACCAGCCGTCCGGATATCTTTTTCCTGTCTTTTATAAAGGAACAAAGAATGTGTCTTGGCACATCCTCGCGGAGCATTTTTTACTTTGCAGGAAGTCAATTTCTTGTAAAGTAAAAAAGGGCAACACTTGTAACTCTACAAATGTTGCCCAGACGGTCGGCATCCTGCAAATCTGATTCCCCTGTGGTATCCCACATTTCTCCGTCAGTAATCAGATTCTATGCATTCATTGTATAAGTATAATATATATC
>ENA-OQCO01000825-OQCO01000825.1-human-gut-metagenome-genome-assembly--contig:-NODE-825-length-15022-cov-1.936086_pt1 | contig 15022 bp, 17 predicted proteins | sample MGYA00242500_ERZ504582 | MGnify/ENA primary metagenome ERZ504582 (study PRJEB26092, sample SAMD00036346) | human gut metagenome | host: Homo sapiens | study: EMG produced TPA metagenomics assembly of...
CAAAGTTTTCAACATTTATTTTTATTATGTTGAAAACTATATTTTATGACAGATATGAACAAGGTGAGCGATGGAAGGAATTGATTCTCCCTGCTGCGAGGCCGTAGGCGACATGAGAGCGCCTGTTCCGATAAACAATAATTCTTTTATTTCGCCGGTCTGCAGCTTTGGCAGAAAATATCCGCAGAGAACGCTTGCGCTGCATCCGCAGCCTGACCCTCCGGCGTGGGTATCCTGTTCCTCCGGATCGAATATCATGACTCCGCAGTCCTTGTGCTGACTCCTGATGTCAATGCCGTCCTTTTCAAGAAGCTGAAGAAGAAGATCGCTTCCGACGATACCGAGATCTCCGGTTACAATATAGTCAAGATCGCTTGGAGAAAGCTTTGTATCCTCCAGATATTTTTTTATGGTTGAAGCGGCGGCCGGGGCCATTGCAGCTCCCATATTGTTGGCGTCGGTTATTCCAAGATCAGTTATAGTACCTATTGAAGCTCCTCTGATATAAGGGGCTCCTCCCTCCGGGGAAAGTATAACGGCTCCGGACGCCGTACAGGTCCATTGCGCGGAGGGAGTTCTCTGACCTCCGTACGAGAGGGGAAAGCGGAATTGTCTTTCCGCAGTAGAGAAGTGGGATGAGGTAGCGGCGGCAATATTTCCTCCGATACCGCTGTCTGTAAGGAGCGAACCGAGAAGCAGTCCTTCCGCCATTGTAGAGCATGCTCCGTAAATTCCGAGAAAAGGTATATTAAGAGAACGTAAACCGTAGGTTGTGCCTATGCATTGATTTATCAGGTCGCCGGAAAGAATGTAGTCTATATCGCGTCCTTAAGACCTGCCTTGGAAATTGCCAGACCGACAGTTTGCTTTTGCAGCTCGCTTTCAGCCTTTTCCCATGTATCCTGACCAAAATAGCTGTCAGTTTCAATTTTGTCAAAGCATGTACCTATCGGACCTTCCGATTCCTTTGAGCCAGCTATTGAGCGAAAGCTTTTATTGACGGTGAATTATCCGTTAAAAATGTATTTCTGCTGATTTTTTTTGCCATAAAAATGACCTCCGATAGAAGTTTTTATTATTATCCTCCAAAAATAAAAGAATATTCGGAAAAATTAAAATTGCTCTTGACCTGATATATTTAATGTGGCATAATAAATATTATGAAATAAAAATTATTTTTAAAGTTGGGGAGGTTATAATATATGGACGAGCTTTTTAAACCTATAAGCGGGCTAAAGGGCGTCGGAGAAAAAAAAGCGTCTTATTATAAGCGTCTCGGCGTTTTAACTGTTTATGATCTCATATATCATCTTCCCAGAGGATATATTGATTACTCATGTCCCGTTTCGCCGATGGACGCTCCGCTTAATGAATACAGTTGTTTAGAGGCGCGGTAGTAATGAAAATGCCTGAGCAGCGAATCAGAAAAGGTCTTAGCATATTTAAGGCAAAGGTATCCGACGGTCTTAACGATTTTATGGTGGTCATATATAATAATTACTATGGCTTCAAGGCTTTGCAGATAGGCTGTGAGTATCTTTTTTACGGTAAGGTAACGGGGAATCTTTTAAGGCGCGAGATAAGCTCTCCGAGAATAGTAAAAGCAGATTCAAGCCTCTTGTTCCGGTTTATCATCTCACGACGGGGCTTACCTCGGCGGCAATATTGCAGAATATGCGCGAGGCTTTAACGATATTGGAAAGAGAACCGTTTGAAAGCATGCCTGCCTATTTACTTATTGAAAACGATCTTATGAGCCTTCCCGCGGCGCTTAGGGCGATACATTTCCCAAAAAATCAGGAGGAGGCGGATTCGGCCGCAAAACGTCTTGCCTTTGATGAAATGCTGATACTTCAGCTTGGTATGCTGATGCTGAAGGAAAAAAGCAGGAAAAGCACTCCCTGCGTAATGAATAAAAAAACCGGTTTAGACGAGTTTTACGCAAGTCTGCCGTTTAAGATGACCGCCGCACAGCTTCGCTGTGTAAAGGAAATTACCGACGATCTTAGTTCCGGAGTTCCTATGAACAGACTTTTGCAGGGGGACGTGGGCAGCGGAAAAACGGCGGTTGCCGCCGCCGCATGTTATTTTTCTTATAAAAACGGGTATCAGTCCGCTCTTATGGCTCCCACTGAAATTCTTGCCGTTCAGCATTATAAGACTCTTAGCGGATTTCTGGAGCCGCTTGGTATTAAAACAGTATTGCTTACAGGCTCTATGACGGCTAAGGAAAAACGTGCGGTTAAAGACGAGCTGATGTCGGGCGAAGCGGGAGTCGCCGTGGGAACTCACGCAATTATACAAAAGGACGTTGAATTCGCTTCTCTGGGCCTTGTTATAACCGACGAGCAGCACCGCTTCGGCGTTTCTCAGCGGGCGGCTCTGGCGGATAAGGGTAAAAGTCCTCATAAGCTTGTAATGTCGGCCACTCCTATACCAAGAACGCTTGCGCTGATAATTTACGGGGATCTTGACATATCCGTCATAGACGAGATGCCGGCAGGAAGACTTCCCGTCAGGACATATGCCGTTACAGGGAAGCTGCGTAAGCGAGCTTTTAATTTTGTCAGACAGCAGCTTGACAGCGGACGTCAGGCATATATAGTATGTCCTGTTATAGAGGAAAACGAAAGCGATATGCTCGCCGTTAAAAGCTATTTTGAAAAGGTAAGGGGAAACGACTTCGCCGATTACAGCGTGGGACTGCTGCATGGAAAGATGAAGGCGGCTGAAAAAGAGAGCGTAATGGAGGATTTTAAAAACAGAAGGATTGACGTCCTGATTTGCACAACCGTTGTCGAGGTAGGCGTCGACATTCCGAACGCTTCGGTAATGATGATAGAAAACGCGGAGCGTTTCGGACTCTCACAGCTTCATCAGCTCAGGGGACGAGTCGGCAGAGGAGAATCCCAGAGCCACTGCATACTTGTTACGGATAATTCAGGAGAAGAATGCATAAGACGAATGAAAATAATGAGTAGTATAAACGACGGATTTAAGATTTCAGAGGAGGATCTTAAAATGAGAGGTCCCGGAGATTTTTTCGGAAGCCGTCAGCACGGACTTCCGCCGCTTAAAATGGCCGGTATCGCAGGTAATATGGATATGGTAAACCAAACAAGAAATATAGCGGAAAGATTGCTTAGGGACGATCCCGGTCTTGTAAAAAGAGAAAACAGCGGACTGAAAATCGACGTTATAAGGCTTTATTCTAATAATGGAGAAAACGGATTTAATTAAAATGCATAAAATAAAATGTTGACAATTATACAAAATGCTAATTATCATCTTTTTTTGAAAAAGTACTTGACTTTTGGCGGAATATGTAGTAAAATAATTAAGTCGCTAAGAGATATAGTGACATAAAGATAAATGATGTGGGAGCATAGCTCAGCTGGGAGAGCATCTGCCTTACAAGCAGAGGGTCATAGGTTCGAGCCCTATTGTTCCCACCATTTATGGCCTGGTAGTTCAGTTGGTTAGAACGCTAGCCTGTCACGCTAGAGGTCGTGGGTTCGACTCCCCATCCAGGTCGCCATTTAAACGCCTCTGTAGCTCAGTCGGTAGAGCAGGGGACTGAAAATCCCCGTGTCGATGGTTCGATTCCGTCCGGAGGCACCATAAAGAATATGCTTGAACGCCGTATTTACGGCTGCCATTTTTATTTTCAAGGATAAGAATGCTTCATATTCTTTATAAGACGCGGATTTAGCTCATCTGGTAGAGCGCCACCTTGCCAAGGTGGAGGTAGCGAGTTCGAGCCTCGTAATCCGCTCCATTTCGCTGGGGAAATATTCTTGGCGTATTATCAATCCTAAGACTTGATGTCTTAGGATTTTTTATTTTATATAAAGGAAATTCTACAGATGGACGATACGGAATACATGAAAGCCGCGTTAGCGGAAGCCGCGAAAGCCTTCGATATAGGAGAAGTACCGGTTGGTGCCGTTGTTGTGAGAAAATCCGACGGAAGAATAGTCGGCAGAGGCTATAATAAGCGTGAAACTGAGAAAAATCCGCTGGCTCATGCCGAAATAGAAGCGATTGCCGAGGCGGCGGCGGAGCTGGGCGGATGGAGACTTATAGGCTGTGATATTTACGTCACTCTGGAGCCTTGTCCTATGTGCTGCGGAGCTATAATCAATTCGCGGCTGGAAAGAGTGATTTACGGCGCGGAGGATAAAAAATCAGGCTCTGCGGAATCTGTTCAGAAAATGTTCGAGCTGCCCTATAATCATAAGCCCCGCGTTATAAAGGGACTGATGGCGGACGAATGCTCGTCAGTTCTGTCGGATTTTTCAGACAGCTTCGTGAAAGAAAAAAGGCCTTGAGCAACAAAAAAAACGGTAAAATTTAGTTTGACCTGTAGGTTAATATATGTTAAAATAAAAATAGTATATGTAAAGGAGCGTCAGAAAATGGTAGAGTTCGGAAACGACTGGGACGAGCTTTTAAAGGACGAATTTAAAAAGGATTATTATCTAAGGCTTCGTCAGTTTTTAATAAACGAGTATAAAACCCGCAGGATATTTCCCGGAATGTACGATATATTCAACGCCTTCAAATATACCTCCTTTGACAATGTTAAGGCGGTTATAATCGGTCAGGATCCTTATCATGGAATCGGTCAAGCTCACGGTCTCTGCTTTTCCGTTAAAAAAGGAGTTATGCCTCCCTCCGTCGCTTGTGAATATCTTCAAGGAAATAAAAAACGATCTTGGAATTGATAATACGGGAAAACACGGCGAGCTTACAAAATGGGCAAAAAACGGAGTTTTGCTGCTTAATAATGTTCTGACAGTCCGCGAGGGCTGCGCTAACAGCCATAGGGGTATGGGCTGGGAGGAATTTACAGACGATGTTATAAGGCTTCTGAATACCAGAGAAAAGCCGATGGTATATCTTCTCTGGGGAGCTAATGCAAGAGCGAAGAAAAAGTTGATAACCAATCCTGCGCATCTTGTGCTGGAATGCGCTCATCCAAGCCCTCTTTCAGCCTATAACGGATTTTTCGGATGCAGACATTTTTCAAAGGCAAACGAATTTCTTAAAAATAACGGATTAGAAGAGATAGACTGGAGCATCGACTGATGAAGATTAGGGATATGTTTGAAAGAGGAACGGTATTCTCATTTGAGATTTTTCCTCCTAAAAAGACTGCTCCTATTGAAACAATTTATAATACGCTTGAGGAGCTGGGAGACTTAAAGCCTGATTTTATAAGCGTTACATACGGTGCGGGAGGAAGCTCTCAGAGCGTTTCAACATGTGAGATCGCTCATACTATTAAGGAAAAATACGGTATAGAGCCGGCGGCTCATCTCCCGTGCATTAATTACGCCAAAGACGAAATAACCGCTATACTTGCGGAATTCAAAAGCCGCGGAATTGAGAATATACTTGCTTTGAGAGGGGATATAAACCCCGAAGTACCTCCTAAAAGCGATTTCAGATATGCAAGCGAGCTTGTGGAGTTTATAAAAGGCTTCGGAGATTTCGATATTGCCGGAGCATGCTATCCCGAGGGACATATAGATACGCCTGATATGGTTCAGGATATTCTGAATCTTAAAAAAAAGACGGACGCAGGAGCTTCTCATCTTATATCACAATTATTTTTTGACAATAGCTGTTATTATTCATTTATGGAAAAAATAAGGATAGCCGGAATAAACGTTCCGGTAGAAGCAGGAATAATGCCGGTTACGAATAAAAAATCAATAGAGCGCATGGTTTCTATGTGCGGAGCCAGCCTGCCGCCGAAATTCACAAAAATAATGCAGAAGTATGAAAATAATCCGGAGGCTCTTAGAGACGCGGGAATAGCTTACGCGATAGACCAGATAGTAGACCTTGTGTCAAACGGAGCTGACGGTATTCATCTTTACACCATGAATAACGCATATGTGGCAAGAAGGATAAGCGAGGCTGTTGAAAGCATTATAAGAGTCTGAATTATAGATCCGCTGCCTGAAACGGTCTGATTATAAATCTTTTTTAGCTTTTTATAGAAAAGGGAACACTTTTATGGTAGAATTGAAAGGCGTCAACAGAGACGAAGCGCTTCGCTATATGGGACATCAGGGAAAACCCTCGGAAGGCCTTGAAAAAATAATAGAGGACTGTGAAGCAAAATTGCTTGTAACTGCCCGTCCCGGCTATGTATACAGGATATTTGATATTTCGTCAGAGCCGGAAGGAGTAAGAGTCGAGGGCAGCTCTCTTCTGTTAAGGGGAAACGATATAAGAGGACATTTAGAGGGGTGCGGGAGAGCGGCTCTGCTCTGCGCGACGCTTGGAGTTGAAACGGACAGGCTCATAAGAACTATTGAAATAACTGATATTTCTTCGGCTTTCGTCATGGACGCTCTTGCAAGCGCCGCAATTGAAGAGGTATGCAGAATCGCCGACGAAGATATCAAGGGACAGATTGACGGAGAATTTTTAACATGGCGGTTTTCGCCGGGCTACGGAGATTTTCCGTTAGAAATACAAAAAGAGTTTCTGGAGCTGTGAACGCCCCTAAAAGAATAGGACTTTGCACGGGGGAAAATAATATTCTTATTCCGAGAAAGTCCGTAACCGCTGTCGCGGGAATTTCAGAAAAGCCGATTTCGCGTAAAAGAAGAGGATGCGCATGCTGTAATATGTCGAAAACGTGCGCTTTCAGAAAAAGAGGTGAACATTGTGGATTTTAAAGAGCTTATAAAGCAGGGAACGGTATTGCTTGACGGAGCTATGGGGACCATGCTCCAGAATGCCGGACTTGAAGCGGGAGCCGCTCCGGAGCTGCTGAATATAGACAAGCCCGAGCTTATAGAGGATATACACAGAAAATACGTTGAAGCAGGCTCTCAGATAGTTTATGCCAATACCTTCGGAGCAAACCGTTATAAGCTGAAAAATAACAGCGTCAAGGAAATTATTTCCGCGGGAATTTCCATTGCCAAAAAAGCCTGCGGTAAAAAAGCGCTTGTCGCATTGGATATAGGACCTATAGGACAGCTTCTTGAGCCAAGCGGTACAATGACTTTTGAGGAAGCGTACGATATTTTTAAGGAACAGATTATTGCGGGAAAAAGCGCCGACGTTATAGTATTTGAAACCATGACCGATCTTTACGAGCTGAAGGCGGCCGTACTGGCGGCAAAGGAAAATAGCCGTCAGCCGATTGTATGCACTATGACCTTTGAGGAAAACCGGCGTACCTTTACCGGCTGCTGCGTTTCCTCAATGGCTTTGCTTTTGAACGGTCTGGGCGTAGACGCCGTAGGAATTAACTGCTCGCTCGGACCGTCTCAGCTTATTCCTATATGTAAGGAGCTGCTGGAATGGACGGATATGCCGGTAGTACTAAAGCCTAACGCCGGTTTGCCGGATCCGGTTACTGGAAAATACGACGTTTCTCCGGAGGAATTTGCGGAGCAGATGAAATACGCCGCCTCCTGCGGCGTCAAAATATTCGGAGGCTGCTGCGGAACGACGCCGGAGTATATATCGGCTCTGAAAAAGGCGCTGGATGGAACGGAGGTCAGACGGCGTAAAGCCTTGCCGCGGTCCGCTGTCTGCACGCCTTCCAGAACCGTTGTAATAGACCGGCCGCGTATTATCGGAGAGCGGATAAATCCTACGGGAAAAAAGCTTTTTAAAGAGGCGCTCAGAAATAACGATACGGGCTATATTCTGAATCAGGCCATAGAGCAGATCAGAGCAGGAGCCGATATACTTGACGTAAACGTCGGACTGCCGGAGATTGACGAAAAAGCTATGATGATAAAGGCTGTAAAGGAAATACAAAGCGTTACCGACGCGCCCCTGCAAATTGACTCGACTATACCGGAGGTATTGGAGGCGGCTCTCAGGATATATAACGGAAAGCCTATAGTCAATTCCGTAAACGGCGAAGAAAGCTCTCTTGAAACGGTTCTTCCGCTGGTTAAAAAATATGGCGCCGCGGTGGTCGGACTTACCCTTGATAAGAACGGTATACCTCCCAAGGCGGAGCAGAGATTTGCCATTGCGGAAAAAATTCTGAAAAGGGCGATGTATTACGGTATTCCAAAGGAGGACGTGTTTATTGACTGCCTTACTCTTACCGCGTCGGCGGAGCAGGAGGCCGTTATGGAACTCTGAGAGCGTTGGGACGAGTTAAAAAAAGAGCTTGGACTTAAAACTGTTTTAGGTGTTTCAAATATTTCCTTTGGACTTCCAAACCGTCCCCTTATCAATCAGAATTTTCTTACGATGGCTCTGACCTACGGTCTTGATCTTCCTATAATCAATCCTAACGTAGACGCTATGACAGGGGCGGTAAGGGCGTATAAGCTGCTGGCGAATATTGATAAAAATTCGTTTGATTTTATAGCGGCATATAATTCCGCCGCTGTGCAGAAAACGGAAAATAAGGACGAAAATAATATAAGCCTTGAATATGCCGTTGAAAACGGGCTTAAAGATGAAAGCGCAAAGGCCACGGCAGAACTGCTTAAGATCGCAGATCCTATGGAAATTATCAACGGGGCTCTTATTCCCGCGCTTGACAAGGCAGGAGAACAATTTGAAAAGGGAACGATTTTTCTGCCGCAGCTTATACTTACGGCAGGCGCGGCGCAGGCGGCGTTCGGCGTAATCCGAGAAAAAATGATTTCTGAAAATTTGTCTCCGGTCAGCAAGGGTAAAATAGTGCTGGCTACGGTAAAGGGAGATATACATGATATAGGTAAAAATATAGTCAAGGTACTGCTGGAGAATTACGGATATACCGTTATAGATCTTGGAAAGGACGTTCCATGTGAAGAAGTGGTAAGGGCGGCTTTGGAGCATAGGGTAAAGCTTGTGGGATTGTCCGCGCTTATGACGACAACTCTGAAATCTATGGAGGAAACCATCAGGCTGTTGAGAGAAAGCGGATCGGAATGTAAGGTTGTCGTAGGCGGAGCGGTGCTTACTCCGGAATACGCTGAAAAAATAGGAGCTGATTTTTACGCAAAGGACGCTAAGGAAACCTGCGATATTGCAAAGCGGATCGTAGGCTAAATCGGTTCTGTAAAGCCGTCCGGCTTGAGTTCTATAAGAGCCGCGCATATAAGCTCGTTGTCAGGCGTCAGCAGCAGCTCGGCAATTACTTCGCCGTCGCCGTAATTGTCTACGGAATAAGTAAACCGCTTTACTTCCTCGCCCTTATGGGAATCAAGATTGTAGCCCGCCTGTTTCATCTTTCCGGCAAATTCGGCATAAACGCCGTCAAAGCTTTCGGGTATCGTTACGGAGTCGCAGGTTTCTCCGCTTACCTTCCAGCCTCTTATGTTTAGGAAAGGTTCAAGCTGATTCTCTGTGAGTATAAGCTTTTCCTGAGCTTTATCTCCGCTTCCGCAACGGCGGCTGAAAACAAATATGGCGGCGAGTACAGCTATTATCAGTAAAACAGCTATAATTTTCTTCATGGTAAGATATTCTCCATTCTGTTTGATTTTAAGCTCCTGATACTTTGAAATCTTGATGTATTAACAAGGAGCTGCGCTTTTTAATAAATATTATGATAAGAAATAATTTTTAATGCAAGGGGGAGTCAATGAAGAGTCAGAGACTTGATAAATTCCTGTCATCGCAGACAGTGTATACCCGAACAGATATCAGCAAGCTTTTATGGAAAAGAAAGGTCAGCGTAAACGGAAAAACGGTCAGGGACGGGGAGTTTAAGATTAATCCGGATTTGGACAGGATCGAGGTTTCCGGACGTGAAATCAAATATCGTGAAAATATGTACATAGTACTTAATAAGCCGGCTGGCTATGTCTGCGCCACAGAGGATAAAAACGATCCTACGGTGATCGGGCTTATACCCGAGGAGCTGAGGAGAAAGGATCTTTTTCCGGCAGGACGTCTTGATAAGGACAGCGAGGGTATGGTTCTGATAACCGACGACGGAACGCTCGGTCATAAAATTTTAATCTCCGAAAAATCACATTGCCAAATATTATGTTGTGAAATTAGCCGAAAGGTTTGGTGAAAATTATGAACGGCTTTTCAGGGAGGGTATTACTCTGGGGAACGGAGAAAGTTGTCTTCCAGCCGCTGTCAGATGCTGTCCGGACTCGGAAAATATAGCGTTTATTGAGCTTTTCGAGGGTAAATATCATCAGGTAAAACGCATGTTTGCCGCTGTTGAAAACCATGTTGAAAAGTTGGTGAGGATCCAGATGGGAGGGCTGGAAATGCACGCAGGCATTGGAATTGGCGAGTGTATGGAGATTTTGCACAACGATGTTGAAAAGTTGTTGAAACCGACACGCTTTGATGAGGTTTTCAGCAGTTTTTCAGAAAAATTTTCGTCATATTGGATAAACAAGTTATAATAACTTTGGGTAATTAGTGACTTGAAACATTGTTAAAAATTTGGTATTATATTATTATGGTTAATCTGGAGATTCGGGTTAGCAAAAATTTATGTGGGAGGAATAGGTAAAATGGCAAGTTTATCATTACGCGGAATTTACAAAAAATATCCCGGTGGCTTTGTTGCCGTTAAAGATGTAAATTTGGAAATCACAGATAAGGAATTTATTATATTGGTAGGACCTTCCGGTTGCGGAAAATCTACAACCCTTAGAATGATTGCCGGTCTTGAAGAAATTTCGGAGGGCGAGCTTTATATCGGCGATCGCCTTGTAAACGATATTGCTCCGAAGGACAGAGATATCGCGATGGTTTTCCAGAACTACGCTCTTTATCCTCATATGACGGTTTACGATAACATGGCGTTCGGTTTAAAGCTCAGAAAGGTTCCTAAGGACGAAATTGACCGCAAGGTTAAGGAAGCTGCAAAGATACTCGACCTTGAGCATCTTCTTGACAGAAAGCCTAAGGCAATGTCCGGCGGTCAGCGTCAGCGTGTGGCGCTCGGTCGTGCTATCGTGCGTTCTCCTCAGGTGTTCCTGCTTGACGAGCCGCTTTCAAACCTTGACGCTAAGCTTCGTGCGCAGATGAGAACTGAGATCGCTAAGCTCCACCAGAAGCTGGGAACAACGTTTATTTATGTAACGCATGACCAGACAGAGGCTATGACAATGGGCGACAGAATCGTTGTAATGAAGGACGGAATTATTCAGCAGGTTGATACTCCGCAGGCTCTTTACGAGAAGCCCTGCAATAAATTCGTTGCCGGCTTCTTAGGTTCGCCTCAGATGAATTTCGTTGAATCTGTTCTGAGAAAGAACGGCTCCAAGTATGTTGTTGAATTCGGTTCTGCTGATACTAAATCCACAAGAGGCGTAATATATTCCGTTGAGCTTCCTGAAGCGAAGATAGTTCCGGAGCTTGCAAATTATGTGGATAAGGAAATAATAATGGGTATTCGTCCTGAAAGCGTGCACGACGAGGAAATGTATCTTTCCAACGCTTCTACGGGAATCATCGAATGCGATGTTGACATAACGGAAATGATGGGCGCTGAAACGTTCCTTTATCTTACATGTCAGGGTATTCCGCTTACTGCAAGGGTTTCTCCTCGTTCTAAGGCAAGACCTCAGGATAAGATAAAGGTGGCCATTGATCCTAACAGAGTTCATCTCTTTGATAAGGATACTGAAGCTACGATCATTAACTGATTATAATTATAATATACTGTCAGGGACCGGTTTTATCAACCGGTCCTATTTTTTTTAAATATAAAAATTTTCCTTGATTTGTATTGAATCCTGCACTACTTGTAAAAATTATTGAAACGTGGTATACTATTTTAAATAACATGCAAAATATAAAAAAGGAGTGTCGGTTTTTGATAATTACAGAAAATTATCTGGGTAAAATAAATATTACCGAGAATTATATAAAATCCGTCGTCAGCAAAACAGTTTCAAGCTGTTTCGGAGTAGCGGCTATGAATTGCAGCAGTCTGAAAGAATTTTTCTTGTCGAAAATACTACGCAGAAAGGTTCCGGGATTGGGAGTGTCAGTTTCGGTTGTGGATAACGAGGCAGCGGTTGTCCTTCATATTTCAATGGCTTACGGAACGAATATATCGGCGGTTGTGAGGAGCGTTAAAAACAAGGTGTATTTTGTGCTGTCCGAGACCGTAGGCATATCGGTTAGGTCAGTTAATATTTTTGTAGATGAGATAAAGTCGTAAATGAAAGGGGACAAAACCTTGCTCAATGGTAATTTATTGAGAGACAGTCTGATATCCGCGGGAATCAGCATAGAAAATAACAGAAAGGCTGTCGATAGGCTCAACGTTTATCCGGTTCCCGACGGCGATACCGGCACTAATATGTCGCTGACTATGAACGCGGCGGTAAAGGAGCTTGAAATGCTCGAAGACAGCGCGGGCGTATCAAAGGTTGCGGAGACCGCTGCGACAGCGTTGTTAAGAGGTGCGAGAGGAAACTCAGGAGTTATACTCTCATTGATATTCAGAGGATTTTCAAAGGGGCTTAGCGGCCTTGAAAAGGGGGGCTGCGCCGACATAGCGAAAGCCCTTGAATCGGGCGTAGAGGCGGCTTATAAGGCGGTTATGAACCCGACGGAGGGCACTGTTCTGACAGTTTCAAGGGTTGCGGCAGAGAAAGCGGCGGAGCTGGCGGAAAGCGCCGGAGATATTGCGGTTTTCTGGAATGAAATCTGCAAGGCCGCAAAGGAGGCGCTGGAAAAAACGCCTGAACAGCTTCCGGTACTGAAAAAGGCCGGAGTCGTTGACGCGGGAGGTCAGGGACTTGTTATAATCTTTGACGCTATGCTGGAAATATTCAGAGGCGGAAAGGTCGTAAAGAGGGATACAAAGAAAAGTGAGCTTAAAACCTTTGAGGTAGCGCAGACTGACGCCGAGGAGGAAATCAGGTATTCCTACTGCACCGAATATATAATTGAGAGAAACAAGCATTCAGATCCCTTTATGCTGAGGGCTTATCTTGAAACTATCGGCGACTGCGTTGTGGTTGTTGACGATGAGGAAATAATAAAGGTTCACGTTCATACGGACAATCCCGGACTTGCTCTTGAAAAGGCTCTTGAATTCGGAAGGTTCATTAACGATCCCAAGCCTAAGATAGAAAATATGCGGATCCAGCATGAAACAAGAATAAAGGACGAAAAAATAACTGAAAGACAGCATTTCGAGCCGACAAAGCCTGAAAAGGACTACGGTTTTGTGGCTGTCGCGGCTGGACGCGGAATAGAATCCATGTTTGAGGATCTTGGAGCCGACTGCGTTATAAGAGGCGGTCAGACAATGAATCCCTCCACAGACGATATATTGAGGCCATACATTCCGCGCCGGCAAAGACGGTGTTTGTTTTGCCGAATAATAAGAATATAATTATGGCGGCGGAGCAGACTAAAAATCTGGCTGACAGAAACGTCTGTGTTCTGCCCACAAGGACGATTCCACAAGGCATAGCGGCAATGATGGCGTTTGACGAAACAGTCGGATTTTCCGAAAATCGTCTTGCTATGACAAAGGCCTTCGAGCATGTGTCAACGGGACAGATAACCTTTGCGGCGAGAGATTCCGAATACGAGGGACATAATATAAGAAAAGGCGAAATTCTGGCCTTTGACAACAGCAGACTTTCGTTTACGGAAAAGGACGTTTCAAAAGCGGCTTATAAGCTGACTAAGAAAATGATAAAGAGCGATTCTTCCTTCGTAACCGTTATTTACGGCGCCGACGTAACCGGAGAGCAGGCGGAAAGACTTCAGGAAACGCTTGAAGCAAAGCTCGGTAACAAGGTTGACATAATGATGGTCAACGGCGGTCAGCCGGTATATTACTATATAATTTCTGTTGAATAGCGTTAAAAAACCCGTCCGAAAACTGGACGGGTTTTGCTTTTTATAAAAAGCAAAGCAAAAGTTTAAGTATTGTTTGTTTCTTTGCCCGCAAGATTTAGCTTTTGTGAAAAGCATGGTAAAAGTGTTTTTCATTTCTTTGCCCGCAAAATTTAGCTTTTGTGAAAAGCATAGTAAAAGTATCTTTCATTTCTTTGCTCGCACAAAGAAACGAAACAAAGAAATGCGCCGGCTCAAACGCCGCCGGACCGCTATGCCGCATAAAGCGGCAAATTTTATACATGAATGGGTGAGATAACTAAATTGACTCCCATTAAAAGCTTACATATCTAGGATGGGAGAATCTCCTATGCTTTATAAGAATGTGGTTTTACTTGACTTATTTCTTTATTCTACTTTTTTAGCTTTTACGAAAAGCAAAGTAAAAGTATTTTTCATTTCTTTGCTCGCACAAAGAAACGAAACAAAGAAATGCGCCGGCTCAAACGCCGCCGGACCGCTAATGCCGCATAAAGCGGCAAATTTTATACATGAATGTGTGAGATAACTAAATTGACTCCCATTAAAAGCTTACATATCTCGGATAGAATATACTCCTATGTTTTATAAGAATGGGGCTTGTGTGAATTGCAAGTAGGATATTAATCTATACCCCTTAACAGCCAGCTTGTTTCAATATCCAAAGCTTTTGCTATATCATAGAGAGTAGTTATGTAAATTATCATACTATATCCCCTATATTCGATACGACTTATAAATTTTCTGCTTTTGCCAATCTTTTTACCAAGCTGCATTTCTGTTAATCTTTTTTTCTTTCTATAATATTTAATGTTATTGCCAAGAATCTTACATTTTTCCCTATAAGCCTTACTTTTCATATATTCATTAATTCCTTCAAATTCCTTTTTCATTTTTATTACCAATCTTTCATAATTTTCTTTAAATAAATTATACTATATTTTTTTTAAAATTTAGGGAATTTAAATATCAATTTTTAATCAAATGAGGAATTACAGTATCTATTTACATATAACAGAGAATTTTAAATATAAATCAAAATAATAAAATAATTTCAGTAAAATAATATTCTTATATAACATAGGAGTATATTTTATCCGAAATATGTAAGCTTTTAATGGGAGTCAATATAGTTATCTCACACATTCATGTATAAAATTTGCCGCTTTATGCGGCATAGCGGTCCGGCGGCGTGTGACGGCGCATTTCTTTGTTTCGT
>ENA-OQCO01000826-OQCO01000826.1-human-gut-metagenome-genome-assembly--contig:-NODE-826-length-14987-cov-2.843876_pt1 | contig 14987 bp, 15 predicted proteins | sample MGYA00242500_ERZ504582 | MGnify/ENA primary metagenome ERZ504582 (study PRJEB26092, sample SAMD00036346) | human gut metagenome | host: Homo sapiens | study: EMG produced TPA metagenomics assembly of...
GAAAAGGAGACTTACCAAATGAACCGTTTTTTTAACATGGACAATAAGTTCTTCGTGTTCATGGGACGTGTGGCAGACCTTATTCTTCTGAATATCCTCTGCATTCTCTGCTGTATTCCGATCGTTACGGCCGGAGCTTCCATCACAGCACTTTACTACGTCACACTGAAGATGGCAAGAGACGAAGAATCCTATATTATCCGAAGCTTTTTCCGCTCCTTCAAACAGAATTTTAAACAGGCCACCATCATTAATGTAATCCTGCTGCTCACAGGTGCAGTCCTGTTTATCGATCTTCGAATCGCAAAAGGCGGAAGCGGAATGCTGTACAAGGGTCTTTTCACATTATTTATCGCATTCGCTATTATCTATGCGCTGATCCTTCTGTACATTTATCCGATCCTTGCCAAGTTTTTCAACTCCATCAAAAATACTTTTGTGAACTCATTTCTGATGTCGATCCGTCACCTTCCGCAGACGGCCCTGATGCTTGTGATCTCAGCATCACCGATTTTGCTTCTGTGGCTTTTCGCTTATGTGAGCTTCGCACAGGTGACATCTATCCTGATCATGCTTTTTGTGCTGATGGGATTCTCAACACTGGCTTACTGGAAATCGAGATCTTTGTTAAGATTTTTGATAACTACATACCAGCTGATGAAGAAGCACCAAAGAACGAGCCTGATCAGGCATGATGAAACGCTGGAACGATAAACCGTATCATTCCCTGGACTACATGCTCCGGGAACGGTACGGTGAGAAGGTCTACCGGGTAGCCCTGAACGGAGGCATGTCCTGCCCTAACCGTGACGGCACCCTTGGAAAAAAAGGCTGCATTTTCTGCAGCCAGGGAGGAAGCGGTGATTTTGCTGCAAGCGCATCTCTTTCTATCACGGAACAGATCGACACCCAGATCGCAAGCCTTTCTTCCAAAAGACCGATTCATAAATATATCGCCTATTTCCAGGCATATACAAATACTTACGCTCCTGTGGAATATCTTAAGAAAATTTTTACAGAAGCGATCTCTCACCCGGATATCGTGGCACTGTCCATCGGAACAAGGCCTGACTGTCTGGGCGATGATGTGATGGAGCTTCTTTATTCTCTTAATCAGATCAAACCTGTGTGGGTCGAACTGGGGCTTCAGACCATCCATGAAAAAACAGCCAGATACATCCGGCGCGGTTATTCGCTTTCCTGCTTTGATGATGCAGTAAACAGGCTTCGGGCAGGAGGGATCGAAGTGATCGTCCACACGATTCTGGGGCTTCCAGGCGAAAATCCTGACGACATTCTGGAAACCATTTCCTACCTGGATCAAATGGATATCCAGGGGATCAAGCTCCAGCTTCTCCACGTGCTTAAGGGCACAGATCTTGCCGGAGATTATGAAGCAGGGCTTTTCCGGACATATGACAGGGAAGAATACCTGGATCTTGTGATCCACTGTCTGGAACATTTACGGCAGGATATTGTCATTCACCGCGTAACCGGAGATGGTCCGAAAGATCTGCTTATTGCACCTTTATGGGCCAGCCGCAAGCGCGAAGTTTTAAATCTTCTTCACCACAGAATGAAGGAGCGCGAAAGTTTTCAGGGAAAAGCCCTCGAAGCTCTTTCCCTCAGCCAGTAAAAAGGAGGATTCTTATGGCATCACCTTTTACAACATACAAGCTTATTATCTTATATATGCTACAGAATTCCGAAGGGGATCTCACCAACTCACAGATCACTGATTTTATCCTGGACAGGAAATATACCAATTATTTCCAGCTTCAGCAGGCTATTTCCGAGCTTGTAGAGGCAGATCTGATTGAGATGTCTTCCCAATCCAACCGTTCCTACTACCGACTGACCGGTGAAGGACGGAATACCTTGAAATATTTTTCCAGGGAACTCTCTTCTGATATAAAGAAAGAAGTGGAAGAATATCTCAATACCCTGCACTGCAAGATTGAGGAACATCTTCTCACACCTGCTGACTACTATCCTACCAAAGAGGGAAGTTATTCCGTGCGCTGCCGTATTATTGAGAACGATGTCAATATGGTTGACCTGAGCATCAATGTTCCCAATCTGGCTGCTGCACAGTCTGTATGTGAGAGCTGGCCTTATAAATATCAGAACGTTTATGACAAAATAATGGAGGAGCTTCTTTAAGAAAGCTCCTCTATTTTTTTCATAAATCAAGACTACCCTCTCTGTCTCTTATTCTGCTTCATCATGTATCTTCTTCATGTGTTCTTTTAATTTTTTCTCATATCCCATATCACTGAGTTCATAGAAATGTTCTCCTTCGATCTCAGATGGTAGATACTGCTGATTTACATAATGATTTCGATAATTGTGGGCGTATTTGTAGCCGATGCCATGTCCGAGGCTTTCGTGTCCGCCATAATGGGCATCCTGGAGATGCACAGGAACTGTGGTCTTCTTCGCCTTTACACAGCGCATGGCCTCCTGAATGGCATTCACTGCAGAATTGCTCTTCGGTGCACAGGCCATGTAGGTAACAGCCTGGGAAAGGATGATCTGGGATTCCGGCATCCCTACCCGCTCCACAGCCTGTGCCGCTGCTGCTGCCACGCAGAGAGCCTGTGGATCTGCATTTCCGATATCCTCGGAGGCCAGTATCATGATCCTTCTTGCAATAAACTTCACATCTTCCCCTGCGTAGAGCATTTTTGCCAGATAATAAACTGCCGCATCCGGGTCTGAGCCACGCATGCTTTTAATAAATGCGGAAATAATATCGTAATGATTGTCGCCGTTCTTATCATAGCGCACAACACGCTTCTGAATGCACTCAGAAGCCACGTCAAGGGTCAGATGGATCTTCCCGTCCTCTGACCTGGGTGTTGTAAGGATTCCCAGTTCTACGGCGTTTAAGGCGCTTCTGGCGTCTCCTCCTGCCATATCTGCCAGAAACTCCAGGGCATCCTCATCAATCACAGCATCATAGCTCCCCATTCCTCTTTCCGGGTCGTTCACTGCCCGCCTGATCAGTTCCTTCACTTCCGGGATCTCCAGAGCTTTCAGCTCAAAGATGATAGATCTGGAAAGGAGTGCGCCGTTTACCTCAAAATATGGATTCTCGGTTGTAGCTCCGATAAGAATGATGGTCCCGTCCTCCACAAAAGGAAGGAGATAATCCTGCTGGCCTTTGTTGAAACGATGGATCTCATCGATAAAAAGAATCGTTTTCTTTCCATACATACCAAGTTCATCCTGAGCCTGCTTCACTACAGCTTCCATGTCTTTCTTGCCTGCTACCGTTGCGTTAATCTGGGTGAAATTCGCACTTGTAGTATTGGCAATTACTTTAGCCAGAGTGGTCTTTCCGGTTCCCGGCGGGCCGTAAAAAATAACTGAAGTCAGTTTATCGGCTTTAATGGCGCGATACAGCAATTTATCTTTTCCCACGATATGCTGCTGCCCTACCACCTCATCCAGAGTTCTCGGACGCAGCCTGGAGGCAAGAGGGGACTCCTGATCCAGGGTTTTTGATTTCGCATATTCAAATAAATCCATATTATTCTCTCCTGATACAAATAAGGGGTCTGCTGCACCCCTGTTCTGTCTGAAAACCGCCATATAAATACAGCTGCTGATAAGTTCTTTATTCTTAATATTACCTGCTTATATAAAAAAAAGCAATCGTTTCCTGAAGTCTGCACTGCCGGCATGTTACCACGTGTTACTGTTCCCTCTGTTCTCAGCAACATGCTTCGCGATATACGAAAATCCTGCTTTACGTGATTTCGCGCTGCAATTCTACATCACCAGCAGCTCATCCGCAGTCACCAGATCATACCCTTGCTCTGTGAGCATGTCTGCAATCTGCAATGCTGCTTCTACTGAACTTGAAAAGCTGTCATGCATCAGAATAATGGAGCCATCCTTCACTTCCCGCTGAACGATATTTTCCACAGACTGCACATTCTTCGATTTCCAGTCCAGAGTATCCACATCCCAGAATACAGGCAGCATGGTAACACAGAGCTCCAGATCCTTCGGCCAGGCTCCATAGGGCGGACGAAGATACATGGGATACTCTCCTGTAATCTCATAGATCTCATTATTTGTCTTTATGATCTGCTGGCAGGCCTGATCATTGGGAAGCTTATCAAGCTGTACGTGATCATAGGTGTGATTGCCGATGAGATGGCCGTCTCTCTGCATTTGCGTTACGATTTCCTCATTTCCCCGGATATTTTTCCCCATAAGAAAAAATGTGGCATGGATCCCTCGCTTCCGCAGACCATCCAGAAGCAGCGGTGTATATGTTGCATGAGGTCCGTCATCAAAGGTAAGAGCCGCACGTGGACGATCCTCTTTTTCACTCCTGTCAGAGGCTGTCTCCGCCACCGATTCTGCTTCTTTTTTTCCGTACTGCGCCACCACCAGCCGGAGCATCCCCTTACCGGCGATCATTCTGGCCATCTGCATCCGAAATGCACTGTCTGAGATTTTTCCATATCCGCTGAGCAGGATCAGTACCACTGCCATTACACAGAAATATTTTTTTCGCTTATCCATATTTCCCGCCGGATCAAATATACTTTTCCACAATATATGAAAAAATCCCCGGGAAAAGACTTTCTGCTCTTCTTTCCCGGGGAATATTCTCTGATATATGTCTTATTTCTTCAGGATCTCAAGTGCGCTCTCGATCTCCTCCACACATTTCTCATAACCAAGGGTACCGTTATCCAGGCACAGATTATATTTCGTCATGTCTGCCCAGTCAACACCCATGAAACGTTTGCAGAAATCTTCTTTACGCTTGTCATCCTTCTGCATGAATTTCTCAATATCCTTTGTAGTTCCGCTGAGCTTCTTACTTGCCTCACGGATACGGAAATCCCAGTCTCCGTAAACAAACACACGGAGAACATTCGGATAATCTTTCAGGATCATGTTTGCACAACGTCCGATGATCACACAGGACTCAGTTTCTGCCAGCTGACGGATCACCTTCGCCTGATAATTAAACAGGTTCTCATCGGATGTGAAAGCCTTACTCTGCGGTGGGATCAGCTCACCCTTGTAGATTCCGGACTTTGCAAAAAATCTCTGCTTGGTGCTGACATTTTCATCTGCCCGTCCAAAAAGCTCCTGGCGGATACCGCTCTCATCGGATGCCATACGAATGATATCCTTATCATAGTAAGAAATCCCTAATTTCTTTGCAAGCTCCTCTCCGATGGTACGTCCACCGCTTCCATACTGTCTTGCAATGGTAATTACGAAATTATCCATGATCTTCCCCCTACTCTCCAAGATATGCCTTCTGAACAGCTTCGTCATTCAGAAGATCCTGGGCCTTTCCATCCATGGTGATGCTTCCCGTCTCAAGAACATAAGCACGATCAGCAATAGAAAGTGCTTTCTTCGCATTCTGCTCAACAAGAAGTACGGTTGTACCGCTTTCGCTTACCTCACGGATGATATCAAAAATCTCATTTACAAAGATTGGTGACAGACCCATGGACGGCTCATCCATCAGGATGATCCTCGGTTTGCTCATCAGTGCACGCCCCATGGCAAGCATCTGCTGCTCACCACCGGAAAGAGTTCCTGCACGCTGTCCTTTACGTTCTTCCAGACGCGGAAATCTCTTGTATACACCGGCAAGGCTCTCTGCGATCTCTGCCTTGTCTTTTCTTGTGTAAGCTCCAAGAAGAAGATTCTCATAAACGGACATATCCGCAAATACTCGTCTTCCTTCCGGAACGTGTGCCATTCCCATTTCTACGATCTTATGGGCTGGTGTTCTTGTGAGGTCTTTTCCCTCAAACACAATGCTTCCGGACTTCGGAGAAAGAATTCCGGTAAGTGTCTGAAGTGTGGTTGTCTTTCCGGCGCCATTGGCACCGATCAGCGCAATAACCTCTCCCTGATTTACATGAAAAGAAATTCCCTTCAGGGCCTGGATCACACCATAGTAAACCTGGAGGTCTTTTACTTCCAACATTGCCATTGTCTCGTCCTCCTTATTCTCCCAGATATGCAGTAATAACAGTCGGGTCTTTCAGTACTGTGGATGTCTCACCCTGGATCAGTACCTGACCGAAATTCAGAACAGTCAGTTCCTCACAGATACCACCGACCAGTTTCATATCATGCTCAATAAGAAGCACTGTCATATCAAAATGCTCACGCACAAAACGGATAGTATCCATCAGTTCCTGTGTCTCATTAGGATTCATACCGGCTGCCGGCTCATCCAGAAGAAGAAGCTTCGGCTCTGTGGCAAGTGCTCTGGCGATCTCAAGCTTACGCTGTTTACCATAAGGCAGGTTGCCGGCCAGTGTGTCAGCTTCTTTATCCAGGTCAAAAACCTTCAGGATCTCCATCGCTCTCTCGTTCATCTCTTTTTCCACCTTATAGTATTTCGGCAGTCTTAAGATCCCGGTCAGTGTGGAGTATGGATGATGATTGTGAAGTCCTACTTTTACATTGTCAAGAACAGGCATATCCTTGAAAAGACGGATGTTCTGGAAGGTTCTTGCGATTCCGGCCTTGTTGATCTCAATGGTGCTTTTTCCTGTGATATCCTGGCCGTCAAGTTTGATGATTCCTTCTGTTGGTTTGTATACCCCTGTGAGAAGGTTGAATACAGTTGTCTTACCGGCTCCGTTAGGTCCGATGAGGCCATAGAGCTGTCCTTTCTCAATGGTCATGTTAAAGCCGTCAACAGCACGAAGACCGCCGAACTGGATAGACAGATTATTTACTTCCAGCATTGCCATGATCAGGCCACCTCCTTTTTCTCTTTTTTGCCTTTAAATTTCTCTACCATGCGTGCTCTCCAGTCTCTCGCCGCCGGTGCCCAGTTAAAGAGCATCATGATGATCAGTACGATAGCATAGATCAGCATACGGTAGTTTGCGAATCCACGGAGAAGCTCAGGCAGTGCATAGAGGATAATTGTTGCAATGATAGATCCTCTGATATTTCCGATTCCTCCAAGTACTACATACACAAGTACCAGAATGGACATATTGTAATCGAATACAGAAACCTTAAGAAGAGAAAGGTTATGTGCATACAGCACACCTGCAACTCCTGCAAGGGCTGCAGAAATGGTAAATGCCAGCAGCTTATATCTGGTGATATTGATTCCTACAGACTCCGCTGCAATACGGTTATCCCTGGTTGACATAATAGCACGTCCGCTTCTGGAGTTTACAAGGTTCTGTACAATAAACAATGTGAGAAGAAGCAGGATCACGCCGATCAGGAAAAAGTAATTCTTGATATCTTTATAAAGAGTTGCTGTTCCCGAAATACCAAGGGCACCTTTGAGAATCTGCTTTCCGCCGGCTTCCAGATGAAGACCGGCTGCACTTGTTGCAACGTGAAGTCCTTTGTCATCCACGCCAATGTAAAGTACATTGATCAGGTTCTTGATGATCTCACCAAAAGCCAGTGTAACAATAGCCAGGTAGTCACCGCGGAGACGAAGTACCGGAATACCGATGATCACACCGAACAGTGCTGCAACTGCCGCACCTACAAGGATTGCAAGGATAAAGCGAGGAACCTGCGGAATGGAGTCTGCAGCAACCTGTGAAAACAGGGCACTGGAAAAAGCTCCCACGCACATGAAGCCCGCATGTCCAAGGCTCAGCTCACCAGAAAAACCGACTACTAGGTTCAGGGAAACTGATGCGATGGTATAAACACAAAGGGGAACAAGAAGTCCCATAAGAAGTCTGGAAAGATTTCCAGTTGAGGAAAGTGCCTGTACGATCACAAAAAGCACAATGACAATTCCGTAGTTGATCATATTATTTCTTGTTGTTTTATTTTTCATATTCTTCATATCGGCCACCTTACACTTTCTCCTGGATGTTCTTGCCGAACAGACCAGTCGGTTTTACAAGAAGCACGACGATCAGGACTGCAAACACAATGGCATCTGCAACCTGGGAAGAAATATAAGCTTTTCCGAAGATCTCGATGATTCCCAGAAGGATGCCGCCGACCATAGCTCCCGGAATCGAACCGATTCCACCGAATACAGCAGCTACGAAAGCTTGATACCAGGCATGGCTCCTGTGTACGGAGTCAGTGTCGGATAAGTCTGACAGAGCAGAAGGCCTGCGATCGCTGCAAGTCCGGAACCGATGGCAAATGTGAGGGAAATTGTCGCATTGACGTTAACTCCCATCAGCTGTGCCGCATCTCTGTCCTCGGAAACCGCCTGCATGGCACGGCCAGGTTTTGTCTTTTTTACAAAGAGGGAAAGTCCCACCATGATAATGATACATGCAAGGATGGTTACGATGGTGATTCCCTTGATGGTAAGCTCACCGTCAAACAGTGTGATGGACGGAACTTTGATAACAGCTACGAAACTCTTGGCATCTGCGCCGAAGATCAGAAGTGCCAGGTTCTGAAGCAGATAACTGACACCGATAGCCGTGATCAGAACGGCAAGATTGGAGGAAGCTTTTCTAAGTGGACTGTAAGCTACCTTCTCAATGACAACACCAAGCAGTGTACAGATCACAACGGAAAGGATCACTGCAAGAATCGGTGACATACCGCCTCTTGTGATACAGGTAAGAATGATATAAGCTCCTACCATAATAACATCTCCGTGTGCGAAGTTCAGCATCTTGGCAATACCGTAAACCATGGTATATCCAAGCGCAATGATCGCATAGATACTGCCAAGACTGATGCCGTCTTTCAAATAAGATATAAAACTCATAACGCACCTCTTTTAATTGTTTATTGATAAGGGAAAAAGGGGACGGTTCCCACTAAAGGTGACCGTCCCCTGACCCCTAACGTTAACAGAAATTACTTATTTCATCTCTACATAAGCACCGTCTTTGATCTCGAATGCTTTCGGCTCTTTATCACACTCGCCATCCTCGGTCCATTTTGCTTTTCCGGTAAGTCCGTCAAGCTCGATGTTTGCCATGGATGCGCTCATTGCTGCACTGATGTCTGCATTTTCCATATCTGGTGTGATCTTTGCATCGTCAGCTGCAAGCTGCATTGCGTAAAGTACATCATATGTATCTGCCGCAAACTGGTTCGGGATCTCACCGTTGTGAGCATCGCCGTATGCTTTTACGAAGTTCTGGCTCTTCTCATCTGTGGATGTTGCGGAGAATGGTGTCAGGAGCATAACACCCTCTGCAAGGGATTTATCGAAGTTCTCTACATTGAGGATACCATCCATGCCATCTACACCAAAGAATTTAATGTCAAGTCCTGCCTCAGATGCCTGCTGAAGGATCAGCGCATTGTCGGAATAGTAGTTCGGAAGGAAAAGAAGCTCAGCGCCGCTCTTCTTGATCTTTGCAAGCTGTACAGAATAGTCTGTGTTGCTGTCTGTTGTGTAAGCCTCATCTGCAACTACTTCAAGTCCGTCATCAGCTGCTGCTGCAACGAATGCGTCATGTACACCGGAGTTGTAGTCAGCAGCGGAATCATAAAGTACTGCTACTTTCGTTGCAAGTTTGTGCTCGGAAATGTACTGAGCAGATTTGGTTCCCTGTGCCGGGTCTGTGAAGCACATACGGAACTCGTTTGTTCCTGCTGTGATACAGTCAAGTGCTGTTGCGGATGGTGTGAAGAGGAATGTATCCTCAGCTGCCTCAGCTCCTACTGCGATACAGGAACCGGATGTTACAGTTCCACAGAGCATCTGCATTCCTTTATCGATCAGGTCATTGTATGCGTTAACAGCCTTCTCCGGATCTCCTTGGTCATCACCTGCGTCAAGAATCTCTACTTTATATCCGTTGAATCCACCGTTCTCGTTGATCTCATCAGCTGCGATCTTGGCTGCGTTGTATACGTTGGTACCGTACTGTGCGTAATCACCTGTCATCGGTCCGATCACACCGATCTTAAATGTCTCATCTGCTGCAAAAACTGATGTAGGCATCATCATAGCTGCTGTCATCGCTGCTGCTGATGCAACGCCGATTACTTTCTTCCAATTCTTCATAATAATCTCTCCTCCTGCGCTTTGTCGCGTTACTAATGTTTAATGGTAAAATTATAGCATCGCATATTTTTTATTTCAAGGGCAAATTTAGTTATCTGTTGTTTTTCGTCTGATTGCACAACGCGGACACTTGTCCGCTGTACAGCTTGTGTCGTTTTTCGGCAAATTGTCTGAATTTTTTCGCACAAAAAAATCCAGGGAAAACTCCCTGGACTTCTTCGTCTCTTAATACTTTACTTATGCGATTGCTTTCTTAGCGATCTCAGCAAGTGCTGTGAAGCCTGCTGCATCGTTAACTGCCATCTCTGCAAGCATCTTTCTGTTGATGTCGATGTTTGCAACTTTAAGGCCGTGCATCATTTTGCTGTAGGAAAGTCCGTTCATTCTTGCAGCTGCGTTGATACGGGCGATCCAGAGCTGTCTGAACTGACGTTTCTTCTGTTTTCTTCCTGCATAGGAGCTTGTAAGAGCTCTCATTACAGACTGTTTTGCTACTCTATACTGTTTGGAACGGGCTCCTCTGTAGCCTTTTGCCAGTTTTAATGTACGGTTATGTCTTTTCTTTGCGTTTAATCCGCCTTTAATTCTTGCCATTTCTTAATTCTCCTCCTGCTCGTCTTCTCTATCTTATAAATATGGTAATGCTTTCTTCATGCTCTTTACGTTAGTAGAATCAACAACAGTAGATTTTCTCAGATTTCTCTTTCTCTTCTGAGATTTCTTTGTAAGGATATGGCTCTTGTAGGCTTTATTTCTTACTAATTTTCCTGTACCTGTTTTTTAAAGCGCTTTGCTGCTGCTCTGCAAGTTTTAATTTTGGCATTATGAATTCCTCCTTGATTTGGTACTTCTAAATTTTATATAACATCCCGTTCTGCCCGGCTGTTGCCGTGAAGACTGAGATATCTACCGTTTCTCAGTCAGAAACATTGTCATGCTTCTGCCTTCTACCTTCGGAGCCTTCTCTACAGTCGCTATATCGGACAGAAGATCTGCGAAGTCGTCAAGCACATGTTTGCTGCTGGACATATGTGCCATCTCTCTTCCGCGGAAACGAAGTGTAACCTTAACTCTGTCACCCTTGCTAAGGAACTTTCTTGCTGCATTTACCTTCGTCTTTAAATCGTTCGTATCAATGTTCGGGGAAAGACGCACTTCTTTGACATCGATGGTTTTCTGCTTTTTTCTGGCCTCTTTTTCTTTTCTGGCAAGCTCGTAACGGTATTTACCGTAATCAATGATCTTGCATACCGGCGGTTTCGCCTGTGGGGCAATCTTTACAAGGTCAAGTCCTGCCTCCTGTGCTTTCGCCATCGCTTCTCTGGCGGACACGATTCCAAGCTGTGCTCCGTCCGGACCAATCAAGCGTACCTCTCTGTCTCTGATCTGTTCGTTAATCATTAAACCGCTAATTGTTGTACACCTCCATGAACATGATAGAATTAATTTTTTTCTTTCTCAATACTGTGCCGGGATCTCTTCCTGCACAAAAAAAGCGCAGACAGATGTCCACACTTCAAATAATTACACCTGCGCACTGACAGTTTATCCGTTCGCAGTACTGTGCAATATTGACCTGAGTCGTTTTCCAAAACGCTGAGGTGAGAGTGAACTCTGCTTTCTTTTCGCTACGTACTTTAAAAGAATACCATGGTGTTTATGATTTGTCAACTGTTTTTTATTATATTTTTATACTTTTTTGATCACAGCTTTTTACTTGAAAAAGGGGGGAAGCTCTTTTGGCAGCTCCTCCTGCTGCTGCGATTTTTTTGAAATATTTCTTATTTATCATAATCATGCACCTCCACTGTTCTGTTAAGTACAATTACTCTTCTGAAATTATATACTTATTATATCAGTTATACTCTTTCGCCAGCTCTTTCTTGAAAATTTTTTTCTCATATACATATTTTTTGTATTTTGAGACATACTTCTTTCTGTGGAGCAATACATGGTTCTTCTGTGCTTTGTTCCGCAAATCTATTATCAGGAGGAAAATACTATGACACTTTTAAAATGTTCCGCACACAACTGCTGTTACAACAAGGATTCCCTCTGTTCCAAAGGTTCCATCAATGTAGAGGGTTCAGAAGCACGCTCTGCAGATGATACTGCCTGTGAAAGTTTCCGAAATAAGGATAGTGCTGCTATCAATTTTGCTGATTCCGGCTGTGGCTGTGAAAGCATCAACATTGACTGCAAAGCGCACAACTGTACCTACAACGAACACTGTAAATGTAGCGCTGTCTCCATTAATGTAGCTGGCGACAATGCCCACCGCTGCTGCGATACAAAATGCGATACATTTGAATGTAAGTGCTGATATCAACTGACAGCAGAGTCGTCTTATATGGCGTCTCTGCTGTTTTTTTGCATCAAAATAAGCCGCATGCAAAAATAGCATACGGCTTATCATATTTCTTATTATTTATCTATTCTTAAGAAAATCCGGAATCTGAATGTCTTTCTTCTGTACAGTGCTTGTCGGTGCCTTGGAATTGAACTGTGTGGAGTTCATATTCGGAAGACTGAAGCTCGGCATGTTAAAATTCATGCTCGGTGCAGGTGACGGACTTGTCTTCTTAGCTGTTCCGAAAACAGAATTGGAAGCTCTGTTTCCAAATGGAGATGCCTGAAGATTGTTGTCTGTAAGTCCTGTAGCAATAACAGTGATCCTTGCATAATCCGCAACAGAATCATCATACATAGCACCAAAGATGATGTTCGCATCCTCGCCTGTAAGCTCCTGAACATAGCTTGCAGCATCGTTGGCATCCATAAGGGAAATATCACCGGAAATGTTGATGATAACATGTGTTGCTCCCTTGATGGTTGTCTCAAGAAGCGGAGAAGATACAGCCTGCTGTACAGCCTCCATAGCCTTGTCATCGCCTCTTGCCTCACCGATACCGATGTGAGCGATTCCCTTGTCAGTCATAACTGTCTGTACGTCTGCAAAGTCAAGGTTGATCAGTGCCGGCAGATTGATCAGGTCTGTGATTCCCTGAACTGCCTGCTGAAGAACCTCATCAGCCTTACGCAATGCTTCCGGCATTGTTGTTCTTCTGTCAACGATCTCGAGTAACTTGTCATTCGGGATGACAATTAAAGTATCAACTGCTTTCTTCAGATTTTCAATTCCTGCAAGTGCATTATTCATACGGGTCTTCGCTTCAAAGCGGAATGGCTTGGTAACAACACCGACAGTCAGGATACCCATCTCTTTCGCTGCGCCAGCGATTACAGGAGCAGCTCCTGTACCTGTTCCGCCACCCATACCACAGGTAACAAAAACCATGTCAGCTCCTTCGATGATCTTCTTAACTTCCTCGATGCTCTCCTCAGCAGCCTTCTGGCCAACCTCCGGCTGTGCGCCGGCGCCGAGACCCTTAGTAATTTTTTCGCCAATCTGAAGTACAGTCGGAGCTTTACACAGAGTCAGAGCCTGTTTATCAGTATTGACACCTACAAACTCAACTCCACCAATGGCTTCTTCCACCATTCTGTTTACTGCGTTATTACCTGCGCCGCCTACTCCAATTACAATAATCTTCGCAGAAGACTCAGCCTCATTCGTCATTATCTCTAACAATGTACTTCCTCCTTTATTTCTAACCTGATATCCGATTCAGTGTAATTTATTCCAAGCTACATATACACATAGATATATCATATATTTTTTTGAGTAATTAATCAACCACTAATTTTGTTTTTTTATACTTTTTTTACTAAATTTCGGCACTGTTTCTATTAACGTGAAGGTTTGCGAAACAATCTCTGGCAAAATGTCCAAAGGTTTCCAGACCGTTTTTCGAAAGAACTCTTTCCTAATTATAATATGCCGATAAACCAAAAAAACACCCGGGAATTTGAAACCCGGGTGCTGTCAGGCGAACAAAATCATCCGTATCTGATTGATCTGTAGTTTTGTTATTCCCATTCCGAATCGCTGGTGTAATCTCCGTTGTCACTGTAGCTGTCTGCCTCATCACTATATCCGGAATCAGTTTCTTCACCGGAATAATCGTCAGTATCGCCGGTGTCGTAACTCTGCTCTCCGCTGTCACCGGTGTCTGTACTGTCAGAATTACTTTCGTTCCCGGAAGTGCCTCCATCTTCCGATGCACCAGAACTGTCAGCTTCATCTGAATTCTGTGCATCTTCCACAGATCCTACATAATTGCCGTCTCGGTCATACTCGCTGGCTCCATCGTAGCTTCCGTCCTCACGGTATCCACCTGTCCAGCTGCCATTGGCAGCCATGCTCTCCTCAGTTGGTGCAGGTCCTACATAATTCATATCGGCATCATACTCGCCGGTTCCTGTGTAATCGCCTTCCTCATCATATCCGCCGACCCACTTGGAAAGTGCATATTCCAGATCTGTCTGCGGCTTGGCTCCCACATAGTTTCCGTTCTCATCGTACTCGCCTTCACCTGTATAATTGCCTTCCTCGTCATATCCGCCTGTCCAGGTTTCGGAAGAATCTGAAGTTTCATCCTTCTCCTGCTCCAGAGTGATCATCTTGGAATTATCATTTACATTCTCAGCATGAAGGATTCCCTTCTTATCAGAAATCAGCGGAAGGATTGCAAGCACCCTGGTCATCTTGTCTTCCAGGTATTCATCCTTCCCAAGCTTCACTGTGATATCACCGTAGAGCAGGCTGATCTGTCCGTCATCACTGAACTCAATATGATCCGGAATCTTATCGTTCTTCTGAAATATGGTGGACAATGCCACCGCTGTATTCATAACCATCTTATCTTTAATCGGAAGTTCTTCATTGTAGATCACATGTTTCACCTTGATTCCATCAAAAAACGGAATCTTCTCATTTCTCTCTGTAGCACTCTCAATGAATGTTCCGTTCCTGTCAAAATAAATGTAGCTGTCCAGATATGGAATACAGCCTACAATATCTTTTTCTTTTACGCTGACACAGATGGTGTGCCTGTTCAGTCTGGTGACAGTGTAGCCTTCCACAAACGGAACATCTTTTGTA
>ENA-OQCO01000827-OQCO01000827.1-human-gut-metagenome-genome-assembly--contig:-NODE-827-length-14981-cov-5.808806_pt1 | contig 14981 bp, 20 predicted proteins | sample MGYA00242500_ERZ504582 | MGnify/ENA primary metagenome ERZ504582 (study PRJEB26092, sample SAMD00036346) | human gut metagenome | host: Homo sapiens | study: EMG produced TPA metagenomics assembly of...
CTTTACTTTTCTTTTGGTGGAACATAAACAGCTTCTGAATGTGTTTTATTTGATGATGACTGTGTATTAACAAAACTAACACCTTTGATTGGTGTATGCATGGTTGTTGTCTTTCTTCCTTTAGAATTCACAGTGATTCTTCCTGCTTTACTTCCAACAGATATCCCAACAGAATTCTTATTGAAATTCAGATTCACACCTTTCCCTAACTTGATTGTCTTCCTGAATCGCATTGACATATTATCACATCCCTTCTTAGAATTTCTGTCTGTTTTCAATGACCCTTCCAATGATTTGAACAGGCTTTTCAATGATGTCCTTGTTGGAAAAGTACATTGGTGCATATGTAGGATTGAAAGATTGAAGAACAATTCCATCATCCTGTTTCAACAGCTTCTTTACACAAGCACTGTCACCATTCACTTGTGCAATCACAATATCACCTGATTCTGCATCAGACTGTTGTTTGACAATCAGAACATCACCTGCTTGCATTCTTGGTGACATAGAATCACCTTTGACCTGAAGACCAAAGAATTCACCTGTCTGTGCAAGTCTGAATGGAATTTCTTCCCAATCCAATACTTCTTCAATAGCTTCAATTGGAATTCCTGCAACTACCTGACCAAGAACAGGAATCCTGCATCCTTTTTCAATCCTTGTTGATTCATCTGATAATGCTTCTGAATTATACTGTGCATCCCACATTGCTTCTTGTTCAGATTTATATTCTGATTCACCTGTCAGATAACTGATTGAAACACCAAAGTAATTTGCAAGTTTGGTCATGGTTGTATTATTTGGTGTGAATGTCTTCCACTTAGATGAAGACCCTGCACCAAGACCTGCTTCCCTTTCTAACTGTCTTTTGGATATCTTTCTTTCCTTACATAATTGGTTGATTCTGTCTATAAATTCCATAGCAATTCCCCTTTCTTAAAAAAGTGCAGAATAAATTCAGCGAAAAGTGTTGACAAACTGCTGAAGAACTGCTAATATACATAGTGTCAGGTGCAGAACTAATTCAGCAGACTGATATAAACAAAAGTCGCTTGATGTTTTAAATATATGTTGGTGGTACTTCATATGATAGAACATCTTCAGCGATTTGTCAATATTTTATGCTGAATTTTTACGCACTTGTTAAACAAATTATATAAGAAAGGTAGGTGAAAATGATGTCAGAATTTGAAAAGCATGTCAGACATGCATTGATTGATAGGGATATGACAATGACAGACCTTGCAAATGAATTAGGAATCACAATTTCTTATGTATCTGATTTGCTGAAAGGTAAAAGAACCAATCAGGAACAGCTTCAGAGAATTAAAGAGTTCCTTGAAATCACTGACACAGATGATTATGAAGAATAGAATATCAGTTTCAGAAGTTGCAGAACTGATGAATGTGTCAGAACAGTTCATCAGAATAGGTCTTCAGAATGGAATCTTCCCTTTTGGTTATGCAGTTAAGATGTCAACACAATGGACTTATTACATTAGTCCGCAAAAATTCACAGAACACACAGGAATCACTGTGTCATAGAAAGGAGAACATTATGAAAGGTTATAAAGTTTTTGAACCTGATTGGACATGCAGGGGATTTCAATATGAAGTAGGAAAGACATTTGAAGAAGATGTCATACCTTCTTGTTGCAACAGAGGATTTCATTTTTGTAAAGAATTAAAGGACTGCTTCAATTATTATCCATTCAATCCTAACAACAAAGTTGCAAAGGTTATTGCATTGGGTGAAATTGATGAAGAATCAGATGACAGCAAATGTTGCACAAACAAGATTCAGATTGTTGAAGAAATCAGTTGGGAAGATGTTTTAAGAATGGTCAACCTTGGAAAAGGAAATGCAGGTCTTTGGAACAGCGGTAATCGCAACAGCGGTGATTGGAACAGCGGTAATCGCAACAGCGGTGATTGGAACAGCGGTAATTGGAACAGCGGTAATCGCAACAGCGGTGATTGGAACAAGACTAACTTTTCCAATGGATGCTTTAACACAGAAGAACCAAAAATCTTCTTATTCAATAAACCTTCAGATTGGACTTATCGTGATTGGTTAAATTCAGATGCAAGATATCTGTTGAATCAGATTCCAAGAAATGTTGTTGATTGGATTTGGTCAGATGATATGACTGATGAAGAAAAAGAACAGCATCCTGAATATGAAGTTGTTGGTGGTTACTTAAAGATTCTTGATGAATCAGAGTGTGGACAGTTATGGTGGGATTCACTTTCTGAAAGATACAAAAACATCATCAAAGCAATGCCAAACTTTGACAAAGAAATCTTTGAAGATGTGACAGGCATCAAGATATGATTTCCCTGTTTCCACATCAGCAAGAAGCATTGCAGGAAACAAAGGATTTTGACAACATTGCAGTTTATCATGACATGGGTCTTGGTAAGACATTCACAGGGTCAGAAATGATGAAAAGATTTGAATGCAAAGTGAACTTGATTGTGTGTCAGAAATCAAAGGTTCAGGATTGGGTGGAACACTTCACAGATAATTATCAGATGCAGGTGTTTGACCTTACCAATAAGAAACAGCTTGGTGAATATCATGGACTGTCACAAGGACAAAGATTCTTCATAGTTGGTGTTATCAATTATGAATTGGCTTGGAGAAGAAAAGAATTACTTGACTTATATAATTTCACATTGATGCTTGATGAATCATCTTTGATACAGAATCAGAAAGCAAAGCAGACAAAATTCATCCTGAAGATGAAACCTGCACATGTGATTCTTCTTTCAGGAACACCTGTTGGTGGTAAATATGAAAATCTATGGACACAAGTCCACCTGCTAGGTTGGAAGATTTCAGAAGACTTGTATAACAGGCAGTATGTGAATTGGACAACAATTGATTCAGGTGGTTTTCAACACAAGATTGTGGACAAAGAAGACCCATATAAAAACATTGATAGGTTGAAATCCAAAATGCGTGAACATGGTGCGATATTCAAGAAGACTGAAGAATGTTATGAATTACCTGAACAGGTATTCACACACATCAGATTGAAAGCACCTAAAGAATATTGGAAGTTTCAGAAGGATTGCATTGTAACAATAGAAGGTCAGGAATTGGTTGGTGATACATCATTGACAAAACTGCTTTATAGCAGACAGATATGCAGTCAATTCAATCAAAACAAGTTGGATGCATTCAGGGATTTGGTTGAATCAACACAGGAAAGATTGATTGTATTCTATTCATTCAATGATGAACTATGGAACATGAAGAAGATATGTCAGGAACTTGACAGACCAATTTCAGAAATCAATGGACACACCAAAGACCTGACAGCTTATGAACAGGAATCAAACAGTGTGACCTTATGTCAGTATCAATCAGCATCCAAAGGACTAAATCTTCAGAAGTGCAACAGAATCATTTATTTTTCACTTCCATTGTCATCAGAAGATTTTGAACAGTCTAAGAAAAGGATTCACAGGATTGGTCAGGAAAAAACATGTTTCTATTATCTGATGATTTGCAATGGAACAGTCGAAGAACAAATCCTGCACACATTGGAAGAAAGGAAGGATTTCACAGATGAATTGTTCAAAGAAGATGAAAAGAAAAATTCATAACTTTGTAATCAAAGCCTTGACTGCATTAAATGTATTTTCGCTGATTTATTGGATATGTTGGATTGACTGCATTATCAGTTGGCAACCATATGTCATCATGTTAGTCAATTTCACATGGATATGTCTTGTGTTGTATGCAAATGGTTGGGTGACTGATACAGAACCATATTATGAAAGATTAGAAAAGGAAGGTGAATATTATGATAAAATGTAAAGTTGCTATTGATGATAAGAATGAATGTACAAATTGCTGTTATTTCTGTGATAAGAAAGACACTTGTAATGATGTGTGTCAGGACATTGCAAAAGTGTGTGAAGAACAGGTTGAAGAAACAGACCTTCAGGTTATTGAATCAACAGTTCCTGATGTACTGAAAGCAATCACAGACATTACAGTTCAGAAGAAGAAATTGGAAGAACAGGAAAAGCTGATGAAAGAAAAGTTGCTTCAGGCAATGGAAGAACATGGTGTGAAGTCATTTGAGAATGCAAAAGTTAAATTTATGTATGTTGCACCAACGACAAGAACAACCATTGATTCCAAGAAGCTGAAAGCAGACCATCCTGACATTGCTGAAGCATATTCAAAGACTTCTAATGTTAGTGCATCAGTAAGAATTACAGTGAAGTAGGTGAACCATTTGTGGAATATTATTTTATCATTTGACATTCAATCATTTTTGGATAAAAGAAATATATCAGTGAACAAATGTGGTGTTTTCTTTGAAAATGAAACAGTAATTCTTATAAAAGACATAAGAAGAGAACTTCAAAAAGAATTATCAGTAAATTATTTGGAAGATAAATATTTCAGAGAATTGATAAAAAGAATGGATATTCTAGCAAAAGAAATAAAATTGGAATCACCATATTTCAGAAAATCATCTTTAAAATATGGATTATTAAAGAGAAAGGTTAAATGACAAATGGCATCAGAAAAGAATTTTGAAAACAGAATTAAGTCTTTCCTGAAATCAAATAACTGCTATTTCATTAAATATTGGGGCGGTGGTGAATTCACCAAAGCAGGTGTTCCTGACATCCTTGCATGTTGCAATGGAAAATTCCTTGGAATTGAAGTCAAGGCAAAGAATGGAAAACCTTCACCACTTCAGATTCACAACCTGAAGAAGATTGATGAAGCAGGTGGATATGGAATTCTTCTTTATCCTGACCATTTTGAATTATTCAAAAACTTCATTGATTGCTTAAAGGTGGATGATGCAAACACTGTATACAATTATGAATTATTGAAAAGAAGGTGGTCAGATGGATAATTTTCATTTTTCAACAGCAGAATGTTTTGAAAATTGTCCTGCAAGATTTGATTTCAGATACAGACAGAACATTGAAGTGCTTCCAACAGATGACCCTGCAAATCCATTGATTCTTGGAACAGCAATTCACAGGGGAATGGAAAAGGATATGGAAACAGCTATTCAGGAATACAAAGATTCATATTCTATCATCACAGATGCACACATCAATGAAATTATCAAACTTGAATATTGGATTCCAAAGATGAAAGAACTTCTTCCTGAAGGATTTCATGAAGTCAATTTCAAGAATGATGTTTATGAAGGAACAGCAGACTTGATTGTTCCATGTACCAAGCATGATGCAGGTCTTCCACATGGTCAGTTTGATTTGTATGATTTCAAATATTCAAACAACATTGACCACTATATGGAATCAAGACAGTTGCATGTATATAAATATTTCTTTCAAAGAATCACAGGAAAACACATCAGGAAAATGTATTTTGTGTTTGTTCCGAAGGTTCAGATTAGACAGAAGAAAACAGAAACACTTCAGGACTTCAGGAACAGAATATATGAAGAACTTGAAGCAAAGGAAATTCAAATCAAAGAAGTGGTTTATGACCCTTCAAAAGTTGCAGATTTTTATGAAACGTGTATGAACATTGGTCTAACAGATAAGTGTGAAAAGAATGAATCTTATTTGTGTGATTGGTGTGAATATAAAGACTATTGTCAGAAAGGATTGGACTATATGATTTTACCAAGTGCGGAAAGAAGACAGGTTGGAAAGACAACCAAAAGAAAATTATGGATTTATGGTGGTGCATTTTCAGGAAAAACAACATTTATGGATTCAGCACCTTCACCATTGAATCTGAATACTGATGGAAACATTCAGTTTGTTACTATGCAGTATTTACCTATCAAGGACACAATGGAAGGAAGACAGAAGATTCTTGCATGGGATGTCTTCAAGAAAGCTATTGATGAACTTGAAAAGACAGCAGGTCAGAATGGATTTAAGACCATTATTGTTGACCTTCTTGAAGATACTTATGAATCATGCAGATTATTCATGTATGACAGATTGGGTATCACACATGAATCAGATGACAGCTTCAGAGCATGGGACAAGGTAAGAACAGAATTCTTATCAACCATCAGAAGATTGATGAACCTTGATTATGAAAACATTGTGTTGATTTCTCATGAAGATACTTCAAAGGACATCACAAAGAAGTCAGGTGATAAAATCACAGCAATCAAACCAAACATTGCAGACAAGGTTGCAAACAAGATTGCAGGTATGGTTGACATTGTGGCAAGGGTAGTTGTGGAAGATGATGAAACAAGAACATTGAATTTCAAATCCAATGAAGTAATCTTTGGCGGTGGAAGATTAAAGAACATCAAGACCACATCAATTCCTTTGGATTGGAATGAACTTTTGAAAGTGTATGATGAAGCAAATTTTTTTGCCAAACCTGCTGAAGAAATTCAGAAAGATACAAAAGAAACTGCTGAAGAAACACCATCAAGAAGGGGAAGAAAATCACGCACACAGTCAGAACCTGTTGAAGAATCTTATGATGAACCTGTTCAGGATGGAACAACCAACACTGATTCAGAAACAGTTGTCTTGAATGCAGACACATACTTCTATGATGTCAAGAATGACAATTATGTGATGAAACATGCAGGTGATTCTGTTGACATGATTGTTGATGGTGTGGAAGTCATGAAGGTCATCACTAAAGAAGAATTTGGTGAAGGTATTAAGAAGTTGTCAGGTGCAGGGGAAGAAAAACCTGCAAGAAAAAGAAGAACAAGAAAGAAAAGATAATCATGAAGAAATTTATTGAAGCATTAAAAGAAGCAGGAATTTATGACCACATTGTTGAAACAATCGTGGATGTTAGAAACAGATATGGTGCAAAGGATGCAACCAAAGGAATCACAATGATTCTGAAAACAGAAATGATTAGAAATCCTAAGTTACTTGATGTCTTCATGAATGATATTGAAGACTTAGGTTTCAAGACAGTTGGTGCAGAAATCATGAAATCAGTTGTGGATATTGAAAAGGTTGATGCAATGAAAGATGTCAATCCTGATGAACTGTTCAAGAAAGCAACAGAACATGGTGACAGTGGATTGAAGAAATCCAATGAAGAAGCACTTGAAGATGCTGTTGTTGGTAATTTTATTGATTTCCTTAATGGAATTGCAAATATGTTAAATGATTAAGAAAGGTTAAAAAGGTGAATGAAATGAGTATTTTTGATAAATGGGATAAGAATGTGGACACAGAAGGACTTCAGAAAGATATTGCTGAAGCAGAAGCAAATGGTGGTCAGGGTGACTATCGTGAAGTGCCTGTTGGTACATATGAAGTTAAGATTGACAAGATGGAAATCAAGGAATGTGGTTCAGAAAAAAATGCAGGTGAACCAATGTTCACAGTTCAGTTCAGAATCCTTGAAGGTGACTTTGAAAACAGTTGCTTATTCATGAATCAGCTTATCACAGAAGGATGGCAGATTGGACAGGTCAACAAGTTCCTTAGAAGTCTTGATGTCAATGACACAGTGGAATTCAAAACATATGGTCAGTACAATGACATGATTATGGACATGATGGAATCCATTGATGGAAGTCTTGAATTCCTTCTTGAATATGGCAAGAACAAGAAAGGCTATAACACATTCAAAATCAAAGATGTGTATGAAGTATAAAGAAAGGTAGGTGAATCTGATGCTGTTCTTTGACTTTGAAGTGTTTATCAAGGATTGGCTTGTGGTCATCCTTGATATGGACAATAGAAAAGAACATGTCATCATCAATTCACCTTCTGACCTTAAACAATTCTATCAGGAACACAAAACAGACATATGGGTTGGATTCAACAATCATCATTATGATGATTACATCTTGAAAGGAATCCTTTGTGACATGAATCCAAAGGAAATCAATGACCACATTATTATCAAAGAAAAAGCAGGTTGGACATTTTCAAATCTGTTCAGGTCAATTCCATTACTGTCATATGATGTGTTCCAAGCAAAGATTGACAGGGGACTGAAGTTCTTTGAAGGAAGTCTTGGAAACATGGTGAAAGAATCATCCATTCCATTTGATATTTCAAGAAAGCTGACAGAAGAAGAACTTCAGGAAACTGTTAAATATTGTAGACATGATGTGGAACAGACTGTTGAAGTATTCATGCAAAGGAAAGCAGATTTTGATGCAATCATGTCACTAATAAAGATGTTCCCTGAAGTTCTATCAATCAGGGACATTGGACTGACAAAGGCACAAATCAGTGCAAAGATTTTGGAATGTGAAAAGGTCAGAAGAAATGATGAATTTGACCTGTTTGTACTTCCTTGCATACAGATAAAGAAATACAGAAAAGCAATTGATTTTTACATGTCAATGGTTGGGAAAACTAATCAGAAAGAAGTGTATTCAGAATCATTGAACATGATTATTGCAGGATTGGAACACAACATCAGTTGGGGTGGAATCCATGCAGGAAAAGAAAAATATCAGAATCTTGGACATGGTAGGCAGATATGGCATGTTGATGTTGCTTCCTTCTATCCAAGACTAATGATATTCCATAACCTGCTCACAAGAAACAGCAAGAAACCTGAAAAGTTCAAAATGATTTATAACAGAAGAATTGAATTAAAACATGCAGGTAAAAAGAAAGAACAAGCACCATTGAAGATTGTCATCAATGGAACTTATGGAATCAGTAAAGCAATCAATTCATTAGCATATGACCCAAGGAATGCAAATCTTATCTGCTTAAATGGTCAGTTGATGCTGATTGACCTGATAGAACATTTGGAAGTGATTGATGGATTTGAATTGATTCAGTCAAACACAGATGGTCTGATTGTCAGTCTTCCTGATACAGATGAAGCATTTGAACAGATGGATGATATTTGTTTTGAATGGGAAAAGCGTTGCAATATGGAATTAGAATTTGATGAAATCAGTTCTATTTGGGAAAAGGATGTCAACAATTATGTGTTCATCTTTAGCAATGGCAAGGTGGAAAGAAAAGGTGCTTATGTGAAAGAACTGTCACCACTTGACTATGACCTTCCAATCATAAACAAAGCATTGGTTGATAGATTAGTCAAAGGAACACCAATTGAAACAACCATCAATGGATGTCAAGACCTGAAGGAATTTCAGATGGTCAAGAAGATATCATCAAAGTATGACTGCATTATGCATGGTGGACATTGGGAAAAGCACAAAGCAATCAATCCTGCAACAGGAAGATTGAAAACATTCACAAGGTTTGTTGGTAACACTAAGAAACTGAATGAAAAATGTGTCAGGGTCTTTGCATCAGTAAATGAATCTGATGGTGGACTTTGGAAAATTAAAAAAGATGGTAGCAAAGCAAAGGTTGAAGGAACACCTGAACACTGCTTTATCTTCAATGATGAAGTGAATGGTGTCAAAGTTCCAAGACAACTAAATAAGCAGTGGTATATAGACACAGCTTATGACAGATTATCAGGATTTGGAATTTGTGAAGGAAGAAGGTGAAATTGATTGGATTGGAAAGGAAACAGCATGGTTTTCAAAGGCTATGCGACAGGCACAGGGAAGAAAGCAACCATGAAGGTCAAGGATGCACAGCTTCTTCAATGGGATGATGTTCAAGGAAATCAGTCATTTGGTGCAATCCTGAATCAGGACTTTGTTGATATTTCATTTGATACTGATGAACTGTCACAGAAGTTTTGGGATATGGCAAAAAAGAACAATTGGAATTGTTTGATTCTTGAAAATCCTGAAAATGGACACATTCACAGTTATTGGAAAGACACAGAACACAGGATTGAAAAGGGTGGAAAGGATAAAAAACTTGCAGTTGGATTGATTGCAGATATTCATTCAGGTTCAACATACATACCACTAAGGGTCAATGGTGTTGATAGATTCCCACCATCCTTTGAACCTGATGACATTGATGAAGTTCCTGATGAATTGATTCCTGTGAATACAACCATCAATCTTGCAGACTTGCAGGAAGGGGATGGAAGAAATGATGAATTGTTCAAATACATCCTGATTCTTCAGTCACAGCTTATGTTGGACAGAGAACCAATAAGAAGGGTGTTAGATAACATCAATCATTTTATCTTTCAGGATGCATTATCAGAAGAAGAAATGGATGTCATCACAAGGGATGATGCATTTGCAAAACCAATTTTCTACAAAGGAAAAACATTCTTGCACAATGCTTTTGGTCAGTACATGAAGAATGAATATCACATCAAAAGGATTCAGGGACAGCTTCATGTGTATGATGGTGGGATTTATAAATCAGGTTACAGATTCATTGAATCCAAGATGGTTGAATTGATTCCAACACTGAAAGCAAATCACAGAGTGGAAACCCTGAAATATTTGGAAATCATCACACCTGAAGAAACACAGGTTGCAGATGCAAATCTGATTGCATTCAGGAATGGTCTTTATGACTTAGCAACAGATGAACTTCTTCCATTCAGTCCTGACCATGTTATTACAAACATGATTCCTTGGGACTATAACCCTGAAGCATACAGTGAATTGTGTGATAAGACTTTGAACAAAATATCCTGTCAGGATGATGAAATCAGAGCGTTACTTGAAGAATGTATTGGATATTGCTTCTTCAGACAAAATGAATTATCAAAATCATTCTTCCTGACAGGTTCAGGGTCAAATGGTAAATCAACATTTTTGGATATGGTGAAGAATGTTCTTGGAAGACCAAACTATGTGTCACTTGATATGGATGAACTTGGTGAACGATTCAGTACAACAACCATGTTTGGAAAACTTGCAAACATTGGTGATGATATCAGTGATGAATTCCTACAAGGAAAGGTGATTGCACAGTTCAAGAAGATTGTCAGTGGAAATGATATCAAGGCAGAAAACAAAGGTCAGGATGCATATTTCTTCAAACCAACAGTCAAGCTGTTATTCAGTGCAAATGAGATTCCAAGAATGAGAAACAAAGGATTTGAAGCAATCAAAAGAAGACTTGTCATCATTCCATTCAATGCTAAATTTAGCAAGAATGATGATGACTTTGATGCAGGAATCACTTGGAAGCTGAAGAAACAGGATGTTGCAGAATACCTGATAAAACTTGGTATTGAAGGATTGAAAAGAGTTCTGACAAATCAGGGATTCACAGAATCACAGAAGGTCAAGGATGAAGTTGACAACTTTGAAAAAGACAACAATCCAATTCTTCTATTCTTGGAAGAAGTGGAAGAAGATGAAATTCTAAACCATGAAACCAAAGAAGTATTTGCAAGGTATGACACATTTTGCAATGAAAATGGATTCACAAGAATTGCAATGCAGACTTTCACTAAGGAAATTAAGAAACACCTTGGATGTGATAGGAAGGATGTCAGGTTGAATGGTAAGAAAGCAATAATTTTTATTAAGTAGAAAGGATGATGGATGATGGAATTACATGAAGAAACAGATGGTCAGTTATCATTTGCAGAAGATGTTGTCAATCATCCATCCCACTATTGTCAGGATAGTGGAATGGAATGTATTGATGAAATGATAGCAATCTTTGGAAAAACAGCAGTCAAGCACTTTTGCTTGTTGAATGTATGGAAGTACAGAAAAAGGGCAGTGTTCAAGAATGGTGCTGAAGATATGAAGAAAGCTGATTGGTACATGAAGAAGTATGTGGAACTTGGTGGAAAGGCGGTGAACTGTTGATGAATTATCATAACATTACAAAAGATGACATGAATAATGGTGATGGTTTGCGTGTGGTTCTTTGGGTAGCAGGATGCAGTCATCATTGCAAAGGTTGTCAGAACCTTGTGACATGGAATCCTAATGATGGTATTGAATTTGATATCAGAGCAAAGAAGGAAATCTTCAAGGAACTGAAAAAGAAGCACATTGCAGGAATTACATTCAGCGGTGGTGACCCTTTATTTTCAACCAACAAGGGAACAGTTTTCTGTCTGTGTCAGGAAATCAAAAAGAAGTTTCCAACTAAGACTATTTGGATTTATACAGGCTATGATTGGGAAACCATCATGAATAACAAATATATGAAAGCAGTGATGAAATATGTTGATATTCTTGTGGATGGTGAATTCATTGAAGAATTGAAAGATGTCAATTATCCTTGGGCAGGTTCTACCAATCAAAGGGTGATTGATGTTCAGAAATCACTGAAGGAAGGAAAGGTGATTCTGCATGAAAGTAATTAAGAAAGATGGAACACTTGAAGGTTATGACTTCATGAAGATAAAGAATGCAGTCACAAAATCTGCAAAAAGGGTCATGATTGACCTTGATGATGAAGCATTTGACAGACTGAAGGATATTGTTGAATTAAGACTGTCATTGCTGAACACAGAACTGATTCCAATTGCAGACATGCACAATGTTGTGGAAGAATCATTGGAACAGTTTGACCCAAGAATTGCAAAGTCATATAAAGACTATCGCAACTATAAAAAAGATTTTGTTCACATGATGGATAAGGTATATCAGAAATCACAATCCATCAGATTCATTGGTGACAAAGAGAATGCAAACACTGACAGCACATTGGTAGCAACTAAAAGATGCTTGATATTCAATGACCTGAATAAAAGACTGTACAGAAAATTCTTTATGACACAGGAAGAACTTCAAGCATGTAAAGATGGTTACATATATGTACATGACCAATCAGCAAGGTTGGACACAATGAACTGTTGTCTGTGTGATGTTGGTTCAGTCATGAAGGGTGGTTTTGAAATGGGGAATATTTGGTATAACGAACCAAAGACCCTTGATACTGCTTTTGATGTACTTGGTGACATCATTCTTTCAACAGCTTCACAGCAGTATGGTGGATTCACTGTTCCTGAAGTGGACAAGATTCTTTCACCTTATGCGGTGAAATCATTCAAGAAATATGTTGATGAATACTATCAGATGATATCAGCATATTCAGAACTTGATTCAGATGATGTATCAAAGAATGCAAACACCTATGCAATGCAAAAGGTCAAAAGAGATTTTGAACAGGGATTCCAAGGAATAGAAATGAAGCTGAACACAGTTGGTTCAAGCAGGGGTGATTATCCATTCATCACAATGACATTTGGTCTTGCAACAGATGAATTTGGAAAGATGGCATCCATCACATTCCTTGAAGTTCATGCAAAGGGGCAGGGCAAGGAAGGAAACAAAAAGCCTGTGTTATTCCCTAAGTTGGTATTTTTGTATGATGAAAATCTGCATGGTGAAGGATGCATCAATGAAGATGTCTTTGAAACAGGGATTGAATGCAGTTCCAAAACAATGTATCCTGATTGGTTGTCACTGACAGGTGAAGGATATGTTGCTTCTATGTATAAGAAATATGGAAGGGTGGTTTCCCCTATGGGATGCAGGGCATTCTTATCACCTTGGTATGAAAAAGGTGGAATGCATCCTGCTGATGAATCAGACAAACCTGTGTTTGTTGGAAGATTCAATATTGGTGCAGTTAGTCTTCATCTTCCAATGATTCTTGCAAAATCAAGACAGGAAAGCAAAGACTTCTATGAAGTGCTTGATTATTATCTGAACATGATTAGAAAGATTCATCAAAGGACATATGACTATCTTGGTGAAATGAAAGCATCAACAAACCCAATTCAGTATTGTGAAGGTGGTTTCTATGGTGGACATCTGAAACCAACAGACAAAATCAAACCATTGCTGAAACCAATGACTGCATCCTTTGGAATCACAGCATTGAATGAACTTCAGGAATTATACAATGGAAAATCCCTTGTGGAAGATGGACAGTTTGCGTTGGATGTTCTGAAGTATATCAATGACAAGGTGAATGAATTCAAGGAAGAAGATGGATGGCTATATGCAATTTATGGAACACCTGCTGAATCACTTTGTGGTCTTCAGATTGAACAGTTCAGAAAAATGTATGGTGTGATTGAAAATGTATCTGACAGACCTTATGTGTCAAACAGTTTTCACTGTCATGTGACTGAAGACATCACACCAATTCAGAAGCAGGATTTGGAAGGTAGATTTTGGGATTTATGCAATGGTGGGAAAATCCAATATGTAAGATATCCAATTGACTACAACAAAGATGCAATCAGGACATTAGTCAGAAGGGCAATGGATAAAGGATTCTATGAAGGTGTGAACTTATCACTTGCATATTGTGATGATTGTGGACATCAGGAACTTGAAATGGATGTGTGTCCTGTGTGTGGTTCAACGAACCTGACAAAGATTGACAGAATGAATGGATATCTTTCTTATAGCAGGGTACATGGTGATACAAGATTGAACAGTGCAAAGATGGCAGAGATTAAAGAAAGGAAATCAATGTGATGAAGTGTGATGAATGTTTTGGTGCTTCATTTAATGATTGTGGAAGGTGTAAGAAAATGACAGGAAAAGAATATCAGAAATTAGCAATGAGAACATGTAGTATTCCATATGACAACAAGGAAGGAAGATTGCATCATGCAGTGTTTGGACTTACTTCAGAAGCAGGTGAAGTTGCAGGAATTCTTCAGAAGGTATATCAGGGACATGAATTTGACAAAGAGCATATCAAGAAAGAACTTGGTGACTGTCTTTGGATGATTGCTGAAGCATGTGAAGCACTTGACCTTGATATGGATGATGTGATGCAGACAAACATTGACAAGCTGAAAGCAAGATATCCTGAAGGATTCAGTGCTGACAGGTCACTTCACAGAAAAGAAGGTGACATTTAATGTTCTTAAAATTAGCACTTATTTTCATTATTTGGGGAATTTATGGTGATTTAGAAAAGAAAAATGATGAAACTTCTTCATTTTGTATGGTTTTATTAACTTTTTTAATACTTTTCAGTTAGGCGGTGAAGTGATGTTAAGATGTGAAATTTTGGATGTGCAGGGTTTTAACCCTGCTATCCATGGAATGAGAAACCCAAAGAACAGTTGGGATAAGTCAGACAGTTATGATGCAGTTGATTGTGGTAAATGTCGACTGATTGAAGAAAAGGGTGTCTGCAACAAAGAGACAGACTTGGAAGATGTG
>ENA-OQCO01000828-OQCO01000828.1-human-gut-metagenome-genome-assembly--contig:-NODE-828-length-14966-cov-2.563313_pt1 | contig 14966 bp, 10 predicted proteins | sample MGYA00242500_ERZ504582 | MGnify/ENA primary metagenome ERZ504582 (study PRJEB26092, sample SAMD00036346) | human gut metagenome | host: Homo sapiens | study: EMG produced TPA metagenomics assembly of...
CCGCCCCCAAGGCCGCCCAAAACCGCCAAGGTCGTCAAGGCTCCGCAGTCCGATGCCGCTGAGGCCAACACCACAGACAATGCTGACGTGGCCACCCAGTCGCCGGCTCCGGCTCCGGCTGCCACGGAACCGCAGCTCGATTTGCCGCTTCCCGTGGCCGACGATGCCAAGAAGGACGAGACCGAACCGCGACGCACCCGTCGTAAGGCCGCCGATGATGCCGCATCCGAACCGCGTGCGGCCCGCCGTCGTCGCGATGACGACCAGCCCGATTTCGCTCGCCGCAAGCCGCGCAAGAAGGCCGATGAGGCCGGCGATCTGCTGGCCACGCTCGATTTGGGAGATGCAGCGCCTACCGAGCGTCGCCGCGAGCGTCACGAGGACGTGGAAGTTCCGCTGATTCGCCGAGTCCGTGATGATGAGGACGAGCAGCCTCGCCGCCGTCGTCGCACTGCGGAAAACAGCGAAGAAACCGTGCGTGACCTCGACGATATCCTGGCCACGCTGCCCACGCAGAAGCACGAGGAAACGTCCGAAGACGGCGAGCAGAACGACGATCACGAGTTCGTGCGTCGTAACCGCCGCGACCGTAGCGATCGCAACGATCGCGATACCCGTAATGATCGCAGCGATCGCCGTAACCGTCGCATGCGTGGCCGTGATCGCGACAACGCCGATGATGATCGTCGCTATGATGATCGCGATAATCGTAGCGATCGCAATGACCGTGATAGCCGCCGCGAAGAGCCGCAGGAGGATCTGGTGCCGGTGGCCGGCATCGTCGACGTGCTCGACTCCTACGCTTTTGTGCGCACTTCCGGCTACCTGCCCGGCCCGAACGACGTGTACGTTTCCATGGGCCAGGTCAAGAAGTACGGCCTGCGCAAGGGCGATGCCGTGCATGGTTCGATTCGCGCCCCGCGTGAAGGCGACCGCCGCAACCAGCGCCAGAAGTTCGTGCCGCTGCAGGCCATCGATTCCATCAACGGCCAAAGCGTTGAAGAAGCGCTCAACCGTCCGCAGTTCTCCAAGCTCACGCCGCTGTACCCGCAGGAGCGTTTGAAGCAGGAGACCGCCCCGAACAAGCTCACCGGCCGTATCATGGACATCGTTTCCCCAATCGGCAAGGGCCAGCGTGGCCTGATTGTCTCCCCGCCGAAGGCCGGTAAGACCATCACCCTGCAGAACATCGCCAACTCCATCGCCGCCAACAACCCCGAGGTCCACCTTATGGTGGTGCTCGTGGACGAGCGACCCGAAGAGGTCACCGATATGGAGCGCACGGTCCAGGGCGAGGTCATTTCCTCCACCTTCGACCGTCCGGCCTCCGATCACACTACGGTTGCCGAACTGGCCGTCGAACGCGCCAAGCGTCTTGTGGAGCTCGGCCAGGACGTGGTCGTACTGCTCGATTCCATGACCCGACTGGCTCGCGCTTACAACATCGCAGCCCCTGCCTCCGGCCGCATCCTGTCCGGTGGTGTGGACGCGCAGGCCCTCTACCCGCCGAAGAAGTTCTTCGGTGCGGCCCGCAACATCGAAAACGGCGGCTCCCTGACCATCATCTCATCTGCGCTGGTGGAAACCGGCTCCAAGATGGACGAGGTGATTTTCGAGGAGTTCAAGGGCACCGGCAACATGGAACTGCGCCTGTCCCGCGAGCTGGCGGACAAGCGACTGTTCCCGGCCATCGACATCAACGCTTCCGGCACCCGCCGCGAGGAGCTCATCACCAACCCGCAGGAACTGCCGATTATCTACCGTCTGCGTCGACTGCTGGGCGGCATGGAGCCCGAGCAGGCCTACCAGACGCTGGTGCCGCGCCTCAAGAAGACCGCCACCAACCGCGACTTCCTCGCCGCCATCGTGCAGCAGGCCAACACCGGCAACGCGGTCAACGGCAACTGATCAGACCGCTGAACAATAGTGTAAGGGCTGCACCCTGATTGATACGGGGTGCAGCCCTTGTCGTATCTGATGCAAATACATCAACTATCACATTGCAGTTGTAGTATTGCCGTCAACGTTCACATGCACGCTGACGATATATGAGATGAAAGAGGCATCACTGGGTTCGATTGTTTTGGGAGTGGGCAGTGGTGCGGCCATGTTCGGCGATGCGGATGCCAGCCATATCCTCACCGGCGACTATGACATCTGAGATATCTGACTTTGCGCATCGTGCAAAGCCGTAATCGGGAGTATCCTCGAATCTATGAGCGAAACGAGCAGCGACTGGCAAAGGACCACCATCGACTCCGCCCAGGCGGCGGCCCACCCGGAAACCGCACAAGCGGTGGCGCGCATCAAAGCGCTGCGCCAAACCATCGATAACATCGATTCGGCGGTCATCGCATTACTGGCCGAGCGGTTCAAGGCCACCTCGCAGGTCGGCGTGCTCAAAGCCAACGCCGGATTCGCGCCCGAAGACACCAAGCGTGAGGACTATCAGATCGAACGCCTCCACCGCATCGCCATCGATGCCGGGCTTGATCCGGAAATTGCCGAAATGTACCGTGAATTCGTGGTTACCGAAGCCAAGAAGCGCCACCAGCGCATAGCCGATGCCGGTGGTGACCCGGGCGTACTCGACGTATTCGCCTGATTCGCCCGCAGCGAATGGGCACCTTTCGGATATTCGTCTATAGGGCAAGTTGCCTGCAGCGACTACATTAATACGGGAATGGAATGCCCGTAGTGGTCGACTGTATGAATGGGATACGTAGATGAGATGTGGTGCCGCACTGGTCAGTTGCGCATTGTGCGTGGCTTCGATTCTCGGCGGTGCTTGGATGTCTCGTCCGACTCCGGTTGATTACGGTCCGGTGCTCGCTACGGCAAGTGATATGTACGCCGTCACCGATGCCGAAGGGGAGCCGGTCCGTTGGTATGTGGTAGGGAAGGGCGGCGCCGGCAATGGCGCCAGTGCCGATTCCGGCAATAGCGGTTCCACTGATACCGATTCCGCCAATAGTAATTCCGGCACGTCCAAGGTTTCTCGTATCCCCGCTTCCGCCGCCACCCTGCCATGGAAAGTCAGCGTCACCTACTCGCTTGACGGTCCGAACGTCGAGGCAAACGAGGTTGCCGGCGCGTCTGGGCTGATCGGCGTGTATATCGATATTAAGCCGCAAACCAAGGAAGCCAACCGTACGATCCCGGTTGTCGCCTTTACCGTGCCTACGCAGGTAGCCGATGATGTTTCCGCTGACAACTCCATTACGGTGACCACGCAAGGTTCCAATACCGTAGTCGCCGCAGCTGGAAAAGCCGCAACCGGCTTGGAATTCAGCTGCTATATGAACGCCAAAGACTTCTCCATGAGTTCCGTGGCGCTCGCCGTATTGCCTTCCAATTCCAGCAGTCCGGCAGTTGGTGCTAATCCCGATGCCGCGAATGCTGCGAATGCTGCCGCACAGCCTGCTGCCGATACGGATGTCGCCCAACTCACCGCCTCTGCCGCCACACTGGTCGATTCACTGACCGACGCCGGTTCTGGTGAACAGCAACAGCTCATCGAGCAGCTTCAAACCCTGCGCGATAACGAACGTGCGCTGAACAAGTCCGTAGTGGCCGAACGCGAAACCGCCCATAAGCGGACGTTTGAAGACTATATGGCCGCGTATGTGGGCTCATATACCACGCACCTGTCTGGATCGATTGGCACCTCCACCCAGTTGCCGGCGTTGATGGGCACGGCCGGCGAACTGTCCGGGGACACGCCTTTGGCTCAAGCCGTACTCGACTTGGCCAACGCGGTGAACAACGTCAGTGCCGCACATCAGCATGCCGGTGCGGTCGATGCGTTGGACGAGGTGATTCGCCGCATCCAGCAGCAAGGCACCACCGGACTGGTGGATGATCTGATCGCCGAGGCTTCGGAGGAAGCCACTCAAGGCTCCAAGCAATACGCCGATGGCCAGAGCCAGCTCTCCGCCGCAATGATTCCGTATTCGATGAAATACACGGACGTTTACACGGCCAATTTGAGCGCCCTGACCGGCGGCACGTCCTCGGGCGCCACCGCTTACGAGAGCCAAGCCATCGCCGAAACCAACGGTAGCGATGAACTCGCCGACGCTCAATCCAAGGTCGATGCCGCGATGAGCACGCTTGCCACCGCCTCCGAGCATACGGGCAAAGCCACGGCCTTGCGCCAGATTGTATTGCGATTCTCCGATCAGTTCGAAGGCGGCGCGTCCTCGGCTTCCGGCAATGATGGTGATGGTTCGTCCGGTGATGTCTCTTCCGATCCGGTGACCGAGGCTCAGGCACTGACCGGCCTGGTCGATTCGCAATCGCAATCGTTCTACGGCAAGACCCGGGTCGCCCAAGCCAAGCGTAAGGCCGATGCCGCCCGTAAGCAGGCCAAAGCCGCGCAACAGCAGCAGTCGCAGCATTCCAAGGCCTCACTGGTCGATGACACCATGTCCATGTCTGCTGGCGATGTGATGAACTATGCGGGTGGTCTTACTTCGGCCATCGGTGGTGGTGATAAGTCCGACTCGTCTAAGAGCGCTGGTTCGGGAACGAACGACTCAGCCAAGTCGAGCGACACTGGCGATTCCGGCAACGGCAAGGCCTCCAACGCCAGCGATTCCGGCAACAATCTTGACACCGCTCCAGTACTGTTCGGCTTTGGCACTGGCGGCACGCTGTTCAAGCACGATATGAACGCGCTGATCAATGAGACCGTGGAGATCAGCGATGCTGGCACGCTCTTGGCGCAGGCCGTCGCGCAGCTCGACAGCCCCAATACGCAACAAAAAACCGCCGAAACCCGATACCTCATCGTGATTCCGACGGTGTGATGGTGTATGCGGGATATTTGCGTGCCGTCCCACAGTCGTGTCATCCGAACGTCAAAAAACAAAAGAGGGGAACCTCAATAGGTTCCCCTCTTTTGTTGTTGTGCGTAACGTTCAGTGCTTTGGCTTCTTAGCTGGCGGCTCACCGAGCTCGCTGGCTTCGACGGCGACCTCGGTTTCGGGCGTGCCTTCGGCGGCGGATTCCTCGGCGTGCTTGGCCACCAAGTCGAACTTGCCGACCACGCGACCGGCCTGCGCGATATCGCCCAAGGCGGCGTGAATCGCTTCCACACCTTCCGAAGCAGCGGACAGTGCCACAGACAGGATTGGGGTCTTCATGGAGACCTTGGCCTCGGACTTGATCTTACGCAGCTGCTCCACGGCCTTGCCGGCCCAAGTCAGCAGCTCGGGGGAAGCACCGGTGGCGGCCTCGACATACGGGTCCACGACCGGCCAGGCGGCGCGATGCACGGAACCGGAACCGGCGTGCATCCAGCTCCACACTTCCTCGGTGGCGTACGGCAGGTACGGGGCCAGCAGACGTGCGAAGGCGTCCAGGCCCAGACCCAGAGCGGTGCGGGCGGACTTCACAGCCTTCTCGGACGGCACATTGCCGTGCTCGTCCGGAGTGCCATAGGCGCGGTTCTTGACCAGCTCGATGTAGTCGTCGCAGAACTGCCAGAAGTAGGACTCGATGACTTCCAGCGCCTTGGAATGCTCGTAGGATTCCAGCGCCTCGGTGGCCTGACGCACCACCAAAGCCAGCTTGGCCATAGCGGCGCGATCCAGCGGTTCGGTCACATCGGCCGGGTTCCACGCGGCCTCGGCGGCAGCGCCCACGTGATGGTTCTCGTCCTCACGGCCGATGGCCAGCGCGAACTTGGTGGCGTTCAGCAGCTTGATGGCCAGTCGACGGCCAATCTTCATCTGGCCGATGTCGTACGTGGCATCGAGGCCCAGGCGAGCGGCGGCGGCCCAGTAACGCACGGCGTCCGCGCCGAACTTCTCGATCGGCTCGTTCGGCACCACGACGTTGCCCTTGGACTTCGACATCTTCTTGTGGTCGGGGTCCAGAATCCAGCCGGACAGCGTGGCATGGGCCCACGGCAGGCACTTGTTCTCCAAGTGCGCGCGGTCCACAGTCGAGAACAGCCAGGTGCGGATGATGTCCTGACCCTGCGGGCGCAGGTCCATCGGGAAGGTGGAAGCGAACAGGGCCTTGGAGGCCTCGTCCGGCTCGGCCCAGTGGGTCACGATCTGCGGGGTCAGCGAAGAGGTGGCCCAGGTGTCCATGATGTCCTTTTCGGCGGTGAAACCACCGGGCACATCACGCTGGGACTCGTCGTAGCCCTCCGGCACGTCGATGGTCGGGTCGATCGGCAGACGATCCTCGGACGGAGTGATCGGGTGATCGTAATCCGGCTCGCCGGAAGCGTTCACCGGGTACCACAGCGGGAACGGGACGCCGAAGAAGCGCTGACGGGAGATCAGCCAGTCGCCGTTCAGGCCGTGCACCCAGTTCTCATAACGCACGCGCATGAAGTCGGGGTGGAACTCGAGTTCCTTGCCACGCTCGATAAGCTCGGCGTTCAGCTTGGCGTCGGTACCGCCGTTCTTCAAATACCACTGGCGGGAGGTGACGATCTCGAGCGGCTTGTCGCCCTTCTCGTAGAAGTTCGTCATACGCTTGGTCGGGGTCGGCTCGCCGTCCAGATCGCCGGACTCGCGCAGCTTGTCGACGATGATCTTGCGGGCGGAGAACGTGGTCTTGCCAGCGGTTTCGGCAAAGACCTCGCGGCCGGCCGGGTCCTCGATCCAGTCCGGGGTATCCATCACGATACGGCCGTTGCGCTGGATGATCGGGCGGGTGGGCAGCTTCAGGTCGCGCCACCACTCGACGTCGGTTACATCACCGAACGTACAGCACATGGCGATACCGGCACCCTTGTCCATTTCGGCGGCCGGGTGCGCCAGAATCGGCACCTTGACCTTGAACAGAGGGGAGTAGACGTACTGGCCGAAGTACTGCTTGTAGCGTTCGTCGTTCGGGTTGGCGATCAGCGAGGTGCAGGCCGCCAGCAGTTCGGGGCGGGTGGTCTCGATGTAGATCGGGGTGCCGTCCTCAAAGCGGAAGGCCACCTTGTGGTAGAAGCCGGGGTATTCGCGCGATTCGAGCTCGGCCTGGGCCACGGCGGTCTGGAAGGTCACATCCCACAGGCCGGGGGCGTCCTGCTGGTAGGCCTCGCCACGGGCGAGGTTGCGCAGGAAGGCCTTCTGGGCCACACGCTGCGGGTGCTGACCGATGGTGTGGTAGGTCTGCGACCAGTCGATGGACAGACCCAGCTTGCGCCACAGGGCCTCAAACAGCTTCTCATCCTGAGCAGTCAGACGCTCGCACAGCTCGATGAAGTTCTTGCGGGAAATCGGCACCTGATCCTTGGCGTCAATCTTCTTGCCATCAGTGCCTTCAAACGGCGGCTTGAAGTCCGGGTCGTAAGGCAGAGACACGTCCACGCGCACGCCATAGTAGTTCTGCACGCGGCGCTCGGTAGGCAGGCCGTTGTCATCCCAACCCATCGGGTAGAACACGTCGTAGCCGCGCATGCGCTTGTAGCGCGCAATCACATCGGTGTGCGTGTAAGAGAACACGTGACCCACGTGCAGCGAACCGGAGACGGTGGGCGGCGGGGTGTCGATGGAGTAGACGGCCTTGCGGTCGCGGGTGTTGCGGAATTTGTAGGTGCCGTCTTCATCCCAGACGGTGCGCCACTTGTCCTCAAGTCCGTCCACGCCGACCTTGTCGGGCAGCGGGGTGAGGTTGGCGTTGATGATGGATTTGCCTTCAGTCATAAGGCCAAAGTTTATGCACGTTGCATGACAAGCCGAACTGTACAGTAAACAGCCCAGTAGGCTGTTCGCAGGCGAGGTACGAACGATCGAACGATAGTGAGCCAAGGACTATCGGGCGTAGCCCGTCCGTGACTGAAGGTTGCCTACTTCACCGTCAACCCGGCCAGCGGCATGCGGCGATTGATCATCGAGGTCGGGTAGCCGGAGACCTTGGTGGACGCCACAGTGAAGCATTTGCGGGTATACAGCCAATCACTGGCCGCATCCTCGCTGATCAGCCGGGCGTACGCTTCATTCGTGCCTCATAATCGGCGTCATTAGTGGCGGCGCGAGCATCCGCATAGGCCTGTTGCGCTTCGGTATGGTCGTAATGGAACATGGAATCGGGGTCGGCGAATATGCCGGCATCATCCGTGCCGTCCATGCTCATCACGGTCAGTTCCCATTTGCCGTCCTTGATTCGTTTGGCATAATCCTCATCGGAGAGCACTTCAAGGTTCACCGTGGGGCGCGGCTGCCGCTCGATCTGCTGCTTGATGGTTTCGGCCAACGACCGGTATTCTTCGGGAACCACCAGATTCACCGTAGTCAGGTATTGCGCACCAAAGTAGGAGAACATCTGCCCAGCTTGGTTTTCGTCATGCGGGTACAGTCCGGTCAAATCTTCGTATCCGGGTTCCAGCAGGCTGATGGGGCCGCCCAATGCTCCGGCTGCGTCGGGTTGGGCGGAGGCGATGCCGGCTGCGTCGATTTGATAGCGGAAGGCTTTACGCGCCTGTTCGTCGGAGAGCAGCGAATCGGTGCCGTTGTTGTAGGCCAGCAGCACCTTATCCGTAGTGGCCCCCTCCTTGACGGTCAGGCCATCCTTGCCGTTCAAACCGGTGGCCGTCGAAGCCGAAACCGGTGCCGCCATATCGAGACTGCCGTCGGTCAGGGCCTTGCTGAGCGCATCGGCGTCGGAGTATTGCATAAATTCAACGATATTGCTGGCCGCTTTGGTGCCATGGTAGGTATCGCTGCGCGCCAGCTTCAGGGAATGGCCAGGCTGGAAATCGGCCACGGTGAATGGTCCGGAACCTATGGCCTTGCGTTGATAATCGGCACTGGACGACTCGGAATCGTAGACAATGCCGAGTCTGCCGGACAGCGCTCGCAGCAGCGTCGGATTGGGCTTGGCAAGCGTAATGACCACCGTGGTGGCGTTCGGATTGGCGACCGACGCCAGATCGCCCAATTCGTCGACGTCCGCCACCTTGTTGGTCACGTTCTGTTGCAACGACCACACGGCGTCCGAGGCGTCCAACGTATGGCCGTTCGAGAAGGTGACGCCCGATTGCAGTGCCAGGGTGACGGTCAGTCCGTCATCGGAAGTCTTCCAGCTTGTCGCCAGTCCCGGCTGAAGCTTGTTGTCTTGATCGACGGTCACTAATGTCTCATACACATTGTCGACGAGCAGGCGTTCGGCTGCCGCAGAGGAATCGGACCGAATATCCAAGGATTGCGGCATATCGTCGATGCCAATGGTCACATCGGCATCGAGGGATGATCCCGGCTGGAACCGGTTTTGCATGAACGTCCATCCCACAACCACGAGTGCGCCGAGTGCCACGGCGACTCCGAGAAAAATCCCCCACTTGGACCATGTATTGTCCCGCTTGCTGTGCTGCATGGTTTTCAGTCTAGCGGTGGATTCAGCCTAGAATCCGCAATTCACCATGATGAGGTATGAGTTAGCGCTTGGACGTGCTCTTGCCGGCGGGCGGCGCATAGCTAGGGCAGGTGTCGGACAGCGGGCAGTTGGCGCAGTCAGGGGTACGTGCGTGGCAGGTGGCCCGGCCGAACAGAATCAGTCGGTGGCTGAGATTCGTCCACTCTTCGGGCGGAAAACAGGAGGTGATTTCCTTCTCGATTTTCACGGGATCGGGGTGTGCGGACCGCCAATCCGACCGCCAACGCAGTCGTCCGGTTACGCGCATCACATGCGTATCGACCGGGAATCCGGGGATATCGAACGCGTTGCCGAGCACGACGTTCGCGGTTTTGCGGCCGACCCCCGGCAAGCTGGTCAGTTCATCCATCGTGCGCGGCACCACGCCGCCGAATCGTTCGTCCAGTGCCGTGGCCAGTCCGATGAGATGCTGGGTTTTCGAACGATAGAACCCCAGCGGATGAATGATGTCTTCGACTTGGGCCGGGTTTGCGGCCGCCAAGTCACGGGCGGTGGGGTAGGTGGCGAACAGTTCCGGGGTGACCGTGTTGACACGCTTGTCGGTGGTCTGGGCGCTGAGCACGGTGGCGATCAGCAATTCGAGCGGATTCGAGAAATGCAGTGCGCAAGCGGGTGCCGGAATCACCTGGCGCAGAATGTCGTATTCGTCATGCATGCGCGTGAGACGCGCGGATTTGGTTTCTCTCATCGTATGGACCTAAGCGGCGTAATATCGATGATTGATAGTTTGCAGCGCCGCTGGTCTGTCAGGCGACGGTGTTGAGATCGGGAGTATCGTCATCGGTGTCGATGGCGGCAGAGGATGCTTTGGCGGCCTGCTGTGCGGCGGCAGTTTCCTTATCCGTCTCCGGCGGGTCGAATCGGTAGCCCACGTTGCGCACGGTGCCGATGAGGTGTTCGTATTCGCCGCCGAGCTTGGCGCGCAGACGACGGATATGCACGTCGACCGTACGAGTGCCACCGTAGTAGTCGTAGCCCCATACTTCCTGCAGCAACTGGGCGCGCGTGAACACGCGGCCGGGGTGCTGGACCAAGTACTTGAGGAGTTCGAACTCCTTGTATGCCAGATCGATGGGGCGTCCATGCAGGGAGGCGGTATAGCCGTTGGTGTCCACAATGAGGTCGCCGGAGCGAATCTGGCCATCTTCCACCGTGGTGGTGGATTCGGCGGGAGAACCGGCTGCTGCGGCTGCGGGAGCGTTGCCGCGCTCGGAGACCAATCGCAATCGGCCCTCGACTTCGGCCGGGGAAGCGGTGGCGACCACCACATCCGCAATGCCCCACTGGGAGTTGACCACGGTGAAGCCGCCTTCGGTCAGCACCAGCACGATTGGCGTGGACAGGCCGGAAGCGTGGATGAGGCGGCACAAGGTTTTGGCGGTCGCCAGATCATCGCGTGCATCCAGAAACAGAATGGTGTTCTCCGGCATCTTCACCAAGCTGGCTGCATCCATCGGCAGTACGCGGACGCGATGAGAAAGCAGGGCGAGTGATGGCAAAACGGTGGCGGGGTCGCTGGCGAAAGTCATCAACGTAAGATCCGTCACGCTAATCCCCCTTATCCTGCAATGTGTTACGCAATTGCTCGGTGTGGCTGTACGAGTCGTCAGCGGCGTTATGCCGCTTTCGCACGGTTTTCATTATTCTACGCGCTTGTAGTGGACACATAGGTTACAAGTTTGCGGAATATGGAACGGTGGACGTCCATCAACCGATGATACGGCCGAGCACCAGTGCGGTTGCGGCGATGGTCACGCCCATCAGCATTACCGGCATCAGGCCGGTACCGATCCACGGATAACGGATATCCGGGTCCGGATCGGCGTCGCGCACCCACAACGTGGAAGCCACGGCCAAAGCCAGTCCCAAAACGATGAGGATGATCAGGGCAACGGTTCCCGCAACGGTGCCCTTGGCGAGCATCGCGCCCAAATCAGGTAGGAAGCACCAGCCGGCCACGGCGAGAGCTGCCACACCGGAAGTCACGGCGTGAGAGAGTGCGCGGATAAGATGTTCGCGCTTCTCACGAGCCATCTGCCGTCCGAAGGAGAAGACCACCAGCACCACCAGCAGCAGGCCCATGGCCAGTGCCCATGAATACCAAGGAAGTACCGAGCCATCCGCAGCGGTCTGATCCGGCGGAACCTCGCTGGTCGGGAAAGGTACGATGACGAAAATCAGAGAAATCGCGCCAAACACCAAAGTGACGATACGATCCAGTATGCTGCCGCGGAACGGCCAGAATACGACAAATGCGGCCAACGTCAGAGCGGCGATAATCAAAGGGATGATGGGGACGGTGCCAGGGGAGGGAATGACCGTGGCTGCGATGAACAGTACATAGGACGTCAGTTGGGCCAACAACATGCTCAGAGCTTTGTTCTTCCAACCCTCCTGGGTGATCTCGGTCATGATACGCCTCTCAGATAATCGAATTTCTATCCCAATCCTACGTCGGGCATTGGAACGGTGAAATCAAACAAAATAGCCCCTTCTGGTGAAGGGGCTTATGGCACTAAATCAGAACGCGATAACGCCCAAATGCTCCAATAGCACTTTGATGCCGAGTAGAATCAGCACCACGCCGCCGGCGATCTGCGCCGGCTTCTGCCAGCGGGAACCGAACGCGCGGCCAATGTGCAGGCCCGCAGCGGAGAACAGTCCGGTGACCACACCGATGCTGAGGATGGCGAATGCCATATGGGCTTTGGTGAACATGAGGCCAGGCTCACGCCCACGGCGAACGCATCGATGCTGCAGGCCACGGCCAGGGGAAGCATATGCTTCCAATCGAACTGGGCGGTCTCCTTGGAGTTTTCCTCATCTTCTTCGAAGGCTTCGTGAACCATGTTGCCGCCGATGAACACCAACAGGGCGAAGATGATCCAATGGTCGAATTGGGTTACGTATTTGCTGAATGTAGATGCCGCGAAATAGCCGAGAATAGGGAACAGCATCTGGAATCCGCCGAACCAGAGGGTGCTTTTCACGGCGTCTTGTACTCGTACGCGGGATACGGTCAGGCCTTTGCCAATGGATACGGCGAATGCATCCATAGCTACGGAAACAGAAATAAGCAGGATTTGAATGATTATCGAAATCATGGTGTGACAGAAGGTTCATCGCCGGATTACCGTGCGATGGGCCTCGACCAGCGTTCCTACACGCCGCCTACGCCTAGTTGAAAAGACAAAACATTACTGTATCACAAAATACAAGCTCCCTCTGTTGGGGAGCTGGCGCAGTGAAACTGCGACTGAGGGAGAGTAGAGCGGCTTTGCCACAAATACAACAAAAGGCCCCCGAAGGGGCCTCCTGTCAACGATTCAGAATCGAATCACTTCTCGGAATCGGCGAGACGCTGACGCGCGGCAATGATTTCCTTTTCGGCGGCGTCAGCACCAGTCCAGTAGTCGCCCGGCAGGACTTCCTTGCCCGGCTCCAGAGCCTTGTACTGCTCGAAGAAGTGCTTGATTTCGGCCTTGTGGTACTCGTTGACGTCGTCGATGTCCTTGATGTCATCGAAACGAACGTCGGCGGGCACGCACAGCACCTTGTCGTCGCCGCCGGCCTCGTCGACCATGTGGTACAGGCCCACGGCGCGGCACTCGACCACGCAGCCCGGGAACACGGAGTTCGGAATCATCACGAGAGCGTCCAGCGGATCGCCGTCCTCGCCCAGGGTGCCGTCGATGTAGCCGTAGTCATCCGGGTAACCCATTGCGGTGAACAGGGTACGGTCCAGGAAGACGCGACCGGTCTCGTGATCGACTTCGTACTTGTTCTTGGAGCCGCGCGGAATTTCCACAACGACGTTGAAGGTTTCTGCCATGTCATTTCTCCTTGAAAATCGACAGTTACGTTATCGTCTCACCACAATACCCTGTTTACGCCTGCAAAACAGGTGCGGAACTCAAGAAACCGTGCTGAGATTATGCCGACACTATGCCCAAACAGACGAAATCCTCCCCTTGAGGGGAGGATTTCTAGCGGTTTACGCGCACGATAAACCCATGCACGTCAACGGCATCACTGTTGCATTACCGTTGCAGTACCGCATCACTGCACGGACAGGATGTGGGCCACATCCGCCCAAGGAGCCAGAGACACGTAGTTGTCCCAACCCCACTGGAATTCGCGGCCGGTCAGCTCGTCGCGCACGTTGAGCGGGCGGTCGGTGGGCAGACCCAGCTCGCTGAGTTCCAGGTGAATCATCGACTGGTGTGCGTTGTGTCCATCGAGGTTCACGACCACAATCAGCGTGTCCGCTTGGCCGGTACCGGTCAGTTCGGCCGGCGTGTGGCGTGCGAAAGCCAGAATATTCGGGTCGGACGTAGGCAGCACGGTGAGGTTGTGGTAGCTCAACGCGGCCGGGTGGGCGCGACGAATCTTGTTGAGTGCGGTGAGCATCTCGGCCACGCCGTACTGCTTGGCCTTGCTCCAATCGCGAACCTTGACCTCGTACTTCTCGTTGTCGATCTGCTCTTCGAAGCCGGGGCGCTGCTTGTTCTCGATGAGTTCGTAACCGTTGTAGATACCCCAGGACGGCGAGCCCATGGCTGCCAGCACCGCACGCACGCAGTGGCCGGCTACGCCGTTGTCTCGCACGTAAGCGGTGAGAATATCCGGCGTGGTGGGCCAGAAGGTGTTGTGCTGGTAGTAGCCGTCGTCGCCATTGGTGACCGGCAGATACTCTTCCAGTTCGTCCTTGGTGTTGCGCCACGGGAAGTAGCAGTGGGACTGGGTGAAGCCCACGTAGCTCAGGGCGCGCATCATGCCCGGGCGGGTGAATGCCTCGGCCAGGAACAGGATCTCCGGGTGCTTCTTGGTCACGGCGGCAATCACGTCCTGCCAGAAACGCACCGGCTTGGTGTGCGGGTTATCGATGCGGAAGATGGTGACGCCCGCCTCGATCCACAGATTCATGATGCGTTCGACTTCTTTTTCGATGCCGGGCATGTCGGCGTTGAAGTCGATCGGGTAGATGTCCTGATACTTCTTCGGCGGGTTCTCGGCGAAGGCGATGGAGCCGTCCGGCTTGTGGCGGAACCAGTTCGGGTGGGCCTTGACCCACGGGTGATCGGGCGAGCACTGCAGGGCGAAATCAAGCGCGATTTCCAGACCCAGTTCATGTGCACGCTGGCACAGGGCCTTGAAATCGTCCATGGTGCCGAGCAGTGGATCCACGGTGTCGTGGCCACCTAGCTCGGAGCCGATGCCGAACGGGGAGCCCGGGTCATCGGGGCCGGCGACCAGCGTGTTGTTGCGGCCCTTGCGGTTGGTCACGCCAATCGGGAAGACCGGCGGCAGGTAGACGATGTCGAAGCCCTCGGCAGCGGCGCGTTCGAGGCCGGCCATCGAAGTCTTCAGCGTACCCTGAATGATCTTGCCGGTGTTCGGATCGATGGTGGCGCCTTCGGAACGCGGGAAGAACTGGTACCAAGCCGCGAAGCTGGACTTCGGGCGTTCCACCTTGAAGCGCTGGGGCTGGCTGGGGGAGATGCCGTCGCGCAGCGGGTGAGTCTCGTGCAGGGCGGCGATGGTCGGGTTGTCGCCGGCGGCGAGGACGATCCTCGGCG
>ENA-OQCO01000829-OQCO01000829.1-human-gut-metagenome-genome-assembly--contig:-NODE-829-length-14953-cov-2.674558_pt1 | contig 14953 bp, 10 predicted proteins | sample MGYA00242500_ERZ504582 | MGnify/ENA primary metagenome ERZ504582 (study PRJEB26092, sample SAMD00036346) | human gut metagenome | host: Homo sapiens | study: EMG produced TPA metagenomics assembly of...
AGTGTCGCCATCGGCAAAGGCCTGGAAGAGAGAAGAGAGGTCTTCGGAATCAAGTCCTTCCGGTGAAAAACTCTCCATATATCCCTGAGATACGCCTGTTCCTCTGCTGTAAGAGCTGTACGGGTACCGGGAAATTCTTCCTGCTTTGCATCCCGGGTGCTTGCAGCATCAGGCGCAGAAGTACCGGCAGCTTTTTCTGCGCCTTCGATAGTAATTCCTTTCAATTTAAGATACTGCAGGATCTTCACGAGCTGTGAAGTATTCAGGTCAGATTCATCGAAATGTTCACGGATCTGCTGCTGGGAGAGCTGTTTGCCGTTCTCCTCCGCGATCTCACAGATTTCGTTAAGTTTCTGCTGAAATAGTTTTATATCCATAAAAACATCTCCTTAATTTTCCAGATTTTCTTCTTGACTTTATTATCAGGAATATGATAACATAAGCAAGTCGCAAATGACAAGAAAACCTTTGAATAGACGGAAAAAACGTGAAAAAAAGTTTTTTAAAAAAATTCAAAAAAAGTGTTGACATTTGTAGATCGCTATTATATAATATCACTTGTCGTCAGGCAAGAGAAATAAAAACGACAACAACTTAATAAAGACCATAAGTAAATGGTATATCGGGGTGTGGCTCAGTTTGGCTAGAGCGCCTGGTTTGGGACCAGGAGGCCGCAGGTTCGAATCCTGTCACCCCGACTGCTGTAAACTTATTACCGCAAGCATGCGGGTGTAGTTCAATGGTAGAACACCAGCCTTCCAAGCTGGATACGTGGGTTCGATTCCCATCACCCGCTTCTCTGAAAAGAGAGCATGTGTCTGTAGCTCAGCTGGATAGAGCAACGGCCTTCTAAGCCGTGGGTCGGGGGTTCGAATCCCTTCAGGCACGCTGTGGTGGGTATAGCGCAGTTGGTTAGCGCGCCAGATTGTGGCTCTGGAGGCCCAGGGTTCGAATCCCTGTATCCACCCTTCGCCCATTGGGCTATCGCCAAGCGGTAAGGCACAGCACTTTGACTGCTGCATTCGCTGGTTCGAATCCAGCTAGCCCAGTCCTTATGGGGTATTAGCTCAGTCGGTAGAGCACTTGACTTTTAATCAAGTTGTCCGGGGTTCGAATCCCCGATGCCTCATTGAATTTTAAAAGCACTGTCGAGCTGACAGTGCTTTTTTGTCCGAAAAACCTGTTTTATGCGGGTTTTCTGGTTTTTGTAATTTTTTTGCACAGGTGGTTACATTTTATTACGGGGACTTTTATTGAGAAATTACTTGTATCAATTTTGAATATGTCCTTGCGTTATTTGAGAATTTCCTGTAAAATATCTTTTGTTGTAATAATTCATGTCTGAAGAAATGACATATGCGGATATGGCGGAATTGGCAGACGCGCTGGTTTTAGGTACCAGTGGGCAACCGTGCAGGTTCAAGTCCTGTTATCCGCATCAATAAACAATCACATGAAGACCTTCTGTAAATTCTGAAATTTACAGAAGGTCTTCATGGTTTTTATAATTTCTCACCTTCATTTACTTCCTCAATAAATACCTTGTCCTCAGCCTGCTGATCTGTGAAGTGGAATCTCAGTATGGCCTGGGGCCAGTTAAGTGTAATGATGGCTTTTTTATCGCGGGTCTTTCCTGCGGCCTGGATCTGGTCGACAAGATCTGCAAGGACTTCGCGGGTGAGATAACTGCCTCTCCAGTGAAAAGTGAATTCACGGCCTTTTCTGGCAGCCTGCAGAGCACGCTTGTAAACATCTCGATTTTGGTGAAAGAAAGCTTTTTTTCGCGGTAGTAGGAGTGGCTGCCGTCCGGGCAGGCGGGAGCAGGAGCGATCAGTGGCTCATGGTCACGGAAGATGTTTTTGTCATCCAGATTAAAATAATCGTAGCGGATACTGACAGAATCATCCCCGTTTCTGCCAAGTGTATTGTCAAAAGTGGCATCCAGATGATAATATTGTCCGTTGATTCGGACAATGTTCCAGGTATGGCGGTATTTGATACCTTTTTCGGGATTATTTCCGCAGATGGCGATAACACACCAGACTCCGAGGGCATCGCAGAGAATTTTTACGGATTTGGCGATTCCCTCACAGACGCCGACACCATGGCCAAGAGGTCCGATGATCTCATGGGAGTATGGCTTTTTCAGTTTGTCATAGCGGATATTTTCGCAGATAAAGTCGTGGACATATTTTTCCTTATCCCATTCCGAAAACTTCGCTGCAGGGCGTACAAGCTTCTCTACGCGGGCGTGCAGAGCTTTCTTGTGCTCGCGGATTTTGTTTTTGTCAAAAATGTATTCGGGGATCAGGATGAGGTTGGGAGAATCCTTATAATGACGGTATTTAAATCCCACAGCCCAGAAGATCTCCGGATGATCCAGACGAAGCTGAAAAAAAACGTCATAGAGCCAGTTTCCGTCAGTAGTAGGGACCTGGGGCAGCAGGATCTCATCAGAAAGATCCATAAGTCCTGCCAGCATTGCCCGGTATGTATTCTGTTTATCCTTCGGCATTCTGCCGTAGTAATATTCTTCAGCCTGTTTCATATATAAATGGTCTGCAGCAGCTCAAAAATTTAAGATACTGCAGAAACTCCTTTCTGAAAATTTTACAAAATTATTTTTCAGCTCAACTCAGTTCAGTATTATCATATTTAAAGTGAATAAAATATTAAGCGAAGAGAATGAACCGGAAAAATAACAGAAAAATTATAACACATATGATCCCGGAGTATATAAAAACATGCAGAACCATCTGGAAAAGATGTATCCTGCATGTTTTTTTATGTGACAATAACTGTGGTACGGGATCAGCCATTATACAGCTGGTAATACCGTCCTTTCTGCGCAAGCAGCTCCTCATGGGAACCACGTTCGATAATATGTCCCTGTTCCAGAACCATGATACAGTCACTGTTGCGGACAGTGGAAAGACGGTGGGCGATAACAAAAGTCGTTCTGCCTTCCATCAGCTTATCCATGCCATCCTGAACCAGCTTCTCGGTACGGGTATCAATGGAACTGGTAGCTTCATCCAGGATCAGAACAGGTGGGTCAGCAACAGCTGCACGGGCGATGGATAGAAGCTGACGCTGTCCCTGGCTCAGGTTTGCGCCGTTTCCTCGCAGAAGCGTGTTATAACCCTGAGGAAGTCTGCGGATAAAACCGTCTGCATTGGCAAGCTTTGCGGCAGCAATAACCTCTTCATCTGTGGCATCCAGTTTACCGTAGCGGATGTTTTCCATAACGGTTGCAGTGAACAGGTTGGTATCCTGAAGAACAATACCCATGGAACGGCGGAGATCGTCTTTTTTGATCTTGGTGATGTTGATACCATCGTAGCGGATCTTGCCTTTCTGAATATCATAAAAGCGGTTCAGAAGATTGGTGATGGTGGTTTTTCCTGCACCGGTGGAGCCTACGAAAGCGATCTTCTGGCCAGGCTGTGCATACATATTGATATCGTGAAGAACGATTTTATTGGAATTGTAACCGAAATCAACATCCTCCAGAACCATGTCACCTTTCAGCTCAATATAATCCGTGGTGCCTTCTGCCTTGTGGAAATGCTTCCATGCCCAGCGTCCGGTACGCTTATCGGATTCTGTGAGAACACCGTTTTCTTCTCTGGCATTGACAAGAGTAACATAACCTTCATCTGCTTCCGGTTTTTCATCCAGAAGATCAAAGATACGTTTGGCACCTGCAAGAGCCATAACAATACTGTTGAACTGCTGGCTGACCTGGTTGATCGGCATGTTGAAGCTCTTGTTGAAAGTCAGGAAGCTGGCAAGTCCTCCAAGGGTGAAATTGCCGATTCCGTTGATTGCCAGGATACCGCCTACAATAGCACAGACTACATAGCTGACATTTCCAAGCTGAGCAACAACAGGCATCAGGATGTTGGCGAAACGGTTGGCGTTGTCTGCGCTGGTAAAAAGCTGGTCGTTTAGCTCATTGAATTTCTCGATACTTTCATCTTCATGGCAGAAGACCTTGACAACTTTCTGGCCTTCCATCATCTCTTCGATATAACCGTTGACAATGCCGAGATTGGTCTGCTGCTCCAGGAAATATTTTCCGCTTAATCCTGCGAGCTTACGGCTGGCGGCAAGCATAACAGCAACCATGATGAGAGTAACAACAGTAAGCGGTACATTCAGGATCAGCATGCTGATAAAAACGCTGACAATTGTGATCACGCTGGAGAGCAGCTGAGGGAAACTCTGGCTGATCATCTGGCGCAGGGTATCGATATCATTCGTGTAGATAGACATGATATCGCCATGTGCATGTGTGTCGAAATATTTGATCGGAAGAGTTTCCATTTTTGCGAACATATCGTTACGCAGGTTGCGCAGGCTTCCCTGGGAAACATTGATCATAATGCGGTTATAGGTATAAGTAGCAATAACGCCGATGGCGTAAAAGCATGCCACACGTGCGATTGCGGCAGTCAGAGGACCGAAGTCCGGTGTATCTGCCTTGAGAAGCGGTGTGATGTACTGGTCGATCAGAGTTTTCATGAACATGGTTCCCTGGACATTAGCCAGAACGCTGACAAAAATACAGATCACAACAATTACGATATGAATACTGTAGCTTTTTAAAATATAGCGGGCAAGACGTCCGAGAAGCTTACCCGGCTGTTCAGGTGTTCCCATACCTTTCGGACCAGGACCGCCAGGATTTTTCATATTCTGTTTCTTCAAGCCGGCTCACCTCCCTCGTCAAAATCACCGGCACCGCCGGTCTGTGAATTAAATACTTCCTGATAGATAGCGTTGGTCTTAAGAAGCTCCTCGTGAGTGCCGAAACCGTTGACTGTACCGTTATCCATGACAATAATGCGGTCAGCATTCTGGATACTGGAGATACGCTGTGCGATGATCAGCTTGGTAGTATCCGGGATATCTTCTGCAAAAGCACGTCGGATCCTTGCGTCAGTGGCTGTATCAACTGCACTTGTGGAGTCGTCCAGGATCAGTATCTTAGGCTTCTTCAGAAGGGCACGTGCAATACAGAGACGCTGTTTCTGGCCACCGGAAACATTGGAACCACCCTGTTCAATGAAGGTGTTGTATTTATCCGGCATTTTTTCGATGAAATCATCGGCACAGGCAAGCTGGCATGCACGGCGGCATTCTTCCTCTGTGGCGTTTTTGTCACCCCAGCGGAGATTTTCAAGAATGGTTCCTGAGAAAAGTACGTTTTTCTGAAGGACTACGGAAACCTGGTTTCTCAGAGTTTCCAGATGGTATTTACGGACATCAATGCCACCCACGCAAACCGAACCGTCAGTTACGTCATAAAGACGGCTGATCAGGTTTACAAGGCTGGACTTGGCACTTCCCGTACCGCCGATGATTCCGATAGTTTCGCCGGAACGGATTGAGATATTGATGTCTTTGAGAACAGGCTCTTTGCTGTCTTTTTTGTAGCTGAAGTCAACATGGTCAAAAGTAATGCTTCCGTCCGGGACTTCTGTTACAGGATTCTCCGGGTCTGTAATGTCAGCGGTGTCATTGATAACTTCTGTGACACGTTCCGCACTTGCAATACTCATTGTTACCATAACAAAAACCATGGAAAGCATCATAAGACTCATGAGAATATTCATGCAGTAGGTGAGGAGACTCATAAGTTCACCTGTAGTCAGAGAGCTTCCTACGATCATTTTGGCTCCAAGCCAGCTGATACCAAGGATACAGGCATAAACAGTAAACTGCATCAGAGGCATGTTCATGACAACGATCTTTTCAGCGCTTAAGAACATTTCGTATACTTTATTGCAGGCTTTCTGGAATTTACTGATTTCGTAATCTTCACGGACGTAAGCCTTGACAACACGGACAGCACCGATATTTTCCTGTACACTTGCGTTCAGGTCGTCATATTTACGGAATACGGCCTGGAAATATACAGTAGCTTTTCGCATGATAAAGATCAGGCAGCCTCCAAGGAAGATAACTGCAACAAGATAGATGCTTGCAAGCTTCGCATTGATAAGAAATGCCATGACCATGGCACAGATCAGGCTGGCCGGTGCACGGGTGCACATGCGCAGGATCATCTGATAGGCATTCTGCAGATTGGTGACGTCTGTTGTAAGACGGGTGATCAGACCGGCAGTGCTGTACTTGTCGATGTTAGAAAAAGAAAAGGTCTGGATGTTGGTGTACATGGCTTTCCGGAGGTTTCTGGCAAAGCCGGTTGATGCCAGTGCTCCGTATTTTCCGCCCATGACACCGGCCCACAGGCCGCACAGGGCAAGAGCTGTCATAATTGCACCCATCCGATAGATATGGCCGATATTTCCGACTTCCACACCTTTATCAATAATGGAAGCCATGGACAGGGGGATCAGAGTCTCAAAGAGAACTTCGAGGATCATAAAAAAAGGCGTGAGAAATGATGCCTTTTTAAATTCCCTGACCTGGGCCAACAGGGTTTTGAGCATAAAAAAAACTCCTTTCTTCTACTGTTCAAAAAGATAGCACCTCAGAAAAAATAAGAGCTGCTACAGAACAGATGTATTGTCCAGATATTATTATCAGGGAAAATATTTTTAATGTCAAGATAAATGTGTGTGAAAAGCTTGACATAATTCGGGTTAAGCGGTATATTAAAAGTTAATATTCACCTGTAAAATAGGGAAATAATGTGTGATTCAGATCCCTTGTTGCAGCAGAGTCGATGAACCCTGGAACTGCTATAGGGTTATATAGGATAACCGGATCAGGCAGGTTTCTGTGGGATTGCGAAAAGCAATAAACAGTGAGAAAAGCAGATATTCGGTTATAAAAAAGCAGTGAACGCGGATTTTTATCCGCTGGAATTTATGTGAGGGAGGATTTTATATGGAAATCAGACAGTCAGCAGAGGATTATCTGGAATCAATTCTGGTTTTATCCAAGAAAGGCGGAGGGGTCCGTTCTATTGATATTGCTACCAGACTTGGCGTTTTCCAAGCCAAGTGTCAGCCACGCGATGAAACTTCTCCGTGAGGATGGTTATATTGCAATGGACCGTTACGGCACTGTAACACTTCTGGAGAAAGGCGCAGAGATCGCCAACCAGATCTATGAGCGTCATACAGTCCTTTCCAAGATGCTTGAGGGACTTGGCGTTCCGTCCGATATTGCACTTGAGGATGCCTGCAAGATGGAGCATGATATCAGTCAGGAGAGCTTTGAGAAGATCAAGGCACATTATAATAAATTCGTTAAGAAAGAAGAAACAGAGGCAAAATAAAAAGCGTAAGCTTACATAAAAAAAGAAGTGTATGAGAGTTGGATGCTGAAAACTTTCATACACTTCTTTTTTAAGGTGATTTCCGGGAGTGCTATAGTTTATTTTGCAGTGTTTTTCTCAGGCAGCTGTGCCAGAATTATGGCCGCAAACATGATGACGCATCCGATCAGCTCTTTTAAGGAAAGCTTCTGTCCAAGGAGCATCCAGCCGGCGAGCACGGAGATGCAGGACTCCAGGGAAAGGATCAGGGAAGCTACTGTCGGGTTTACATTTTTCTGGCCTACAATCTGCAGGGTGTAGGCAACACCACAGGACATGATGCCGGCATACAGGATTGGAAGCCACGCGGTAAGGATAGAGGAAACCTGAGGGTGTTCCAGGATCAGAGCCGGGATCATGGACAGGATTCCGCAGACCAGAAACTGGATGCAGGAAAGCTTTACCCCGTCTGCTTTCGGGGAAAAATGATCAATGACCAGAATGTGCAGGGAAAAGAGAAAAGCACATATCAGCACCAGAATATCTCCGAGTCCAATGGAAAAACCGTCCGTGATGCAGAGAAGATAAAGTCCGACCAGAGCCATAACAACGGCTGCCCAGATAAAAGGGCTGCATTTCTTTTTCAGGAAAAGTCCGATGATCGGGACAATGACAATGTAGCATGCAGTGATAAAACCGGCTTTTCCGACAGTTGTGTACTGGATACCGAACTGCTGGAAGCTGCTGGCAGCAAAGAGGGCGGCTCCGCAGGCGATTCCGCCCGTCCACAGGTCGCGGCGGTTATATGGAGTGGCAGACGAAGCTTTCTTTGAGGGCTCTAATGAGGAGTCCGGTATTACGGAATCTGTGCCAGCAGATGAATTATTTCCGGAACGGTTCAGGATAAAGAGCACCGGTACCAGAACAGCGGCACCGATCAGGGAACGCACGCCGTTAAAGGTAAAAGGGCCGACATATTTCATACCAACACTCTGGGCTACAAAGGCGATTCCCCAGATAGTGGCAGCCAGGAGCAGACAGAGAGAATTTTTCAGAGGCATTTTCTGTGAGTTCATGATAAAAAATCCTTTCGTTTATTATGAGATCGAAGCGATATATAACAAAAGACCCCGGGGAACTTATATAGCTTCCCGGGGCATTTTTATGATCTGTCGAAGCAGCCTTCGGCAAAATCAGTTCTGATTCTGGTTGTTCTTAACTTCTGCAAGCTTCATAGCACGAACCTTCAGCGGCAGACCGAATAATGTGATGAATCCGTCAGCATCATGGTGGTCATACATATCGCCGGTTGTAAAGGAAGCAAGGGACTCATTGTAAAGGCTGTACGGAGAAGTTGTACCATTTTTGATGATGTTGCCTTTGTAAAGCTTGAATTTAACTTCACCTGTAACATATTTCTGAGTGGACTCAACAAATGCCTGGATAGCCTCACGAAGAGGTGTATACCATTTTCCTTCGTAAACAACCTGTGCAAACTGGCTGCCAAGTTTCTTCTTGGCTTCCATTGTTTCACGGTCAAGAATCAGCTCTTCAAGCTGGTCATGAGCTGCCATCAGGATTGTTCCGCCAGGAGTCTCATAAACACCACGGGATTTCATACCAACAACACGGTTCTCAACGATATCTACGATACCGATTCCGTTCTCGCCGCCAAGCTTGTTAAGCTCTGTGATGATTTCGGAAACCTTCATTGCTTTTCCGTTAAGAGTCTTCGGAACACCCTGCTCAAATGTCATGGTAATCTCAGTTTCTTTATCCGGAGCCTTCTCAGGAGTTACGCTTAATACAAGCATGTCGTCATAGTTTGGAGCCTGGGATGGATCCTCAAGCTCAAGTCCTTCATGGCTGATGTGCCAGAGGTTTCTGTCACGGCTGTAGCTGTGGCTTGCATCGAATGGAAGAGTGATGCCGTGAGCTTTACAGAATTCGATCTCATCCTCACGGGACTGCATGGTCCACAGATCTGTCATACGCCATGGAGCGATGATCTTGATGTCAGGAGCAAGTGCTTTGATACCAAGCTCAAAACGGATCTGGTCATTTCCTTTACCTGTAGCACCGTGGCAGATAGCAACTGCGCCTTCTTTACGTGCGATCTCAACAAGTTTCTTGGCGATGACCGGACGGGCCATGGATGTTCCGAGAAGGTAAGAATGCTCGTAAACAGCACCGGCTTCTACACATGGCATAATGAAGTCATCGCAGAACTCATCAACGATATCTTCGATATATAATTTGGAAGCGCCGGACATTTTGGCTCTTTCTTCAAGACCGTCCAGCTCGTTTCCCTGTCCGCAGTTTACACAGCAGCAGACAACGTCATAGTCAAATGTTTCTTTCAGCCACGGGATCAGGGCTGTGGTATCAAGACCACCGGAATACGCTAAAACAACTTTTTCTTTCATAATATATGTCCTCCTGAGATTTTTTGGAATTTTGTATCGTTCCGGAATATTTCCGGGACGGTGAGATTTCTTTAATTTTATCCGGAAAAATTATGCTGTTTTATAACTTTACCAGAGTGAATAAATATTCATGAACAGCAATACAAAATTTTCTGCTGTCCTGTTGACATGGCTTAATATACACCAGATTTTATAAATATGCAAGAGATAATTTGAAAAATATAAAAATAATTTTGCATAAAAATACAACATAAAATAAGGATTATTATAAGAAAATACAAGAAAAACAGAAAAGACCGTGAAAAATCAAAGAAAATGACTATTGCATAATATGCACAGAAGAATGTATAATCTATCCATTGACAAGGCGGACATAAGAAACGCCTTTTTACTGAGACCGTAAGAGATACGGCAGAGGAGGAATGTGAAAGATGGTTAAAGCAGGAATTATCGGTGCTACAGGATACGCCGGAAATGAGATCGTAAGACTTCTTCTTGGACATAAGGATGTTGAGATCAAGTGGTTCGGATCCCGAAGCTATATAGATCAGCAGTATGCAGATATTTATCAGAACTTTTTCAAACTGGTAGATGCCAAATGTATGGATGACAATATGGCAGCACTTGCAGATGAGGTAGATGTGATCTTTACCGCAACACCGCAGGGTCTGTGTGCATCCCTTATTAATGAAGAAATCCTTTCTAAATGTAAGGTGATCGATTTAAGCGCGGATTTTCGTATTAAGGATGTGAAGAAATATGAGAAATGGTACGGAATCGAGCACAAATCCCCGCAGTTTATTGAGGAAGCTGTTTATGGCCTCTGCGAGATCAACCGTGAGGATATCAGGAAGGCAAGACTGATCGCCAACCCGGGATGTTATCCGACATGTTCTACATTATCTATTTACCCATTGTTAAAGGAAGGTCTTATTGATCCGAACACGATCATCATTGATGCCAAGTCCGGAACATCAGGCGCAGGAAGAGGAGCGAAAGTTCCGAATCTTTACTGCGAAGTCAATGAGAGCATCAAGGCATATGGTGTTGCAACACACAGACATACTCCGGAGATCGAGGATCAGCTTGGATATGCCTGCGGACAGGAAGTGATGATCAACTTTACACCACATCTTGTTCCGATGAACAGAGGAATTCTGGTGACAGCTTATGCTTCCCTTACAAAGGACGTTACATATGAGGAAGTGAAGGCAGCATATGACAAATATTATAAAGATGAGTTTTTTGTACGTGTGCTGAACAAAGATGTATGCCCGCAGACAAGAAATGTAGAGGGCAGCAACTTTGTAGACGTAAACTTCAAGATCGACCCGAGAACAAAGAGAGTCATTATGATGGGAGCAATTGACAACCTTGTAAAAGGTGCAGCAGGACAGGCAGTTCAGAACATGAACCTGATGTTCGGATTCGATGAGAATGAAGGACTGAAGCAGATCCCGATGTGTCCGTAAATCAGACAGACTATAAATATATGTGATGGTTGCCAAAAGGCACCATCGTTGAGAGGAGATTAATATGAAGATAATTGATGGCGGTGTAACAGCTGCAAAAGGTTTTCAGGCTGCCTCAACAGCTGCACAGATCAAATATAAAGGCCGTACAGATATGGCTATGGTGTTCAGTGAAGTTCCATGCGTGGCTGCAGGAACTTTCACAACCAATGTGGTAAAAGCTGCTCCTGTAAGATGGGATCAGGATATTGTATACAATCATCAGGGAGCAAGAGCAGTGATCTGCAACAGCGGAATTGCCAATGCATGTACCGGTGAGGAGGGATTTAGCTACTGCCGTGCAACAGCAGAGGCAGCGGCAAAAGCACTTGGAATTCCGGAAGACAGCGTGCTGGTAGCATCCACCGGTGTTATCGGAATGCAGATCCCTATCGATCGTATTGCAAACGGTGTAACTGCTATGGCTCCGAATCTTAAAGGAACCCGTGAGGCAGGACTTGAGGCTGCAAAAGCCATCATGACAACAGACACCGAGAAAAAAGAAGCAGCTGTTGAGATTGAGATCGGCGGAAAAACAGTTACAGTTGGCGGTATGTGCAAAGGATCAGGAATGATCCACCCGAACATGTGCACAATGCTCGGATTTATCACAAGTGATGTGGATATCTCCAAAGAACTTCTTCAGGAAGCACTCAGTGAGGACATCAAGGACACCTACAATATGGTATCCGTTGACGGAGACACATCCACAAACGACACAGTCCTTCTTCTGGCAAACGGCCAGGCCGGCAACCCGAAGATCACAGAAAAAAATGCAGACTATGAAGAGTTCAAAAAAGCACTCAACTACGTAAACACAACCCTTGCAAAAAAAATCGCAGGAGACGGTGAAGGAGCAACAGCACTCTTCGAAGTCAAAGTTATCGGCGCAGCAACTAAGGCAGAAGCCGTAACCTTAAGTAAGTCTGTAGTGACTTCATCCCTTACAAAGGCAGCAATCTACGGCCACGATGCCAACTGGGGCAGAATCCTCTGTGCTCTTGGTTATTCCGGAGTCCAGTTCGATCCTGAAAAGGTAGACCTCTACTTCGAAAGCAAAGCAGGAAAGATCAAGATCATCGAAAACGGAGTTTCCACAGGATACAGTGAAGAAGAAGCGACAAAGATCCTCTCCGAAGATGCAGTAACAGCCATTGCTGATATGAAGATGGGTGATGCAGCAGCAACCGCATGGGGATGCGACCTCACTTATGACTATATCAAAATCAATGCAGATTACCGCTCTTAATATAAGAGCCCTGTAGAATGGTGTTCGAACGGTGTTTCGTAGCCATTCACACAGGCGCTTTGCCCGCAAAGCGGGCAACAGCCCGTTTCCCGTGGCCAGAGGGGAGGAGCGCGAGGAGGGGAAACGGTCTTTGGAACTCTGAGTGCTTCCCCTCCTCGCAAAGTTACACAGCTTACAAGCTGGAATTGATTCGGAACTTAGTTCACAGCTCCTTCAGCAAGAGAACACTAAAACCAATTAAAGAAAAAAAGTACAACATACACAAAAACCTTTTTCAAACCATATCATTTTTCAAAAAAGGAGATACAACTATGGTGAATCAGAAATATCTTGACAAGGCAGAGGTTCTCATTGAGGCCCTTCCATACATCCAGCGGTTTAACCGCAAGATTGTAGTTATCAAGTACGGCGGAAGCGCAATGCTTGATGAAGAGCTGAAGCGCAACGTCATCAAGGACGCAGTTCTTCTGAAGCTGGTCGGCTTTAAACCAATCATCGTTCACGGCGGCGGCAAGGAAATCAGCCGCTGGGTTGGTAAAGTCGGTATGGAGCCACGTTTTATAAACGGTCTCCGCGTAACAGACAAAGATACCATGGAGATCGCAGAGATGGTTCTTGCAAAAGTAAACAAAGAACTGGTAACTCTGGTAGAATCTCTCGGTGTACAGGCAGTTGGTGTCAGCGGTAAGGACGGCGGCCTTCTGCAGTGCAGAAAGAAACTTTCCAAAGGCGAAGATATCGGTTACGTAGGCGAGGTAACAAAAGTTAATCCGAAGATCCTTCAGGATCTTCTGGAGAGAGACTTCCTTCCTATTGTATTTCCAATCGGCTTTGATGAGAATTTTGACACATACAATATCAATGCAGACGATGCAGCCTGCGCCATTGCAGAAGCTGTCAATGCAGAGAAACTTGCTTTCCTTTCAGATATTGAAGGCGTTTACAGAGATGCAGAAGATCCATCAACTCTGATCTCTGAGCTTCGCGTAGACGAGGCGCAGCAGTTGATCACAGATGGACATGTAGGTGGCGGTATGATCCCGAAACTGAAAAACTGCATTGATGCAATTGAGAACGGCGTAAACAGAGTCCATATCCTTGACGGAAGGATCCCGCACAGCTTACTGCTTGAGATCTTTACAAACAAAGGTATTGGTACTGCAATTTTAAAAGATGACGGGGAGAAATATTACAATGAACATGCATGATCAGATGGAAGAATCAGAAGTTAGTATTCTTCATACATATAATCGTTTTCCTGTAGTATTTGAAAAAGGTGAAGGATGTCACCTTTATGATTCCGAAGGAAAAGAATATTTGGATTTTGCAGCAGGTATTGCTGTAAATGCTCTTGGATATCACTATCCTGGATATGATGAAGCTCTTAAAAGCCAGATCGACAAACTGACACATATTTCCAATCTGTACTACAATGAGCCGATCATTGATGCAGGTGCGAAACTTGTACAGGCCAGTCATATGGAGAAGGCTTTTTTCACAAACTCGGGTACAGAGGCAATCGAAGGTGCCCTGAAAGCTGCCAAGAAATATGCTTATGCAAGAGATGGACATGCAGATCATGAGATCATTGCCATGAACCATTCTTTCCATGGCCGCAGCATCGGTGCTCTTTCTGTAACAGGAACTGCACATTACAGAGAGCCGTTTGAGCCTCTGATGGGTGGTGTGAAATTTGCAGATTTCAATGACCTTGAAAGCGTAAAAGCCCAGGTGACAGATAAGACTTGTGCGATCATCGCAGAGACAGTACAGGGCGAGGGTGGTATTTATCCGGCTACAAAAGAATTCCTGGAAGGTCTTCGCAAGCTCTGTGATGAGAAGGATATCATCCTGATCCTGGACGAGATCCAGTGCGGTATGGGACGTACCGGACATTATTTTGCATGGCAGGCATACGGCGTACAGCCGGATATCATGACCTGTGCAAAAGCTCTCGGCTGCGGTGTTCCGGTAGGTGCTTTTGTCCTCAATAAAAAAGCGGCAGCATCATCCCTGGAACCGGGCGATCATGGAACTACATACGGTGGAAACCCATTCGTATGTGCAGCGGTCAGCAAAGTATTCGATATCTTTGAGAAAGACCAGATCCTTTCCCATGTACAGGGATTAACTCCGTATCTGGAGAAAAAACTTGATGAACTTGTTGAGAAATATGATTGTGCAGAAGCCAGAAGAGGAAGTGGCTTCATGCAGGGAATCGTGATCAAGGGACGTCCGGTGGGCGATGTGGTAAAGAAAGCCCTTGCAAAAGGTCTTCTTGTGATCTCAGCAGGAAGCGATGTACTCCGTCTTGTACCTCCGCTTATCATCACAAAAGATGACATCGATAAGATGGCTGACATCCTTGCAGAATGCATGGAATAAGTATAAACAGAAAAAGTTCTGAAATTGCTGTATAAAAAGCAGACAGAGGAACAACAAACCTGAAAACAAAAGCAGCAGTATTTTTTCATGAGAAAAGTAAAATTTCGAATGTAAGAATACTGCTGTTTTTATGTTGCCGGGAAATAGT
>ENA-OQCO01000830-OQCO01000830.1-human-gut-metagenome-genome-assembly--contig:-NODE-830-length-14925-cov-2.750912_pt1 | contig 14925 bp, 10 predicted proteins | sample MGYA00242500_ERZ504582 | MGnify/ENA primary metagenome ERZ504582 (study PRJEB26092, sample SAMD00036346) | human gut metagenome | host: Homo sapiens | study: EMG produced TPA metagenomics assembly of...
ATGAGCGTCACATACACCACGGCGGTCAGCGTGCATGTGACGGCCAGATAGCGGTAGTCGCGCGCGCCGATAAGAATGCCGTCGATTGCCATCATCCAGCCTTGCAGTGGGAAGAAGATGCCCATCGTCACCATGCCCACGGCGATCAGCGTCTGAATATGTGGCGTAGGGGAGAAGAAGTGCCCGGCGAACAGGCCGACTACCGCAAAAGCCGTGCCGATTACCGCGCCGGTGACCAGTCCCGCACGCCCGGTCGCCCGCGTCAGCCGCCGCGCCTGCTGCACGCTGCCAGCGCCCAGCGCTGTGGCCACCAGCGTCTGGCCGGCGATGCCCACGGAATCCAGCATGTTCATCGCAAAATTCCAAGAGGAGTTCACGGCCTGAAACCCGGCCAACACGGCAGTGCCCATGCGTGCGGCACAGGCGACCGTAGTCACCATGGCCGCACGAATCGCCAATGTGCGAATGAACAATGGCAGTCCGTCGCCCCCGGCTGCCGCAATACCGGCCAAACGAGGCCGCAGACTCGCACCATCCGCCCGGGACCACAGAATGGCGGGGATTACCAGGAACAGCCCCATGAACCACTGAGCTACCAGCGTCGCCACTCCGGAGCCGGCAATGCCCCAATTCAGCACAATAACGAACAACACATCAAGCACCGTGTTCACCACCGCGCCGCCCACCGCAGCGATCAGCGTGATACGAACCTTCTGCAATCCTCGGAAAATGCCGTTCGCCGCATATACCATCAGCATGCCTGGCGCACCCAGCACGATTGCGCGCGTATAGGTCACGGCTTGTTCCAATACTTCGCCCTGACCGCCCAGTGCCCGGCATAATGGCTCGGCAGCCGCGAACAATCCCAATCCCAGTACGGTGCCGATGCTCAAGGCCAGCCACAGGCCGTCAATGCCTGCCTGCAGTCCCGCGCGACGACGACCCGCTCCCAGCAGATGTGCCACCTGCGCAGTGGTCGAGTAGGCCAGGAATATGCATAGTCCGACTGCCGTGAGGATGATGGTGGAGCCGATTGACAGGCCGGCCAACGCCGCATCCCCGATATGGCCGACGATGGCTGTGTCGATAAGGATGAAGGTCGGTTCGGCGATGAGCTGGCCGAAGGTCGGCAGGGCCAGCGCCATGATCCGGCGGTTGGTGGAGCGGGCGTCGGTCGGGCCGATGCTGACGTTTGTGTTTGCGCCGGCATGCGGGGTGCCGAAGCCATCGCGGCGTGTAGTATCGCCGGAACTGGTGGCTTTGGCGTCGGAAGAGTCTATGGGCACGCTCACACGCATATCACGCCTGACTGCGTTGCGCAAGCACCTGTTGTGGGCGCGGAATGTTATCCCCAGACTATCCACCAAGTTATCCCCAGTATGTGGATAACTTAGTGGATTATCCCCAGAATTATCCCCAAAATGTGGATAACTTATTTTTCTATCCACATTTTGCTTTCTGCGTGTCGTAGCGCTGACTCATAGGTGAATAAGGAATGAACCGATGCGGGCAACCGTTTCGTTTCCATACGATATCGTTCACCTGCCACGCCACATCCTATACTTGGAGGCTATGCCAGAAGGAAGTGAACACTCGTATCAGAATGGGTTCGGCGGTGGCCTGGATCGTGGCGATCGTGGCGACCGCGCGGGCCGGGGCGGCACGCAGACGTCGGCGGCGGCCGGCGACCCGATTTTCGACCGCGTGCCCCCGCATGATGACGACGCGGAAATGGCCGTGCTCGGCGGCATGCTGATGAGTAAGGATGCCATCGGCGAGGTCTCGCAGACCATTGACGTCACCGATTTCTACCAGCCCAAGCATCAGACGATCTATAACGCGATCATCGATCTGTTTTCCGCCAGTCAGCCGGTGGACGTGGTGCTCGTGGCCAACCAGCTGTTGGCGGATGGCAACCTCGACAAGGTCGGCGGCGCGGACTATCTGCACAGCCTTGTCGCATCCGTACCGACCGCCGCTAATGCCATGTACTACGCGGAGATCGTCCATCAGCGGGCCATTTTGCGCAATGTGATCGCCGCCGGCACCAAAATCGCCCAGCTCGGTTATTCCGCCGAGGGATCGCAGGCTGAGGATGTGGTTAACCTCGCCCAGTCCGAGATCTACGAGATGTCGATGGGCAAGGTGCGTCAGGACTATGCCGCCATCGGCCCGGTGGTCCACGACGCGCTCGACCAGCTGGACAAACTGCAGCAGGGTCTCGTCAACAAGGGCGTGCCGACCGGATTCCGCGACATCGACGACGTGACCCAGGGCCTGCAGCCCGGACAGATGGTCGTCGTCGCAGGACGTCCGGCCATGGGTAAGTCCACGCTCGGCATCGACTTCGCCCGCGCCGCCGCGTTGCACCACAACATGACTTCCGTGGTCTTCAGCTTGGAGATGAGCAAGGTGGAGCTCGCTCAGCGTATTATCTCCGCCGAAACCAATATTCCGATGGCCGCCCTGCGCCGCGCCGACGACATCACCCCCGAACGCTGGAACACCCTGAACCAGTTCTGGACCAAGATGCAGAATGCGCCACTGTTCATTGACGACAGCCCGAACATGAGCCTCATGGAGATCCGTGCGAAATGCCGTCGTCTGAAGCAGACCAACGATCTGAAACTCGTAGTCATCGACTACCTGCAGCTGATGACCTCGGGCAAGGCCGTGGAATCCCGTCAGCAAGAGGTGTCCGAATTCTCCCGTGCCCTGAAGCTCTTGGCCAAGGAACTCGAAGTGCCGGTCGTGGCCCTTTCCCAGCTGAACCGTGGCCCGGAAATGCGTAACGACAAGAAGCCGCAGCTCTCCGACCTGCGTGAATCCGGCTCAATCGAACAGGACGCCGACGTGGTGTTCCTGGTCCACCGCCCTGACTTCTACGACAAGGAAGACCGCCCTGGCGAGGCCGATATCATCATGGCCAAGCACCGTAACGGCCCGACCGAAACCTTCCACCTCGCCTTCCTCGGTGCCACGTCCAAATTCAAGGACATGCCGCAGGACTACAACGCCAATCAGGGGGTGTGATGATGGCAAGCAACGTTTCACGCGATGTTTCGCAAGACCAATCGTCCGTGGTGCAGACCCGCAAACCGTGGTATGCGTTCGCCACCGTGGCCGCAGGCCGCTTCGTGCGGTTTGCATCCCGCGTCACCAAACATGGCGGTTCGGCTTTGCCGGCAAGTCGTAGAAAGATTGACCCCGGCTTCCTGACCCGTACGCTCGGGCAGTTGCCGCTTGGCGCGGTATTGGTGTCCGGCACGAACGGCAAGACCACCACCACCCGCATGGTCGCCTCGATGCTCTCCGATCTGGGGCTGAAGGTGTTCACCAATCCGACCGGCTCGAACTTCGTGCGCGGCGTGGTCTCCGCACTGCTTACCGAAGTCACGCTCGGCGGCAAATTGGACGCGGACATCGCCGTGCTCGAGCTCGATGAGGCGTACGCCGTCCACTTCGTCAAGCAGGTCAAGCCCCGTTATGCATTGCTGCTGAACGTGATGCGCGATCAGCTTGACCGATTCGGTGAAATCGACACCACGGCCAAACTGCTCAGCCATGTGGCTGCGGCGACTACCGGCACTGTGGTACTGAACCGCGAGGACCCGCGTATCGCCGCGCTCGCCGCGAAGGCCCCGGCTGGCACCACCGTGCGATACTTCGGCCTCGCCGACGATTTGCGCCGCTATTTCCCGTCCGATGACGACATGGCCACGACCGTGTCGGTGGAAGGTGTGGCCGGGCCGCTCCCCTCAGCCAGAACTCCCCTCAGTCCGCGAAGCGAACTGAGAGGAGCTTCCGCAGGCACGGCAGAACTTCCCGCCGACGTGACACTTACCGCAGTGGGCGACCACAAGGCCACCTTCCAGATGGACGGTCAGGCTACGCCACCGACGTCAAGCTTGAAGGCGTCTACAACCTGTACAACGCGGCCGCCGCGCTCGCCGTGGTACGTGCGGTGATGCAAGACAATGCCGCCGCATCCAAGGCCACCGCCGCAGCCAACGCCTGCGCCGTGTCCGCCGACGAGCTTATCGCCGCCGTTTCCCGCGTCACGCCGGCTTTCGGCCGTGGCGAGGTCATCGACGTCAACGGTTCCCCGGTCGAACTGCTGCTGGTCAAGAACCCGATGGGCTTCCGCCTCTCGCTCGCCAGCTTCGACCCGGCCAACGCGGACACCATGATCGCCATCAACGACGAATATGCCGACGGCCGCGACATGAGCTGGCTGTGGGACGTGGACTTCACTTCCCTGCGCGCGTCCGGTGTCGCCATGGTCTCCGGCGTGCGTGCCTGGGACATGGCATTGCGCCTGGGGTATGACCAAGTGCCAGTCGCCGATACGAACACCGACCTCGAACAGGCCGTCACCGCATTCGTCAACGCCAATCCCGGCACACGCAAGCACATCTACTGCACCTACACCGCCATGCTCAAAACCCGCGCCGTACTGGGCCGCATCACCGAAGTACGGGACGCGGGCGTGGGCAAGTAACCACCCTTCGGCGCTCGCGCGCCACCTCCCGCCTGCGGGAGGACATGGTGAGGAATAAGACGCTTCCCGTCAGCGGGAAGACATCGACAAGGAGAACGTGACATGGCCAGAACAATTGATGTGGTGTCCCTGTATCCCAAAGACATGAACATCTACGGCGATTCCGGCAACGTGCTGACTATCCGCCGCCGGCTGGAACTGTACGGTTATGAACCGGTCGTTCACCAGTACAATCAAGGCGACGATTGGCCCGACCAGGTGGACCTTATTCTGGGAGGCGGCGGCCAAGACACCGGCCAGAAGAAAATCATCGACGACTTCTACCATCGCGCCGACCTGTTGCGTTCGCTTGCCGCAGACGGTACGCCGATGCTGATGATCTGCGGCCTGTACCAGCTGTTCGGCGAGTACTTTGAAACCGTGGACGGCACCCGTCTGGACGGCATCGGCGTTATCGGTGCTTATACCGTGGGCCAGAACGTGCGTATGATCGGCAATCTTGTTGAGCATTCCGACCAGTTCGGCGATGTGATTGGCTACGAGAACCACTCCGGCCAGACCTTCCTGCGCGAAGGCGTTCAGCCACTCGGCACCGTCGATCAGGATGGCCGAGGCAACAATGGCGAAGACCATACCGAGGGCGCGCGCGTGCACAACGTGATCGGCACCTACATGCACGGCTCGTTGCTGCCTAAAAACCCCGCCATCAGCGATTTCCTTATCGAAACTGCCGTGACTCGTCGTTACGGTACGTTCGATACGTCCGATCAGACCCCCGAACAAGCCAAGGAGCTTGCCCGGCTCGATCAAGTAGCCACCAACGCGCGCAAGGCTGCCGCCGAACGTCCTCGGTGAATTCTCGGTGAGTCCTCGGTAAGTACCAATCAGCGAAAAATCAGTCGAAATCAGTCTGAGGGTCTAGTACATTGCCCTGTTGTTTGCGCTAGGCTTGGTGGTACGAGACATGGCACCAGGCCATGTCGGACCTCGAAGGAGGGGTATCATGGCTGATTTTGATCTTCTGGGTGATGGCCTGCGCAAGGTCCTGCTGGCGGGCATCGGAGCCCTTGCCACCGGATACGAGAAGAGCAGCGAGCTCGTCGACGAACTCGTCAAGAAGGGGGAGATTACGGTCGAGCAGGGCAAGGCGCTGAACACCGAGCTCAAGCGCAAGGTGAGCGAGACGGTGGATGACGCCAAGAAGGCCGCCGCCGAAGCCGGCGACAAAGCTGCTGCCGCAGCCGACACCAGTGCCGCCGACAAGCCCGCTGACGAGGGCAAGGCCGAGTGACCAAGCCCACACGCGCTACGCCGGAATCAGGGTCGACCCCGCTTTCCAGCAGGGTCGACCCTATTCTGACGCCTGCGAAAGCCGAACGTGAGGCGGCGGCGAACCGGTCCGTCGACACGTCGGACACGCTCAAGCAGACCGTTACCAAGGCGACTCCGAGCGTATCCGACGAAACGCTGGCACTGTTCGGACGCAGGAACGATTTCGCCACGCGCTACCATCTGACGCGTCGTGGCAAGATCAAACGACTGGGGCAGATCACCAGAATCGTCGAGCAATTCGACGTGCTGCACGGCCTGACTCCGGTCAAAATGCGCCTCATGTTCGAGGCGCTCGGCCCCACGTTCGTCAAAGTGGGCCAGATTCTGTCGATGCGCTCCGAGATTCTGCCGCAAAGCTTCTGCGACGAACTCGCCAAACTGCGCGCCGACGCCGACCCGATGCCGTATTCCACGGTGTTGGATGTGCTTGCCGCCGAATACGGGCGTCCCGCCGACGAGGTGTTCGCGCATATCGACCCCAAGCCGTTGGGCTCTGCTTCACTGGCGCAAGTGCATCGCGCCACGCTGAAAACCGGCGAAGATGTGGCTATTAAAGTGCAGCGCCCGGGTGTGCGCGAAACCATGGCCCAGGACGTCTCCATCATGCGCTCCATAGCCAAGGCCGCCACTAAGGTGATTCGCACCTCACAGATCGTGGACCTGAAGGGCGTGGTCGAGGAGCTGTGGGATACCTTCGAATCGGAGACTGACTTTCTGATCGAGGCCCGCAATCTCGCCGAATTCAAGCGTTTCGCCGCCCGATTCAAATACATGGACTGCCCGACGGCGTACACCGAACTGTGCACCGAGCATGTGGTGGTCATGGAGTACATCGACGGCATCTCCGTCTCCCATCCGGGCCGGCTCGTCGATGCTGGTTATGACTTGAAGGAGATCGGCACCAAGCTCGTCGACAATTACGCCACGCAGATTCTCGACGACGGCTTCTTCCACGCTGACCCACATCCCGGCAATATCATCATCCGGGGCGGCCAGATCGTACTTATCGACCTCGGTATGACCGGTCGGCTCGACCAGCGCACCCGTGCAGTCCTCAAAGAAATGATTTTCGCCGTCGCCAAACAGGATTCGCCCGCTCTGGCCGAGGGGCTGCTGCGATTTGCCGGCACCGAGGCCGATCCGGAGGACTACCCAGCACTGCTGGCTGATCTGGACGTGATCGTCAAGGAATTCGGCACCGTGGATCTGGCCGAATTGGACATTGCCGCCTTCCTGACCGCACTGACGCAGATGGCCGGCCGCCACAACATCGAGGTGCCCAGTACGGTGACCACCGTCGGCCGCGCGTTGGTTACGCTCGAAGGCTTGCTGGACGAGTTCATTCCTGATGTGAATATGATCGAAATCATTTCCGACCATATCGCCACGTCGAAATCGCTGAAGAACGCCACCAAAGACGAGATCAAGTCGCTGGGCGTTGAGGGACATCAGGCTTTGCATGCCACGCTCGGCACCATGACCGAACTCAAGACCGTGGCCCGTATGCTGACCCGTGGTCAGTTGCGCGTCAACATGGAACTGGTCGGCTCTGAAGAGCCGTTCCAGCTGCTTTCGGATATGGTGAATCGTCTGACGATGGCCCTGATTGTGGTCGGTTTGTTCGTTGGCTCGTCGATTGTCTACTACGCCGGCATGAAGCCGATTATCTTCGGCATTCCGGTCATCGGCTTCATGGGCTACGTCGTGGCCTTCGCCTCGCGTATGGATCGTCATCGACATCTACTTAAAGGGGCGCAAAACCAAGAAGCGGTAGGGTATCGATTGATATCAGTCCAGCGGGAGGGTGGATTCGCGCTGGATAAGGTGGCAGGGTACGTAGTCGACACCGTGATGCGGGTTGCCGTCGATGGCATCGACCAAGTATCGTGCCGCACGCCGTCCGATGGTTTCGGTTTCGTTGTCGATCGACGTCAGTGCGGGCCTCGAGCTGGAGGTCAGTACCGACCAGTTATCGTGGCCGATGACGGCGACGTCATCCGGGATGCGCAGTCCCTGCTGCTTGAGCACGTCAATGCAGCCGCGGGCCAACTGATCGTTCTGGCAGACCACTGCATCGAACTTGACCCCTTGGTCGAGCAGCAGACGGGTGGCCGCACGGCCCCAGCCTTCGTCCCATTTGCCGTAACGAATTGGGCCGGCGGGTTCAATACCTAATTCGGAGAGCGCCTCGAGAGCTCCCTTGGTGCGGTCGGTGGCAGCGGTATAGGTTTCGTCGCCGCCGATAATGGCGATGTGCCGGCGGCCACACGAGATGAGATGGTTGATGGCCATGCGGCCGGCGTCCACGTTGTCGCAAGTGACCGAGCAGTCTTTGGGGTCGGTGGAGGGGCCGTAGACGTAGACCAGTGGCACGCCCCAGTCATGGCCAAGCGTGGGCCTGGGGTTGGTCTCGCACTGCACGATGAGCAGTCCGTCGACCTTGAGGGACAGCAGTTTCTCGACATGCTGACGTTCCAAGGCGGCGTCGCCACGAGCGTTGGCCAACAATACTGAGGTCGATTGGGCTCGCAACTCGTTCTCCGCGCCGATAAGAATCGGTGTGGAGAAACGACCCTGCAGATCGGAGGTGACCAGGCCGATAGTGCCGGTGGTGCCGCGGGCTAGGGATTGGGCGAGTTTGTTGGGAGAGTAGTTGAGTTGCTTGGCGGCATCCAGTACACGCTGCTTGGTTTCTTCGCTGATACGGGGTTTGTTGTGCAGTGCCTTGGATGCAGTGGCCGTCGAGACTCCGGCCAATGCCGCCACATCCTCAAGTCGCGCTGCCCGTCCGGTTGCTGGCTGGGTCATCATGCCTCGATTCCTTGGTCCTTCAGCAGTATATAGCGCATTGTTTTGCGATGAAATACCTCATACGGTGTGGTGCGCCATTGCATCTGGGAATAATTGTAGCTTCAATGCGAAAACTTTCGCAAACATCTTTTTTTCGGCGTGGCGTAGTCAGGGAAATTGTTCAAGTGCAAGGTAAGTGAAAGAAAGCGTTACTTCCATGTTCGCTTTTGTTTGATTTGCTCGACACGCCGGAATAATCATTGATATTAAGCCAATTCAAGCACGTTATTCATAGTCGAATCACAGTCTCGAACCCGTTTGATGTGAGAAAAAACGCGAAAATGCGAAAGCGCTTTTGCAAAAACTTCCATGTTCGTTTATATTGAGAAAAGGCTTTCGCAGTGTTACCTGCTCCGGGCAAAGGAGCGAGCAGGGCGAAACCAAGGAGGCGGACCGTCCGCCACCGCCTCTCATAGTTGAGCGGATATATAGAGAAAGAAGCGAACATGGTGTCTTTCAATAAACTGACCCGTACTCTTGCTGGCATCGCTGCCGCCGCGTTGATCGTTCCGCTGGCCGCCTGTGGTGGCTCCGGCAATGGTGGCACTGCCACCGCCGAAGGTATCCCGGCCAAGGGCACCGACGATGGTACCGAGATCACCCTGTGGACCCGTTCCCCTCTGGAGCGTCAGGCCAAGAACGTGGTCGAGGCTTACAACAAGAGCCACAAGAACCAGGTCAAGCTCGAGATCATCCCGAACGACGATATGGAAGGCAAGGTCGGCGGCGCTTCGCAGACCGACTCCCTGCCTGACATCCTCGCCGGCGACGTGGTCCGTATTCCGTACTGGGCTTCCGAGGGCATCTTCACCGACATCACCAAGCAAATCGATGGCCTGGATAACAAGGCCGACCTGCAGCAGGGCCACATCGAAGCCGGTACTGTTGACGGCGCCGAGTACACCCTGCCGTTCATCACTGACGTTTCCGTGATGGTCTGGAACAAGAACCTGTACAAGGAGGCCGGTCTGGACCCGGAGCAGGGTCCGAAGAGCATCGACCAGTTCGTCGAGCAGGCCAAGAAGGTCGCCGCCCTCAACAAGGATGGCGTCGCAGGCTCATACCTCGCCGGTCAGTCCGGTGGTGCTCTGGTCTTCGACCTCTTCCCGTCCGTGTGGGCTGACGGCGAATCCGTCATGAACAAGGATGGCTCCGAGGCCACCCTGGACAACGACTCCATGAAGGGCGTCTTGGACGCTTACAAGGAGCTGGCCAACACCACCAACGGCCTGGGTGCAGGCTCCAAGGAAGAGACCGGCGCCACCTGGACCGCTCCGTTCGCGAACGGCAAGATCGGCGTTATGCCTTACCCGAACACCTCCACCACTGCTCTGTTCGATGCTGAGAAGGACGGCGGCTTCGAGGTCGGCGTTGCTCCGATCCCGGGCACCAAGGAAGGCAAGACCTCCACGTTCCTCGGCGGCGATGCCATGGGTATCTCCAAGGACTCCAAGCACGTTGCTCAGGCCTGGAACTTCCTCTACTGGCTGATGCAGTCTGACGCTCAGAAGGAAGTCTTCGCTGACCAAGGCGACACCGCCTCCAACATCCAGACCCTGAAGACCGCTTACAAAGACGCTGACCCACGCATCCAGACCATCAACTCCGTGATTATCGACGGCAACGGCCAGACCCCGAAGTCCCCGGCCTCAACGAAGCCTTCAACGCCGCTGGCTCCCCGTGGCAGCTGCTCGTGCAGAACGCCGTGTGGGGTTCCGGTGACCTCAAGGCCGACAACAAGGCCGTCACCGACGTCCTGTCTGCCCAGTGATTCGGTGGTGATGCTCCTCACCATCACTCATCAAATCACAGCAATAACTGAATAATAACTGAACAGATTGAGCCGGTCCCTCCCTTGTGAGGGCAGGAGCCGGCTCAACCACATAATCGAACTTCTATCTTCTTCTTCATTCCTTCTCTTCCTTCATCACTACATACCTTATGAATGCGGTGTGTTGGCGGGGCTTCGGAGTCCTCCTTCCTCGAAGCCCTGACATCGGATTGCATTCGGATTCCGTGATTACCATTTCACAGTAATTTCCCAAAGGAGAGAGAAACATGTCGAGTGTTTCCAAGAGCGCCGGGGCTGTGCCCGTGCATAAGTCCAAGGCGAAGGCGGCGCAGACCAGGCGAGGTCTGCTGTACGCACTTCCGGACTGGCTGATGATTATCGTCCTGTTCTTCGTGCCGATTGTTCTACTGGTCGTCATGGCCTGCTCTCGTTGGAGCCTGCTGGGTGGCAACCGCGGCGTGAACTTCCCGGACAACTTCGTCAAGGTGTTCGAGAACAAATTGTTCTGGCCCTCGATTTGGTTCACGCTCGAGTACACCGTGATCGTCACGGTCTTCCTGTTGGTCCTTGGTCTGGGCATGGCCATGATTGTGCAGGAGAGCTCGAAGTGGAACAACGTGCTGCGTACCTGCTTCCTGCTGCCGTCCGCGACGGGCCTGGCGTCCGCGTCCCTGCTGTTCTACGCCCTGTATTCCCCGCAGGTGGGCCCTGTCACCAAGATTCTGAGCTCGTTGGGCCTGATGCAGGAGGGTGGTTCGGTGCTGGCCACCGGCCAGTCGGCCCTGTGGGCCACGATTATCGTGATTGTTTGGCGTTTCTCGGGCTACTACATGCTGCTGATGATGATCGGTCTGCAGGCCATCCCCGGTGATCTGTACGAGGCGGCCCGCATGGACGGCGCCGGTTCCTGGCGTATCTTCCGCTCGATCACCCTGCCGTTGATGAAGCCGACCATCGTGATGTGCCTGGTCTACTGCGTGACCGGCTCGATCCTCGCGTTCGATCAGTTCTTCATTCTGACCAAGGGTGGTCCGAACAACTCCACCATGACCGTGGTGCAGCTCATCTACAACTTCGCCTTCGATTCCAAGAAGGATCTGGGTATGGCCGCGGCGCTCTCGCTGATCGTGCTGGTGGCCCTGGTCATCATCAACTCCATCCAGATGCGCGGCATGCGCGACAACACCAAGTGAGAAAGGGGAGGTAACACATTATGACTACCCCATTGTGGAAGCGTATCATCGCCCGGATCCTCGAGGCCCTGCTGGCCATCATCTTCATCAGCCCGCTGGTCTGGGTCATCATCTGCTCGTTCAGCCCGCAGGCCGGTTCGGCCCAGTCCAAGGGCTGGGGCGTGGCCAACTACCTGACCCTGTTCGGTTATCAGGAAGGTCTGCCCAAGTACCTGTTCAACTCGGTAATCGTGACCCTGGTCGCGGTCGTGTTCTCCGTGGTCGTCTGTACGCTGGCCGGCTACTCGTTCTCCCGCTTCGACTACCCGGGCCGCAACCTCGGCTTCATGGTCACCCTGTCGATCCTGATGGTACCGTACGCCTCGCTGCTGATCCCGCTGATGGTCTGGTACAAGCAGATCGGCCTGAACGACAGCCTGCTGGGCGTGGGCCTGGTCATCACCCTGTTCCAGCTGCCTATGAGCACGTTCATCATGCGTAACGCATTTGACGCGATCCCCAAGGACATGGAGGAGGCCGCCATGGTCGACGGCTGCAACAGCCTCCAGGCCTTGTTCAAGATCCTGGTGCCGGTGGTCAAGCCTTCGATGGTTACGGTTGGCCTGCTCGCCTTCCTCGAGGCATGGAACAACTTCATGATTCCGCTGTACTTGAGCTCTTCGTCCAAGTCCACGCTGCCGCTGGCGATGGTGAACATGCGTCAGCAGACCATGGGCGTCATCGATTACGGTGCCACCGAGGCCGGCGTCGTGATCCTGCTGATTCCCTGCGCCATCCTGTTCCTCGCACTCCAGAAGTACTACGTCAAGGGCTTTATGGCCGGAGCTGTCAAGGGCTGACGGCTCGTGCCGCCGGCCCTTGGCTGGGAGCCCGGTGGGCTCCCAGCAAGCTCCGTGCTGAGACGCGACAGCGTCGAAGCCAATACTGAGCCCGGCTGAAACCGGTCCTTAATTGCAGGGCCGGAGGCGGTGTGGTCAAGGGCCTTAAAAAAAAGGACAATCATGAACGTTACAATCACTTCCCCGTTCTGGAAGCGGCGTCGCGACCAGATCGTCGAATCCGTCATCCCCTACCAGTGGGGCGTGATGAACGACGAGATCGACACCACGGTGCCCGACGACCCAGCCGGCAACCAGCTGGCTGACAACAAGAGCCATGCGGTTGCCAACCTGAAGGTTGCCGCCGGCGAATTGGACGACGAGTTCCATGGCATGGTCTTCCAAGACTCCGACGTCTACAAGTGGCTTGAGGAAGCCGCCTACGCATTGGCATACCACCCGGATCCCGAGCTCAAGGCGCTGTGCGACCGCACGGTCGATCTCATCGCCCGCGCCCAGCAGTCGGACGGCTATTTGGACACCCCGTACCAGATCAAGTCCGGCGTATGGGCCGACCGCCCGCGCTTCAGCCTGATTCAGCAGAGCCACGAGATGTACGTGATGGGTCACTACATCGAGGCCGCCGTCGCCTACCATCAGGTGACCGGCAACGAGCAGGCCCTTGAAGTCGCCAAAAAGATGGCCGACTGCCTGGATGCCAACTTCGGCCCCGAAGAAGGCAAGATCCACGGCGCCGATGGTCATCCTGAGATCGAGCTCGCCCTCGCCAAGCTGTATGAAGAGACCGGTGAGAAGCGTTATCTGACGCTTTCCCAGTATCTCATCGACGTGCGCGGTCAGGATCCGCAGTTCTACGCCAAGCAGCTCAAGGCGATGAACGGCGACAACATCTTCCATGATCTCGGCTTCTACAAGCCCACCTACTTCCAGGCTGCCGAGCCCGTACGCGACCAGCAGACCGCGGACGGCCACGCCGTGCGCGTCGGTTACCTGTGCACCGGCGTGGCTCACGTGGGCCGACTACTCGGCGATCAGGGGCTGATCGACACCGCCAAGCGTTTCTGGAAGAACATCGTCACCCGTCGTATGTATGTCACCGGCGCGATTGGTTCCACCCACGTGGGCGAGTCGTTCACCTACGACTATGATCTGCCGAACGACACGATGTACGGTGAGACCTGTGCTTCCGTGGCTATGAGCATGTTCGCCCAGCAGATGCTCGACCTCGAGCCCAAGGGCGAATACGCCGACGTGCTGGAGAAGGAACTGTTCAACGGTTCCATTGCCGGCATCTCGCTCGACGGCAAGCAGTACTACTACGTCAATGCACTGGAGACCACGCCTGACGGACTGGATAACCCGGACCGTCACCACGTGCTCTCCCACCGCGTCGACTGGTTCGGCTGCGCCTGCTGCCCGGCCAACATCGCCCGACTCATCGCCTCCGTGGACCGCTACATCTACACCGAGCGCGACGGCGGCAAGACCGTGCTGAGCCACCAGTTCATCGCCAACACAGCCGAATTCGCTTCCGGCCTGACGGTCGAGCAGCGTTCGAACTTCCCGTGGGATGGCCATGTGGAATACACGGTGAGCCTGCCCGCCAGCGCCACTGACAGCTCGGTCCGTTTCGGACTGCGCATCCCCGGCTGGTCGCGGGGCTCCTACACGCTGACCGTGAACGGCAAGCCCGCAGTGGGTTCGCTGGAAGACGGCTTCGTATACCTTGTGGTCAACGCCGGCGATACGTTGGAGATTGCGCTCGAGCTCGACATGTCCGTGAAGTTCGTGCGCGCCAACTCCCGCGTGCGCTCCGATGCCGGTCAGGTGGCCGTGATGCGCGGACCGCTGGTCTACTGCGCCGAACAGGTCGATAACCCCGGTGATCTGTGGAACTATCGTCTGGCCGATGGCGTCACCGGTGCGGATGCCGCTGTGGCTTTCCAGGCCGACTTGCTGGGTGGCGTCGATACCGTTGATTTGCCGGCAGTGCGCGAGCACGCCGACGAGGATGACGCGCCGCTGTACGTGGATGCCGACGAACCGCGTGCGGGCGAACCCGCGACGCTGCGCTTGGTGCCGTACTACTCGTGGGCCAACCGCGAGATAGGCGAGATGCGTGTCTTCCAGCGTCGATAAATATCGGCGATATGCCGGCCTGCGCGCAACTGGCCGGCAAAAAAATACTTATGCCGCCATCGTCTGTAATAAGTCGATGACGGCATAGGCCGGATGTCAGTATCGATTGGAGCCGAAAACACATCCGGGGAATGAGGTCTCCTGTGCGGGGTAATACCCGTGCAGGAGATTATTTTTTAAGGCCTTTCGCTGTTTGGTGTGGGTGAGTGGGTCGGGGGGGTGGTGGTGCTGGTCGGGTAGTTTGGGGGTATGGATACCACGTCGTTGTTCACCGCCGCC
>ENA-OQCO01000831-OQCO01000831.1-human-gut-metagenome-genome-assembly--contig:-NODE-831-length-14920-cov-1.445211_pt1 | contig 14920 bp, 19 predicted proteins | sample MGYA00242500_ERZ504582 | MGnify/ENA primary metagenome ERZ504582 (study PRJEB26092, sample SAMD00036346) | human gut metagenome | host: Homo sapiens | study: EMG produced TPA metagenomics assembly of...
GGAGGTGGAACAACGGATGGCGAATAAGCAGAAACAGATGCTTGCCGTATGGGCAGCCCCGGGCGCTGGAAAGACGGTCACGGGCGGTTAAACTGGCGGCGGAGCTTGCCAAGCGGAAGAAAAAATGTGGTGCTGGTGTTTACCGACCTTACCGCCCCCTCGCTTCCCGCTGTGGCGGCGGAGGGGAAACTGCCGGAGGCGTCCGTGGGCGAGCTGCTGTCCGCTCCCGGCATGACGCAGGAACAGGTGTTGAAAACCTGCGTCCCCTGTGAAAAACATCCCTATATCAGCTTTTGGGTTACAAGGCCGGGGAAAATGTGTTTACCTATGCGGAGTACAGCAAGGAAAAGGCGGTGGATATGCTGGTTCTGCTGCGGCACATCGCAGACTATGTGATTGTGGACTGCACCAGCCTTTTGACCGGCAATGTGCTGGCGACCACCGCACTGGAGGTGGCGGATGATGTGCTGCGGGTGTGCAGCTGTGACCTGAAGGCCATCTCCTACTTCTCGTCCTATCTGTCGCTGGTTGCTGACAGAAAGTTCAAACCGGAACAGCACATCAAGGTGCTGTCCAACACGCGCCCTTATCAGGGTGGCAGCGAATACGAGAACTCCTTTGGCGGTGTGAAATACCGGCTGCCGTATCTTCCTTCGTTGGAGGAACAGGCGGCGACGCTGAAACTGCTGGAACCGCTTTCCGGTAAAGAGGCCAAGACCTATGAGCCGGTCATTGCCGCTATTGCCGGGGAGGTGTTCGGAGATGGCAAGTAATATTGACCTGTTCTTCAATACCAGCAGGAACAAGCGGACATTTCCCGAAGTGCTGGCGGAGATTCAGGAATATCTTGCCAGCAAGTATTCGACCCTGATTACCGACAACCCGGAGGAACAGCACCAGCAGATCACCGCATACATCGCAAAGTATCTCAACGATTACAGTCTGGGCGTTGAGGGCATGAGCCATGAGGAACTGATCGACAAACTCTATACGGAAATGGCTGAGTTCTCCTTCTTGACGCCCTATCTTTTCGCAAATGATGTGGAGGAAATTAACATCAATTCGTGGAAAGATGTGAAAATCACTTATGCAGACGGGCGTGTGGTTCCCACCAAAGATCGGTTCCAGACCCCACAGCACGCTGTTGATGTAATTCGCAGACTCCTTCATAAGTCCGGCATGATTCTGGATAACAGTCAGCCGGGTGTGGTGGGCCATCTCTCCAATAAAATCCGTATCACGGTTCTGGGCAATCCGCTCACGGACAAAGAAAAAGGTGTGGCTGCATCCATTCGTATCGTGAATCCCAAGAAGTTGAGCCGTGATGATTTCATTGGCTACGGGACAGCCACCGCCGAAATGCTGGACTTTCTGGCCGAAGTTCTCCGGTTCGGTTTGTCCATCTGTGTGACTGGTTCCACCGGCAGCGGTAAAACCACGCTGATGAGCTGGATTCTCTCCACCATTCCCAACGAAAAGAGAATCTTCACCATTGAAAATGGGTGCCGCGAATTTGACCTTGTGAAAGAGGACGCCGAAGGAAATGTCATCAACAATGTAGTCCATACCGTTACCCGTTTTTCTGACGATCCCAAGCAGAACTACGATCAGGAGCGCCTTTTGGAGTTTGCCCTGACCTGTAACCCGGACATTGTGTGTGTCGGTGAGATGAAATCGGCCGAGGCTTTCGCCGCACAGGAGGCGGCCCGCACCGGCCACGCAGTTATCACCACCACCCATGCCAATAGCTGCAAAGCAACCTATTACCGCATGGTGACGCTGTGTACCCAGAAATACGACATGGGCGATAAGACCCTGTATAACCTGGTGACAGAAGCGTTTCCTATCGTTCTGTTTGTGAAGAAGCTAGAGGACAACAGCCGCCGCGTCATGGAGATTACTGAATGTGAGATTCTGGAGGACGGCACCCGGCAGCTCCACACCCTCTACCGCTATCATGTGTCGGAAACCTCTATCCAAGATGGCAAGGTAAAGGTGCATGGCGAGTTTCAAAAGGTATCCACGATCTCGGCCAGCCTGCAAAAGCGGCTTTTGGAAAACGGTATGCCGCCCCGTCTGCTGGAGCGTATCGCTGGCGGCGGTGTAAAACTGGATACTGGAAAGGAGGAAACTGCGTGATTGTATTGATTTTGCTGGCCTTTGTCGGGATGCTGACCGGCATCTTCTTGATTCTGGGCATGACCCCCTTTACATTTGCGGAGGAACTGACCAAGCCGCTTTCTGGGCGGCGACAGCCGATTTCCAAGCGAATCCAGCAGGTCAACCACCCCAAAGAGCCGAAGGGCATCCGTAAAACCGTGCTGGAAGCACGGGAGATGTTGATTCTCACCGGAAAGGGTGGGAAGTTTGCCGCCATTTGTGCTTTCTCTCTGTTCCTGGCGGCAATGGGTGCTGTGATCTGTATTGTGATTAGAACTACTTTATGATGCCGGTTTTGGCGGCCGGGATGGGCTTGCTCCCGTTCTGGTATGTCCTGTTCACCTCTCACAGCTATAAAAAGCTGATGAACAACGAGATTGAAACCGGACTGTCTATCATCACAAGTTCCTATCTGCGCAGCGAGAGCATGATAACCGCTGTGGAAGAAAACATTCATTACCTGAACCCGCCTGTGGCAGATGTGTTCCGGGGCTTCTTGGCCGAAACCAATATGATAAGCGCCGATGTGAAACAGGCACTCTCCAACATGAAGCCCAAACTGGACAACTATGTGTTTCGGGAATGGGTGGATGCCGCTATCGCCTGTCAGGACGATAAGAGCCTGAAAAGCACGCTCACCCCGATCATCGGGAAACTCTCGGATATGCGGATTGTTGCGGCGGAACTGGACTACCTGCTTTATGAGCCTTTCAAGGAATTTATCACAATGGCGTTCCTACTCATTGGCAATATCCCATTGTTATACTTCCTGAATAAAGACTGGTACGATGTGCTTGTGAACACGGGCTTTGGCAAGGGGATTCTGGCGGTGTGTCTGCTGGTGCTGCTGATCTCCTTTGCGGCGGTGATCCGGCTCACCAAGCCCGTAGAATACAAGCGTTGATCCCGTCAGGAGGTGATACCATCGAGAGTGCTACCGATCTCCCTGCGGGACGCCAATGCGTTTGTTCTGGCGCATCACCGGCACAGTGGACAGGTGCGCGGCTGCAAATTCTGTGTGGCTGTCGTAGATGATTTGGACGCCGTTCATGGAGTTGCGATTGTTGGGCGCCCCGTTGCCCGCCGACTGGATGATGGGAAAACAGCGGAAGTGACCCGGCTTTGCACCGATGGTATTGCCAACGGGTGTAGCTTCCTTTACAGCCGGTGCGCCCGGATTGCGAAACTGATGGGCTATCAGAAAATCATCACCTACACCCTGGCAACCGAAAACGGAGCCAGCCTGCGAGCTTCCGGCTGGCAATGTGCGCCGGGACTGCGAGGCGGCGGGAACTGGAATGTGCCGGGGCGCCCCAGAGCCGACAGCCGCAACACCGGCCCCAAACGGCTCTATTACAAAGAATTGAGGTGACGCGAGTTTTGTATCTCATTTTGCTATGCTTTGGGACGCTCTTTGGCCTGGGAGCGTTCTTTTTGTTGGCCGGACTGCTCCGGCTGCCGACTTCCGCAAGCACAAAGGCGGTTCTGACCGTGACGAGCCGTGGAAAGTCACAGAAAGGCAGCATCAATGCTGTCCTGTTCGATATGGCCGCACGGCTCTCTCCGCTGGTACATCTGGACGGCTATAGCGGAAGAAGCTGGAGGCACAGTTGAAATCCGCCGAAATTAAAATGTCCCCGGAAACCTATATTGCGGCGGCCTGGGTAAAGGCTGGTCTGATTGCTCTGCTGATAATTCCGGCCCTTCTGATTTTCCCGATCCTTGCGCCGGTCATTGTGTTTCTGGCGGTGGCAGTTTACTTCAAAGAGCAGAAACGAGCGGACGAGATCGTTCAACAGCGCCGGGAAGAAATCGAAGCCGAGCTGCCCAGATTTGTAAACACCATTGAACAGGAACTCAGGGCATCCCGTGATGTGCTGAACATCCTGAAATCCTACCAGAGAAACGCTGGTCATGCCATGAAGCGGGAACTGGAAATCACGATTGCGGATATGGCATCCGGCAACGAGGAAAACGCACTTACCCGAATGGAGAGCCGGATTGGAAGTACCATGCTGTCCGATGTGGTGCGCGGCTTGATCTCGGTCAAGCGCGGCGATAACGGAATTATGTATTTCCAGATGCTTTCTATGACCTTCAAGCAGTTGGAACTTCAAAAACTGAAACTGGAGGCCATGAAGCAGCCGGGGAAAATGCGTAAGTATTCCTTCATGCTGCTGGGCTGTTTCCTGCTGATGTATCTGGGTGTCCTGGGCTATGTGGTGTTGGAAGCCTTTGGCGATCTGTTCTAAAGGAGGTGGTGAAACCGTGAAACGACTTCTGAAGGACAAACGGGGCGAGGGCTTTGTGGATGTGTGTGTCCTGGTCCTGGCGATTGCAATGGTTCTGGCTTTGGTGGTTCGCATTGCGCCGGTGTTCGTGGCAAAGCAGAACCTTGATGTTTTTGCGGACGAATTGGTTCGGACAGCGGAAATCAATGGGCAGGTTGGCTCTGCCACCAGCGCAAAAGCGGCGGATTTACGGGAGCAAACCGGACTCGACCCCAATATCTCATGGAGTGACACCGGGAAAATTCAGCTTGGCAACGAGGTAGAAGTGACCCTCACAACCACCGTCAACATCGGACTGTTCGGTGAGTTGCATCCTTTCCTGTCACTCTGACAGCAAAGGCCAGCGGGACTTCGGAGGTGTATTGGAAGTGAAAAAGATCCGAGAAGTCCTGAAAAGCAAATCCGGTCAAGGTGTACCGTTGATTTTGGCGGTTGTCCTCTGCTGCCTGATTCTGGCCTGTGTGACCTTTGAGTATATGCGGCTGATGATTGTTGCACAGGGGGTGCGCGATTCTGTCCAGTCCGCCATTGTGGATGTGGCTACCGAGAACTGGGATGAAGCCTATGCCGGTTTACGGGAGGGGTACTCTGGTGGCTACCAGCTTGCCGGTTCGTCCTGGTCGCAAAATGTTACCAGCGGCAATGTGTATACCCGCCTGAAAAATGTTTTGGGCGTTGAATACAAGGACGGACAGTATGTAAAGTACAGCGGCGAGGATTTGGAGTATCGACTGTACGACCTGCACCTGGAAGTGGAAAACGCTCCACTGGCGCCGTCTGTGCCGGATGGCATTACGCAGCTCAATGTCACAGGGACAATCACTGTTGATGTGCCGCTTTCCTTTGGGTTCGGGCATCTGCCCCCCATGCAGATCACCATGAAACTCAACGCCAAATATGTTCCCAGGTTTTAATTTTGTGTATTTCGCCCTGCCGCTTTTCCATAGCGCAAAAAATATTTGGCAGGAATCACACCTGGACGCCGTATTTGTGCAAATGGTATAATGATGGCGAGAAATATCACCATAATTTTAATATAAAATCACCGTACAAGGAGGTTTTCAAATGAGTGCAAAAACAAGAAGCTGTTGGCCGTTCTTGGCGCAGCCGCCGTTGTGGTAATTGTGATTGCCGCAGTGCTGCTGGCAAGGCGGGCAGACCACAACCGTTGATCCGGCATCCACCCCCTCGGATGTATCTGCCGAGGATGTGGATAGCAGCAATACCCCGGACAGCAGCTCCAGCGAACCGCTGGTAGTGGTGCCGGACACCTCTAAACCCGAAGCGACTGACAGCCAGAACCAGACCGATGCTGTTTTGAATGTGGAGGAAGAAGATCAGGTAGACGTTAACCTGACCGACAGTGAAAAGAAACCCGAAACCACTCCGCCCCCGGCGCCTTCTCAGGAGGAACAGCAGGCGGCCAGCGAAAAGGATGAGCCGATTGTGCATGAGCCGGACAGCAACCAACCCCAGACCGGCGACACACAGGGCGGTTCCATCTATCTGGAGGGCTTTGGCTGGATCACCGACGAGGGCGGCGGCTCCGTCCAGCACAACATTGACTCTGATGGAGATATAAATAAACAGGTCGGCAACATGGGCTGATAACAAGCCCGGAGAGTACGGTAGCGATACCGTACTCTTTTTTTGTTCTCAACTAATTTGATTGGAGGTGCGTTTTTGAAGCGGATATTTGTGATACTGCTCACATTTGTGCTGCTGTTGGGTATCTGTCCTATGAGCGCCCTGGCAGAAACCGGAGGAAGCGGAAACGTGGATGGCGGTGGCGGCGATATGGGGCAAGGAACCTCGCAGAACTCCTGGAACCCTGGTATGGATGGTGTACGAATTACTGTGGTTGATGCAGAATCCGGTCAGCCTGTGTCGTCCTCTTTTGATCTGACTAATAAAACTCCATCTATCAAGATTCATTTTGGGAAAGTCAGTAAAATTCAATATGCAAATGGGGCAAGTATTTCTCCTACCACGGGGAATTACGACTACTACACCCCCGCAACCCCTATGCCGAGGATCGTCAGCAGTGGCAGCCAGAATGCCAGCATTGAAGCAATCAAGAAATACTTCTGCTCCGAGTATGCGGTAAAACTGGTGGCGCAGCAGACCGGAATCGCATACGAGGAACTGATTGGCGGACAGTACAAGCTGTTTTTGGAGCCAATCGCCTATTTTAAGCACAACGGAATTATGATGGCCATGACTGCCCATGAAGCCGCGCTCTATGATAATCAGGCAGGCGGGTCCTTGCGTAAGACAATGACGAGTTTGACCCATAAAAACCTGCCGCTGGCTATGTTCCTGGAATATGCGGATATGGGATTTCCGGCCTATACAGGGGCTACCAATAAGACCTGTTCCAACGATACTATTATCACCTATCTGGGTATGGGTATTGTATGGTTTACCGACCCGCCCGAACAGCCGGAGCCAACCGACTATGACTACGAGTATCGTGTGGATACAGATGTCATCACGCCGGTAACGCTTTATGCGGGATCGGAGATCAATCCTGATAGCCCTGCTACGGTATCCTTTAGTATCAACGGCAGCACCTACCGGATGAACAATATTGTGATTCCATCGGGAGATAGTCAGATTGCCTGGGTAAAGTGGCATACACCGTCGGAGCCGCAGGATATTACCATCTATGTCAGCACTAACAAAGGTTCGTTAAGCCAAAGCACCATTCACGCAAAGGTGGTAGATCTCTCCGGCAACGACCCGCCCGATCCGAAAGCCACCGATACAATGGGAAGCTGGTCGGCCAGCAGCATTCCCAGCCGAGAAACCAAGACCTATGCAGCATGGAGTGTCTGGTGGGCGAAATGGCACCCCTATTGGGTGTGGCACAGCACAGGGAAAAACACAGGATATTGGGTAGACGATGGATGGTATGATTACTTCCGGGACAATTACTCGGCCAGCATGACCGCCACCACCCGAATCGAGCCGGACGAAAAGGTTCCCACCGCTTCGGGCGATTTGATGAAATCAGGCTATGGCGTAACAAACACTGTAACGGCAACCGTCAGCACCTCTGCCCCGCTATCGCACTATACCTACGGGCAGACAGCCGTATCCTACTTCCCGGAGTTTGGCTATGGAACCTACTGGCGGCTGTTGGAGCGGCTCACCAGCGGAACAACGGCGCGGTTCCAGTTTGCCAAAAACATTTACAGCACCTATAACCAGCGGGTGCATTTTTCGCCGGTTTGGTTCCCGGACGGGAGCTACACAGTCAATACTCATGTGATGGATATTTGGACGCCTGCGGGGATGCTTGCCATGAATCTCACCGATGATGTAACGATCAGCGGCCCCCTCTATGATGATTGGCATATCGCACCGGGCAATCCGTAAAGAAAAGGAGAGTGGATATGAACGACAACAGAATGATTCGGATTATGGTGTTTGAACCTGGGCGGGCGCCTTATACGACCATGCTGGAGGATTCTCTGGAACACCGGCAGGAACTTGTGGGCGGGGACATTGAGTGTATTCCTCTGCCCTGCGAAACGGTTCTCTGCTGCAATGCGTCCGGGAAACTGACAGGTCTGCCGGAGAACCGACAGTACGGGCCGGATATCCTTCACGGAACTTTTTTCCTCTATTGCGATACCCCGGAAGGACGGGGCGTTTCTTTGACCGATGAACAGATTGCCATGTATCAGGAGTATTTTCCGCAGCCGGTCCCCGCAGCGGTATCCTTTGAAGTACGGTCCGCCGCCGACATGAAAAAGTTTATGAACCTCATGTTCGGCAAGGGATGGGACATGGACACCGGAGCCGGAGAGGATATGGAGGCAAGCCGATGAGCAAAATGTTTTCGGTGGTGACTCTGGATGCCTCCCACTCTCTGATGACGGAGCATTTTGTCCCCGGTAGCCCTGATGGGCTGGATGAACTGCTGGACTGTGATGAATCTCTGAGGTTCTTGCCGAATGGCCCCTGGGGGATACCATCGAAGCGAAAATTCAGAACCTATCTCTATGGAGATGGCGAAACCGTGCGCGCTGACGAGGAGGATTTGGCTTTCTTCCGAGAGCATTTTGACGAGCTGGACGCCAGCGATGCCCTGGACTGCATCTCAGACCACAGCTTTTCTTTTGAATCGGACGAGTTGGATTTTGGGTACGGCGAAGAAAGCGAAGATGAAGAAGATTTGGAACTATACGACACGGCTCTGCTGAAAAGCAGGGCCTATTTTTATGGCAAAGAAAGCGAGGTCGATAAATTGCTTTTGCCGATTATTATGATCTGCGTCTGTGCGCTGCTGGGCGGTGGGACGCTGATTTTTCTGAAGTTGTCGGCCAAACACAAAAAATCGAAGAACAAGGACAAGGAAGAACTGGCCCAGATCACCGCCAATGAGTTTGTGAATGTGAAAGATATTCGGGGGAACTTCCTCTATACCCGTGACAATCTGGCTCTGGCGTATCTGAAGATCTACCCGATCAGCACAGAACTGTTCAGCAAAAACGAAAAGCGGCTGATTGCCAAGCAGCTTACGGTGAGCCTGTCCAGCGCACAGTACCCGTTTCAGCTTCTTGCTGTATCCCGCCCGGTAGATATTTCTCCGCTGTTGTCGGAGCTATCTGCCACACTCACTTCTTCTTCCGATGTGAAGCAAAAGGAACTGCTGAAGCAGGAAATCGTGGAAATGGGCGCCTTTGCTCTTTCCGGCGAGGTTGTGGAACGGCAATTCTACATCAAGATTTGGGATAGGGTAAGCGATGGCGTTGAGCGCGATCTGCTTCAGAAGCTCAAGCTGCTCGGCGGATATTTTTCGGACAGCGGCATTCAGACCGAGATTTTAGAGCAGCAGGATATTGTCCGGCTGTGCAACCTGGTCAACAACCCCGCCTATGTGCATTTGGAGGATTCCGGCATCAATGCTGCGATCCCGATTTTGGAAAGTGTAGGTGTTGCCTAAGTATGAAGCACACCCGGCAGGATTTGAAAATCATGCAGGGTTGGAGCCTCGAAAGAAAAATCAGAGTTACGCAGACGAGAATCATGGAATGGTATATGCGGTACGATGGGCAGGTCTTTATCAGCTTTTCGGGCGGTAAAGACTCCACCGTGCTGCTTGATCTGGCACGGCGGGTCTACCCTGATATTCCTGCTGTGTATGTTGACACGGGGTTGGAATACCCCGAACTGCGCGATTTCGTAAAAACGAAGGACAATGTTATTTGGCTTCGCCCGCGCTATCCGTTCACTCAGATTCTTGAGAAGTACGGCTATCCGATCATCTCCAAAGAGGTTTCGGATGTTATCAACGGCGCAAGAAAGGGACAACCTTACCGTCTGGCACGACTCAATGGAGAACTGCTGGACAAGAACGGAAAGAAGTCGATTTACAACTGCGAGAATTACAAATACCTTCTGGACGCTCCCTTCAAGATTTCGGCAAGGTGTTGTTACCACATGAAAAAAGCGCCGCTGAACAAATTTGAAAGGCAGTCCGGGCGGCACCCGATTACGGGTGTCCTGGCCTGCGAAAGCAAGCTGCGGGAGCAATCCTGGATCAAGTTTGGCTGCAACGGCTTCGAGCGCCAGCGGCCTCTCAGCCAGCCCCTTGCGTTCTGGCTGGAAGAAGATATTTTGCGGTATCTGAAAATGACCGGCATTCCCTATGCCCCCATCTATGGGGACATTGTTGAAAGCCGCAAGAAGAACGGCACCCCGATTCTGAAAACCACCGGTGTTTCCAGATCGGGGTGTATGTATTGTATGTACGGCGTCATCTGGAGCATGAGCCGAACCGATTTCAGCTTATGCAGGTGACGCATCCCCAGCAGTATGATTACTGCATCAATAAATTGGGGTGCGGCGCTGTGCTGGACTACATTGGGGTGCCTTACCGCAATCAACAGTTGGAGGTGGATCATTGTTAGGTTCTAAGAAAAAAGAAGAAGCGTTTCCCGTCAATGAAGCGCTGCTAAATGTCATTACCCCGATGGGGCTGGAAATCAAGCGAAATAGTTTGGTCATCGGTGAAAATCTGGGTAAGGTGTACGGCGCCGTCCGCTATCCGCAGAAGGTGGATATGGGGTGGCTTTCCAAGATCACCAACATCCCCAGCACCATTGTTTCGGTGGGGATTACCCCCATTGACAATGGTTCGCTCATTTCCGCAATCTCCAAAAGCATTGTCCAACAGCGCGGCGCCGCTGACAGTGCCAAAGACCCGCTGACCCGGCAGCGCGCCGAGAAAGCCGCCGAGGACGGCGAGAAAATCATGCAGCGGATCGACCAAGAGGGCGAAACGGTTGCCATGATGTCGCTGACCGTGATGCCGATTGCACAGGATGAGGTCAACTTCACAAAGGTCTGCCGCCGTGTGGAGAGCGCCTTCAACATCCAGAAGTGCAAGGTGCGCACCCTCGCCAATCTCCAAAAGGAAGGGTTCCAGAGCATTTCTCCCACCTATCCGGCCAACTCCACGGTGGACAGCATTGTGTCCCGTATTATTCCCATGAGTACCTTTGTGGGCGGATTCCCGTTTGCCAGCTCCGGTTACAACGATGGTCGGGGCTATTATTTTGCAAAGGACAGCAACGGCGGCCTGGTGATTCTGGATACCTGGGAGCGCGGAAACGACCGCACCAATAGTAGCTTCGTGATTATGGGTGTGGCCGGTATCGGCAAGAGTACCGTTGTGAAGCACATCATGCTTTCGGAATACATGAAGGGGACGAAAATCCTGTGCATCGACCCGGAATCCGAATATAAGGATATGTGCCGGAACCTGAACGGAAGCTGGCTCAATGCTGGCGGCGGAAAAAACGGCCGCTCCAACCTTTTGCAGATCAGACCGGCGCCCCGTGACGATGACGATGAAACCGACAAACTCTATACCGATGAAGGAAACGGAATGTCTGATATGGCGCTGCACATGAAAACACTGGAGATTGAATTTTCCCTGTATCTGCCCAGCCTGACGGATATGCAGAAAGCAATCCTCAAGCAGACGATCATTGAACTCTACAATCAGTTCGGCATCTTCTGGGAAACGGATATTCGGCAGCTCAAGGCCACGGATTTTCCCATTCTGTCCGACCTTCACGCCCTGCTGGAAAAGAAAGCGGAGGCCAACAAGGAGAATCCGGTATATCGTGATCTGGCAATGCTGCTGTACGACGCCGCAGCGGGCAGCGACAGCTTTCTGTGGAACGGCCACACCACGCTGGAGGCTAATTCCCGGTTTATTTGCCTGGATACCCACGACCTGCAAAATGCGTCGGATAATGTCAAACGCACGCAGTATCTGAACCTGTTGAGCTGGTGCTGGGAGGAAATGAGCCGCGACCGGAATGAGCGTTGCCTGCTGGTATGTGACGAGGCATATCTGATGATTGACCCGCAGGTCCCGCAATCCCTGGTGTTCCTGCGTAATGTGGAGAAGCGGGCAAGAAAGTATGAAGCTGGACTGGCAATCATTTCTCATTCCGTGGTGGATTTCCTGGCCCCGGAGGTCAAAATGTACGGGCAGGCCCTTTTGGATATTCCGTGCTATAAAATCCTGATGGGCTGCGACGGCAAAAACCTCAGGAAACCAAAGACCTCTACAACCTGACGGACGCGGAGCAGGAATTGTTGGAGAGCAAGCGGCGTGGACACGCGCTCTTTATCATTGGGTCCAAGCGGCTTCATGTAAACTTTGAGATTCCGGCTTACAAGTTTTCCTATATGGGCAAGGCTGGCGGCCGGTAATTCGGTGGCGGCCGGGAGCAATCCCGGTCGCCTTACTTATTCCACACAGGAGGTTTTCAGATGAATCATGCGGAACGATACGAATACCTGGTCAACAAGATGGCTGCCATACGTTGGAGGGGCAGTGATTTGGACGCTTCCTACCATGCCGCCCTTTTCCTGATGGCTTCCCATCCGGCTCTCTTTCAGAAGATGGATCGTTACCTCTGCCCGGAGGGAATCGACTTTACCAAGATGATGCGGAAAGAGGAGTTTGAATATGACTGGATGAAGATTACGGCGGATGCCGCCCGCAACCTCTTTTCCTGGAACAGCAAGTGTGCTGCTACTCCTTTTGAGATTTCGCGGATGCCTGCCCCGGCGATTCGGGCGCTCTTTACGGCCTGCTTCATCGCCAATGGGGACTACATGGTATCTGTCCGGAAAAATGACAAAGGAGAAAAGGTGTTTGAAATTGACGACAGCGCCGGTAAACGGCGGGAGGCGTTCAATCTGCAAATGGAGCAGATGATGGAAGCCCCCGGTATGGAACCGGACTGATTATGGAGGTGATTTTTTGGCTGTTGATCCGTTGACTGCAAAAATTCTGGCAAAGGTAGCTGTGCAGGCGGCTACCGACTCCGAGAGCCGGAAAAGAATCCTGTTTATGATCCTGGCCCCGGTTCTGGGGCTTTTGCTTTTAATTGCCTCATCCTGTACCTCATTACCAGCCCCTTTTCCGTACTGTCCCAATGGTTGATTGGTGATGAGGTAAACGTGGTGGAGGATTTTCAGAAGCAATATGGTTACAACCAGCAGCTCGGCATTTATGAGAAAGACTATATAGATGGTAGTGGTCAGAGCTATGAGGGCATCATCTTTACGGATGGGGTGACCGAAGTCGTCTACTACAATCAGTTGGATGAGCGTTGGGCCGATCTTCCGTATGGAACCGATAATATCGGCGGTTATGGATGTGGCCCGACCTCTATGGCGATTGTGGTATCCAGCCTGACAGACCAGACTGTTGACCCCCCCCACAATGGCAGAATGGGCGTATCAGAATGGCTATTGGTGTTCCGGCAACGGTTCCTATCACTCGTTGATACCGGGGGCTGCGGAGGGCTTTGGGCTTCAATGGGAAAGCATCAGCACCGATGACCCGCAGGCTGTGGTAGACGCTTTGGCGTCCGGGAAATTGATTGTGGCGCTCATGTCAAAAGGCCACTTCACATCCAGCGGCCACTTTATGGTACTGCGCGGAGTGACCTCTGAAGGAAAAATCCTGGTGGCCGATCCTGCCAGTAAAAAGCGAAGCGAACAGGAATGGGATATATCAATCATTCTGGATGAGGCCAGAAAGGGTGCCGCAGCAGGCGGTCCCTTGTGGGCGATCTACTAAAGGGGTGCGATATGAATAACCGAAGCAAGCTGATTGAACTGTTTATCTACATCGTGATCGTAGTGGTGGGCATCGTCCTCTTGCTGACCGGTGGGGCGGATGACAAAACCAGTGCTGAAAATATGGGAGGTGAATCCTATGCTGTTGTACTTGACGAGTAACCAGAAAAGCAACCTGATCGACCCCGCCGTGCGGAATATGACTCTGCCCGCCAAGAAGCTGGTCGGCCGGTTCAGCCTGAAAAGTTTCGTTACCAAAGATATGCGCAATTATGCCAACGCCAAATTCTTTGTGGTGGATGCGGCGTGTATCGAGGAAAGCGGCAATGATTTCACCCTTGCCCTGCAATCCTTTCAGATGATGTTCTCCGCCCGGATCATCGTCATCCTCTCCGGCTACGAGGATGTGAACGGCGAGGTACAACGGCTACTGTCCATCGGCGTTGTGAATCTGGTTACGGGTGAAACGATGGAGGACGCCCTGGACGAGCTGACAGAAGCGCTTTCCGAAGATGGGATGCAGCGGTATGTGGTAAAGGCTCCCGTCTACGAACAGCCAGCTACTCAGCGTGAGAAAGCACCGGAGCCGGATGAGATTATTCCGTACCGCTGGAACGCCCGGAATATCCGTATTGCCGTGGCCGGTTCGCAGCGCAGGAGCGGCGTGACAGTGACGGCCTTTAACCTGGCATCTTGGCTGGCGGCCAGAGGTGCGGAGGTGGCGTATATCGAAGTCAATCAGAACCGCCACCTGCAGCTCTTGCTGAACATCTACGAAGCGGCGCCGGATGGGGAGCATTACACCATTGATGGGATCGACTGCTACCTGACCAACGAGCCGGATAAGGCGTATCAGTTTATCATCTATGATTGCGGCGTGATGCAGACGCCCACCTCTATTTTCCGTGACGCGGATCACCGGCTCCTGTGCGGGAGTGTCCTGCCCTATGAGATTCCGGTGTTCCACAAGGCATTGTCCGAGTGCGGCTCATTGGAGGTGCGCCCGGTAGCGATCTGTGTGCCGCAGGAAATTCAGGAATACTGTATGGAACTCTTTGGGGAAAATGTGCAGATTGCGGCGGCATCCCACGACCTGTTTGCGAAACGGGTCAATGGGCAGATCTACCGGCCGCTTGTGGAGAAGTATATTGCAGGAGAAAAGCGCCTGTAACAGTATGACATGATTGGGAGGATTGGAATATGGCAAAGTTTGAGTATATGCAGCGGGCATTTTCTTCTGAACTGAAGCCCAGAGCACGGCTTGTGCTGCAAGTCCTGGTTCTGCATTGCAACAAAGAGGGCGAGTGCTTCCCCTCTATCAAGACATAGCCGCCAAGTGTGGCTATGGG
>ENA-OQCO01000832-OQCO01000832.1-human-gut-metagenome-genome-assembly--contig:-NODE-832-length-14905-cov-2.210719_pt1 | contig 14905 bp, 14 predicted proteins | sample MGYA00242500_ERZ504582 | MGnify/ENA primary metagenome ERZ504582 (study PRJEB26092, sample SAMD00036346) | human gut metagenome | host: Homo sapiens | study: EMG produced TPA metagenomics assembly of...
TCGGCCCGGGAGGGCGCCCGTGTGGTGCCAGAGGATACCGCAGCCGGGCCCGGCCAGTGGCTGGCCCGACTGGAGCCTCTGTTTCCCTTCCCCCAGCAAGAAGGGGCTATCCCCTTCCGCACGGCACAGGAGATGTTTGCCTTTGCCCGTGACACCGGGCGTCCGCTGTGGCGGGTGGCTTTCGACTATGAAAGTGCCCTCACCGGCGCCACGGAGGCGGAGCTGCGGGCCTACGCCCGGCAGGTGCTGGATATCTGCCGCCATGCACGGCAGCAGGGCGTCCGCCCGGACAACCACTTTATCGGTGTCACCGACGCCCGTGCCGCCCGCTATAAGGCTCTGCGGGAGGGGCGGAAGCTCATCGATCTGGGAGCCGCTGACGAGGCGTGTCTGGACGCCATGAGCATCATGGAGTTCAGCAACGCCCACGGCACCATCGTCTGTATGCCCACCGGCGGGGCCTCCGGCATCGTCCCGGCGGCGGTATACCGCATCGGAGAACGGCTGGGCAAGAGCGAGACGGAGCAGGAGAACGCCCTGCTGGTCGCGGGGCTCATCGGTGCCTTCTACTATCCCACCCACTACACCGGGGCCATCGGCTGTCAGGCGGAGATCGGCGTGGCGGTGTCCATGGCCAGCGCCGCCCTGTGCAGCATGATGACCGACGATCCCGACACCATCCACTGCGCCGCCTCGCTGGGCGGACAGGTACTGATGGGGCTGCTCTGCAACCCCATCGAGGGCTATGTGCAGGTTCCCTGCATCGTGCGGAACATGGCCGCCGTACCAACCGCCGTCACCTGTGCCAATGCGGCGCTGGCCGGGATGGATCACATCGTGCCGCTGGATGACGTGGTGGCCCTGATGCTGGCGGTGGGCGAAAAGATCCGTCCCTGCGATGAGGCGGGGACGTACATCCTGAAAAAGGAGGAAGCATAAATGGATCGACAGACATTGGCGCAGGAGATCACCCAATATTTGACGGAGCAGGGCGCTGTGCGGGTGGGCTTTGCCGACCTCCACGGCGTGACGGGGGCATCGCTGCCCTACGGCATCACGGCGCTGGTGGCGCTGCCCCGTGAGATCGTAGGGCCGTTGGTGGATCAGCCCCACCGGGCTTACTACGATGCCTATCAGGCCATCAATGTGCGGCTGGACGCATGGCAGAGGGCTGTGCCGCCCTGCTGCGGACCCATGGCTATCAGGCCACGGCCAACACGGAGGAGCATCTGCCCACCGGTGCTGAGGATCGCTCTCCTCTGCCTCACAAGGCGGTGGCCTGCCGGGCGGGACTGGGCTGGATCGGAAAAAATAACCTCCTGACCACCCCCGACTTTGGTGGAGCCGTGCGGCTGTGTACCGTGGTGACGGATGCCCCGCTGCCTACGGCGGAGCCATTCTCTCCAGCCGTTGCGGCAGCTGCCGTGTGTGCGTGGATGCCTGTCCCTCCTCCGCCCTGTACGGCACCCTGTGGCACACGGGGCTGGACCGGGACGATCTGTTCGACCACCTGCTGTGCGAACGCACCGCCAAGGAGCGAACGGGACGCTCTTTTGGTATCCCCATTGCCATCTGCGGCAAATGCTTCGCCGTGTGTCCCTACACCCAGCGATATCTGAAAAGCGAATGAAAAAACCGCCGGACAGTTGTACTGTCCGGCGGTTTTCGGTTGAAAGGCGTGTCCCCTGCTGTGCGCCGCTTATACCTGCCGCTCCACACAGCGCTGGTACACATCCCACAGGTCGTCGCTCATTTCGTAGACCATGCGCCCCATGCGGATGCCCTCCGGCGTGCGGCCATAGCGGCACACGGCCAAATACTCGTCCCCCTCGTTGCAGCGGGCATAGGCCAGCATGGTATTGCCATCCTTCCGGGTCCACTCCCCCAAGGTCAGAGGCTGGCCGCAGTAGGGGCAGGTCAGGGCCGTCAGCTGCGGATCCGCTTGTGCCGCAGGCAGATCCGGGTACGGCAGACCGCCTACCCGGCCCGCCAGCCGGTCTGGGCCGTAGTCGATGTAGCGCAGGCAATACTCCTCCATGCAGCGCTCCAGATCCATGCTGCCGCAGACCCGGACGGTGTTGCGGGCATCGTTGAGGGCGTCGTGGGCACGATCCGGCTTCAGCCGCAGCAGCTCCATGGCGCGCTCCAGTGAGCATTGACGGTCATCCCGCATAATCTCATGGCCGAAGATGCGCTGGAGATCGTAGCCGTCGGGGAGGGTGGCGTCCAGTCCGTGCATCAGAAGGTTATCCATCAGCACCGGCAGATCATCCGGCCCCCAGGTACACAGGCAGCAGTCCTCGCCGCACCAGTCCCGGAAGGCGGCATAGGCCGCCGGGAAGTCGGGGGCCTTTTCCAGCTCCTGGGGCCGTATCTTGGTGAGCTGCACCACATGGCCGTTCATGGCCGGGTAGAACACTGGCCGCACAAAGCTTTTGAACTCCGACACCTCTTCAAATCGGTTGTTCAGCTTCAGCGCCCCGATTTCGATGATCTCCGAATCGAAGCGGAATGGCTGGGTGATGGTCTCCTGCCCCGGCATGGGCTGGTTCCACTCCAGATCCAGCACGATATAGGAAAATTCCTCCATACTCTCTCCCCCGTCTTGAGCGGTCATCTCTTTCGGCCGCCGTCTCTTTCAAAATCTGCTTCTTTCGATATGAGTATACCACGCTCCCCCGCCCCCGGCAAGCAGAAAAGGGATATCCCGTGGGGATATCCCTTTTGTGGGTATTATGAGTGAGTCATGTCCATGAGAGAGCGGATATTCTCCAGCTGCTCCAGAGCCATGATGGCATCGGCCAGAGCCCTGGCCCGTTCCGGCGTCAGCTTCGCCGCCGTGCAGATGAAGAATTTTTTCCGCAGCTCCTCGTCCGGAATTGGGTCGCTGAGATGCCCCACCGGGAAGGCCCGCTCCTTGATAAAGGTGCGGCCATCCTTACAGCGGATGGTAACGAAGGCCGGACCCACACCGGCATCGCTGGGCAGATTGTCATACTGCGGTTCGTGGTACAGCTCCGTGCGGCGGATGATGTTCTGCACCTCCGGCAGCCGGATAGTCTCCCGGTTATAATTCTCTGGTGCATTGGCCCGGCCCGTGAGATACAGGCCGATCTGAAATCCCACGCTGAACTTGGCCTCCTCGCCGTCCGCCGGGTTCGGCGTCACCAGCTCCCGTAGAGCGGAGATGCCCAGTCCGACCCGGATGCTCTCGATCTCCGCCGCCGACAGCTGATTTATCCGGATCAGTTCCATGATGCCGTCCACCGGCCGGTGGGTGCTGGAGCAGGAGGGCCAGCGCTTCAGAGTGAACCCCGGCGCACAGATGTCCCAGTCGTGGCCCATAGAGGCCATGATGCGATGAAACTCGTCCCCTTCCTCCCGCAGATCTGCGTACTCGTAGAGGAAGCCCTCCTTCCCCTCCAGCGCCACTGTGGAGGAGGTAAAGCCGGCCTGCGCCAGTCGGGCGGCCCGATAGCCGTCCTCGGCGCACTTGCCGATGTGGATGGATTTGGTCTGGGTGCCGAAATTTTCCCGCAGGCCGGAGGCCATGGATGCGGCAATGCCCAGTGCATGGCTGGTCTGCTCTTGGCTCAGACCCAGCAGATACGCACAGCCTGCGGCAGCGCCTATCCCTGCGGTAACGCTGCTGCAATGCCAGCCCTTGGCGTGGAGCCGCTTGGCGCAGATACGCCCCAGCTTGCACGTCACCTCCGTGGCAATGAGGAAGCCCTCCAGCAGCAGCCGCCCGGAACAGCCGGTCTCTTCGCCTATCGCCAGCAGTGCCGGCAGCACCGCCACGGTGGGGTGTCCCAAATTGGAGGAGGACGTGTCATCCAGCTCCAGCTCATGGCCGGAGATTCCGTTGACAAAGGCGGCATCCCGGCCGCATAATTTTTCACTGCGGCCCGGCACCGTACAGCCGCCGCCCTCCGTCACGGTGAGGGCCTGCCGCACCGCCGCCGTCTCGCTGCCGGCGATCATAGCCCCCATGGTGTCCAGAATGGACCGGTGGGCCAGATAAAGTGCCTGCTGCGTAAAAGGCGCCGGTTCCGCCACAAAGCGGGCGATCATCCGCTGCAGCTCCATGTTACGCCTCCTCCGCCAGCTTTCCGGCCATGGCGTAGAGGGCCTCCCGTTTCTCGTCCAGATAGGCTCGCTTGCTGCGCCAATCCGCCTCAAAGCGCTCCACGGCTCCATGGCCCTTGTCGATCATCTCCTGTACACGGGCGGGACTGGGGCCGCCGATGACCTGACGGCGGGTCACGTTCTCCACGGGGTCCAGCGCATGGTGAATTTCCTGCTCCGTCATATGCAGCTCCATCCCCAGCGCCTCCTGCGCCGCACGGGCCACAAAGGCACTGTCGATGGCGTGGATGGACACCTTCTCCTGCTGGGCCATCGTGACCACCCGACCGGTGATCTTCTTGGCCGCCGAGAAGGAGAGATCGTGGTGCTGCACCATGGCATCCGCCAGATCGGTCACAGTGGAGAAGCCATCCGCCGTGACCTGCAGGGCACGGGCCTTGTCCACCTCCAACGTGCGGACGATCCCCTCCAGCAGATAGGCGCTGTCGATCATCCGCTGCACGATTTCGTAGTACAGGCTCACCACAAAGCCCGGCTCCCGGCCGTTGCCCTGCGGATAGGCCTTCATGGCCGCCAGCATGGACATCAGGGCCCCGTAGGTCCACTCTCCGGAATAGCGCAGCGTCTCCAGCGCCACGGGGTTGCGCTTTTGCGGCATAATGGTGCTGTACGAGCAGTAGGGAGCAGCCAGCCGGGAGATACCCACCTCATTGATGTTCCACAGCAGCAGACTCTCGGTCATACGGCCCATGTTGTTGGCAAAGATAGCCATGGCGCAGGCCGGCTCATAGGCAAAGTCCAGCGCAGCGGTGGCATCCATGGAATTTTCCAGAAATCCGTCAAAGCCCAGCAGCTCCGCCACACGCTCCCGGTTCACCGGGAAGCTGGTGGTGGCCACGGCAGCACCGCCCATGGTACTCAGGTTCACACGGGCATAGCTCTCCAGCAGGCGCTCCATATCACGGGAGAACATCTGGAAGCAGCTGGTGTAGAAGTGGCCCAGCGTAATGGGCTGCGCCTGCTGGGAGTGGTGGGTGTAGGCAGGGATCACTGTCTCCTTGTGCTCCTGCGCCATCACCAGCAGCGTCTTCAGCAGCAGCGTTATCGCCTCGCACAGGTCCAGAATGGTGCGCCGGGTATGCATCCGCTCAATGGTGGAATTCATGTCGTTGCGGGAACGGCCCGTGTGGACCCGCCCGCCTACCTGAATCCCCAGCTCGTCGATGAGCCACTCCTCCACATTGGAGTAAAGATCCGTCAGACCGGGACGGAAGGGGATCTTATCCGGCCCCATTTCCCTCAGCTTCAGCAGGGCCTTCAAGATCGCCGCTGCATCTTGCCGGGTGATGATCTTCTGCTCCGCCAGCATGATGACATGGGCGAAGTGGTTTTCCAGCTGACTGTCAAAGGCACGGATATCCTCGGCAATGGTATCTGCCGCATGGCGGTCCAGAATCACGGTGTCCCGCCCGGCATAGGGCTTGCAATAATCCATATTCACAGTTGCTCCACCTCCTTACACAATTTTCTTGCCGAACAGCTTGGTAGCCAGCAGGAACAGCAGCACCAGAATCGCCAGCGCCACCGGCAGGGCGATGCCCGCCGCCATCTGGGTCACACCCACGATGAGATAGGCGATGAAACTGGCCACCGCCGCCAGTAGAGCATAGGGGATCTGGGTGCGGACGTGGTCAATATGGTTGCAGCCGCCGGCCATAGAGGACATGACGGTGGTATCGGAGATGGGGGCGCAGTGATCGCCAAACAGGGAGCCGGAGAGCACGGCGGCAATGGTGATGGCCTCAGACACACCGAAGCCGTAGGCCATATTGATGCCCAGCGGCAGCAGGATAGCCATGGTGCCCCAGCTGGTGCCGGTGGCAAAGGAGATGACAGCACCGATGATAAACAGCAGAGCGGGAACCAGCGCCGGGGACAGGAAGCCGATGGTGCAGTCCACCACGAACTGGGAGGTACCCAGCGCCGTGCAGACGGAGCCAACGCCCCAAGCGGCGATGATGATCGCCAGAATACCGGCCATCTTCTTGATGCCGCTGACCCACGTATCCACCACCTCAGTGAAGGTCATGATCTTCTTGACGATGACCATGATGGCAAGCACGATGGTCGCCAGCATATAGCCGGAGGTCAGGGCGATACGGATCTTGGAACCGGGGATATTCTGGCCGGGGAAGCCCCAGCCGATAAACATGACGAAAATGGTGACGAACATCACCAGCAGGGGGATGATCATCTCCCACGCCGTAGCCTTACTGGCGTTCTCGGACTGGACGATGGACTTGTCGGCCTCCAGCTCAGCGGCGGTGGGACCGTTCTCCAGAGCGTAGGTCTCGAATTTGGCCATGGGGCCGAAGTCCCGCTTACTCAGTGCGATGAGGGGGACCAGCACCAGCGCCAGCAGCGCATAGAACTGGTAGGGGATGGCCTGTACAAAGGCACTGGCATCGCTGGTCTGGATGCCCAGATTTTCAAACTCCGTGGCGATGATGCCCATGATGTACACGCCCCAGCCGGTAATGGGGACCAGGATGCACACCGGGGAGGAGGTGGAGTCCAGAATGTAGGCCAGCTTGGCACGGGAAATCCGCAGCCGGTCGAAGATGGGGCGGAAGATGGGCCCCAGGATCAGGCTGTTGCCGGAGTCGGAGAAGAAGATCGCCAGTCCGCCCAGCCAAGCCGTGGTCTGGGCCGTGCTGCGGCGGTGGACCTTGTTGGCTATGGCCGCCGCAAAGGCTTTGGCTCCTCCCGTGGCCTCGATGAGTGCCACGAAGCCACCCACAAAGGACATCATGATGATGGTCTGTGCGTTGGACGAGCCGGTCATGTCCACAAACAGGTGATCGCTGAACATGACCTGCATGGCATTCCAGGGGTTCCAGCCAGCAGTGATGAGACAGCCTACAAACAGGCTAGCCATCAGAGAAATGATGACGTTCTTTGTCCAGAATGCGAGGACGACCGCCAGTATTGCCGGGATCAGTGACAATACGCCATAGGATACGATTTCTTCGGGCATGTGTGATTTCCTCCTTCATAATTTTACACAGGGAGCACTCCCTTCGCCATAGATTTAAGCAAGCCCCATGCCAAAACCGCCGATATTCCCTTTGCCGAATACGACATATTTTCCCGTCTCGTTTCGTCACTATGCCCCAAGGGTCTCCCCCACGGGAGGGGCCGTTTTCACTCCACCGCAGGCAGCGCCCTCCGCTGCCATGTTCTCCTTGCCGAATGACGGATTTCCGTCGCTGCTTTCCCGCTATTTTTCTGCACTTCAGTCAGGAGCTCCTGTCACCGCCGGCCCACAGGCGGTCTGCAGGACGCCTCTCCCCTTTCCGGCAGTTTTTGCTGTCTCCGCCGCTTTTTTCGGTAATTCCGTCCTTCTTTTGCCGGATTTATGTGTTTATTTTGCATAGTCTATACAAAGAAAACGCAGGGACAAACCAGCCGCTCTGTCCCTGCGCTCTTCCAGTGATGGATATCCGTCGCAAAGATGACGAATTACCGTCGCTTGATATCGTATTTTTCCAGCTTATACTGCAGGCTGGTGCGTGGAATCCGCAGCCGGGCCGCTGCGTCCACGATCTTCCAGTTGCTGGCCTTCATGGCCGCTAAAATCAGCTTCTTCTCGTAGGCTGCCAATGCCTCGTTGAGGGACACCGCCTCCCGTGGGCTATGCTCCGGGGGTATCCTCCTCCAGCTCATCCACCTCGCTGAGGTAGATCGGCAGATGCTCCAGCTCCACCGTCTGGCCGTTCTCTACCACATTCATGGCAGATTCGATGACGTGCTCCAGCTCCCGGACATTGCCTCGCCAGCTGCGGTTCATGAGGAAGGCTGTCACCTCCGGCGCCACGCCCGCTACCTGTTTGCCCATTTCGGCGCTGTATTTCTCCACAAATGCCGCCGCCAGAAGGGGGATATCGTCCAGTCTCCGCCGCAAGGGCGGGATCTGGATGCTGATGGTATTGAGCCGGTACAGAATATCCTCCCGCATCTGGCCGCTGGCCACCACCTCGCTGATCGGCCGGTTGGTGGATGCGATGATGCGTACATCCAGCGGGATCGGCTTGGAGGCTCCCAACGGTGTCACCGATTTCTCCTGCAGCACCCGCAGCAGCTTCGCCTGAAGCAGCAGCGGCATGGAGTTGATCTCATCGAGATAGATGGTGCCGCCGTTGGCCTCGGCAAACATCCCCTTTTTGTTCTCCGCCCCGGTAAACGCCCCCTTCTGGGAACCGAACAGCAGTCCCTCCAGAATACTCTCCGGCAGGGCGGCACAGTTCACCGCCACAAAGGCTGATCCTTGCGGCTGCCGGCATTGTGCAGCGCCGAGACGATGAGCTCCTTTCCCGTGCCCGTCTCGCCGTACACCAGCACCGAGGAGCGGCTGTCCGCCACCTTGGCAATGGTGCGCTTGATCTCCAGCATCTTGCTGTTCTGGGTGACGATATCCTCCAGCGTCCACTTGGCCTCGGTGCCGGAGCGGCGCTTGGGCGCCGGACGGGCCGCCGGAGCCGTCCGCTCCCCCTCATAGTGGGTCACATCCCGTGACAGCTCCACGGCCCCAATGATCTTTCCCCGGCTGATGATAGGAAAGGTCACGTTGTTGGTCACGGATTTCTTGCCGGAGTGGTTGATGGTACACTGATTCTCCCGGTACAGCAACTCGCCCTTCTGCAGGGCCTGCAATAAGGTGCTGTCGCTGTGGCTCAGGGACGGAAACACCTCCAGCAGGTTGCGGTTGAGACACCACTCGTTATCCGCAGCATTCTCCGCATCGCTATATCGGGGATTGTAGCGCTCCTTCACAGTGACCTTGCCGGTGGCGTCGATCATGGTAACAGAATCGATGTAGCTGAAGTTCTCCTGCAGCCAGCGCAGGCGCTCGTCATGATACCTCATCCCATCCGTCCTTTCCGCCTGCCGGAGCATCAATCGAAATAGAAGCCCTCCCGCAGGTCGTCGTTGTCTGCAAACACAAATTTGTGGAAGCCCGTGATGCGGGCCTGTCCGGTGATCTCCGTGAGATACTCCGTGCGGCCGTTCTTCTCCTCGACGCCCTTCACCACGCCGATAAAAGGTGCATCCACGATACCCTCGTGGACAAAAGGCTCATCGATGGCCAGCTTCCCGTTGGCGCACAGCCACGCCACCTTGGCGCTGGTGCCGGTGCCGCCGGGGGAGCGGTCCGGAGAGCCATACCCGGAGCTGTGGACCACCCGCAGGTCCGCCTCCTTGGACTTAGGTTCATCATACCACTGAACCAGCGTCACGGCAATGCCTTTCTCTGCAATGACCTCCCGGATACGGGCGGAATAATGCTTGATGCGCTCCATATAGGAGGGCTGGATCTTGATGCCGAACCGGGCCGCCGGTACGATAGCAAACACGTTGCCGCCGTAGGCCAGATTCACCGGCACATCCTTCACATCATCCACGTCGATCCGCAGTTCGTTTTCAATGACGTAGCTGTTGACGTTGCGGACGGTGGTGCTGTACACATAGTCCTCCTTGAAATTGTTCTTGATCCACACCAGACCCGCAGGGGTCTCGATGGCGTAGCGGTCCCGATGGGCCTTGGGCACCAGCCCGATCTCCTGCAGGGCAGTCCCTACGCCGATGCTGGCATGGCCGCACATATCCAGATACTGCACGTCGTCCATGTAGAAGATGCCGAAATCCGCCTCCGGCATGGTGGGCGGCACCACCGCAGCGCACAGCATCCCCGCATGGCCTCTGGGCTCGTAGGTCAGCCGTGTGCGGATATAGTCATAGTGTTCCTTGAAATAGTCCCGCTTCTCCCGGACAGAATTTCCCTCCAGCTTGGGGATGCCGCTGAGAATGATCCGGGTCGGTTCGCCGCCGGTATGGGTGTCCACAGTCTCGATCATTTCCTGAAAACGCATAGTGTTTCCCTCCTGTTTTGTCCGGTATGCTCCGGTTTTCTGTCAAATTGTAGTAGCAACTCCCATGCCATGTCCCTCCGCAGGGCATAAAAAAGCCGCCCCGGCGGGCGGCTTTTTTCAGCGAATGATGGTATTCCCCCGGCTGTCGATACCCACGATGGCATAGAAATCCTCCACCTCCAGCCGACAAATCGCCTCCGGTCCCAGATCCTCGTAGCACACGGGTGTTTTTTTCTTGACGGCCTCCGCCAGCAGCGCCGCAGCGCCGCCGATGGTGATAAAGTACACGGCTCCGTGTTCCCGGACGGCCTGCACCACCTCCCCGGAGCGGCGGCCCTTCCCGATCATGCCCTTCAGGCCCAGCGCCAGCAGCGGCGGCGTGTAGGGGTCCATTCGATAGCTGGTGGTGGGGCCGGCGGAGCCAATGACCGCACCGGGCTTCGCCGGAGAGGGCCCCACATAGTAAACGGTCTCCCCCGCCAGTTCCACCGGCAGAGGCTTCCCCTCCTGCAAGCAGCGGCACAGCCGCTGATGGGCGGCATCCCGTGCCGTATACAGCGGGCCGCTGAGCAGCACCTCGTCCCCCGCCTGCAAGGCCGCAATGTCCGCTTCCGTCAGCGGCAATCGGATATGCTTCATGCTCTCCCTCCTTTACAGCACCGCATGGGCGTGACGATAGGCGTGGCAGCAGAGGTTCACCGCCACCGGCAGTCCGGCAATGTGGGTGGGGTACGTCTCGATGTGTACCGCCAGTGCCGTAGTCCTTCCGCCTAAGCCCGCCGGGCCAATGTCCATGCGGTTGATCTCGTCCAGCAGCTCCCGCTCCATGGCGGCGTAAGCCGGATCCGGATGCCGGCTTCCCACCGGCCGCATCAGGGCAAATTTGGACAGCTGGGCACACTTATCGAAGGTTCCTCCGATGCCCACGCCCACTATGATCGGCGGACAGGGGTTGGGCCCCGCCTTTTCCACCGCAGACAGGATGAACTCCCGGACACCCTTTTCTCCGTCGGCAGGCTTGAGCATCTTGATGGTACTCATATTCTCGCTGCCGAAGCCCTTGGGCGCAAAGAAGAGCTCCAGCCTGTCTCCCGGCACCATTTCATAGTAGATCACCGCCGGGGTATTATCTCCGGTGTTCTCCCGATGAAATACCGGGTCCCGCACCACGGATTTTCTGAGATAGCCCTCCCGGTAGCCCTGCGCCATGCCCTGCTGGAGCGCTTCCTCCAGCGGCTGACCCACGATATGGAGCTCCTGCCCCAGCCGCACCCGAAACACCGCCATGCCCGTATCCTGACACAGGGGCATGGCCCGCCGGGCGGCGATTTCATCATTGCGGATGAGCTTGTCCAGAATACTCCGGGCCAAGGGCTTCTCCTCCCGGTCCCGTCCCTGCCGCAGGCTCTCCATCACGTCTGCACCGATGCAGCAGTTGGCCTGCACCACCATATCCGCCACCGTCTGGCAGATCAGCGCCGTATCCAGCTCTCTCATGGCTCAGTGCTCCACATGGGCCTTCACGGCCTCGGCCACTACATCCGCCACGCCCATGTCGAAGGTGCTGGGAATGATGCACTCCCGGCTCAGCTCCTCCGGGGAGACCCGCCCGGCGATAGCATAGGCGGCGGCGATCATCATTTCCTCCGTGATCCGTGAGGCACGGGCCGCCAACGCTCCCTTGAAGATTCCGGGGAATACCAACAGGTTGTTGATCTGATTGGGGAAATCCGACCGACCAGTGGCCACCACCTTGGCCCCCGCCGCCAACGCCAGCTCCGGCATGATCTCCGGAACCGGGTTTGACAGGGCGAACACCATCGCCTGCGGTGACATGGAGCGCACCATCTCCTGCGTGACGATGCCGGGACCGGAGACACCGATGAACAGATCGGCTCCCTCCATGACCTCCGCCAGACTGCCCTTTCGCATGGCCCGGTTAGTGACCTTCGCCATGGCCGTCTTGGCCCCGTTCAGGCCCTCCCGGCCCTCCCAAATGGCCCCCTGCCGGTCGCAGAGGGTGATATCCCGCACCCCCGCCTTCATCAGCAGCTTGCAGATAGAGATGCCCGCAGCACCGGCGCCGCTGATGACCGTCCGCACCTGCGGCAGCTCCAGTCCCAGACACTTGGCCCCGTTGATGAGAGCCGCCAGCACCACCACCGCCGTTCCGTGCTGATCGTCGTGGAACACGGGAATGTCCAGTGTTTCGATGAGCCGCTCCTCGATCTCGAAGCACCGGGGCGCCGAAATATCCTCCAGATTGATACCGCCGAAGCCCGGTGCTATCAGCTGCACCGCCCGCACGATCTCCTCCGGGTCCTTGGTGTTCAGGCAGATGGGGTAGGCATCTACGCCGCCGAAGCGCTTAAAGAGACACGCCTTCCCCTCCATCACCGGCAGGGCCGCCTCCGGGCCGATATCCCCCAGACCCAGCACCGCCGTTCCGTCGGTAACGATGGCCACAGCATTTCCCTTGCCCGTATATCGGTATACCTGCTCCCGATCCTGTGCGATCTCCAGGCACGGCTCCGCTACCCCCCGGCGTATACGCCAGAGACAGATCATGCTTGGTCTCGATGTCCACCTTCAGCGACACCGCCAGCTTCCCCCGATGCACCTCGTGCAGCTGCAGGGTCTCCTCTTTCAGCGTACTCATATGATCTCCTCCTTATGTCGTGATGGTCGTGTGCGGCACCTTCAAAATGGTGCCGTATCTATGATTTTTATATAGCAACTTCCATGCCACTTCGCTTTCTCTGTCCTCGGCATATAGCAGAAAAGCCGCCCGCAGCGGCTTTTCTGCTATATGTAGGCAAGTCTCACCGGGCGTCCCTGACGTCCATGATCTCCCCTACAAAGACTATGTGCGGCTGCCAGCCTCCCTGAAAGTCCGGGTACACCTGCGGCGCAGCGGCGTAATACGCCTGAATTTCCGGGGCCAGATTATCTCTGGAGAATTGGTGCTGATACAGCTTCTTACAGAGGAAGGTCAGATTCGCCTCCCGGAATGTCACACCCTGTCCCATGGTCACAGGCGTCAGCCCGGCAGCGGCGATCTTATCGCCGTCCCGGCCGGAGTGGGAGCCGATATAACTCAGCGCCTTTCGGCAGCTCTCCGGGTAAAAACTCACCGTGAAGATATCGCTCTCCCTTAAAAACTCGCTGGTGTAGCGGGCCGGGTGAACGTAGACCGTGACGATGGGGCAGCTATGGCCCGCATGGCCCCAGATGTTTCCCAGACTTCCCCAACTGATGGTGCAGCTGTTGTAATGTGCCATGGAGCCGGCGGTAACGATGGCCCACTGCTTGTCAAACAGCTCAAAAATCTTGTATTCCTTCGCCTTGAATCCCTCCATGGGACACCTCCTAAATCTTCTTGTGCTCCGCCCGCAGTGGTCTATTGTGCCTCCACTCCCGCAAGCTTCAGGAATTTCTTGTCGCTCTGGATGCCCTGGGTCAGGAATTTTCCGTCCCGAAACAGGGCGTAGGTAGTCACCGGCGATGGCACATTCTGCGCCTGCTCCCGACTGGTAACGTGGATGACCTTCAAGGGGATATGATGCGCCTTGGCCGCCTCCACCACTCTCGGCACCCAGTAGCAGGTGAAGGGACACTGATCCGTGTAATAGAGTACAAAACCGCTCTCTCCCACGCCGGGCTGTCTGGCGCAATCCTTGAATTTCGGCGGCTCTGCACCGGAAACAAGAGGCAGATACAGCAGTTCGATCCCGCACGCAGAGGTATCCGCCGTTGTGAAGCCCTTGTGCGCCAGATACTTCGGGTCGGAGAGAAACTCCCTCTTCTGCCCTTGGGCAGACAGGATGCACAGGCCCTTTCGTCCCTGTGCCTCGGCATCCCGGATGCACTCCGCCAGCAGGTCATTGGAGTAGCCGTGGCCTTTCATGGAGCCGGAGACCCACAGGCAGTTAATGTAGAGGTATCCCTCCGCCTGAATGGGAACCCATGCGTGCTCCGCCGGGATATATTCGATGAAGCACTTGCCCCGCTCCCGGCTCCGGTAAAAGACCAGTCCCTCCGCAAACCGCTGCCTGAGCCATTCCTTCTTGACAAGGCTCTGTTTGCCGGACATGGCGCAGCAGATGTGCTCTCCATCGATGTTGTCCTCGGTGATCCGAATATAGTCCATGGAAGCCCTCCTTTGCCTGCGGAGAATTTTCTCCGTCGCACTTTTTAATAGGGTGCCGGATAACGGTTTTTCGCTTTTCCGGTACCACCTTCCGTGGGTCGGAGAGATAGATCTCGTGGTGGAGCCTTGTCTCGCTGAAATTACTGACATAGCCGTTCTCCGCCAGAAATTCGTCAGCGGCACAATTTCAGCGTCATTAATCCCCACGAAAAAGATCACATAAAAAACAAGCTCTTATTCCTCGGATACACCCGTACCACCGTGACGGTCCTACCCCGCCATGAGCTCTGTCCGTAGGCCTTAATGCTCATATGAGCTCTTCTTCCTATCTTTAGGGTATCATAAACCTCTCAGCGGAACAAGAACAAAACAAGAAAAATTTCCCGTCATAGCTGCAAGTTGCCATCATAGGCAAAGAAAATTCCTGCCGACTTTCATCGGCAGGAATTTCGTTTTTGGCAGGGGCAGAAAGATTCGAACTCTCGACACGCGGTTTTGGAGACCGCTGCTCTACCAGCTGAGCTATACCCCTGTGTGGTGGGCCTTCGGGGACTCGAACCCGGGACCGGACGGTTATGAGCCGTCTGCTCTAACCAACTGAGCTAAAGGCCCAAGTGATCGGCTCTCTCGGCGGACATCATGTAAAAAGGAAGTGTGCCGCCACCTTACGAGTGGCGGCACACCCTTGGCGCCTTCTGTAGGGCTCGAACCTACAACCCTTCGGTTAACAGCGAAT
>ENA-OQCO01000833-OQCO01000833.1-human-gut-metagenome-genome-assembly--contig:-NODE-833-length-14905-cov-0.932467_pt1 | contig 14905 bp, 17 predicted proteins | sample MGYA00242500_ERZ504582 | MGnify/ENA primary metagenome ERZ504582 (study PRJEB26092, sample SAMD00036346) | human gut metagenome | host: Homo sapiens | study: EMG produced TPA metagenomics assembly of...
TACGCGCCGCGCTTCACGGCTTCAAGCTGTTCCTCCGTGCGGGTCTGCGGCGTCAGGCCCTGACGGGTCAGCACCATGCAGGAAGCTGGGCGGACTCAAGAGCCACCTTCCACGCCACGGCGGTTTCCACCGCGTCGCAGGGACGCCACACGAGCAGATCGGGAATGAGGCGCAGGCTGCTCACATGCTCGACGGCTGGTGCGTGGGGCCGCTCCTCTCCGGACGCCGATGGAATCGTGCGTCAATACCCAGACAAGGCGCTGCTTCATGAGCGCGGACAGGCGGATGGCGTTTCTGGCATAATCGGAGAACACAAGGAACGTGCCGCCGTAGGGGATGAACCCGCCATGCAGCGCAAGGCCGTTCATGACGGTACCCATGACGAATTCACGCACACCGTAGGACAGGTAGTTGCCGTTCCAGTCGTTGCGGCCGATGCGGGAAGCCCTTTCGTGCCACGTGCCCACGGAACCGGTCAGGTCGGCGGAACCGCCGAACAGTTCCGGCAGATGCGGGTGGTGCCCTTTGACGTGCCGGGCCACGAGCGCGGCGGGCAACCCGGAGCTGACGGCCTTTCTGGGCCAGCAGTGCGTGGGCGTGGATGTGAACAGCATGAAACCGCTGGACAACCTCTGCCACCCGGTATCGGTCATCCGGGAGGCCGAAGAACTGGCCGCCGACGCCTTTGGCGCGGCCCACGCCTTTTTGATGGTGGGCGGCACCACCAGCTCGGTGCAGAGCATGGTGCTGACCGCCTGCAAGCGGGGCGATGAGATCATCCTGCCCCGCAACGTGCACCGCAGCGTGCTGAACGCGCTGGTGCTCTGCGGCGCTGTGCCCGTTTACGTGAACCCGGAGGTGGACAAGCGCCTGGGCATCTCACTGGGCATGAAGCGGGAGCAGGTGGAAAAGGCCATCCGGGAGCACCCCAACGCCGTGGCCGTTCTGGTGAACAACCCCACCTACTACGGCATCTGCAGCGACCTGCGCGCCATCGTCAAGATGGCCCATGACGCTGGGATGCTCTGCCTGGCGGACGAAGCCCACGGCACCCACTTCTACTTTGGCGGCGGGCTGCCGGTCTCGGCCATGGCCGCAGGGGCCGACATGGCCTCCGTCTCGATGCACAAGAGCGGCGGCAGCCTGACCCAGTCGAGCCTGCTGCTCATCGGACCGAACGTCCACCCCGGCTATGTGCGGCAGATCATCAACCTGACCCAGACCACCTCTGGCAGCTACCTGCTGATGTCCAGCCTGGATATCTCCCGCCGCAATCTGGCCCAGCGGGGGCGTCAGGTCTTCCACCAGGTGGCCGACATGGCCGAGTATGCCCGCGAGGAGATCAACGCGGTGGGCGGCTACTACGCCTTCGGCAAGGAGCTGTGCAACGGCAACTCGGTCTTCGACTTCGACACCACCAAGCTCAGCGTCCACACGCTGGACATCGGCCTTGCCGGCATCGAGGTCTACGACATCCTGCGGGATGAGTACGACATCCAGATCGAGTTCGGCGACATCGGCAACATCCTGGCCTACCTCTCCATCGGCGACCGCCCGCAGGAAGTGGAGCGGCTGGTCAGCGCACTGGCCGAGATCAAGCGCCGCTACCGCACCGACGGCGCGGGCCTGCTGAGCCAGGAATACATCGACCCCGTTGTGGCCGCCAGCCCGCAGGAAGCGTTCTATGCGCCCAAAAAGAGCCTGCCTCTGCGCGAGACCGTGGGCATGGTCTGCAGCGAGTTCGTCATGTGCTACCCGCCGGGCATCCCCATTCTGGCCCCCGGCGAGCGCATCACGAAGGAGATCCTGAACTACATCGAGTACGCCAAGGCCAAGGGCTGCAGTATGACCGGCCCGGAAGACCCCGACATTTTACACCTGAACGTTCTGGCCTGAGGAGGAAAACATGGAATTTTGGTTTTCGGAATTTCACACCCCGGATGTGAAACACAGCATCCGGGTGAATAAGCAGCTCTACTCCAAGCAGAGCGACTATCAGCGCATCGACATCTTCGAGACCCCGGAGTTCGGCCGGGTGCTCACGCTGGACGGCAACGTCATGCTGACCGAGCGGGACGAGTTCATCTACGATGAGATGATCGTCCATGTGCCCATGGCTGTGCACAAGGAGGCCAGGGACATCCTCGTCATCGGCGCAGGCGACGGCGGCGTGGTGCGGGAGCTGACTCGCTATGACCGGGTGGAGCGGATCGACCTGGTGGAGATGGACCCGCAGGTCGTGGAGGCCTGCCGCGCCTATCTGCCCGGCAACGCCTGCCGGATGGACGACCGCCGGGTGCACATCTACTTTGAGAACGCGCTCAAGTTTATTCGCCGGTGCGAAGAGGAATACGACCTCATCATCGTGGACTCCTCCGACCCGTTCGGCCCGTCCGAGGGCCTGTTCACCCGCGAGTTCTACGGCAGCTGCTTCAATGCGCTGCGGGCCGACGGCATCATGGTCAACCAGCAGGGCAGCCCCTTCTACGCCGAGGACGCCAGCGCCATGCAGCGCAGCCACAAGCGCATCGCGTCCACCTTCCCCATCAGCCGGGTGTATCAGGCACACATTCCCACCTTTGCCGCCGGGTACTGGCTGTTCGGCTTTGCCAGCAAGAAATATCACCCCATCGACGACCTCGACGCCGACGCATGGAAGGCGCTGAACATGCGCACCCGCTATTACACCGCCCGGCTCCATGTCGGCGCATTTTATCTGCCCGCCTTCCTCGAAGAGATGCTGCGGGAAGTGGAGGAACACTGATGCAACCCAACGTTGAGACCTTTATCGGCTGCGACAGCAGCTACCGCGCCGCCAGCATCGTGCTGTACGGTGCGCCTTATGATTCCACCACCAGCTACCGCCCCGGTGCCCGGTTCGGCCCGGCCGCCATCCGGCACGAGAGCTATGGTCTGGAGACTTACAGCCCCTATCAGAACGCCGACCTGACCGACTTCGACATTTTCGACAGCGGCGACCTGGAGCTTTGCTTTGGCTCCAGCGAATCTGCGCTGGCCGACATCGAAGCCCGCGCCGAAGAGATCCTGAAGGACGGCAAGTTCCCGCTCCTGCTGGGCGGCGAACATCTGGTCACGCTGGGGGCCGTGCGGGCCGCCGTGAAGAAGTACCCGGACCTGCACATCGTCCACTTCGACGCACACGCCGACCTGCGGGACGACTACCTCGGTGCCCGGCTCAGCCATGCCTGTGTCCTCCGCCGCTGCCACGAGCTGGTCGGCGACGGGCACATCCATCAGTTCTGCATCCGCAGCGGTGACCGCGCCGAGTTCGAGTTTGCAGCCCAGCACACCGAGATGCACAAGTTCGACTTCACCGGCCTTGCCGAACTGACCGAGCAGCTCTGTGCCAGCAAGGCCCCGGTCTACCTGACCATCGACCTCGACTGTCTGGACCCCTCCTGCTTCCCCGGCACCGGCACCCCCGAAGCGGGCGGCGTGAGCTTTTTGCAGCTGCTGGATGCCATCCGCACCGTGACCAGCGCGAACATCATCGGTGCCGACCTCAACGAGCTGGCCCCCACGCTGGACACCACCGGTGTTTCCACGGCCACGGCCTGCAAAGTCCTGCGGGAGCTGCTGATCGCACTTGACAAGGGCTGGCCCGGCTTCCAGGTCTGATGAAACCACGCGCAGGCGTTCGCTCTGCGCTGCGATATATGATAACAAAGGAGAAACCTACCATGAGCAAAGTTCTGATCATCGGCTGCGGCGGCGTGGCTTCCGTCGCCATCCACAAGTGCTGCCAGGTCCCCGAAGTGTTTACCGAGATCTGCATCGCCAGCCGCACCAAGTCCAAGTGCGACAAGCTCGCGGCTGAACTGGCCCCCCAAGACTGCCACCCAGATCACCACCGCCCAGGTGGACGCCGACAAGGTGGACGAAGTGATCGCCCTCATCAAGAGCTACCAGCCCGACCTCGTGATGAACATCGCCCTGCCCTATCAGGATCTGACCATCATGGACGCCTGCCTGGCCTGCGGCGTCAACTACATGGACACCGCCAACTACGAGCCGGAGAACACGGACGACCCGGAGTGGCGCGCCATCTACGAGAAGCGCTGCAAGGAGGCCGGTTTCTCTGCCTACTTCGATTACAGCTGGCAGTGGGCCTATGCCAAAAAGTTTGAGGAAGCCGGCCTGACCGCGCTGCTGGGCAGTGGCTTCGATCCGGGTGTGACCCAGGCTTACTGCGCCTACGCCAAGAAGCACGAGTTCGACACCATCGACACCATCGACATCCTCGACTGCAACGGCGGCGACCACGGCTACGCCTTCGCCACCAACTTCAACCCGGAGATCAACCTGCGCGAGGTCTCTGCCCCCGGCAGCTACTGGGAGAACGGCCACTGGGTGGAGATTCCGGCCATGAGCATCAAGCGGGAGTACAACTTCGATCAGGTGGGCGAAAAGGACATGTACCTGCTCCACCACGAGGAGATCGAGTCTCTGGCCAAGAACATCCCGGAGGCCAAGCGCATCCGCTTCTTCATGACCTTCGGCCAGAGCTACCTCGACCACATGCGCTGCCTGGAGGACGTGGGGATGCTGTCCACCACGCCCATCGAATTCAACGGCCAGGAGATCGTGCCCATCCAGTTCCTCAAGGCCCTCCTGCCCGACCCCGCCAGCCTCGGCCCCCGCACCAAGGGTAAGACCAACATCGGCTGCATCTTCACCGGCAAGAAGGACGGCAAGGAAAAGACCTACTATATCTACAATGTCTGCGACCATCAGGAGTGCTACCGCGAGGTCGGCTCGCAGGCCATCAGCTACACCACCGGTGTGCCTGCCATGTGCGGCGCCCTCATGCTGCTGACCGGCAAGTGGACCACCAAGGGTGTCCACACGGTGGAAGAGTTCGATCCGGACCCGTATCTGGACGCTCTGGACAAGTACGGCCTGCCCCGTTCTGAGAGCCACGCCCCGGCTCTGGTGGACTGATGCGGCTGCGGGACACGCGCCCGCCCTTTGCCGGGCTGGCGAACCTCTCCGAGACCGCCCTGTCTGCCCTGCCCACCCCCTGCTATCTGCTGGACGAAGCCCAGCTGCGCCGCAACGGCGAACTTCTCCTGGGGGTGCAGCAGCGTACCGGCTGCAAGATCCTGCTGGCACAGAAGGCGTTCTCGAACTTCGACCTCCTACCCCCTGCTGGCGCCTTATCTGGGCGGGCACCGAGGCCAGCGGCCTCTATGAGAGCCGCCTCGGCCGGGAAACGCTGCCCGACAAGGAGAACCACGTGTTCTGCGCTGCCTACCGGGCCGACGCGTTTGACGAGCTGCTGCACTACGCCGACCACATCGTCTTCAACTCGCCCCGCCAGCTGGCCAGATTCGGCCCGGCAGCCAAAGCGGCGGGCAAGAGCGTCGGTCTGCGCATCAACCCGGAATGCTCGACCCAGGAGGGCCACGCGATCTACGACCCCTGCGCCCCCGGCAGCCGCCTGGGCACCACCCGTGCCCAGTGGGACGCCGCTGTGCAGGCAGACCCGGCCCTGCCGGGCCTGCTGGACGGCCTGCACTTCCACACCCTGTGCGAGCAGGATTCCGACGCGCTGGCCCTGACGCTGGCCGCCGTGGAAGACCGCTTCGGCGACCTGCTGCCCCGGATGCAGTGGCTGAACTTTGGCGGCGGACACCACATCACCCGCCCCGGCTACGACCTGCCCACGCTGGAGCGCTGCATCACCGAGACGCAGACGAAGTACGGCGTACAGGTCTATCTGGAGCCCGGCGAGGCCTGGGCGCTGAACGCAGGTTATCTCGTCACCACGGTGCTGGACACCCTGCGCAACGGCGATACCAGCCTTGCCATCCTGGATCTGTCCGCTGCCTGCCACACGCCGGACGTCATCGAGATGCCCTACCGCCCGCCCCTGCTGAACGCGGGCGACCCGGCGAAAGGGCCGTCACCTTCCGGCTCGGCGGCCCGACCTGCCTGGCCGGGGATGTCATCGGCGATTATAGCTTCGACGCCCCCCTCACCGAGGGCGACCGTCTCCTCTTCGGGGATATGGCCATCTACACCACCTGCAAGAACAATACCTTCAACGGCATGCCCCTTCCGCCCATCTGGGCGATGGACGCCGCCGGCACCTGCCGCGAGCTTGTAAAGTTCGGCTATGAGGATTTCAAGATGCGGGTGGGAAATAGCAAAAAATAAAATATCCCGCATTCAAACGCGCCCCTTCCCTGTGGCAGACCACATCGGAAGGGGCGCGTGGTTTATGATGGAGCTCACATAACAAAAACACCCTTCCTCTCACGGAGACCCGCAAAAGGAAGGGTGTAGAACTCAAGTTCCTGTTGTCGCACCTATCACAGCATGTTCGTACCAGAAAGGTCAACACAAGCTGTTACTCAGCACGGCATCTCAAGCACTTTTGAGCGTAGAGCTGTGATTAGCAGTTCTCAGCGAAGTACTTAATGGTACGGACCATCTGAGAGGTGTAGGAGTTCTCGTTGTCGTACCAGGACACGACCTGAACCTGATAGGTGTCATCGTAGCTACGCTAAATTTTCACACATTTTTTGTGATCGTTCATAATTTCGAAACAACAGTTACAGTACCACAGCATACCGTTGTCGTACCAAAACCGGCATGTTCGTACCAAAATTATATCACGTTTCAGCGTCATTTGCAAGGTTTCCGTCAATTTTACATCCGGCCTGCATTTTTCTCATATTGGGAAGTCTATTTTCACGGAACACATCATTCGGAGCGTCCGGGGCCCGGAGCACCGCCGGGGGCGTTTGCTCTGCCCAGATGCGCTCCTCTGATGTCTCTTTTGCTGAAATTTCACCGGAAGTGATTTTGAGGCTTGGAGTGAGAAATGGATGTATTTTGTTCGATATGAAGCAATCAACCTATTAGAAAACCGTCTGGATGAGATTTTGTAACTCCGTCCACACGGTTTTGGATTTTGAAACGATTATTTCAGCTTTGCGAGGATCTCGTCTGCACTCACGCCGCTGGCCAGTAGCGTTTTCAGCACATCCTCTGCTTCAGCTTTCTTTGCGGATTCTGCTGCCTTAGTTTCAGCTTTGATCTTTTTGGCTTCGATTCTGGCGATTTCCTTGTCGATAGATTTCAGCGCAGCTTTCTTGATCTTCAGGTCGGCTTTCAGCGCATCGATGTTCGCGGTAATGGATGCAATCTCAGCAGTGACAGTTTCCTTTGCAGCCTGCTTTTCAGTGATCTGTGCAGCGAAGTCAACGGTTGCTTTTACGGTCTTGGGCTTGTTCTTGCTTCCTTTGGGACGGGGCATATGGGACACCTCCATTCAGTATTTATAATATAAGTATAGCATTACAAATATTGGATAGCAAGAAATTTATATCGGCAAAATATGCGTTAGACAGCGTAGCCCTTGTTCTTGATAACTTCCACAACCTGAGACACATACTTCTGGCAGATATCGTGGTCAGGTGCCTCTACCATGACACGAACAACAGGCTCCGTGCCAGATTCGCGGACAAGGATACATCCTATATCACCTAGGGCCTCGGAGACTGCCTTCACTGCTTCCTGAACAGCCGGATCATTCTGTGCAGCCTTTTTATCAGTGACACGGACCTTTTCCAGCACCTGGGGATAAATCTTCAGCGGTGATGCCAGTTCACTCATCGGCTTCTTCTTGGCCAGCATGACTTCCATCATCTTCAGACTGGTCAGGATGCCGTCACCAGTACTGGCATACTTAGAGAAAATGATATGTCCGCTTTGCTCACCACCGATACGGCAGCCATTCTTAGCCTTATACAGGCCAAAGTAGGGCATGACAGTAGTAACCACGGTGTTGTTCATCAGCTCGTCGTGTTCCTTCATGTAGCAACCGTAGCAATAACAAGAGACTTAATCTTCACCAACTTCATTACTTCCGTATCCAAATATGACTTTTCCAATATGCTCGGCAACCCTTAAATCCTCTTCCGTATTTATGTCAACAGCTTCGAACTTACTAACATAGTGCATGTATGGTTTCCTCCCAATGCGGCACCGATACCTTACCAAGCTATCTTTAGAGATGCCATATAACCCTGTAGTTTCTTCAATTACCGGGAGCATATCCTGACTCCTAGGTAAAATACCCGGTCTGTAATTGATCGGCGTGTTGGCGAACCAATAGAAACTATGATTTTCTAAGTGCCGTAAAGCAAGAATCAAACTCTTCGCTACTGATCAGCGTATTATAGCATTCTTTTATTGTTTCAGGTTGCATATAAGGAGCAGTAGCAAAAAGCTGAAAATAATAATTATACTCAGGAAATTTTTCGCAATGATATACCAGCAAATCATTACCGTTTGCCGTGTTCGTTGCAAGTTCCGGTTTTCTTTCGATGATATGAAAGCCCATTTTTACTGCATACTCTGATATTTCTTGACTGTTGGTATCAATATAAACATCATCAAACACATTTGCCGCTTTTACATGTTCGCATATGTATTCGTACAGCTTCTTCCCATTCAATACGCGTAAGTTTTTACCTGGAACTCTTTCCGAATTCGCTTTAATCGGTATGAAACATGCTGTTTCATGCTGCCACCTCCTTTTCGGTGTCAGCACAATCAGCCACACTCAAAAGGAAGCAGTTACATGTTGCCCCCCCCCACAATGTACGGGTCAATCTGCGAAACGGATTCATCCATATCCAACCAAGCACGCGCACATGCTAAGTCCAGCCCATCATCAATATCGATACTTGTTCTTTTGTCTAAGATGTAGCGATAAGGATTGTGCCCATGGAAATATTTCCACTCGATCATTTTTTTCTCGGAGCAAGTAAAATGCCATCAGTCACAAAATACAGTGGCGGAAGCTGCTGGGAAGGGACATGTTTAATTCCTAGTTCATAATTGACGGGGCCATTATCATCCCACAAATACCGTTTAAACTCTTCCATTGAAACCAGAGAATCATATCCCTGCTCCAATGCCTTGTAGTAAAGTGCGACCGCTTCTCTATAGTGTTTTGGAAAGACCAATGGTGCTGTGCAAGTAGCCCAAAGAATGTCATTACCCGGAACACTCTCACATATATGCGCTACGACCTCACCAAATGTTTTGGTTTTCTCATCACAAAATTCAGGGGCACGCTTATGTGTTTTTACTCCCTGAGAAGAAGCCATCGCAAGCATCAAATCGGAATCAGAGGACACGACAATATCCGTAATCTCATCCACCTGTTTCAATTGGTTAATCTTGTTGATTAAAAGATTCGTTCCCGCAAAAGGTGCAATATTCTTATTTTTAATCTGCGGCTACCTTCACGTACAGGAATAATTGCTGTAATACTCATAAAATTACCTCCAAATATTTCTTATAAATATGACCTATAAATCACGTGTTTCAATCTATAATCTCATCACTCCCCTTTGTGAGAATCCAAGTCAACGCATTCCTAAGTTCCTCTACGTTCTTTGGTATAAGAATCTTATCCTTTCGGCTATATGCCTTTCTAATCCGATCAATTTGTTTCTCATAATTATTCGGGTCTTCCAAGTCATGATAACTGTAAAAAAGACGATAAGCAAAAATCAAATATGGTTCTTTATTTGCTAATATTTTCGGAGAAAACTGAGCATTCGAACAATCGCCAACAAGAATATGCTCATTCGTTATATTGGACAAGCACTCCAATTCCCACATATTATCGCCATAATCTACCAAGACCTCATTATATTTTCTTCCACTCCGGGGGTGTATTCTCACTAACGAATCCTCGACTAAGTCAAGATCCATTAATAGTTTTTCTGGAGACAAGCCATTGTACTTGGGACATTCTTCAAAGGGACGTTCCAGAAAAATGACCTTTTTTTGTGAAACCATTGATTGCGAGTCAAAAGCGAACAATCTGCAAACGGCAGGAAAAGCCGGGTTTTGATCATTCCATTTTGGAAGTTGAATAGTCTTCTCTGCAACCTTTGATTGGCACATTTCCGCATTGTTTACAAAGAAAGCCTCGGATGAATAGTCGATAGCCCTCTATTAAAAAGGCTCAAAATTTTTTTGTTTACGTCCTCTACATAAGTCTTGCCAAAAATTTTTATAGTAGTATGGGTAACCATCTTCATATATCCAAACAGACGCACTTTTATAAAATTGGCACATCAACAATCCAAAAGGCATTTCATCTGCAATAAAAACTTGGTCATATTTTTTTTCAAGGAAGTCATAAGAGTCAATTTGATATTTCTTAATTTTCTTCTCCAACGAAATCAAAATACTATCACGACATTCCTTGATAAAAGTATCTCCGCTCTGTGGATCTATCAGATAAACATTTTCAAAAGTACGTTCAGCTATTACCCTATCGTATACTTTTTTTGCATTTCTGAATCTGGCAATAATAAATAAATCCGAAGCCAGCCTTGTACCTTGAACGTCATTGAGCACCAGATTCATCACATTGAATAACTGATATGGCGTATTGCATACAAAAAGCGACCTCATACTTTACGCACCTCCACTTTCTTCAAGACAGCTAATACTTCTTTATTGTACAATAGCACGATAAGAACAAGTAGAAGCAGTTGAAGCACATACTGTACTTTGGAATTGCATATTAGCAGAATTAGCGTCTGAAAAAGCAATATACCATACGTCAAAGCATCACGCGCTACTCGTATTTGAAAATTCATCTGCTGTTTCACATAAAACAATCTAACAATCATAACCACCGCATTCGAGATCATTGTAGCTACCGCACCGCCAATAACTCCGAATGAATAGATTAATATTGCATTTAGTATCGTGTTTACAATTGCTCCAATAAAAGTTGTTTTCGAAATGATATCCGTTCGCTTTTGAGCGGCAAAAATACCCCCGCAAAAGCCAGCCGCCGCGCTGAAAACCACGGCTATAGAAAAAAACGGAATCATTGACCATGCCTCATAAAAATCTTTTTTGAATAGTAGTGCCGACAATATTTTTGTAAACATTATAATTGCAGATGCTGCTATAGCCATAACAAATCCATAAAAAATTATATGTTTGAACAAAAAAAGCCGTCAGCATCTTCCTTATTGTATTTCTTTACTGCAGACAGAACCCATGCTTGCTCAAATAGATTCTGTATCATTGACAAAACTGTTGGCAACTTGTACGCTACCGAGATCAATCCATTCGCAGCAATCCCACACATATATAAAACCATATACTTGTCCAGGGAATTATTCACCCACCAGCTGATTGAGTTAACCATCAGTCCCATGCCATATTTTCGCATTTCTTTATCTAGATTGTGATCCTTGGTTGCCGTATGTATCGATTGAATAATATTAGTAACATAAACATAATAAATAATTGACATACTGGTTCCTAGAATTGTTGCCACAAAATAGCCTACAATTCCCAATTTCATCCACACCAGAAATATAATGTTTAGAAGAATTGTGCCAATGCTTGAAATAATGCTTGCAAGTGATATATCCTTAATCCTTTCTTGACCTCTTGCAACACCAGATAGCCATGATTGAGTACTGTAACAACATACACTAAAATAAAAAGTATCTTATAAGCATTCAATTCTGGAATGGCATTCGTAATTACATTAACAGCAAACAAGAATAGAAAGGCAACAATAGATACAACTACATATTTCGCACTAATTGAAATTACAGATTCTTTATCTTTATTTCGTTCAAGCAAAATCTGATCACACTGTCAGAAACACAAATAGATAGTATCGGATAAAGAAGTGATATAGTGGTGCTGTATAAATCGAACGTACCATATTCCTCCGTCGACAAGACCCCTGTGTACAACGGAAGCAGGAAGAAAGATAAAAATTTCGTAGCAAAGTTGCTAATTGTAAGGATTCCAATATTTTTTATCAGATACTTATAATCGTTCATTGATCCATCCACCAGTATGTCTGCATCTTACTTTGTTTCCCTATTAAAGAATTCCAATGTCTTTTCAATCACCTTGTTCAGGTCATCATTTTTTATGTTATAGTACATAGGCAGCCTAACCAGACGATCGCTATCCGCAGTAGTATTTTCATCCACACCATCAAAGCGACCAAATTTAAGACCTGCCGGTGCACTATGTAAAGGAACATAATGAAATACACACAAAATATCATTTTCTTTCATGAATTTGATATATGCCTGTCTAGTTTCCAAGTTCTTCGCCTTTAGGTAAAACATATGCGCATTGTGGACGCAGCCCTCTGGAATAATGGGCAGCTGCACTATTCCTTTTTCCTCCAGTGGCTTGAAGGCTGTGTAATATTTATTCCATGTTTCCAGTCGATTCTCATTGATTTGATCTGCCACTTCGAGCTGTGCCCAAAGATATGCAGCGTTCAAATCACTCTGAAGATAACTGTCTCCGAAATCCACCCAATTGTATTTAGCGACCTGTCCACGGAAAAATTGCGAGCGATTTGTTCCTTTTTCACGCAAAATTTCTGCTTTTTCAATATAGCAGCATTGTTAATTACAATTGCGCCACCTTCACCCATAGAATAGTTTTTTGTTTCATGGAAAGAATAGCAACCAAAATCGCCGATTGTACCCAAAGCTTTTCCTTTATAAGTACTCATAACACCCTGCGCAGCATCTTCCACAACCATCAAGTGATGTCTTTTGGCAATGTCCATGATCGTATCCATTTCACAAGCCACGCCAGCATAGTGAACCGGACAAATCACCTTCGTTTTATCCGTAATTGCAGCCTCAATTTTTGTTTCATCGATATTCATGGTGTCCGGTCGAACATCTACGAAAACAAGTGTTGCTCCAGCCAAGACAAAAGAATTTGCTGTACTTGAAAAGGTAAAACTTGGAAGAATAACCTCATCGCCCGGCTTAATACCGCATAACAAAGCCGCCATATCAAGTGCAGTTGAGCCACTTGTAGTAAGCATTACTTTCTTTGCGTTAAAACGTTTTTCAAGCCATTCATTGCATTTTTTTGTAAACGGACCATCACCACAAATCTTATGGTTGTTAACCGCCTCCTGCATATACTTGAATTCTGTACCAACAAACGGCGGAACATTAAAAGTGAATCATTTTTTACCTCCACAATTTTTGTTACTTTTCTTAGCATCTTCTTAAAAATCAAACTCAAAATCCCAATATATATTTCTGTTTTGGTAAAGAAAATCCCCATCGAATCGTCAAACCCACTCAAATCATAAGAACATGGTTCCTTTTTTATAATATACATATAATACAGTTCCGAAACGAATGCTTCATAATCCTTCTTTACAGCCTTGAAAGTTCTAGCTGTTATGTCTCCATCGATAAGCAAATTAAGTGCTATTGTGACCTCTTCAACTGCAAAAGCTCTAAACAAGTCATATGTACCTTTTTTACTCGCATTGGTGTCAATATCCTTAGAAAACGTAAAATTCTCTATTAAATATCTCTTCTTATTGCGTTCTGAAAACAAAATGCACGAATGGGGCGAAAATCTTATCAATCGGAACATCATCTGGAATCTTTTCATAATCACTTTTCCAGATTCCTACACCAGTTGTCCATGAAACATAGCGCTTCAGTGTCCCAACAAACGAATCAAAGTCATTTAGAATGTATTCATCATTTTTAAAAACGCCATTTCCAAAATAAATAACTGGTTTATCATCTAAGTTCTCCAAAACGATGTTAAGCATTTTCTTTAATGAGCCATCTTGGAAGATTCCCCTATGATTCACAAACTTCAAATAAATGCCTGACGCTAATTTTAAAGCCTCCAATTGATTATGGAACATATAGGCATCAGTTTTTTATAGATAAGATTATCATCTTTTCAGCATATTCCTGCATCATCATATCGAACTGATGATTATTACCGTTATTGGTTACTATTACTTCGAACAAATCATTCTCTACGTTTTGATTATAAATGCTATCCAATACCGGAAAGACCCATTCAATGACCCCATTTGTTGGTAAGCACAGGGAAATTACAGGGCGCATTCTATTTCACTTCCTATCAAAATTCTTTTCCTCCCTTTGAGGAAACCACTTGATCTGCTTGACACTCTTTAAATCTGTATACAACTCATCAATATGCTCTTTTATCATTTTCTCATTCAATTTGCTATAATCTATCCTCAACAACTCCTTTATAATTTCTGTCTCAAAGCGATACTTAATCACCTTAGCAGGCACACCACCAACAATTGCATACGGCGGCACATCCTTTGTTACTACTGCACCTGCCGCAACCACCGCCCCTTGCCCGATATGAGCCCCCGACATAATAGTTGCACCGTAGCCAATCCAAACATCATCGCCTACAACGATATCGCCTTTAGAAAAGGCTTCATCGCCCAGCCTCAAACATTTTGCTTTGTATGGATATGTAGAAACTGTATTCACACGATGTTCTACATCAAGCATAAAGTACACATGCTGTGCAATTGAGCAATAAGAACCAATTTTTAGCTTCGAGCAACGGTTGAAGGTAACAACATTCAGCTCACCATAAGAACATTTTCCAACGCTCACCAATTCTGCCGGGAAGTGATTCATTGGAACGGTATCATTTTCAGCATTTGCTTTCCGCCAACTGCGCTTAAAATGGTTCAGCCGAATTTGTTTTACAAAATCCCTTAAAATAGTATGATCAAGCATTTTCTGCATTCACGCTTTCAACTGCACGTTTCAAAGCTTCCAAATAGGCATAACCGTTTCGGTATCTGGTTCCAGATACGCACCCTCGCCCAGGGTGACCTCCGCCAGCTTGAAGTGGGCGGTAAAGGTCACGTTCTCCATGCCCTCGGCCAGGGCCACCGTCATGGGATTGGCCGTCTTGTCCCAGTCCTGGGTCAGTTCCTCCAGGTTTATCGCCTGGAGGCCATTATTCTCCACGGGAGCGGGGGGTCTCCTCCACACCGGGGGTCTCCTCCACACCGGGGGTCTCCTCT
>ENA-OQCO01000835-OQCO01000835.1-human-gut-metagenome-genome-assembly--contig:-NODE-835-length-14871-cov-1.340681_pt1 | contig 14871 bp, 16 predicted proteins | sample MGYA00242500_ERZ504582 | MGnify/ENA primary metagenome ERZ504582 (study PRJEB26092, sample SAMD00036346) | human gut metagenome | host: Homo sapiens | study: EMG produced TPA metagenomics assembly of...
CGGCAGACGGTCATCTCCCGGCGTCCATACGGAAGGTATCATGAACTTCCTGCTGAACGAAGCCAAGCGTCAGGACATCGGTACGATCCTCACCCGCGACACCTCGCGAATCAGCCGGGACACTTCCTCTTTCATGAGGTTTGAGCGAAAGTTTCGGGAGAACGGCATTCGGTTCGAATATTTGTCCAAGCCTGACAACGAGCTTCCGGTCACTCCGATGATGGAGGCATTTGCGGCGGCGTATAAGAAGCGTCGCACAAAGAACGGCACAAGAGCATAGAGAAAACGCAAGCCGTTCACGGGTGGTTGTCCACCTATGAACGGCTTGTAAATTCTCAAAATTTTTTTAGTCCCTACTTGACACAAGAAGATCTATCCCGCTTCGGCCGTGAGTATTTGGAGGTAGGAGCGTACCTCGAATTAATTCTTCCGCTCTTTGGCACGAGGTTTATTTCCGTCGGCGATGCCTTTGACAGCAATGATTACATCGGAACGACCGGAGGCATGGAACTTGCACTGAGAAACCTTGTAAATGGGATGTACAGCAAGGATCTTTCCCTGAAAATCCGAAGTGCCGTAAAAACCCGCAACCGTAGAGGCTTGTACTGGGGTGGTCAAGCCTTCTATGGCTATCGGTTGGATCCATCAGACAAGCACAAGCTTTTAGTGGATGAAGATGTCCGTACAACGATAGAAAGAATCTTTGAATGGTGCATTGAAGGTTTGAGTACGATGGAAATTGCTAAACGTCTCAATGCACGAAAGATACCATCCCCAGCGGAGCATAAAAGGCAGAACGGAGAGCGCTACAATGGGCGGGTTCTTGAAAGCGAACCACTGTGGCTTGGCGGAACGGTTCGAAAGATTCTGAACGATGAAAGATATACCGGGAAGATGATAAGCGGAACCAGAGAAACTGTGGGTATCCGCTCGAATAAAATGCGAAGCCTCCCGAGAGAGGATTGGGTCGTTGTTGAGGGAACGCATGAGGCTATCATTTCGCCTGAAACCTATCAGCAGGCGATCAGTGCGCTGAAATCGCGGATACGGACTGTAAATAACAACACTGCCGGAAACCGTTCACAAAATCTGTTCGTCTGTGGGTACTGCGGCCGAAAACTGCAGCGCTCTCACGGGAAACAGGTTCATCTGTTCTGTGTGCGGGCGCGTTTTGAGCATAGCCCAGGATGTGAATCCTTGCATGAGAATGTAGACGCATTGCAGGGCAATGCGCTGCAGGTGGTAAAGCTGCATGCCAAATTGCTGCTTTCAAAATCAGATTATATCAAAAATCTGGACAGCTCCAAGCGTGAACAGATAAAGAGCCAGATCCGTATTGCTGATATGAGGTTGGGGCACATCAACAGCACAAAGGGATTTCTATATGAGGAGTATCGTGCAGGCAAATATACCAAAGACCGGTTCAAAGAGATCCAGCAAACGAATCAGATGGAATGTGAACGATTGCAGATCCAAATCAAGGCTCTGAGGAAGGAACTGGAGGATTGGAACAAACGGTATGACGCAGCCTGCAACACCACGCAGAGCGTAAAGGATATTCTGGCTCTGTCAGAATATCGTCCGGAAGTGATTGCCCGGCTTGTGGATCAGGTGCGTGTTTTTGAAAACGGGAGGGTCGAAATTGAATTTCGCAACGTAGATGCATTTGAAAAACTCCTTTTGCCAGAGAGCCTTTCACTCCCCATGAAGCACAGTGCAATTTAACAAAGATGTCCCCAAATTGCTCTCGAACAGGGATGTTGTTGTCTGCCCAAATCCCTATTATCACAGCAATTATCCCTATTATCACAGCAGTTTTGCGAAAAAAGCCGATTTTTTTAGAATTTTGAGGAGCCAAAAACCCAGTAAAATAGGGCAAAAATTTCCCTCGTCCCTATCTTGACACAAGCAGAGGGCTTCGTCACCGGCATGGCGGCCAAAATGTTCATCATCGCCGGCCCCGTCATCGTCTACGGCACAGTCGCCAGCGTTCTTTACGGCGTGATCCTCGTGATTTTCGGCGGTTAGACTTCCCTTTGGGCGGAAAATCGGGTATAATCAGGTTGTAATTCGATGCCTCTCAAATTCTGGCGGGAGCGGGACGCTGCTCCGCCCGACGGGCTGCAGTGATTTTTGGGGAATTTACGGCGAATGCGAAGACTCTTGCCCATTTTAGCGTAGGGGCGGACGACTCTGTCCGCCTGCAAAATACTGCGTTTTCGCGGAAATCTGCGGCGAATTTGCGACATTTTTGGGCCGACAGAGTCGTCGGCCCCTACAGGATGCGTTAAAAAACGCAATAGAAAACCACTCACGCTCACTACATAAAGGAGACACCTCATGTCCAACAGAACCATCTGCCTCATCAACGATTCCTTCCCGCCTGTAACAGACGGTGTTGCGAACGCGGTCGTCAATTATGGCCGCGCGATCACCGAGAGCGGGAGCAGGGCCGTCGTCGCAACGCCGGCCTATCCCGGTGCGGATGACAGCGGCTTCTCATTCCCGGTCGTGCGCTATCCCAGCATCGACATGACGAAGCTCGTCGGCTATCACGCGGGCTTCCCGTTCTCGGAGAAGACCATGCAGACGCTTATGGAATACCCGTTCGATCTTATCCACTGCCACTGCCCGATCACCTCCGCCGTCCTCGCGCGCGAGCTGCGCGCCCGCATCCACGTCCCGGCGGTCTTTACGTACCACACCAAGTTTGACATTGACATTGCCAACGCCATCCACGCAAAGCTTTTGCAGGAGGGCGCAAAAAAGCTGCTCGTCGACAACATCAGCGCCTTCGACGAGGTCTGGACGGTCAGCCATGGGGCAGGGGAGAACCTGTGCTCGCTCGGCTATCAGGGCGACTGGCGCGTGATGCCGAACGGCGTCGACTTCGCACGCGGCCGCGTACCGGAGGAGGACGTGCGCGCGGTCTGCCGGGACTTTGATCTGCCGGAGGGCGTGCCGGTTTTCCTGTTCGTGGGCCGCATGATGTGGTACAAGGGCCTGCGCATCACGCTGGACGCGCTCAAAAAGCTCAAGGACGCGGGGCACCCGTTCCGCATGGTCTTCGTCGGCAGCGGCGGGGATAAGGACGAGGTCGTCGCCTACGCAAACGAGCTTGGGCTTTCGGACTGCGTGTTCTTTACCTCGCCCCAATATGACCGCAGCGTCATCCGCGCGTGGTACTGCAGGGGCGATCTGTTCCTGTTCCCATCGACGTTCGATACGAACGGCCTTGTCGTGCGCGAAGCGGCGGCCTGTGAGCTGGCAAGCGTGCTGGTGCGCGGCAGCTGTGCCGCAGAGGATATCACGGACGGCAGAAACGGCTTCCTGATCGAGGAAAACGCAGACTCCATGGCAGCGCTGCTCGCAAAGCTCTGCCATGAACCGGAGGTCCTGAAGCGCGTGGGCAGGCAAGCGCAGGAAGAGATTTATATTTCCTGGGACGACGCTGTCCACCGCGCGCAGCAGCGCTATGAGATCGTGATCGAGCAGTACCGCTCCGGCGGCCATTCCGCCCGCCGCCGCTTCTCCGACGAGTATTACCAGTCGCTCGGCCTGTGCGTCGACGTGCTCAAACGCAGCCGCGAACACCTGCGTGAGCAATGGGACGCTTTCGCGGAGCACTTTCAGTAACGATATGCAAAACGCCGGAGGGCGCTCCTTTGGAGGCCTCCGGCGTTTTTATGCCCTGATTCAGTTTTTCAGCTTCCACGCAAGGTCGTTCAGGAACAGCTCATGCTCCAAGCCCTCGACCGTGGTGTCCTTCGTGATGTGGACAAATTCGATTTCCATCATTCTCGCCCAGTCGCGCAGCTGCTCGGCAGTCACGTCGTAGGAAAGAACGGTGTGGTGTGCGCCGCCAGCGGTGATCCAGCATTCGACGCCCGTGGTGAGATCGGGCATCGCGCGCCACATAACGCGGGCGACCGGGCAGGTTCGGCATGGGCATGATAGGCTTGACGGCCTCAATATCCTGCACGATCAGGCGGAGTCTGCGCCCATGTCGATGAGGCTCGTGACAACGCCCTTGCCAGCCTTGCCTTCAAAGACGAGACGAGCGGGATCCTTTTCGTTCATGCCGATGCCGAGGAAGTGCGTCTCGATGCGCGGACGGCCCGATGCAACAGACGGGCAGACCTCGAGCATATGCGCGCCGAGGCTGTATTCCTGACCTTTTACAAGGTGATAGGTATAGTCCTCCATGAACGCGGATGCGCCGTTGCCGTTTTCGCCCATGGCCTTCAGAATGGCGGTCATGGCCGCGACCTTCCAGTCGCCCTCGCCGCCGTAACCGTAGCCCTGCGCCATCAGATGCTGAGAAGCGAGGCCCGGCAGTTGCTCCATACCGTAAAGGTCCTGGAACGTATTCGTGAACGCCTTGCAGCCCTCTGCGTCCATCATCTTCTTCATGGCAATTTCTTCACGTGCCTGATAGCGGATGGCATTGATATCGTCGGTCGCAAAGTCATACTTTTCGCGGTAAACGGCCATGAGTTCGTCAATTTCAGCCTCAGAAACGGCATTCATCTCCTTCACGAGATCGCCGACGGCCCAGGTGTTGACCTCCCAGCCGAGCTTCTTCTGTACCTCTACCTTATCGCCCTCGGTGACGGCGACGTTGCGCATATTGTCGCCGAAACGCATGACCTCATGTCCTTCGAGACGGCCACGCCGATGGCCGCCTCATCCAGCTGCCGATGCGCGCCTGCACGTCCTCATCCTGCCAGTACCCGGCGATGATCTTGCGCGGCTTGCGAAGTCTCGCGCCGATGAAGCCGTGCTCGCGGTCGCCGTGCGCTGCCTGATTGAGGTTCATGAAGTCCATGTCGATCTCTTCATTGGGAATTTCGCGGTTATACTGCGTGGCGAAATGCAGCCACGGCTTCTGGAGCAGATCCAGACCGTTGATCCACATCTTCGACGGGCTGAACGTGTGGCACCACGTGACGATACCGGCGCAGGAATCATCATAATTGGCCTCTTTTACGACCTGCGTGATCTCGGCGCTGGATTTAGCTGTGACCTTGTATTTGAGCGGATACGGCAGCACGGCGGACAGCTTCTGCGCCATTTCCTCCGCGCGATTGGCGACGGTGGTCAGAACGTCCTCGCCATAGAGCGTCTGCGAGCCGACGATGAACCAGAATTCATAGTGTTTCATAGTATCTCTCCTATCAAAATTACAGATTGCGGTGCTTATTCGTCCTTGTTTTTGCGCGAGAGCACCAGACTCTGGATCACAAGGAACAGACATATCATAGCAGAAACCGTGATATTTGTCCACCATGCCTCGTCAAGTCCCAGCGAGGAGACGATATTCTTGATCGTGCTCAGGGACAAAACGCCAAAGAGCGTGCCGATGATATTGCCGACGCCGCCGGTCAGCATTGTGCCGCCGATGATGGAGGACGCGATGGCGTTCATTTCCGCGCCGCTTGCGTGCGACGGGGAGCCGGAGCCGACGTGCAGGAAATACACGAAGCCGCCGATGCCTGCGAGAATGCCGCAGATGAGGTGCGCGAGGAATTTTGTGCGCTTGACGTTGATGGCCAGCATATTGGCGCTGTAGCTGTTGCCGCCGACCGCATAGACGCTTCTGCCGAACTTCGTCCAGCGGAGCACCACGAACAGAACTGCCACGACCACGAGCGCCACAACAACGCCGATCTCCACATAGGCAGGAACATACGCGCCCAGCTTATTGACGGAGCCCATGCCCGGCACATAGATGCGCGTCTCTTTCAGCGCCTTGAACGCCGCGTTTTCGACGTTGAACTGCGTGGCGTTTACAATGGTCGTCATGCCCTTGGCAAAGAACATCCCCGCAAGCGTGACGATGAACGGCTGAATTTCGAGATACGCGATCAGGAAGCCCTGCACAAGGCCGAACGCCGTGCCGATTCCGAGGGCCAGCAGGATGGCCGTCAGGACAGTCCCGCCCTGATAGTCGAGATTGACCGCGCAGCTCATGCAGACGAGCGCCGTGAGCGTGCCGACAGAAATGTCAATGCCGCCCGTGATCATGACGAGGCTCATGCCGCACGAGAGAATGAGCAGCGCCGCGTTTTCATTGAGGATATTGAAGAACGTCTGCGGCTTTTTGAAGCCGGAGCCGAGAAACAGCACCGCGCACACGTACATGACGGCAAAGACGCAGATCGTGATGATCAGCAGCAGCTTTGCGTCCGTCAGACGGCCCTTGCGCGCGAGCGAAGGCGCTTTTGTATTATTCCGCATGGGTGCCGGCCTCCTTCTTTTCTTCGGTTCTGTGCCGCTTTTTGAGCGCTTCCAGCTTTTCGCGGACAGTCGGCGCACTCAGCACGACGAGGATGATGACCACGACCGCCTTATACGCGGGCAGCGCACTGGAAACGACGTTGAACTTAAAGAGTGTTGTCGTAAGGAACTGGATGACATACGCGCCGAGGACGGAGGCCCAGATGTTGAACTTGCCGCCCGAAAGCGCGTTGCCGCCGAGCGCAACAGCCAGGATCGCATCCATTTCAATGTCCTTGGCGACGACGGAATAGTTGATGGTGGAGAAACGGCTGACCTTGATAAAGCCCGCAACGGCCACGCACAGGCCGAGGATGACATAGGTCAGGAACTTCACAAACTGCGGATGGATGCCGTTGAGCCGCGCGGCGCTGGCGTTGATGCCGACCGCCTGCGAGTAAAGCCCGATATTCGTGAACCGCAGCAGCGCCCATGCGAGAACCATGCAGATCACGGCGATGAAGATCGGCGTCGGGACTGCCACGCCCGGCAGGAAATTGCCGTAATAGGCAAAGGCGGGGTCGGAGATCATGGGAAGCTCGTTGTTGTTGATCCATGCGGCGATGGAACGGCCCGCTGTGTAGAGAATGAGCGTAGCGACCATCGGCTGAATTTTAAAGACCGCGACGAGCGTGCCGTTGAACGCGCCGAAGAGCATCGAGACGACACAGCAGGCCAGAAATGCCGCGATGATCGGCGCCTGCAGTGTGTCCGGGCGGGAATTCGTGCCGCACAGCACGCGAAGGACGACGCTGCCCGCAATGGCGATGGCCGAGCCAACGGAGATATCCTGTCCGCCGGAGGCCGCCGTTACGAGCGTCATGCCAATGGCAAGAATGACCAGCTCGGAAGCGTTGTCAAGAATTGTGATCAGGTTGCCCGTCAGGACCAGATCGCCGAGGCTGTTTTCCTTCAGCGTAATGGCAAAGAACGACGGGTCAGCGATCAGGTTGAATACGATCAGCAGAAGAAGCGCGGCCAGCGGGATAAAGATCTGCCTGCGCACCAGCCGGGCAAGGAAATTGCTCTGTGATTTTTCAGTCGTTCCGGTCATGCCTGTTCACCTCCGGCAATGGTTTTCATGATGCTGCTCTGGTTGAGGTCGCTGCCGCGCAGCTCGCCGACGACCTGCCGGTCGCGCATGACGATGAGGCGGGAGCAGACGCGGAGCATTTCGTCGATCTCGGACGAAATGAACGTCACGCTCTTGCCCTCTGCGGCAAGCTGCAAAACGAGCTTCTGAATTTCGACCTTCGTGCCGACGTCGATGCCGCGCGTCGGCTCGTCGAGGATCATATAGACGGGGTTCGCCAGCAGCCAGCGCGCCAGAATGACCTTCTGCTGGTTGCCGCCGGAGAGCGCCTTGATGGGCGTGTCGGTCGAGGCTGTCTTGATGTTCAGGAGCTTGATGTATTCCTCGGCGTACTGCTCTGCCTTTGCCCTGGAATGGGATGGAAGAAGCCGTCGAGCACCTGACGCGCGAGAATGATATTGTCGCGCACAGAGAGGTCTCCGATGATGCCGTCGCGCTTGCGGTCCTCCGGCAGATAGCTGATGCCGTGCTTCATGGCGCGCAGCGGCGAGGTGATCTTCACCTGCCTGCCGTCCATCTTCACCGTGCCGCCGGAGACATGGTCCGCGCCGAAGATCGCACGCACGGATTCGCTGCGGCCCGAGCCGAGCAGGCCCGTAAAGCCGTTGACCTCGCCCTTGCGGATGGAGAAGTCAAACGGGCGCACGCCTGCCGCGCTGGAAAGCCCGGCTGCCTCGTAGACGACCTGCGCGCCGTCCAGCGCGTCCGCAGCTCCCTCGCTCTTGATCTCGGAAAGATCGTCCAGCTCCTTGCCGAGCATCTTGGACACAAGCTGCACGCGCGGCAGGTCGGCAATTTTGTATTCGCCGACAAGCTTGCCGTCGCGCAGGACGGTAATACGGTCGCAGACGGCATAGACCTGCTCGAGGAAATGCGTGACAAAGATAATGCCGACGCCGCGTGATTTGAGGTCCAGCATAAGTTTGAAGAGTTTTTCAACCTCCTGCTCGTCAAGAGAGGATGTCGGCTCGTCGAGAATGAGCACCTTGCACTCCATATCGACTGCGCGGGCGATGGCGACCATCTGCTGCACGGCGATGGAGCAGCTGGACAGCTGCTGCGTGGGCGCGGCGGGAATGCCGAGCGATTCCAGGATCTTTTTCGCGCCCGCGTTCATCTTGCGCCAGTTCGTAAACGCGCCCCTTGTGCGTCCAATGTATAAATTCTCTGCCACGGTCAGATTCGGGCAGAGGGTGATCTCCTGATAAACCGTACTGATGCCCGCCTTGAGCGCATCCTGCGTCGTGCGGATCTGTACGGGCGTTCCTTCCATGGAAATGGTGCCCTCATCCTTGGAATACACGCCCGTGAGCACCTTGATGAGCGTGGATTTGCCCGCGCCGTTCTCTCCCATCAGCGCGTGAATTTCGCCCTTGCGGAGCGTAAAATCCACGCCGTCGAGCGCGCGGACGCCGGGGAAGAATTTGCAGATCCCCCGTAATTCCAGTAAAGCTGTTTCCTGCATCGTGTTCGCCTCCATAATGGCACGCTGCGTGCAGCGCGGATACACGGAATGCTCCATATACGCCGTGCCGCACGCAGCCATTTCAGTCTTTATGCGAAGTTCAGTGTTTGATCAAATGCCGTAGTTGTCAACGTCTTCCTGCGTGATGGTGGAAGCGTCGAAGCCCTTCTCGTCCATGATGATGGTCTTTTCAGCCGGAGTCTTGCCGTTTTCCAGATCCTTGATGATGGCGTCGATGTAGGAAGCCTGGAAGGGGTTGCACTGGCCGTCGTAGTTCCAGTTGCCAGCGAGCAGCTCTTCAAGCGCCCACTTGTTGCAGTCGAAGCCCATGACGATGACGTCCTTGCCCACGCCGTGGGAGATGTTCGCCTTGTCCAGAGCCGCGACAGCGCCCTTGGCCATGTCGTCGTTCTCAGCGTAGATGACGTTGAATTCCTTGCCGGAGTCGATGACGGACTGCACGATCTGCTGAGCAGTTTCAGCATTCCACTCGGCGGTCTGCTGGGTCACCATGTTCCAGTTGTCGTTGGCAGCGACCTGCGCGTCCAGCGCGCCGGTACGGCCGATCTGAGCAGCGGAACCCATAACGCCCTGAATGTGGATGATGTTGTAGGAGTCAAGACCCTGAGAAGCCAGCCAGTCAACAGCGGTCTGGCCTTCCTTGGCCATGTCGGAGACGATGGAAGCGACATACAGGCTCTCGTCAGCGTCGATGGTGCGGTCGAAGAGGATGACCTGGATACCGGCAGCCTGTGCGTCCTGCAGGACGGAATCCCAGCCGGAGGTACCGGCAGCGGAGATCAGCAGATAGTCGACCTCGTCCTGAATGAACTTCTGGGCGGCAGCGATCTGCTCGTCGTTCTTGAGGCTGTAGGCGAAGGAAGCGTCATAGCCGTTTTCCTCGGTGAACATCGCCTTGAGGTCCTTGTCGTTGGCGGTGCGGTAGCCGGACTCGTTGGGGTCGTTGTTGATGATGCCGACCTTGATGAGCTTGCCATCGGAAGCGGCAGGTGCGTCGGAAGCGGTGTCTGCGGAGGTATCGGCCGGAGTCGTGTCGGCGGGCTTCTGCGCACAGGCGCAGAACGCGGCAATCATGGTGATTGCCAGAAGCAGAGCAAGAATCTTTTTCATGATTTGTTTCCTCACTTTCAAATTGTGTTGGTTTTTCACAGGTCTTACAGGTGTTCGCCTGTTATGGCTTTATTTAAGCGTGTGGAGAGACAAAAATCAATCTGACGAACAGGTTCTGCGGCAAATTCGTCGCAGCGCGCAGACAGCTCTTGCCGCCCGGCTTCCGAAAACGGACAGCTTCGGGAAAATCACGCCGCGTTTGCGGCTCTGATTTTGTTTTCTTCCGATTTTCGCGTCAATTATGTTTGATTTTTTCTGCTTCTGCTTTTACGGGGCAAAGAAACGCACGCCGTACAGCATCGACAAAACGCCGGATGCGGCGTGCGTCCTGTTTGATTTTCTCCTGAAAGTGTTGAGAATTTTCTGAAAAAATTTTGAATCATTTCTGTGCTGTCCGCTGAAGGGCGGAATTTCTTTCGGCTGTCTGACAAATCTCCGAAAGAAAACGAACAAATCCGGCAATGCGGTTTGCGGGCGGCTGTGGTACAATGGGGAGGAACGAAGAGCCCGGCAGACTGCACCGTTTTTACGAAACTCTTCGGCGAATTTGTAATTTCCCAATGGGTGGGCCGACAGAGTCGTCGGCCCCTACACCAAGTATATAAGTGCTTGCATTTTTGCCGCAGGCTTCTGAAATACGAGACAGGAGGCGGGTGCGTATGGCGCCGAAATATGAGCAGCTGGTGCAAACGCTCCGGCAGACGCTGCCGCAGTGGTACGCGGACGGGCAGCGGAGACTGCCGTGCGAGCAGGAGCTTGCCGCGCGGTTTTCCGTCAGCCGCCAGACGCTGCGGCAGGCGCTGGCCGTGCTGGAGCAGGACGGACTGATCGAAAAGCGGCGCGGCAGCGGCAGCTTTCTCTGCCCGGCGGCAGCCAGTCAGGACCGGCGCATCGCTGTGATCGCGACCTCGCTCAGCGACTACATTTTCCCGTCTCTGCTCAAGGATATTCAGGCGTGTCTTTCCGCGCAGGGCTTTTCTGTCGTTATCCACGCCACGGAAAACTCCATCCATCGCGAGCGTGAGATCCTGCAGCAGCTGCTGCTCGATCCTCCGGCGGGCATTCTGGTCGAGAGCTGCAAGACGGCGCTGCCGAATCCGAACGCCGAGCTCTATCAGGCGCTCCGGCAGCGCGGACTGCCCATGACTTTCCTGCACGGAAGCTGCCGGGAGCTGTCCGACGCGTTCTGCGTCGGCGACGACAATTACGGCGGCGGATATCTGCTGGCCGGACATCTCATCCGGAACGGGCATCAAAAAATCGCCGGAATTTCAAATCCGACGATGTGCAGGGGCCGGAGCGGTACCACGGCGTAGTCTGCGCGATGCGCGACGCGGGGCTTTTCCCGCTCGATGAAAATTTCCTCTGGTCTCCAGCTTCCAGCGCTATCAGCTCGTCGAGCTGCAGGACGAAAGCGTGCTGCAAAATTTTCTGCGGCAGCAGCTGGGCGGCTGCACCGCCGTCGTCTGCTACAACGACGAGATCGCTTTCCACCTCATCCGGACGCTTCTGCGCATGGGAAAGCGCGTGCCGGAGGATGTCGCCGTCGTCAGCTTTGACAACAGCTATTACAGCACCTTCGGCCCCGTCAGCATCACCTCCGCCGGACACGAGCCGCACGCCATGGGCCACGCGGCAGCCGAAAATCTTCTCAGCCAGATCCGCCGCCAGCCCTGCCGGAGCGTCCGCCTGCCGTGGACGCTGTACGCCCGGCAGAGCGGATAACAGAATAGAAAACCAGCGTGCATCCGGGCTTCGGACGCACGCTGGCTTTTTAATATACACGGCTTTCCAGCAGTTCGTCTGTGATGCGGTCAGCTGTGAAGAGCTGTTCCGGGACGTAGGACTGCTTTTCCGGCGTTTCGCCGCGTTCGAGCTGCTCAATGAGCGCGCGCACGCGCGGGCCGTGGAGGGGATTGCACTCGGCGCAGAGGTCGATTTTTCCGTCTTTACAGTAGGAAAGCGCACGCCGCACCGCGTCGAAGGAAATGAGCGTCACACCGCCGGTTCCATAGGCAATGCCCAGCTCGTCCAGCGCCTGCATGACGCCGAAGCACATATTGTCGTTTTCGCAGTAGACCACGTCCGGCGCAGGATTGCTTTGCAGATAGGCGAGGGTCTCCTCATATGCCTTTGCCTGCGTGAAATCGCCGTTCAGCTGCGCGGTGATCATCCAGCTCTCGTGACTGGCCGCACCTGCCTCCAGAGCGGCAGAGCGCTGGAGCTGCGCCGTGGAGCCGGGCGTGCCCTGCAAATGCAGGATCTGTACCTCCGCGTCTTCGCTTTCGCGGGCCTCCAGCGTCTCCGCCAGCCATGAAACGGCCTCGTCGGCGGTCCTTCTGAAGTCTGAACCGACCCAGCTCGTGTAGAGCGAGTCGTCGTCCGTCTCGATCTGCCGGTCGACGATGATGACCGGGATGCCCGCCGTGCGCGCTTCCTCCAGCACGCTTTCCCAGCCCGTCTCCGTGACCGGCGCGAGGACAATGTAATCCACGTCCTGCTGGATGAAGGTGCGGATGGCCTTGAACTGGTTCTCCTGCTCCTGCCGGGCGTTGTCAAACAGCAGCTCAAAGCCGTTTTCCTCGCTCAGGCTCTCGCGCATGGATTCGGTGTTGGCCACGCGCCAGTCCGATTCCGCGCCGACCTGTGAAAAGCCGACGGTGATGCGCGTCGTTTCTGCCTCCGGCGGCTGCCGGACATAGGGCATACAGCCGCTCAGAAGCAGCATGAAGCTGAGAAACAGAAGCGTCAATCGCCTCATGCCTCCGCCTCCTTTCTGATGGGAAAGCGCAGCGTGACCGCCGTTCCGGCGTTCGGCTCACTTTCCAGTTCCATGGAGCACTGCGCGCCGTACAGCAGCCGCAGCCGCTGGTAGACTGTCCGCAGGCCGAAGCCGATCTGCTCTTCCGCGTCCAGACTCTGCCGAAGCTGCTGTAAGCGTTCGGGCGTCATGCCTGCGCCGTCGTCGCGCACGCAGATCCGGACGTTCCCGTCCTCCTGCGCGGCGTCGACAAGGATATGGCCCAGACCGCGGCGCAGCTTGATGCCGTGGTAGAGCGCGTTTTCCACCAGCGGCTGCAGCGTCAGCTTCGGCAGGACGCAGCCGCGCAGCTCCGGCTGGACGTGAATTTCATAGCAAAGAATATCCCGGTAGCGCACCTGCTGGATCTCCAGATAGCTGCGCACGTGAATTTCCTCTTCTCCCAGCGTGATGATGTCGCGGCCCTTGCTCAGAGAGCTGCGGAAGAAATTGGACAGGCTCGTGACCATCTCGACGGCCTGTTCGTTCTTGCCCGTCTCCACGAGCCAGATGATCGTGTCGAGCGTATTATAAAGAAAATGCGGGTTGATCTGGCTTTGCAGCAGCGCCAGCTCCATCGCGCGGAGTTTGGCCTGCTCCTGCCGGTTGAGCTCCATCTGCTGCTGCAAATGCTGCGCCATCTGCTCGATGCTGCTGCTGAGCGCCTGCAGCGTCTCGTCCTCGGCGACAACCGGCTCCCGCGCGCAAGATCGCCCCGGCCGATGGACTGCGCGCGTTCACGCAGAGCGTAGATCGGCTGCGTGATGCTGCGGCTGATGGCGGCGGAGCGGCGCATGAGCACGCCCACAAGCACCAGCGCACCGGCGGCGACCAGCCCCAGCTCCAGCCAGAGCCGGGCAGTCAGCGCCGCCTGCAAAGAATCCAGGTAGCCCGCCTCATGATAAAGGTACGTATAAAATACTGCTGGATCAGCTCTGTGAGAATATAGATATTGGATTCCAGCAGCTCCATTCTGGCCTCATAGCCGTCTGTTTCGGTGATCTGCACGATGCGCTCATGCAGGTTTTCGCACAGATCGATCGCGCTCGTGATGGCCTTGCGGCTCTGCCGGTCCTGCGTGCCGGACAGAAGCTCCTGCGCGAGCGCCTTTGCCTCGCCGACCTCCTGCAGCGGCAGCGTTTCGCCGTAGCTGCTGTCGATGACGTAGTAGTACATTTTGAGGTCGACCTCCTCCTTGAAGTTCTGGTTGAACTGGGAGGCGCGGACGATATTGGCCGTGACGAGGGAATACTGCTGATTGTGCAGCAGCAGGATCGCCAGCGTCGCCACCAGGATCACGCAGACGAGCAGCAGCATACTCCACAGCAACCGCCGCAGCGTTCCGTCCAGCGACGGATGCGGTTCACTTCGCTTCATGCCCGTCTCCGTTTCCCGCGCGGTAGCTGCTCGGCGTGCAGCCCTGCGTCTTTTTGAACAGGAGCTGAAGTAGCGTGGGTCGCGGTAGCCGACCTCATACGCCACCTCGCTCGACCGCTTGCCGGAATAGCGCAGCAGCTCCTTCGCGCGCTCCATCCGCTTTTCCGTCAGGTATTCGACGAACGTCTGCCCCATCTCCTGGCTGAATACGCCGGAAAAATAGTTGGGGCTGATATTGGCGGCCTTCGCCACCGTGTTGAGCGAGAGCGTTTCATCGGTATAGTTCTGGTCGATATAGCGCAGCGCCCGCTTGAGCATGGATTTATACTGATTACCGGATTCCTCTTCCCGCAGCTCAATGGCGCGGCGCAGAAGCGCGGCGCAGCTTTTTTCCAGCGTCTCGCGTCCGCCGTCCGCCGGCAGCTCCTGCCCGGAGGTAAGCGGGCGCAGGAATTCCTCCTGCGAATAGCCGAAGCTCTTGGCCGCGCGGATGGCGCTGAAGCGCAGCTCCAGCAGCACATACTGCCGGAAGAGCATCGAATCCAGTGCGTTTCCGAAGGACGCAAGATATTCCGATACAAAATCCGGGATCTCCTCGCGCATACCGGTCTGCAGGAAATTGCGGATAATGGCGGGGGTCGGCCTTGCTGGCGTCGACCTCGTCGAGCGCCGGGAGCGTCCCGCGCTGCGGCTTTTGCAGCACATCCGCCGTCAGCACGTGCCGTT
>ENA-OQCO01000836-OQCO01000836.1-human-gut-metagenome-genome-assembly--contig:-NODE-836-length-14809-cov-2.568655_pt1 | contig 14809 bp, 13 predicted proteins | sample MGYA00242500_ERZ504582 | MGnify/ENA primary metagenome ERZ504582 (study PRJEB26092, sample SAMD00036346) | human gut metagenome | host: Homo sapiens | study: EMG produced TPA metagenomics assembly of...
CATTACAAAGGCTCTCCGCGGATCGCGGAGAGCCTTTGTGTTTGTGTCGTGCTGTCTTGAGTGTGACTCACACCTGCTTCATCAGCGTGATGCTCAGCGCCGGCATGGTCCAGACATTGTCGTCGACGGGAGTGTCCGGCGTATCATCCACAGGGGCATCAGGCATATCAGCTGATACCTCATCCCGAGGCGCGGACGAGGTGCCGTTTGCGGCGTGATCCGTTGCTGGCATCGCGAATTCGATGGTATCCGCTTCATCCTCAGTCGAGGATTCCGTGCGCTGCATGGCCATTTCTTCGACCATCTTGAGTACTGTCTCGCTGGCGTCCGGTACATGCTGCGTCCAGACGGTGGTGTCACCGTTCAAATCGCATTCCTCGACCTGAGTGCCATGCCCGGCTCGGCGGCCGTTGATTTCGGCCGAGCACCATTTAGGCGTCCAGTGGGTGTCTGGCGGCAGGCGGAATGTGCGGTCGTCAGCGGTGCCGTTGACCACAATGCACACGTCCACCTCACTGTTGGACAGCAATCGCATGGTGAAGCTACGCACGCCCAGATCGAACCAGTCACGCTCCATCGGCGTGGTACCGTCGGGCAGGAACCACTGCACGCGGCTTGAGGGCTTGAGTAGGCCGATCTGGGTCAGTCGGGTGAAGAAATCCTCGTGGTGATACAGGTCCAGTGATTTACGCAGCGCCACCAGTCGAGACACGGTTTCCAAGCGGCGCATTTCGCGCGTCTTGTTGGTGGAATACATCCAATCCCACTTCAGCCACGTGATGTCGTTGTCTTGGCAGTAGGCGTTGTTGTTGCCGTCCTGCGTGTTGCGGAATTCGTCGCCGGCGAGCATCATCGGCGTACCCAGCGAGAGCAGCAGCATGCCGATCATGTTCATGGCCGCCTGTTCGCGTGCCGCAATGACGTCTGGATCATCGGTGACGCCTTCGACGCCGAAATTGGCGGAATGGTTCACCGACGAGCCATCATTATTGTTTTTCGCCGTTGGCTTCATTGTGCTTGGAGCGGTATCTGGTGAGGTCCGTCAGCGTGAAACCGTCGTGGCAGGACACGAAATTGATGGAGGCCGGAGCGCCACGCCCTGGTTCGGTGGCGAACAGATCGGCCGAGCCGCAGAGTCGCGTGGACATCTCCTGCAAACTGATACGCCCGAAATCGGAGCCGCCGTCCACATCCTCAAGCCAGAAGGTGCGGGCCGTATCGCGGAAGCGGTCATTCCATTCGGCGAACGGCACGGAGAATTGGCCGGTGCGCCAGCCGAGGTTGCCCAGATCCCACGGCTCCATAATGAGCTTCAGGTTGCCCAGCAGCAGATCGGAACGCAGGGCGTAGAGGAACGGGTGATGATGGGTGAATTCGCCTTCCAGGCGGGCCAGCGTGACGCCAAGGTCGAAGCGGAAACCGTCTATGCCGATACGCTTGGCCCAGTATCGTAATGAGTCGATGGCAAAGGTGACCACATGCGTGTTGGTGAAGTCCAGCGTATTGCCGCAACCGGTGGTGTCTTCGAGTCGGCCGGTATTGGATTTTTGATGGCGATAGTAGGCCAGGTCGTCGAGGCCGCGCCAGCAGACCGTCGGGCCTTCGACGCCGCCTTCGCATGTGTGGTTGTAGACCACGTCCATGATGACTTCGAAGCCGGCCTCGTGCAGTGCGCGCACCATGTCTATGACTTCTTGGCGCACGGCGGCCGCGCCCTTCTCCTGGGCGGCTTTAGTGGCGTAGGAGGGTTCGGGGGCGAAGTAGCTGAGGGTGGAGTAGCCCCAGTAGTTCTTGCGGCCGTGTTCTTGCAGGAAGAGCTCGTCCTGCTTGGCCATAATCGGCAGCAGTTCGATGGATGTGATGCCTAGACCCTGCAGATAGGCGAGCGTGGTGGGGTGTGCGAGTCCGGCGTACGTGCCGCGCAATGATTCGGGCAGCCACGGTGCGTTGGCGGTGAAGCCTTTGACGTGCATCTCATAGATGACGGTTTTGCGCCACGGCACATGCGGGTGCTGCGGGTCGCCCTCATGCTTATGGGTATCGCGATCGTCGATGGCCACGGACACCGGCATATGGCCGAGCGAGTCTACGGTGCTCATGGCACCGTATGCCGAGCCGATTACCTTGCGGTCCACGACATCGCATTCATAGGAGAAGGCGGCGGGGGTGAGCTCCATGGAGCCGTCGATGCCCTTGCCATACGGGTCAAGCAGGAATTTGTATGGATTGAAGCGCACGCCATGTTTCGGGTCCCATGCGCCGTCCACGCGGTAGCCATAGCGCATGCCGTCCCATGCTTTGGGCAGGTGCACGTACCACAGGCCGTAGTTCGGCCCGGTCATGCGAAACAGGGTCTCGCGCAGATACAAATGTTCGATGATGCGCGTGCACACCGGGAACTCATGAATCTGCTGGATAAAGGAGATATTCGGGTCCTCGAACAGACGGATGGCGTCTTGGAAGAAAGCGCTGGGCTCATCAATGGGCTCCAGCACGCACAACCAAACCTGATCGGCGGTTTCGGAACGAACAACGACGTCAGCACCACCGTCGTCAGTGAAGTACAGCCCTGGGCGAGTGGCGTAACGATGCAACGGTGGATTTCTCATAACTCCATTGTAGACGTGTTGTTACTTTTGGTGGAAGCCCTTGATTTCCAAGGCAACACGCCGAATGAAAGTAGTTTTATAAAAATAATTTGCAAAACTGAGATAAAGAAGTTATGCTGTTCATCAACACCTCGCAAAGACAGCGAGATGAACGAAACCAATACGCGACCAATCGCCATGCAGATAGGCCTGCCGGCCGGTCACCTGGTTACCCAGCCACCCGGTCACCCGGCCCAACCTTGCTCATCGCAGTGGCGCGCTTTCACCGTAGAAAGGACCCATCATGAAGGCTCTTGTGCTCACCGGCGTCAAGGAATTCGAAATCCAGGACCTGCCCACTCCTGAAATCCAGCCCAACGAAGTACTGATCAACACCGCCTACGCCGGCGTGTGCGGCACCGATCACGACCTGTACGCCGGCCGCCCCGGTTCGGCCGCCGCCGTGCCGCCGATCGTGCTCGGCCATGAGAACTCCGGCGTCGTGGCCGCCATCGGTTCCGAGGTCACTGGTGTCAAGGTGGGCGACCGCGTGGCCGTCGATCCGAACATCTACTGCGGTCAGTGCGAGTACTGCCTGACCCAGCGCCCCGAACTGTGCGACCATCTTTCCGCCGTGGGCGTCACGCGTGACGGCGGTCTGGCCGAACAGTTCACCGCACCGGCCACCGTAGTCTACAAACTGCCGGACAACGTCTCGCTGAAGGACGCCGCCGCCATCGAACCTATCTCCTGCGCCGTGCACGGCGTGGACCTGCTGAAGCTGCGCCCCTACCAGAAAGCGCTGGTCATCGGAGACGGCTTCATGGGCCAGCTCTTCGCCCAGATCGTGCAGGCCTACGGCGTGCATCAGGTGGACCTGGCCGGCATCTTCGATGAGAAGCTCAAGCGCAACCAGGAGCTGTTCGGCGTCACGAACGTCTACAACACCACGCGCGAGGCCATTCCTGCCGAATCCTATGACGTGATCATCGAGGCCGTGGGTTTGCCGGCCACCCAGGCGCAGGCCGTGGCCGCCGCCAAGAAGGGCGCGCAGGTGCTCATGTTCGGCGTGGGCCCGCAGGAGGCGCACTTCGAGATGAACACCTACGATATCTATAAGAAGCAGCTGACCATTCAGGGCTCCTTCATCAACCCGCTCACCTTCAAAGACGCCATCAGCCTGCTCGAATCCGGCAAGATGAACGTCGCACCGCTCATCAGCCACGAACTGGGACTCGAAGAAGTCCAGGACTTCCTCGACGGCAAGATCCAGGGCGTCTCCAAGGCCGTCGTCAAGGTCGGCGAGTAGTTTCGGCACTTTGCCGGCTCCTCTCCCTGAGGGGAGCTGGCGGCGGAGCCGACTGAGGGGAGGCATCCGGCGGCGTGTATTACCACCCTCCGGTGCTGCGCACCACCTCCCGCCAGCGGAAGGAAGAGGTTTCGTCTCACGGTTTTCGCCGCCAATATAGCTTGGCCGCCGGCTTTCCCTTTTTCTTCCGGCGGCCGCATTTTTCCCTGCACCACCTCTACTGACAACGATGTTAATGGAGTCAACCCATGATTCGCTTTTTTGAAAAATTCGGTATTCCCCGTGTGTTGCTGCTTGGCTTCCTCGCCGTTGCCATCTTCATGACGGGCGATGGATTCGAGCTCACCTTCCTCTCCAAATTCATGGTCGACCAAGGCTTCTCGTCCTCGCAGGCCTCCCTGCTGGTCACTGTGTACGGCCTGTTCGCGGCCCTCGGCGGCTGGTGCGCCGGCGTGCTCGCCGAAATGTTCGGTGCCCGCCGCATCATGATGTTCGGTGCCTGCTGGTGGATCGGCATCCACCTGCTGTTTCTCGGGGTCGCCATCCCGAGTGGTCTGTATTCGCTGATTCTGGGCCTGTACGCCTTGCGCGGCATCGGCTACCCGCTGTTCATCTACAGCTTCGTGGTCCTGATGGCGCAATACATCAGCCCCGCCCGCCTGGCCTCCGCCACCGGCTTCTTCTGGACCTGCTTCTCTCTGGGCATTGGCGTGTTTGGCGCTTACCTGCCGAGCTTCATCATGCCGGTGTTCGGCGAATACAAGACCTTCTGGTTCGCACTGCCGTTCTCCATCGTCGGCACCGTCATGTGCTTCTTCTTCGTACCAAAGAACAAAATCGTCAAATCGCAAGGACTGAGCCGCAAGGAACAGCTCGCCGAGCTGGCCGAGGGTGCCACCATCCTGGTCACCAATCGCAAGGTGCTCATCTGCGCGATCATCCGCATCATCAATAACCTGCTGCTCTACGGGTTCCCGGTCATCATGCCGTTGTACCTGTGCACCACCCACAATGGCGGCATCAACATCTTCAAAACCGAGGAATGGATGCGTATCTGGGGCTTCGTGTTCGTGATCACGCTGATTTTCAACACGTTCTGGGGCTGGTTCATGGACCGCTTCGGCTGGGTATGGCCGATGCGCTGGTTCGGCTGCGCGGTGCTCGCGGTCGGCTCGGTGGCGTTCTACTACATTCCGCAGTGGTTCGGCGCGAATGCCATTATGATGATCGTCGCTTCGGTCATCGTCGGCATCGGCACCTGCGCGTTCTCGTCGCTGCCCACCATCATGACCCTGTACGCGGGCGGCAAGCAGGGCGCGGCGCTGTCCGCATACAACCTCGCCGCCGGTCTGACCACGTTCGCCGGCCCTGGCATCGCCACCATTTTGCTGCCAATTGTGGGCTATGAAGGTGTGTGCTGGACATACGCCGGCCTATACGTGCTCGCCTTCGTGCTTACCTTGTTCATCCGCCCGCAGCAGCCCGGCTTCGACGCCAAAGGCCACCGCATCAAAGGCGCAAAGGTTGCATCCGCAGAGTCCTCCGAGTCCTCGGAACCTACCGACAGCGCATCCGTGCACGTTTAGCTGCCCGAAGTAACCGTGGCCGCCGAAATGGTTGCCACTGCGAACTGATCGCAACATCATGTTGCGTCAGCAAGAAAGTATCGAGAATTGACTAGGAGTGCGGCATGGTTCTGCCGCGCCGCATACCTTGTCCGACTATCCTTAACCTTTATCCAACCACCACATTCAAAGGAGAATCACATGGCTAAGCCAATGACCGCGTTCACTACCGACCTCCAGCATTCCGGCATGATTGCCAAAGACCTGGATGAGACCATCAAGTTCTACCGCGAGGTTATGGGCTTTGAGCTCGCCGGACTGTTCATGAATGGCGAGAACCGTTGCGCCTTCCTGCGCTACGGCCACCTGACCATTGAAACCTGGGAAGGCGACCCCGCCCCGATGACCACCGGCGCCATCAACCACTGGGCTTTCGACACCCCGGACATCGAAGCCGCCTTCGAGAACGCCAAGGCGCTCGGCGTGGACTTCAAGGACACCGAGATCCAGTCCATCCCGAGTTTCTGGAAGCATGGCATCCGCTACTTCAACATCTACGGCCCCAACGGCGAGACCATCGAATTCTGCCAGATTGTGGAGGAGTAGTGGCTCCGATGCGCCCGATTCGCGCGCAATATGCGTGTCGATAGTGGCCGCAATATAATACTCAGCCTTTATTACGGGCTGGCCTGATAACTAACATTCAACGACCGGTGCACATGCGCCGGTCGTTTTTTTAGTGCCTGATGATTGTGCTGGGTTACAACAATGAGCAGCACGCTGGGCATAACAACATCCATGCAAGAAAGTATCAATTCTTGACTGTTTTCGCGCCAAAACACTGCTATTTTCGCAGCGAAACTTGTATTAACGCTCCAAAGTTGGGCGGATGAAAACAACGAAGTTTGCGTAGTAAAAGGAGACGGTCATGGCACAAGGACTGGCGCGAAAACTACTGCCGGGATTCTTGGCGATCGCAGTGTTCATGACAGGCGATGGGTTTGAACTGACCTTTTTGTCCAAGTATGTCGTCGATCAGGGATTCAGCTCGTCGCAGGCATCACTGCTGTTTACGATGTACGGATTGGTCGCGGCGCTCGCCGGCTGGTCCTCGGGCGTGCTGGCCGAACTGTTCGGAGCCAAGCGCATCATGCTTATTGGCGCGGGTTCTTGGATCGTGCTGCATCTGGTATTCATCGGTGTGGCATTGCCTAGCCACAGTTATCCGCTGATGCTGGCGTCGTATATGTTGCGAGGCATGGGCTATCCGCTATTTATCTACAGCTTCGTAGTGTTGCTTGCGCAAACTGTGGATCCCGGCAAACTGGCATCGGCCATGGGCTGGTTCTGGACTTCCTATTCCTTTGGCATCGGTGTGTTTGGCGCCTATCTGCCGGCGTTCATCACGCCGGTGATTGGTGAATACTATTCGCTGTGGGTGTCACTGCCGTTCTCGATTGTCGGCATGATTATCTGTCTGTGTTTTGTGCCGAAAACCCGTAACGCCAATCTTGACACGATGAGCTCTTCGGATAAGCTTCGTGAACTCTCTCGCGGCGTGACCATTCTCAAAGACAACCACCAGATTGCGCTTGCTGCCGTATTGCGTGTGATTTGCAATCTCACTTTGTACGGTTTTCCGGTCATTATGCCGCTGTATCTCGCCACGCATACAAACGGCGGCGGAGCTTGGTACCAGGTCACCGAATGGTCCACCATCTGGGGTCTGCTGTTCGTCGTCACCGTATTCGGCAATGTGTTCTGGGGCCGTATGGGCGATTGCTTCGGCTGGATGAGCCAGATGCGCTGGTGGGGCTGCTGGCTCTCCGCGCTCGGTACTCTCGCCATGTACTATGTGCCGCAGCTGTTTGGGCACAACCTGCCATTTATGTATGTGTGCGCCGTGGTGCTCGGCATGGGTATTTCCGCTTTCGTACCGATGGGCGCAGTATTCCCTGCTCTGGAACCTGAGCACAAGGGCGCTGCGGTTTCCGCACATAACCTCGCTTCAGGCCTGACCACATTCTGTGGTCCGTTCATCGCCACGGTACTGCTCAATACCGTAGGTTTTGCCGGAGTGTGCTGGGCATATGCCATTTGCTACATCTCTGGCTCGGTCATCTCATTCTGGATTCGCCCCGAGCAGCCGGGCATCACCCGCAAAGTGGCGGCGAACTGAGCGGTGCTCGCTGACTGTTCTCGTCAAAAACCAACAATACAAGACCCTCAAAAAAATTCAACCAATATAAGGAGAAATACCATGAAAGCAGTTGTTCTCGAAGAGCAGGGCGTCATCAATGTGCGTGAGGTCCCGGACGTCAAGGATCCCGGCCCCGGTGAGCTGCGTATCGCACCCCACACCGTGGGCGTATGCGGTTCTGATTTGCATTACTACACGCACGGTCGTGTTGGCAAGTATGTTGTTGAGCAGCCAATGATTCTCGGCCATGAGGCAGCGGGCACCGTGTTGGAGGTCGGCCCCGGCGTCACTGATTTCAAGCCCGGTGACCGAGTCGCCCTCGAGCCAGGCATTCCGGATATGACTTCGCGGGCCAGCCGACTGGGCATGTACAACGTCGATCCGGCTGTGCGTTTCTTCGCTACTCCGCCGATTGACGGTTGCCTGTGTGAGGAGGTCATTCACCCGGCCGCATTCACCTACCATCTGCCTGATTCCATGAGCTTTGGCGAAGGTGCGTTGCTTGAGCCGACCGCCGTGGGCGTGTGGGCTGCCACCAAGGCGCGCATCAAGCCCGGCGATGTGTGCGTGGTGACCGGCTCGGGCACAGTGGGTATGCTCACTGCCTCTGCTGCGCTCGCCGGTGGCGCTTCCAAGGTGCTTGTTTCGGATGTGTCTTCCATCAAGCTGGGTATTATCGGCCAGATTCCGGGCGTTATCCCCGTGGATTTGACGACGGAGGACTTGGTTGAACGTGTACGCGAAGAGACCGCTGGGTGGGGCGCTGATGTGGCATTCGAGTGTTCCGGCGCGCCGAAAGCTTATGAGACGTTCTGGAAGCTGATTGCCCCGGGCGGTTGCGCGGTGCTCGTCGGTATTCCGGTCAACCCGGTACCGATTGACGTGACCGAGCTGCAGGCCACCGAAGTGCGTATTGAGAACATCTTCCGTTACGCCAATGTGTACCAGAAAGCCATCGATTTGGTCGATAGCGGCCGACTTAACCTGAAGCCGTTCATCACTGACACGTTTGCCATGAAGGACGCCAAGGCTGCCTTCGACCGTATGGATGAGGGTCGTCCGGGCGATATCAAATTGCAGATTACGGTCAATCGAGACTAATCTGTGACGTGTTGATGACGAGATGATTGCCCGATGAAATCCTGCGGCATATGTTGGCGTTTCCCTTTTTCCGCCTGCACTTATGTGCCATATCCGTAGGATTCCGGCGGGCAATCATCTCGCCGTAGTTGTTCCATCGGTAAAGTACGAAATATGGCGAGCTGTACTGCGCAACGTTGACAAGGAGGTCTGCGATGGATGCGCGAAACTTGACTGCGATTCCTCATTCGGATGCGGGCTCGCTGGAAGTGATTGTGCCCGATGGGGATGCGGCCATACGTTGGTCAAGCCACGGGTATCCGAGCTCTCTGGCCAAATGGCATTATCATCCACAAATCGAAATTCATCTTATCCGTGAGGGAAGTGGACAACTCATGGCGGGGGATGGACTCATGCCATTCGTGCCGGGGCATGTGGCGATGATCGGATCCAATCTGCCTCATAATTGGTTGTCGGATATCATTCCTGGAGAACGGCTCTCTCATCGTGATGTGTTATGCCATATACGTCCGCAGACTATGCGACTATTGACCGCCGCTTTTCCCGAGACTTCCGGTTTCGAGACGGTATTGCGCCGTTCGCAGCATGCACTTGTGCTGTTCGGTGATTCGGCACGTGAGGCCGGCGAGCTATTAGTGGCCATGGGAGAACATAGTCCAGTTAGACGGGTTGCCGACCTTATTGCTATTCTGACGGTATTCGAGCAGGCATCAGCGCAGGAAAGCCAGACCGTGGTAACGCCGGAATACAATCCAGAGATTGCGGTTGGCGCGGAGGATGGGATCAACGCCGCCATCACCTATATTCCACACATCTGGATGAGGTCAGCTTGCAAGGTGCCGCTGATGCGGCGGCGATGAGCGTATCCACCTTTTCTCGCTTCTTCAAGCGAGTTGCCGGCATCGGTTTTGCTGATTTTGTTCGACGGCTTCGAGTGGGGCGTGCTTGTCGTTTGCTGACTTGCACAAACATGCCCATTGCCAAGATTCAACAGTTGAGCGGATATACGAATGCCTCGAATTTCAATCGTCGGTTTCTGGAAGAAACCGGTATGACTCCATCTCAATATCGCCGAGAACATTGATTGCCGCCCCGGTCTGGGCGGTGTCACGGATCCGTGCAAGAAAGTACCATAAGTGGGTTTCTTGGTATCAGATAGGGCCAATGCTGCCGTTTAGGCTTGAAAATACAACGAAGTGGTTAGATGCGCATAAAGTGCATCGGCTCCAAGGAGGCAGCAATGAATGATAATTCGGTATGGCCGGTAGTGACTGCGGTAATGGTCGTGCTTGCGGTGGCCGTATGCCTGGCCATGGCTGGTGACATCCGGTTTGCCGTGATTGGTGTTCTATGACTGTCTCCATGAGTCCCGAAACCGCTGCCGCCTAGGCGGAAATCAGCCGCGTACCGCAGCACCACAGATATCGTCGAGATAATTCTCGGCGAATCGCAATGCGGCACCGATGATGTTCTGGTCTTCGGCGCAGTAGCTCTTGCGCAGATTGAAATGGTCGGTGCCGAACGGGCTGCGTGCGATGACGCGCGCCTTCAGATCCTCGATGTCGCTGTCTTCAAGATGCTGGGCTGCTTCACCGCCGACAATCACGTCGCCCGCGATGATGGATCGCGCGTTGACGATGGCCTGCGCCACGTAATCCAGCCACTCATCCATGCGCTCGCGATGATGCCGTTCGCCCTGCTCAAGCACGCTGAAGAAGCCGGGAATACTTTCGTAATCCTCGGGCAAGGTCTCCGGCGAGCAGTAGGTGTCCATGCAGCCGCGCTGGCCGCAGTAGCATTCGCGACCGCCCGGTACCAGCGTCATATGTTCGATGGGCGCCATTGCACTGGTTCGGGCCCTGATACAGCTTGCCTCCCACAATCACCGCGCCGCCTGGGCGTCGCTCCAGATAGACACACACCGCATCGGTGAGCGTGGAGTCGAACCAGAGTTCGGCCATGGCTGAGGCATCGGAATCGTGGATCATCATGCACGGGTAATGGACCGATTGGCTGATGGTTTCGAGCGTGAGCCCAGTGTTGCCCATAATGGTGCCGAAGGTGATGGTGGTGGCGTCAGGGGAGAGGATGCCTTGGATGGCGAACGAGACGCCGAGCACCTTGCCGTGCTTCTTTTCGACGTCGGCGGCGAAGTTGTTGATGATGCCGCCGATACGCTGGTAGTAAACGTTGGTGTTGCGGTAAGGCAGGGCATCGTTGCGTTTTTCGATGACGTTGCCGTACAGGTTAATCGCGCACAGGCGCAGTTCGTTGGACCGCATCACTACCCCGATGGCAGTGCGATGATCGGGATTGAACTCATAATTTTGCGCCTTGCGCCCGCCGGTGGAATCCTGCAGTTCGCCTTTGCGGATGAGTCCGTCATCTTCTAGGGCGCGCAGATTTTGGGTGATGGTGGGCAGGCTGAGGCCGAGCTCGCGTTCCAGTTCCTGCTTGGTGACATGGCTATGGCCATACAGATACTGGGTCATGGCACTGCGGTTGTGCGCTTTCACTGCAGTTGATGGCATTGCCCTCATATTTGCCCCTTTGTGCGATGAGATATATGCAAGTATACTTTATGAAAGTGGCTTTCATGTGCCTCGACGCGGAGATTGTGAGACAAAAATCGTATATTTGTAGGCGATTTGGGTACTTTTTTAAACCAATTTTCTAGAAATGTGGAGAAAATGAGTACTTTTGGAAACTTGATTTAAAAAAGTTGTCGGATTGCGTTGTTTGCAGGCATGTGATTTTCGGTAAAAAGTGAACAAAAAGTACCAAATCGCCGAATAAAGTGAGAATTTGTTCGATATTTCGCACAACTCTTAACAAAAACTGTTCAATATCGCACGTGAAACGCCGTCGATTTTGTGCGTGTGCATCGTGCCGAACCGTTCGGTATATTGTGGCTCAGGTCACATGTGCAATGTGACAACGCATCACCGGTCATTTTCGGTTACTGAGGCGGTATCCCGCTGGTGCAACTGAGGTGACGAGGCGATGGCCCAGAACTTTGCCATATACCCCAAGAAGATCGAGGAGGACCCCAAGTGGCAGAAGCAAAGAAGAAGGTCGAAGCTACCAAGCCGACCCCAGAAGAGAAGCAGGCCGCAGCTGAGGCCGAGGTTGACGCGCTGGTTGCCCGCGCCAAGAAGGCTCTCGACGAATTCGAGAACCTCGACCAGAAGCAGGTTGATCGTATCGTCGCCAAGGCATCCATCGCCGCTCTGAACAAGCACCTCGTTCTCGCCAAGATGGCCGTCGACGAGACCGGCCGTGGTCTCGTGGAAGACAAGGCCACCAAGAACATCTTCGCCTGCGAGCACGTCACCAACTATCTGGCGGCCAGAAGACCGTGGGCATCATCCGCGAAGACGATGTGATGGGCATCGATGAGGTCGCCGAGCCCGTCGGCGTGGTCGCCGGCGTCACCCCGGTCACCAACCCGACCTCCACCGCCATCTTCAAGTCCCTCATCGCCCTGAAGACCCGTTGCCCGATTGTCTTCGGCTTCCACCCCGGTGCGCAGAAGTGCTCCGTTGAAGCCGCTAAGATCGTGCGCGACGCCGCCATCGAAGCCGGTGCTCCCGAGAACTGTATCCAGTGGATCGAGCACCCGTCCATCCAGGCCACAGGCGCCCTGATGAAGCATCCGGGCGTGGCCACGATCCTCGCCACCGGTGGTCCGGGCATGGTCAAGGCCGCTTACTCCTCCGGCAAGCCCGCCCTCGGCGTGGGTGCCGGCAACGCCCCGGCCTACGTTGACACCGATGTTGACATCGTGCGCGCCGCCAACGATCTGGTGCTCTCCAAGCACTTCGATTACGGCATGATCTGCGCCACCGAGCAGGCCATCATCGCCCACAAGGACGTCTACGACCAGCTCATCAAGGAGCTCAAGGTCCGTAAGGCCTACTTCGTCAACGCCGAAGAGAAGGCCAAGCTGGAACAGTACATGTTCGGCTGCACTGCCGGTTCCGGCGTCAAGCCCGTGCTGAACTCCGCGGTGCCGGGCAAGTCCCCGCAGTTCATCGCCAAGGCTGCTGGCTTCGAGATTCCGTCCGACGCCACCATTCTGGCCGCCGAGTGCAAGGAAGTCTCCGACGACGAGCCTCTGACCCACGAGAAGCTCGCTCCGGTGCAGGCCGTGCTCAAGGCCGACAACAAGGAGCAGGCCTTCGAGATGTGCGAGAAGATGCTCAAGCTGGGTGCCGGCCACACCGCCGCCATCCACACCAACAACCAGGAGCTCGTGCGTGAGTACGGCGTCCGTATGCACGCCTGCCGCATCATCTGGAACCAGCCTTCCTCCCTCGGCGGCATCGGCGACATCTACAACGCCATCGCCCCGTCGCTGACCCTGGGCTGCGGCTCCTACGGCGGCAACTCGGTGTCCGGCAACGTGCAGGCCGTGAATCTCGTTAACATCAAGCGCATTGCTCGGAGGAACAACAACATGCAGTGGTTCAAGATCCCGGCCAAGACCTACTTCGAGCCGAACGCCATCAAGTACCTGCGCGACATGTACGGCATCGAGAAGGCCGTCATCGTGTGCGATAAGGTCATGGAGCAGCTCGGCATTGTCGACAAGATCATCGACCAGCTGCGCGCCCGCTCTAACCGTGTGACCTTCCGCATCATCGACTACGTCGAGCCGGAGCCCTCCGTCGAGACCGTCGAAAAGGGCGCTGAGATGATGCGCGAGGAGTTCGAGCCGGACACGATCATCGCGGTTGGCGGCGGCTCCCCGATGGATGCCTCCAAGATTATGTGGCTGCTCTACGAGCACCCGGAAATCGCCTTCTCCGACGTGCGCGAGAAGTTCTTCGATATCCGTAAGCGCGCCTTCAAGATCCCGCCGCTGGGCAAGAAGGCCAAGCTGGTGTGCATCCCGACCTCCTCCGGCACCGGTTCCGAGGTCACCCCGTTCGCCGTGATCACCGATCACAAGACCGGCTACAAGTACCCGATCACCGACTACGCGCTGACCCCGTCCGTGGCCATCGTGGACCCGGTGCTGGCTCGCACCCAGCCGCGCAAGCTGGCCTCCGACGCCGGCTTCGACGCCCTGACCCACTCGATGGAAGCCTACGTGTCCGTGTACGCGAACGACTTCACCGACGGCATGGCCCTGCACGCGGCCAAGCTCATCTGGGACAACCTGGCTGAGTCCGTCAATGGCGAGCCTGGTCTGGCCAAGACCGACGCTCAGGAGAAGATGCACAACGCCGCCACCATGGCCGGCATGGCATTCGGCTCCGCGTTCCTCGGCATGTGCCACGGCATGGCCCACACCATCGGTGCCCTGTGCCACATCGCCCACGGCCGTACCAACTCCATCCTGCTGCCGTACGTGATTCGCTACAACGGCCAGATTCCTGAGGAGCCCACTTCTTGGCCGAAGTACAACAAGTACATCGCCCCGGAACGCTACCAGGATATCGCCCGCAACCTCGGCATCGACACCGGCAAGACCCCGGCCGAAGCCGTGGAGAACCTGGCGAAGGCCGTCGAGGACTACCGTGACAACAAGCTCGGCATGAACAAGAGCTTCCAGGATTGCGGTGTGGACGAGGACTACTTCTGGTCCGTGCTCGATCAGATCGGCATGCGCGCCTACGAGGACCAGTGCACCCCGGCCAACCCGCGCATCCCGCTGATCAACGACATGAAGGACATCGCCGTCGGTGCTTACTACGGTGTCTCCCAGGCGGAAGGCCACAAGCTGCGCATCGAGCGCGAGGGTGAGGCCGCCACTGAGGAAGCCTCCGAGCGTTGATTGCAGGCGGTTTGTGGTTGGTGGCACCATCAGTAGCCACCAACCGCGGTGTTGCAGCTTAGTGGCTGCATAGCGCGACACAAGGAGCCCGACCCCATTACAGGGGCCGGGCTCCTTTGCATATGTGGTGCTCCCTCAGCCAGCAGGTACACCTCCATGGGGTGGTAACCCACTCATGGGGCGGTAACTTGCCCATGGGGCGGTGAAAACCCCCATGGGGCGGTGTACGAAAACGGCTCTATTCTGCGGAAGGTAAAATTTTAC
>ENA-OQCO01000837-OQCO01000837.1-human-gut-metagenome-genome-assembly--contig:-NODE-837-length-14800-cov-1.668643_pt1 | contig 14800 bp, 20 predicted proteins | sample MGYA00242500_ERZ504582 | MGnify/ENA primary metagenome ERZ504582 (study PRJEB26092, sample SAMD00036346) | human gut metagenome | host: Homo sapiens | study: EMG produced TPA metagenomics assembly of...
CTGCCCACGATAATGGGCGGAACTCTGACGTACTTTGAAACTGAGCAGAGTGGCGCAGATCAGCAAACTACAATAGAGTTTGTGGATAGCTTTACATCGTGCCGAGACAACACAGTAAGCCTCAGCTATTCCGGCACGGTTTCGGGAGATAAAATCGTGCGCGACGCGGCGCAGATTATGGGTTGTGAGGTTAAATTCTCCAAGTCTGCTAAGTTGATAGACTTCACGAATTTTGCGTTTGTAGGGGCAGGAAAAACCTTGATTGAAAGGGTTTGCAACCGCAGCAAAATGCGCTGGAGCCTGCAAAACGGAATTGTCCAAATCTGCGCATTGGACGAGCCAATAACAATGGCCGCTTATGTGTTGTCCGCAAGCACGGGCCTTATCGGTTCCCCCGAAGCCTGTCTTTGAGTCTGCATCTACGAGCGATAAAAAGAGCGGCAATGCTTCCAAGCGCAAGGCGAAAAAGGGCATCGAAGTCACCTATGTACTTAATGGCCATATCCAAGTGGACGATTATGTAAAAATTGACTCAAAATCGTACAAAGGCAATTATCGAGCGTCCAAAATTAAATTTACCGGCGACACAGAGGGCGACGACTGGAAATGTGTAGCGCTGTTTGTGGAGGTGAAGTGATATGAAACAGGACTTCCTTGATGCAGTATCTTCCCTTGTTGGGCGGCTGATGGAAGATTCGATTCATACATCTGCACCCTCCAAGGTCGGAAAGGTAGAGAATAACCATACTGCAAAGCTTACCCCGAACCTCAAGGTGACGACAGATGATGGCCGAGAAGTTCCTTACCCGGAAATATCAGGCACTATCATTCTGATGCCCTGTGGAGCAGGTGGGACGGTTGGTTTTGCCTTTCCGGTGAAGTCGGATGACGGGTGCCTTGCTCTCTTCAACGAGGGCGGCTCAGGAACAGACCTCAAATGGGATCTTTCGAATGCAGCTTTGCTTCCGGGCCTTTACCAGTCGCCGGGTGAGCAGGTAAAAAAGGCCGGGAGCGAAGAAGCGGCCATCATGTTTGCGCCGAGCTCTACTATCACGGTCACGAAAGACAAAATCGAAATCAAAAAGGATGATACCAAAATTACGGTGACATCTGATTCCATAAAGATGGAAAAAGGCAGCACGACTGTTACAGCATCAACTTCGAGTGTTGATGTGGCGTCTCCGAGTTTGAGCATCAAGGGAAACACCAAGGTGAATGGCAATATCTCGGTGACGGGAAACGTGACAATTTCCGGCACATTGACGCTCGGCGGAATTGTGATGAATACGCACACGCACGCCGGCGTGCATGGACAAACTGGAGGACCTGTGTAATGGCTTTAAGAGACCTTGCGCTCTCCAAAAGCGGAGACCTGCTGATAAACGAGAGCGGAGATTTTACAATCATCGACTCGGTTCGACAGGGCATCCAAATCAAATTGAGGTGGATCAAGGGCGAGTGGGTCTTTAATCCTGAGATGGGAGTGCCTTATTTTGAATCGATTTTAGTGAAGACGCCAAACCGAGCGCTTATCGAAAAAACGCTGCGTGACCAGATTTTAAGCGTGTCTGGAGTTACAAGCGTTGGCTCGATAAACCTTGTGATGAATAAGAAAAAACGAACTCTCTCTGCAAAATTTACCGCAAAAACGATAGAGGGAGTGCTGGAAAGCGAGGTGAACCTTTCGCATGGAATACGGAATAACGGCTAATGGATTTTCGATGCGGCGACTGGATGAAATTTATAATGCTTCCTGTAAGAGATTTGAGGATGAAATTGGAGTGAATCCGTCCGAGAATCCGCAAAGTGTTATGAATGTGCTTTTTACAATTTTTTCTGATGCCCCGGCGGAAATGTGGGAAGCGTTTGCGGCAAGTTATCAGCAACTCTTTCCGAACACTGCGGAGGGGATTGCGCTGGATAATGCTATGCAGATCGGAGGTGTCAACCGCATTGGACAGGCACGCACAAAGTATACGTTGTCCTGCACTGGGCGAGAGGGAACGATAATTCCTGCAGGTGCGCTGGTTCAGTCGAGTACGTATCCACAACGTCAATTCCGAGCCAAAGGCGTATCCACGATTTCAAGTGCAAACTGGAAAAGAATTGGAATCCGACCAATCGAGAGCGTGAGTGGAACGATTACGTTTGAATTTGGCGTGTCCAGAAATGCGACTTCGGGTGAAGTTGGCAGCTATTCCGAGTCGGCCAGCATCACAAAACAGCTTTCGGTAAGTTCGTACAGTGATGCTTACACAAAAATCCTGGCAGAGCTTCAGAAATTCGATGCGCTCACCAAGTTTGGCATCAAAGTCGAAGATTCCGCGGATGAACAGGGAAAGCATACGATTGTGCTGTCGGCCTCTGGCGCGGCCGACAGCTTTTCTGCATCTCTTTGCAGGTACATTACGGTTGTTGACGTGACCAGCAACATCCTTTTTGAGAGCGTCGAATACGGGAACTATGTGCAGGCAGATAAGACCATCGACCAAATCGTGACTTCTGTTGACGGCTGGGACTCCTGCATAAATGAAATTCCACCCATAAAGGGCAGATTGACACAGAAAGACTCTGAGGCTCGTGCTAGTTATACTAATCGCGTGGCAAGCCGCGGTACAGGAACAGTCAATGCTATTGTGTCATTGCTTTATAGTGACGTTGAGGGTGTGACATTCGCCGCGGGCTATCAAAATGACAACGACGAGAAAGATGCGGCTGGGCGCCCGCCACACTGCATCGAGATAATCGTGCAAGGTGGTTTGGATGAGGACGTTTCGGATATTATCTGGAAAAATAAGCCCGGTGGAATTCGAGCGTACGGAAGTCATTACGCATATGCTACAGATATAAATGGAATTCGGCAGTATGTCGAATTTACACGTGTCAAGGATGTCTATTTGCTTCTGTCTGTTAAGGTCACGAGCAATGATGAACTGGATGCAGATTTGAGACTAGAATCAAGTCACTACTAATGGCGGAAACCTCTTGGTGGGATCTCCTATTCGATTGCAAAAGTTTATTAGACCCATTATAGAGAATGTGTCTGGCGTTGATTATATCGAAATTCGAGGAATCCTTTCGGAGAAGCAAGATATTGAAGATGTAGAGGACGGTGCTATGCTTACAGGGGCTGTTCCGGTCAGCATCAGCCAGCAACCAGTTGTTACAATGGATGGAATTCGGGTGGTAAAAGCATGATTTCAGCCTATAAAGAGCTGTATGCCAAACTCCCAACGCAATTTCAGCTTGAATCGTATGAGGAAAGCTGTCTGGGCGACTATGTGTGCGACACACAGGAAGATTTGAAAAATCTTCCTAACAACTGCACGATGGGGAGTACTGCAAGAGTGATTAGTCCTCTGGCTGTCTATAAAAGGAACTCTACGGGAAAATGGGTTCTGCAAGAGACGATAAACGGGGAGCAAAGCGATGGCAGTTGAGACATTGAGCGAAGAAACAATTAAAGTGGAAAAATGTCTGTACTCGACGGAGTTGTTTGGGCATTTGCCCCTGAGTATGAGTACTTGTCTGCGGCACTGGGAGGATTTGAGTGGATTAACAACATTGATATATGCAATGGCGTTTTACTTGACCGAATCGGCCAGTTGGTATGCCTTACTCGTCAGCAGGCTGGAACGATGATTGGAAGCCGCGAATTGGCAGACAACGATGATGTTTATCGCATTTGCTTGAAGTACAAAGCTTATGTTAATTCATGTCATTGTACACCGGATGAAATAATCGAGGCCACTATGATTATTTTTGATGCAACAGAGGTCGTTTATAGTGAGCGACGTGACATCCCGGCAACAATTTACCTTTCAGTTTCGGCGCCATTCTCCGATTTGGTCCTGGCGATTCTTGGCACACATGACTTGGTGGTACATCCTGCTGGAGTGAAGGTCAGAATTAACTGCTCAACTGAAGACGCAGAGACATTTGGTTTCACAGACTTGAATCCGCGAGTTGCCGGATTTGGTAAAGGAATATTTGCCCAATCAATCAATTAACAGGGGGTGATTCTATGGCGGATGCACGTTCGGGAGCGGAACTGGCCGACTATTCCAAGGTGGCATTTTCGGTTGGGGGCGTTCGGCAGGAAATTTCGATTGACGATTGGCGAAATGGATGGGCCGCAATCGTTGGCGGCTTGAACGGAAAACCGACAAGTCAACAGTTTAACATGGTGTTCTATATTCTGTCTGTGTTGCTGAATCAGAACATTTCGGATGTTTCGGCGGTTAAGAGTACGGCAAACGCAGCATTGCCGAAAGAAAGCTTTACGGCGGAACAGATTGTGGCGCTGCTTTCTGAGTATGGGCGTATGTCTGGATGCGATGCAGATATGCTGGACGGAAAGCACGCGGACGCATTTGCTGCGGATAAGCACAGCCATTCGGCAAGTGACATTACAAGCGGGAATTTGCCGATTGAACGCGGCGGTACTGGCGCTGGTACCTCTGCTGATGCGTGTCGTGCTCTTGGCGCTATGCGGAACACAGGCGGTACCTTTACGGGAACGGTCTATTTTGCAAATGGCACAGCGCACTACGTCAGCTCTGCGGGAGATGCGCATTTTAGATCGGTGACTGCGAGCGAGGACATTCATGCAAAACGAGTGTTTGAAGCGGTCTACAACGACTACGCGGAGCTGATGCCCCGCGGCGAGGACACCGAACCGGGTGATATTATTGCGCTGGATACTAACAGTCGGCAAGAAAAATATGTCAAAGCAACAAATCTTTCGAGCCGGATTGCTGGAATCCATTCGGACGAATACGGAATGCTGATCGGCGGAGAGCGGGTCAATGATGGGGAGGATTTCTTGAAAAAGAATCTTCCCCGTTTTATTCCTGTTTCGCTTGCCGGACGTGTCCACACAAAGGTCATTGGCCCGGTAAACACGGGAGACTGCATTGTGCTTTCCCATATTCCGGGGGTTGGCCGTGCGGCAAAACCGTGTGAATATGTTGATCCGTGCAAAGTGGTTGGTTATGCGGTTGAGGGTGACAATCTGACTGAACAGCGTCGGCTTAAAGTCAGAGTGAGAGGTGCTTAATGGCTAACTGGGGGCAAAAAGTCTATCCCTCGGACTACTCCGAAATCAAAGCCTTGCTCAAGGCTGAGATAGGGAGACGCGGGAAAACGGAGGGAACAGCGCGAGGGCAGAGCGTCGGCAGCATGGCGAGTTATAACGGCTCTGCATACGACTTCTCGACACAACCGAAAGCAGGCGCGTACATCAAAAACGAGCACATCCAAAAAATTACGAAGCCTTTGGATGCAATCAAAGGAACATCGACTACGCCCGGAAATGGGGTGCAAATCACAGCGAGCAGGCTGAGTCAAGCAGCGGCGGTGTTGAGTGAGCTGAGCGCAATCCCGGAAACCGCTACATCAAGCGGGTGTGCTGGCCGCTGTTCAGGCCTATGTTCTACGGGATGCAATACGGCTTGCACGAGCTGTACAGGCTCCTGTACTGGGAGCTGCACAGGGTCTTGCGTGGCATCGTGCGCCAATGATTGCGCTGGCGGATGCAAGGGAAGCTGCCAGGGAACGTGCACGGGGTCCTGCACGGGAACCTGCACTAGAGCTTGTGCAAATAACTGCTCCAGCACTTGCACGGGGTCCTGTACGGGGTCCTGCACGGGTTCGTGTACGGGAACGTGCACGAAGGCGTGTGCGAATGATTGCGCCGGCACTTGCGCGGGGTCCTGTACGGGAAGCTGTACGGGAAGCTGCACTGGAAGTTGCACCGGAGGCTGTAACACAACTTGCACGAAGAATTGCGCAAATAACTGTTCTGGTTTCTGCTCCGGCGGATGTTCGGGCGGCTGCTCTGGTTCGTGTGATGGGTGCTCTTCGACTTGTGAGGGCGGCTGTGGAAGCAGCTGTTCTGATAATTGCTCAAGTAAATGTATCCAGCAATGCAGTTCGACGTGTGCGAATGACTGCTCCGGCAGCTGTGTGAACCTTGGTTGTGCATTCAACTGCGGAAGTGACTGCTCTAACCATTGCTCCGGCGGCTGTTCAGGAGGCTGTGGCTCTCAATGCAGAAGCGGCTGTGACGTCTTTTGCACGGGGTGCAGTTCAACGTGCGCAGATGACTGCTCCGGATCCTGCAGCGGTGGTTGTAGTGGCTGCTCTGGCTTCCTGTGGAGCAAATCGTGATGAAAGGAGAAATCCAAATGGAGACAACGCTTCATTTTGCACAGAATGCAGATGCAGGAACGGAAGAATCCTATCTCAGGAATCTTCCGCTTCTGAAGCTGCTCGCAAAAGAGAACATTGAAGCAGACGATTGGAGCGTCCTGCTTGCGGCAACGCCGAATAATGAGGACAAGTTGTTGTGGTGTCTTGGTTACACGGGTACCCTCTGTGCGCTGGACGCAACGGACTTTGATGATTGGGTGGTTTACTGCTCTACGGTGGTTCTGTCTGCGCTGGAGGCGTGCGGGGTTGAAGCGCCCGATGAACGGAAGAATCTTCTGTCCATCGGGCTGGCGGCGCGCACATTCAATTTTTCTGGCAACCCGGTGACAAAAAATCTGAAATGTGCAGAAACGATTCAAGGCGCGGCAAGCTATAACTGCACTGAGGATGCCGACATTTTTTCGATGTGGTATCTTTTGCAGGTGCTTACTGAGTATCTGCGGCTGGACTTCAACGGCAATCTCCGGGAACTGATTGACGCCATGAAAACCATGAACAAGATTCGTGACCGTTACCGTCAGATCGCAGACCGCCTCCCGAAGATGGATGCCTGCTAAGGAGAAGAATATGAAAGCCATTAAATTGACCACGGCGGAAAGCGAAGCGGTGGAGCGAGCTACTATGAAGCAAGCTCTTTTGAAGCGCTGATGGCGGTTCTGTGCCGTCAGCTTAACGCGGATGCAAATCCGGAAACCGCAAAGGTGATCCGCCATTATGCAGAACTGTGCCGTGCGGCTCAAATGAAGCTGAAGATGGTGCAGGAAATGGTGATCTCCCGGTATCTTGACCATCAGACGTCGGCGGGTGTGCAGTACAGGTTTGATTTTGTTCGAGAGGAGGTCGTTCTCCTTGAAGCAACGGCGAATTGAGGATTATGGAAACATGGTCCAAAGGCTGTACGCGCGCGATACTGCGGCTGAGAACTGCGTCTGTTGCCGGAACATTACGTTCCAAGTGACAAGCGGGTGCAATCTCAGGTGCTCATACTGCTATGAGCACCACAAGAGCGTTGAGCGAATGAGCATCGAGACCGGGCGAAAGGTCGTAGATTACATCCTTGACCTGTACGAAAAAAATGAGTCCGATTTCGTAAATCAGAATACGCGGGCAGTTGTGCTGGATTTTATTGGCGGAGAGCCATTGCTTGAAGCCGAACTGATTGAGCACATCTGCGACTACTGGTTCTCAGAGTGCTACCGCCGAGAGATTCCGCTTGCGCCGTTCACGAGGATCAGCTTTGCGACGAATGGCAAGTTGTGGTTTTCTCCGGCGGCGCAGCACCTGTTCGCAAAATACCATGAGATGATGTCTGTGACTGTCAGCATTGACGGCGTTCAAGAGTTGCATGACAAGTACAGAGTGGATGAGCATGGGATTGGCAGCTTTTCGCTGGCATGGAAAGCATTTCAGGCAGGAAAAAAGGATTTTGGGTGGCTTACGTCCAAGATGACCTTTGTTCCGGGATCTTTTCAGTACATTGCCGACAGCATCAAAATGATGCTGGATGAGGGATGCGTGGAAATCGCTTGCAACTACGCTTACGAACCTGTCTACACTCCCGAAGATGGCCGTACACTGTATGAACAGATGCAGATGGTCTCTGACTACATTATTTCCCGACGAATGGATGTCACGATTACGATGCTGGACGACCTTTTGGGCGGACAGGCTAAGGATGACAATAATTTCTGCGGCGGTACGGGAGCGATGCTGTCGTTTGCACCGGATGGGAGTGCCTATCCCTGCATTCGGTACGCTCCGATTTCCATTGGCGAGGAAAAATCGCAGAAAGTCCGTTTCGGCAGCATCTATGATGGACTGTATGCCACGGATGCCCAGCGTCAGGCAAAAGCGGAATTGGATGCCATCACCCGTACATCCCAATCTCCGCAGGAGTGCTTAGAGTGCCCTGTATCAGCTGGCTGTGGCTGGTGTAGCGGCCTTAACTATGAATTGTTCGGTACGGCCAATAAACGCTCCACAGCCATTTGTTGGGCGCACAAAGCGCGTGTTCTGGCAAGTTGTTACTATCACAATCGCCGTTATCTGGAAATCGGAGACTGTCTCCCCATCGAGGTGAGGCTTCCGGCCGAAGATGGGCTGAAGATTCTGCCCGCCGAGAAATGGGCGGAGCTGATGCACATTGAGACAGCGGCGCTCATGAAGTTTGCTGATGAAGTCGGGATTAGTTGAAAGGAGGGAGCGCAATGGCAATCCTTATTGCCGATACCAAGTTAGAGACCGAAACCGATGCTTGGTATATGTTCTATGCTGACACAAAGGAAGACATACAAACATTGCCGACGAGTACATCTACAGGATCTTCTTATCGGGTAAGAAAGTATGCTCGACCGACGAGCGTTGCATACTGCATAGAAGAAGCAAGGCAGTATATGCTGGATAGCAAAGATCGGTGGCGCGCAATGTGCGGTCTTTCTGATAGCGTTTTGGATGCCTTGAGTAAAAGTGCTGCAGAACTTTTGGTTATATGCAAGGACACGGAGAACTTTCGGGATGAAGCGGCGAAAAGTGCTGAAAAGGCAGAGAAAGATAAAGAAGCATCTGCTGCCAATGCTCTCGCTGCAGATAAAAGCGCGAAAAAAGCCAGTGAGAGCGAGGGCGTTGCTTCTCAAAAAGCAGAAAATGCGAAAGAAGCAGCAGAAGTTTCAAACAAATCCGCTGAAGAAGCATCGAAAAGTGCGGCAGGTGCACTTGCAAGTGAGCAGGCTGCGTCTGAGAGCGCACGACTTTCCTCTATTAGCGAAGCCGCGTCAAAAGATGCAATGAATGAGGCTAAAGATTTTCAAATTCAGCGTCGAAATCTGCTAGAGAGGCTCTTGAATCAAAACGTGCTGCAGAAGACGCTGCCAATAGTGCCTCCAAATCCAGCCTTGCCGCCGCAAGTTCGGAGAGAACGGCAACAGAAAAAGCGGCAGAATCATCTGAACTGGCAATAAGGACTGAAAAAAATGCAGAGTTATCAAAAGAAAGCAGTGAAACGGCTATTAAAGCAGCTGCAGAAGCAAAGGAAGCTCTGTCAATGCTGTCATTCGCTTTTGGAATCGATGATGAGGGCCGTTTTTCGCTGTTTGCGAAAAAATCTATAACATAAATGGTTATATCTAACAAAAATGATACGAACAGATGTTTTGTTGATATAATCGGCAATGGAAAGGGGAACGAGCAATGGACGGTTGGGATTTTGTTGGCCATCCGGTGACGGATGAATCGGCAAAGGAAGCAATCGAGCAATTAAAAAGGCAAAACGACATTCTGACTGGCATAGCTGCTGGTAACGCTGGTGCTGAGTTCGTTGATGCAATCTTCGATGGCCTGTTGGATGGTCAGAACACGAGTGAGGTGTTCTGGAATTGGTGGCCACTGTCTACCGGAAACGGCGCGACAAAATACCAGCGCTTGGAGCGGTTCGCCAAGATGCTGGCCAAGTATACAAAAGGCAAAACCTACACCGTGCGCTTTTACGGCGATGATGTGAGTAGCGACTATACAGGCACTCCGCTGGATGACTTGGCGGACGGCCGTGAAGCTGCGCCGCTCCTGACGGATACAAGCCCTGAGACAGCGGATTGGTCTGAGGAAGACCCGTTTACATGGTATATCCGTGCGAATGCGCTTTCTCTGGAAGATGGCACCATGAATGTGCTGGCGCTGGAGGGCGAAGCAGAGTTTGACCTTTCGGGCGAGACGGCTCCCGTCTACTGCTTTGCGCTGGCGTTGACCATGAAAGAATGGGAGGACGGCACCTATATCTATAACAGTTGGCGTACCTTCTCCGGCGGTGGCTATGAACCTATGGCTGGTGATGTAGCCCCGGACAAGAGCCGCCGCTGGCTGACATGGCACCCTGCGTTCCATGGCGGTAAAAATTCCAAGGGCGGCATGACCAGCGGTGCTGGACTGCCCCCGATGCCGTGGACAAGCGCCAACGATGCCATTCCTCTGGCTCGTAAAATCACGGCTTATGATGCCCTGTGGACTGACTGCGACCAGCAGTATGTTCTGGCTCAGTGGCGGCTGCGCCATTGGACGCTGAGCAATAGCGGAAAACTGGAGGGCTGCACAGCCTACAGTTACCAGTATACCCCGGCGGTGGCAGAGACCGGAGTGAAGCGTGTGCTTGTGACGAAAGCGCAGGGCGCAAACTTCCTCGTGGGTTCTGCTGTGTGCATGGGTGAGCGTGGCGAGAATACAGGAACAGACCGCAATGCGGCCTATAACCACGACATTTTCAACTGGGCCAAGATTTCCAGCATTACCAATGTGACCGTGAACGATACCGAGTATGTGGCTCTGAACCTTGAGCTGGATGCTCCCATTGACACCACGACCACAATGCTGGTTTCCACTATGCCGTGGGAGTCCGGCACGACTGAGGGGGTTCAGGGTCACAGTGATGGATGCCGTGGCAATCTGACAAACGGCAAATATCCGTACCGTGTGGCGGGCATCGAGATGCAGATCGGTGCATACGTCGAGCAGCTTGACCCTCTGTGGAAAGCAAGCCTCGTCGATGATGACCATTGGCATTACGATGTGTTCTCCTGCAAGAGCAGTGAGAAGCAGGTTGGTTCTATTTCTTCGGACTATGCCCAGACCGGCTCCTTCGACCTGAACGACAAGGCAACTTGGTCGTGGCATTATATCCGCAAGCTGGGCAAGCTTGGCGCGGAAGCCATGATGTATGAAAAGTTCAATGGCAGTGGCTCCACCTATGTACGGGCTGCGTTCCTTTCGCCCAGTTCGGCGGGCGTGTACGCCCCTTGGCGCGGTGGCAACCTGGATGACGGTGCTAACTGCGGCCTGCCTTGTGCGAATGGCAACAATGGCCCCGGCACGGCGAACTGGAACGGTGTGCCCCGGCATGCTGATGATAAAATAGCCCTCAAAAGGGCATAAGCGTTTCATTGCGCCTGTGGCTTGACCACTAAGATCATGTTATACCGACACCATGCAGCTGAGCGTTTCGAGAGATACGGACGCATTGGCGAGAGCGTGGCCGCAGTTTTTGGGACTGCGTGGCGGCGAGTAGTAGAAATCCGTTCTGCCTGATTTAAGGCCGGGGACGGCAACCGAAAGTCGTTGAACATCAGCAAGTTTGGAGGCTTTAAGGATATGAAAACAAAGAGGTTCTTACAGCTCACGCACGCAATGTGTGAGCAGGCTGTCCTTGAAGCGTTTGATAAAAAATGGTTCCGCCGGGATTACCTCGCCACGGTGGAGAAATATGGAGGTGTGAGCCGTGCAGAATTATCGCGCGCCGCCCGGTTAAACGACTGGAATCTGCGTTTGGAAGTAGTGAACAGCATTGCTCTCGAAATGGAACAGCGCGTGGAAGACCTTGTGGAAGGCGAGACGGACGACCTCGACCTTGAACCTGTGAGCGTATTTTATCGAATTGATGGGATCAGCATGAAACGGCGTGAGCTGTCCGACTGCTGCCCGATGCACCAAGCCTTTGGACATTTGGCGGTGATTGGACTGCGGCCGCTGCTTCGCGCAAAATTGCTTCCGTATCAATTCGCCAGCATCCCCGGAAAGGGGCAGATTGCTCTAAAACGTCAGGTTGAGCGTTGGCTTCGCAGGAAAAGCCTTGGAATTCAACACGCAGTCAAGCTGGATGTGCAGGGAGCGTATGCCCATACGAAACAGGCTATCGTGATGGATATTCTGCGGCGTGAGATTCCGGGTGCGACATGGTTGCTGGCGGTCATCAACTGCTTGCTAGCGATGGCACCGGGCGAGGGACTGCTCATTGGCGGATACCTCGAAGCGTGGCTTTTCAACCTTGTTGCCAGCTATATGCTGGTAAAGGTGTTAAGCTATGCAAAGACTCGCCGCGGAGCATCTACGCCGTTTGTGACCCGCAGCGGCAGCTATATGGACGACCTTGTTCTACTTGGGCGACGATGGGCCGATATACAAAGTGCGGCCCGGAAATTGACTAAGTGGGCGCTGGCTGAACTTGGGCTGACCATAAAAACCGAGTGGGTTCGGGTGGATTTTCTAAGCGCGACTGAAGAACATCAGCGCCGACACCTGACAGGAGCGGCGAAAGGGTGTCCGGGTTTGGATATGGCTGGCTATGTGATGCACCGTACCTACACCACGATACGCCCTAGAATTTTCCTGAGAGCACGGCGGCAGTACCTAAGAGCAAAAGAGAATGTTGTGCGGCAGGGATATATCCCGGTTTGGAGGTCGTATAAGCTGGTGAGTTATAACGGCTACTTTGACTGGACAAAATCTCGCGCAGTCATGGAGACGTTGAAGCAACAGAAGCTGTTTAAGGCCGCAAAGCTGTCTGTTCGCGTAACAGCTCAAAGGAGAGCATTGAAAGAGAGGTTGGCAGCATGATTTTTACTGAAAATTTAGACCATAATCCACAGGCAGTGACGCTGGAAAAATTGCCGGATGGCACAGCGTGGCTGTATCTGCGCAAAGACGCTCACGAAGTGCAGAATGAGGCTCCTGAAGGGGAACAAGGCGGCATTTCGTGGGAATGCACCACGGCGCTTTGTAAGTTGGGCGCTGATTATACGGAGGAGACCGAAGAGAGCATCACGGCTGCAGCTGATGATTGGTGGGTCTATGCAGAAGCGTGGACGACTGCCGATGAAGCTGCGCCCTCTCTGGAAGAGCGAGTGAGCGTGCTGGAAACCATGTTCATGGGAGGTGAGCTGTAATGGGCAAGGAGCAATTTTATCGCACCATGTATCGCATGAAGAAAATCACCGCCGTTGGCGTATGGGAAAAAGTGGATGAGGGCGAACTGACGAAAGCTCAGGCGCTCCGCATCTGCGGCCCGCGTCCGAAAGAGTCCTGACGGGAAGGTGCTTTGATTGAGCCGAGAACAAAAGCTCGAAGCTCTATTGGCATCTGCGGTTCATCTTCTGGATTGCTGGGAGGATATTTCAGTTGAGACAGGAGAAGAGCCGGAAAATTATGGTGAGCAGAGAGCAATCCTGCAAGCCGAATACGATGCTATAAAGTGTTGAGAGAAGCCGTGCTGATGGTCAGCACGGCTTTTTTGTTTGAAATGGAGGTGGATTGATTTTGATTTCCCCGTATATGAACACTTTCAGAGTATCGCAAGCGTATAGGCATCTGAGGTCGGATGGCACATATCACCAAGGCTATGACCTCGTGGGCATCGGAGATAAGCACATTTACTCTCCTGTATACGGTACGGTTATTCGTGCTGGATGGGAGTGTGCAACGCTCCCCAAAAAGGGTTTTGGTCAGCGCGTTGTGCTTAGGGTGGGGGGCACAAACTACTATATGTACTTTGGGCATCTGTCGCAAATCAATGTGGCCGCAGGTCAAAAGCTGAAGCCGGGTGACCTGATCGGCGTTGAGGGAAGCACGGGACACAGCACCGGAAGTCACCTGCACTGGGAAATCCGTATCAACGACATTAAAACGGGCTATGTGTCGGTGTATCATTATGCAGGAATCCCCAACATGCCCGGTTCGGCATCGTATACGTCTAACTGGGCGGCTGAAATCTTCGGCCCCGGAAATCTGATAAAGCCGACCAGCGGTTATCCGCAGCGGCTGTATAATTCCGCGCTTCAAGGGGCGCTGGGCATCAACCAAGACGGCGTCTTCGGTGCAAACACTGAAAAGGCCGTCAAAGAATTCCAGACGGCGCACGGCCTGACTGCGGATGGTATCGTTGGAACGCAGACAAAGGCGGCGCTTTCCAAGCTGTTTTGAGAAAGGGGATAAGGTATGAATACTGCTACTATCATTACGGTTGCCATTATGGCCGTGGCGCTGGTCGTTGTTGCGGCCTGCATGATTCGTTTGGGGTACAAAGCACTGCTGGCCGAATGGGCGATTGAGGCCATCACCAAAGCTGAAAAAGAGTTCGTCGGCACCAAGCTGGGCGAAGCCCGTTTGGCGGTTGTCGTGTCGTGGCTGCGCGCAAAGGTTCCCGCTCCCCTGCGCTTTCTGGTTACGGACAGCATGATTCAGAAAGTGGTGCAGATGACCTTTAATGCGGCCAAGGCAGGGCTGGAGGTGCTGAAGGATGCTTAAACGGTGCGTGGAATGGCTCTTAGACCGTCTCCCTGTCACGAGATGGATCGAATTGCTGACACTCACCGACGACTGAAAGGAGGATACAGGTGCTTGCAGGAACAGCCGAAGTGTTTACTGTCACCGTTCCGGCGTGGCTCTTGGCGGCGCTGGCGTTCTTAGGAACTGTTTTGGGCGGCGCGATTTCCTTTGCCGTGAATCAGCTTCTTATCAAGGGCGCGGCGGACCGTGCGGCAAAGAAGCGCGAAAAGGAAGATGAACAACGCCGTGAACGGTATATTTTGCAGATGGACAGCCGTAAGGCTACATTCGACCTGCTATCCTGCATTTGTGCCGGCATTGAGCGGATGGAAACGGAAACTGGGCAGATTTACTGGAACGGAGAGCTGAAACGCTGTCTCTCCCATTTGGAAGGCGTGGATGAACGGTACAGAGAATCAGACCAGCGGCAGCTGCTGAACTGAATACTCGGAACAAATGACAACACCCCCGTCACCTGTTTCGACTTTTCATCTGACAGGTGACG
>ENA-OQCO01000838-OQCO01000838.1-human-gut-metagenome-genome-assembly--contig:-NODE-838-length-14794-cov-1.411127_pt1 | contig 14794 bp, 15 predicted proteins | sample MGYA00242500_ERZ504582 | MGnify/ENA primary metagenome ERZ504582 (study PRJEB26092, sample SAMD00036346) | human gut metagenome | host: Homo sapiens | study: EMG produced TPA metagenomics assembly of...
CGCACGAGCTGAAAACGCCGCTGACCGTCATTCTGACAAACACGGAGCTGCTGCAAAGCCCGGATTATGACACGGCGCAGAAGCAGACCTTCCTTTCCGGCATCGACGCCATGGCGAAGCAGATGCGCGCGCTGGTCGAGCGGCTTCTGGAGCTGGCACGGGCCGAGAATGAACAGGCGTCGCGTGCATTCACGCCATGCGATCTCAGTCAGATCACTGAGAGCAGCGCGCTGCTGTTCGAGGCCGCGCTGTTTGAACGTGGTCTGACACTGCAGACGGAACTGGAGCCGGACATCACCGTCAGCGGCGATGAACGCCAGCTCAGCCAGCTCGTGGAGATCTATCTCGACAACGCCCGGAAGTACGCCTCCGGCGGCACGGTCGCCGTCCGCCTGTCCCGCTGCGGGAAGAACCGCTGCCGCCTGTCCGTCTCAAACGAGGGCGAGGCGCTTTCCCCGCAGGCGCTCCGGCAGATCTTCGACCGCTTTTCCCGCGCAGACGCCGCGCGGACGCGCGACGGCAGCTTTGGCCTTGGCCTTTCCATCGCGCAGGCCATCGCGCAGGCGCACGGCGGCAGCGTCTGGGCAGAGAGCGACGGCGGCGTCAACACCTTCTTTGCCGAGCTGCCGGTGCTGTCCGGGCATGAAAAGCGCCAAGAGACGGCAAAAAAGGGTATATGATTTTATGCAGAGCGCCGGTACGCCTCCGGTTGCAAAACGGCGAAAAAGGTGATATATTAGAAATGATATAAATTAGAAGGCGGTACAGCTATGAACACACAGCATTTGCAGTATATCATCGAGATCGAACGCACCCGGTCGATCTCGCAGGCGGCGGAGAATCTGTTTATCGGCCAGCCGAATCTCAGCCGCATCCTGCACGATGTGGAGCAGATGCTGGGCTTCCGCATTTTTGAGCGCTCCACGCGCGGCGTCCGGCCCACGACGCGCGGCACGATCTTTCTGCAGCACGCAAAGTCCATCCTGCGCGAGACGGAGGCCATTGAGGCCCTCGGTCCCAAGCGGGCCGTGGCGAACCGACTGCGCGTGTGCATCCCGCGCTCGGCGGCCATGCTGGATCTGACGGCGCAGTATCTGGCCGGACTGCCGCAGGCAGAGCCGGTCGACGCGGTCATCCGCGGAACTGCCACGCGCGCACGGCGCTCGAAACGCTTGCAAGCGGCGAGACGGAGATCGGCGTGATCCGCTTCCGCTCGGAATACCGCGATTATTTTGACGAGCAGACCAGCGCCCGCGGCCTGAGCTTCGAGCTTTTGAGCAAATACCACTACCTCGTCACCATGAACCAGTCACATCCGCTTGCCGGGCGCAGCTCCATTCTGCGCACGGAGCTTGACGGGCTGCCGGAGATCGTTCACGGGGACGTGTTCCGCGTACAGGGCAAGCCGGAGGAGCCGGTGCGGCGGAAGATCTACTGCGTCGACCGTCTGGCGCAGATGACGCTCCTCGAAACAATTCCGAATTCCTATATGCTGGCCCCCGCCATCCCGGAGCACTGCATCCAGCGCTGGAATCTTGTCCAGCTCCCGTGCAGCGACAACCAGAGTTTGTATCTCAACGCGCTGGTATATCATAAGCAATATGCAATGAGCGAGATCGAGGCCGGATTCGTGCAGTTTGTGCGGGAACATAAGGCATTTGTCTGATACTTCCCACAGGGGAACGGAATTGAACCAACATATCAAAAAGAATATATCTTTGCATAAAAAAGCATTGGTGCTTCCAGCATAATACCGATATAATTTTATCGCAATAACCGATAAAATTATAATCGGTATATTTTGTTCGATTCAAATCTGAAATTGGGGGTTTTTGTGTATGAGCAAGATCACTGTTATCGGCGCGGGAAGCGTCGGCTCCACGATTGCGAACGACCTGATGATCCAGGGCATTTCATCCGAGATCGTCCTGATCGACGTCAATAAGCAGAAGGCCTTTGGCGAGGCCATGGATATCTATCAGGCGCGCCGTTCTGTTCTCCGACGATCGTCCGCTCCGGCGACTATGACGCGGCCTCCGGCTCCGACATTGTCATTATTACCTCGGGTCTTCCCCGCAAGGCCGGACAGAGCCGGCTGGAGCTGGCGCAGGCCAACGTCAACATCATCAAGGACATTGCCCCGCAGATCACAGCTGCCGCGCCGGACGCCATCTATATTATCGTATCGAACCCGGTCGACGTGCTGACGTATGTGTTCCACAAAATTTCCGGCGTTCCCGAGAGCCACATCATCGGCTCCGGCACCATCCTCGACACCAGCCGCCTGCAGTCGACGCTTGCAAAGCGCTTCTGCATCAGCCCGAAGAATGTCCACGCGCACGTCTACGGCGAGCACGGCGATTCCTCCTTCGTGCCCTGGAGCCTTGTGCACATCGCGAACAACCATATTGATTCCTATAAGGAGCATTCCCCCGACTGTGACCGCATCAAGTGGAACCAGGATTACGAGGAGATCGAGCAGTTCGTCAAGACCTCCGGCGCGCAGGTCATCAAGAACAAGGGCGCAACGTTCTATGCCGTCGCCATGTCGGTCTGCCACCTGTGCAAGTGCGTGCAGAGCACGGCCGGAACGGCTGTGACCGTCTCTACCATGATGCACGGCGAATACGGCGTGTCCGATGTCTGCCTGTCCACGCTCGCGCTGGTCGACAATCAGGGCGTGCGCGGCAAGATCCTCAACCAGCTGACCGACGGCGAGATCGACAAGCTCCGCGCCAGCGCGGAAAAGCTGAAGGAAGTCATCCGTCAGGTCGAGATCTGATATAAAAAGGAGAAAAAACGATGGAATATCGCGTCGAACACGATTCCATGGGTGAGGTCCGCGTCCCGGCGGACAAATACTGGGGCGCGCAGACCGAGCGCAGCCACAACAACTTCCCCATCGGCATCGGCATTGAGACGATGCCCGCCGAGATCATCCATGCCTTCGGCATTCTCAAAAAGGCTGCTGCGCGCGCCAACCGCGCCCTGCGTCCTGAGAAAATGACTGAAGAAAAGCTTGCCGCCATCGAGCAGGCGGCGGACGAGGTCATTTCCGGCCAGCTTCTGGACAATTTCCCGCTCGTCGTCTGGCAGACCGGCTCCGGCACGCAGTCCAACATGAACAGCAACGAGGTCATTGCCAACCGCGGCAATGAGATCGCGGGCAGAAAGCTTCTGCACCCGAACGATGATATCAATATGTCCCAGTCGTCCAACGACACATTCCCGACCGCGATGCACATCGCGGCGGTCTGTGCGCTTGAGGACAAGGTCATCCCCGCCATCGACACGCTGGTATCGACGTTCCGCCGTCTGGAGGCGGAAAACGAGGGCGTCGTCAAATCCGGCCGGACGCATCTGCAGGACGCCACCCCCATCTCCTTCCCGCAGGAGATCTCCGGCTGGAGATCGAGCCTGGAACGGGATAAAGAGCTGCTGCTCCTGGCCGTGAAGCCGCTCAAAGAGCTGGCGCTCGGCGGCACCGCCGTCGGCACGGGCCTCAACACGCCAAAGGGCTTTGATACAGCGGTCGCCGCTGAAATTGCGAAGCTGACGGGCAAGGACTTCAAAACGGCAGAGAACAAATTCCACGCGCTGACCAGCAAGGACGAGATCGTCTTCGCGCACGGCGCACTCAAGGCGCTGGCCGCCGATATGATGAAAATCGCGAACGACGTGCGCTGGCTGGCCTCCGGCCCGCGGGACGGCCTCGGCGAGATCTCATTCCCGAAAACGAGCCTGGCTCGTCCATCATGCCCGGCAAGGTCAACCCTACCCAGTGCGAAGCCGTTACGATGGTCGCCGTGCAGGTCATGGGCAACGATGTGGCCGTGTCCATGGCCGCGTCGCAGGGCAATTTCGAGCTGAACGTGTTCATGCCGGTCTGCATCTATAATTTCCTGCAGTCGGCACGTCTGCTGGCCGAGTCCATCGTGTCGTTCAACGACCGCTGCGCCTGCGGCATCCGCGCCAACCGTGAGAAGATGGAGCACAATCTGCACAACTCCCTCATGCTCGTCACGGCGCTGAACCCGTACATCGGCTATGAAAATGCGGCGAAGACGGCTAAAAAGCCTACAAGGAAAACATCTCCCTCAAGGAGCCTGCGTGAGCCTCGGCTTTTTGACGGCGGAGCGCTTCGACGAGGTGTTCCACCCGGAGAACATGATCTGACGGGAGGACACGCAATGAATTACAGCTATTTCCCCGGCTGCACGCTCAGGACAAAGGGCGCGCAGCTGGACAGAGCCGGACGGCTTGCGGCGGAGAAGCTCGGCTTTTCGCTGTGCGAGATCCCGGAGTGGCAGTGCTGCGGCGCGGTGTATCCGCAGGCAAACGATGAAATTGCCACACGGCTTTCCTCCGTCCGGGCGCTCATGGCCGCGCGTGACGCGGGCCAGCCGCTGGTGTCCCTCTGTTCTGCCTGTCATCACGTTTTGAAGCGCGTGAACGGCGATATGCAGCACAATGAGGACATCCGCGTCAAGGTCAACAATTACTTAAAGCCGGAAACGCCCTACGAGGGTGAGACAAAGGTTCTGCACTATCTCGAAGTCCTGCGCGACGAGATCGGCTGGGATGCAGTCAAGGCAGCTGTCGTAAAGCCGCTTACAGGCAGAAAGATCGGCGCGTATTACGGCTGTATGCTCCTGCGGCCCAGCCGTGAGATGCAGTTTGATGACCCGGAGAACCCGAAAATGCTCGAGGACTTCATCCGGGCTATCGGCGCGGAGCCTGTGATTTACGCACAGCGCAACGAATGCTGCGGCGGCTATATGGCGGTCGAGAACAGGTCCTACGCCGCAAAGCAGGCACAGAAGATCATGGACAACGCAAAGGCGCAGGGCGCGGAGCTTCTGATCACGGCCTGTCCCCTGTGCAGCTACAATCTGCTGCACAACACGGACGGCGCGCTGCCTGTCGTTTATTTCACGGAGCTTCTGGCCGAAGCGCTTGGCTGCGGGGAGGAGGACGCATGAACAACCAGAACATGATCGAGACCGTCACCCGCATTTCCGGCGTGAACCCCAGAAAGTGTATGCGCTGCGGCAAATGCTCGGCGAGCTGTCCGGCGTATGACGAGATGGAATACCATCCGCATCAGTTTGTCTCCATGGTCGAAAACGGCCGGATCGAGGAGCTGCTTTCCTCGAAGGGCATCTACACCTGCCTGAGCTGCTTTGCCTGTGTCGAGCGCTGTCCCCGAAACGTGGAGCCGGCGAAGCTCATTGAGGCTGTGCGCAATGCCGTGCAGCGCCAGCAGGGCATGGATCACCTGAAGCCCGAACGCATCCCGGAGATTCTTGACGAGGAGCTGCCGCAGCAGGCGATTGCCGCGGCGTTCCGCAAATATAAAAAGTAAGGAGGGAACGCAATGCAGAGAATCGGCGTATTCGTATGCTGGTGCGGCAGCAACATTGCCGCAACCGTCGATGTGGAAACAGTCTCGCAGGCCCTTGCCAAGGAGCCCGGCGTTGTTTTCTCCACAAATTATCAGTATATGTGTTCCCAGACCGGGCAGCAGATGATTCAGGACAAGATCCATGAATACGGTCTGACCGGCGTGGTCATCTGTTCCTGTTCGCCCAGAATGCACGAGCAGACGTTCCGCAAGACCTGCGAAAAGGCGGGGCTGAACCCCTATATGGTCGAGATCGCGAACATCCGTGAGCAGTGCTCCTGGATCCACAAGGACAAGGAAGCCGGCACGGAAAAGGCCATCATTCTGGGCCGCGCCGCCATCGCCAAGGTACATCTGAACGCGCCGCTGACCGCGGGCAGCAGCCCGGTCACCAAGCGCGCGCTCGTCATCGGCGGCGGCATCGCGGGCATCCAGACGGCGCTGGACATTGCCGAGGCGGGCTTTGAGGTCGATATCGTCGAAAAGCAGCCGACCATCGGCGGCAAGATGACCCAGATCGACAAGACGTTCCCGACACTCGACTGCGCGGCGTGTATCCTGACGCCGAAAATGGTCGACTGCGCGCAGAACGAAAAGATCCATATCTATTCCTATTCCGAGGTCGAATCCGTCGGCGGTTTCGTCGGCAACTTCCATGTAAAGATCCGCCGCAAGGCGCGTTTCGTCAAGGAAGACGTCTGCACCGGCTGCGGACTGTGTACGGAAAAGTGTCCGCAGAAGAAGGTCCCGAACGAGTTTAACCTCGGCATGGACAATCGCCGCGCGATCTATATCCCGTTTGCGCAGGCCGTGCCGAAGGTCGCGACGATCGACCCCAACTACTGCAATATGCTCAAAAACGGCAAGTGCGGCGTGTGCGCGAAGGTCTGTTCCGCCGGGGCAATCGATTACAAGCAGACCGACACGTTCATTGAGCAGGAATACGGCGCGATCGTCGCCGCGACGGGCTTCAACCCCATCGATCTTTCCAAATTCGACGAATTTGCCTACAGCCAGAGTCCGGACGTGGTGTCCAGCCTCGAGTTTGAGCGCCTGATGAACGCCGCCGGCCCCACGAGCGGCACACTCCTGCGCCCGTCCGACGGGACGCACCCGAAGACCATTGTCTTTGTGCAGTGCGTCGGCTCCCGCTGCGACGGTGCGGAGAAGGGCAAGCCCTACTGCTCCAAGATCTGCTGTATGTACACGGCGAAGCACGCCATGCTCTGCCGCGAAAAATACCCGGATACGGATGTGTATGTGTTCTACATCGACGTGCGCACCCCCGGCAAGAACTTTGACGAGTTCTACCGCAGAGCCGTCGAGCAGTACGGCGTGCATTACATCAAGGGCATGGTCGGCAAGGTCACGCCCGAAAACGGCAAGCTGAAGGTGCAGGCATCCGATCTGCTGGACAACCGGCAGCTGCATATCGACGCTGACATGGTCGTGCTGGCTGCCGCCATCGAGCCGGATAAGTCCGCGCGGCCGCTGGCCACGATGCTGACCGCCTCCATGGACACGAACGACTTCTTCACCGAGGCCCACCCGAAGCTCCGCCCGGTCGAAAGCCCGACGGCAGGCGTGTTCCTGTCCGGTATGTGCCAGGGGCCGAAGGATATCCCGGAGACGGTCGCACAGGCGTCCGCCGCTGCGGCGAAGGTCATCGGGCTTCTGTGCAAGGACTCGCTGACGTGCAACCCGTGCGTGGCGCAGCCGGATGAGATGATGTGCAACGGCTGCTCCAACTGCGAAAAGGTCTGCCCGTATGGCGCGATCACGTACATTGACAAGGAATTCAGAGGCCCGAACCGCACGACGCTCGTGCGGCGCGTGGCGCAGGTCAACCCGGCAGTCTGTCAGGGCTGCGGCGCGTGCACCGTCGCGTGTATGTCCGGCGCGATGGATCTCAAGGGCTTCTCCAACCGGCAAATCATTGCGGAGGTGGATGCGATATGCAGGTAAACGGCTCCTGGACGCCCACGATCGTGGCGTTCTGCTGCAACTGGTGCTCCTACGCGGGCGCCGATCTTTCCGGCACGAACCGGCTGAGCTACCCGGCCAATGTGAAGATCATCCGCATTCCGTGCTCCTGCCGGTTAAACCCGATGTTTATTCTCCGCGCGTTCCAGCGCGGAGCCGACGGCGTGATCCTCTGCGGCTGCCATCCCGGCGACTGCCATTACACGACCGGCAACTATTATGCCCGGCGGCGCATGACGCTCCTGTTCTCCATGCTGGACTTCCTCGGCATCGAGCGTGAGCGCACGCGCGTGGAATGGGTCTCGGCAGCGGAGGGCGCGAAGTTCGCCAAAACCATGAACGAATTCGCCGAGACGATCACGAAGCTCGGCGAGAACCGCAGACTGGAGGATCTGAGATGCAAAGAGTAAAGGAAAAAGCGATCCAGCTGCTGCAAGATCAGATTGTTGACCGCGTCATCGGCTGGCGCGCGGGCGAATTCTTCTATGATCTGACGCCATCCGTATTCACGAGCGTGGAAGATATCGAGAAAAATTTCGTCTGGAGCGTCTTCTCCGGCGCGAATCTGTCCAAATATCTCATTGCGGAATCCCGCAAGGGCGGCAAGGCCGCCGTGTTCCTGAAGCCCTGCGACAGCTATTCGTTCGTCCAGCTTTTAAAGGAGCACCGCATCCTGCGCGAGACGGTCTACGCCGTCGGCGTACAGTGCGGCGGGATGTGCGACATGGAAGAAATCAAGGCTCAGGGCCTTGCCGGTGTCACGGCAGTCACGGAAGACGGCGAAGACCTGCGCGTTTCCACGATCTACGGCGAGGAAACGATCAAAAAGGCCGATGCGCTGCTGCTCAAGTGCAAGACGTGCAAGAGTAAAAAGATCGTCTGCTATGACGAGCTGCTTGGCGAGCAGGGCGAGGAAAACGTGGACTGCGGCCGGTTCGACGAGGTTCAAAAGCTCGAAGCCATGACAGCCGAGGAGCGCTACGCGTTCTGGCGCGGCGAGCTGTCGCGCTGCATCCGCTGCAACGCGTGCCGCAACGTGTGTCCCGCGTGCTCGTGCGAAAAGTGCGTGTTCGACAACCACGATTCCGGCTTTGAGAACAAGGCCATCGCCGATTCGTTTGAGGAAAATATGTTCCACATCATCCGGGCCTTCCACGTCGTCTCCCGCTGCACAGACTGCGGCGAATGCTCCCGCGTCTGTCCGCAGCATATCCCGCTGCATCTTTTGAACCGCAAGTTCATCAAGGACATCAACGAGCTTTACGGCGACTATCAGGCCGGTGCCGATTTCGACTCCCGCCCGCCGCTCATGGATTTCCGCAAGGACGACTGTGAGCCGTCCGTCGTCTATGAAAGAGGAGGTGCGCAATGAAACAGCTTCCCCTCTCTAAGCTTCAAAGCCTGTTTGCCGCCGTGTCGGCAGCACAGAAGCTCTATATTCCGGCGGACGACGCCGCCGGTCAGGCCAGCTTCACCGTCTGGCAGGAGGGTATAGCGCTTACCAAGAAGCTCAATACCGTCCGCTCGGCCAAGGATCTGTTTTTCCCGCAGGTGGAAACCTCGTCGGCTTCCGTGTGACGGGCAGGCAGCTTGACCTTGTGGAAACGCGCGACCCGGCGGAGCCGTTCGTCCTGTTCGGCGTGCGCGCGTGCGACGCAAGAAGCTTTGAAATTCTCGACCGTGTCTTCCTTTCCGAACCGCAGGACACCTATTACGCCGCCCGCCGCGCACACGGCACCGTCGTGACGCTGGCCTGCACCCGCCCCGAGGAAACGTGCTTCTGTCCGGCCTTCGGCATCGATCCTGCGGCCCCGCAGGGCGATGTCAGCTGCTGGATCGAGGGTGAAACGCTCTTCTGGCAGGCCAACACGGAAAAGGGCGCAGCGCTGACCGCAAAGCTTCCCATGCTGGAAGATACAGACGATGCGGCAGTCGCGGCCCAGCAGGAAAAAACGCGTGCGCTTCTCAAAAAGCTCCCGCTGGCCGGGCTCGATCTGTCCGCCGTGGGTGCAGGCAAAACGAAGGAACTCTTCGACCGCCCGGAATGGAAGCAGCTGTCCGAAAGCTGCCTCGGCTGCGGCACCTGCACCTTCGTCTGCCCGACGTGCCAGTGCTATGATATCAAGGAATTCGACTCTGGCAAGCTCGTCCGCCGCTTCCGCTGCTGGGACAGCTGTATGTACTCGGATTTCACGAAGATGTCCGCCGGTCAGCCGCGCCCGACGCAGCTCGAGCGCTTCCGGCAGCGCTTCATGCACAAGCTGGTCTATTTCCCGGATAACAACGAGGGCCTATTCGGCTGCGTCGCTGCGGCCGCTGCCTTGCCAAATGCCCCATCCATATGAACATCGTCAAAGTCATCAAAACACTTGGGGAGGAACACGCATGAGAAACGATCCGCTGATCCCCAATATCGCCGTCGTCACGGATATCCGCGTCGACACGCCGGACGTCAAGACGTTCCGTGTTGTCGGCCTTGACGGCAAAAAGCCCTCGTCCATATCCCCGGCCAGTGCGCCATGCTCTCCGTGCCGGGCGTCGGCGAGGCGCTGTTCTCCATCACGTCCAGTCCCACGCTGGAGGAATATGTGGAGTTTTCCATTAAAAAATGCGGCTGCGTGACCGAATGGCTCCACGCCATGGAGCCCGGCCAGCAAATCACCGTCCGCGGCCCCTACGGCAACGGCTTCCCTGTCGACACCGCGTTTGCGGGCAAGGATCTGCTGTTCATCGCGGGCGGCATCGGCCTGGCCCCGCTGCACTCGGTCATCAACTATTGCCGTCACTACCGTGACCGCTACGGCAAGATCGACATCGTCTACGGCTCCCGCTCGAAGGACGATCTGGTCGACTATCCGGAGATCGAAAACGTCTGGTGCAGGGAGGACGGCATCAACGTCCATCTGACCATCGACCGCGAGCAGCCGGACTGGGACAGCCACGTCGGCTTCGTGCCGAACTACGTCAAGGAGCTCGGCTTCACGACCGACAAGACCGTCGTGATGTGCGGCCCCCCCATCATGATCAAGTTTACGCTTGCGGGCCTGATGGAGCTCGGCTTTGCCCGCGAGCAGGTCTATACCACGATGGAGCTCAAGATGAAATGCGGCCTCGGCAAATGCGGCCGCTGCAACATCGGCGACAAATACGTCTGCAAGGACGGCCCGGTGTTCCGCTTCGACCAGCTCGACGAGCTGCCGAATGAGTATTAAAGGAGAACAGGTATGGAAAATATGGTGACGGTTTTCCTGTTCGGCAAAAAATATGAGGTGCCGGACAGTCTGACCATCATGGAAGCGATGGAATATTCCGGCTATCAGCTCGTGCGCGGCTGCGGCTGCCGCAATGGCTTCTGCGGCGCGTGTGCGACGATCTACCGCATCGCGGGCGACCGCGAATTAAAGGCCTGTCTGGCCTGCTCGACGCGCGTGGAGAACAATATGTATGTCGCGACGCTTCCGTTCTTCCCACTGGTCAAGGAAGTCTACGACATGGAAAAGCTGAAGCCCACACAGACGGTCATGATGCAGCTGTACCCCGAGATCTACGCCTGCGTCGGCTGCAACGCCTGCACAAAGGCGTGCACGCAAGGTCTGAACGTCATGCAGTACATTGCCTATGCCCAGCGCGGCGAATTTGACAAGTGCGCCGAGGAGTCCTTCGACTGCGTCATGTGCGGCGTGTGCTCGTCCCGCTGTCCGGCGGGCATCTCCCACCCGCAGGTGGCAATGCTGGCCCGCCGTCTGAACGGCAAGTACATCGCCCCGCACTGTGAGCATCTGGACGCGCGCGTGCAGGAGGTCAAGGACGGCAAATTCGAAGCGCTCATCGAAAGCCTCATGGAAAAGCCGCTGGACGCGATCAAAGAGCTGTATAACCACCGCGAGATTGAAAAGTAAGGAGGACGCATATCATGTATCAGGACTCTAACATGCTGGCCTCCATCCGCAAGGTGGAAGCGGCCCGCGAAGAAAACGCGAAGCTGGACCCCCGCCGCATGACGGCGGAGGAAAAGGACACGCTGCTGAAGAAATTCCATCCCGACTACCGCGCCGAGCAGTTCACCGAGCTGCGCTTCGGCCCCAACAAGGGCCAGAAGGTTCCGCTGGAGCTGGCGGAGCTGCTGGAGGGCGAATCGCGTATCCTGCACGAGACATTTGATCTGACGAAGCCCGACTATGAGACGGACGTTCTCATCATCGGCGGCGGCGGCGCAGGCTGCTCTGCAGCCATTGAGGCCGATAATGCGGGCGCGAAGGTCATGGTCGTCACGAAGCTCCGCATGGGCGACGCGAACACCATGATGGCCGAGGGCGGCATTCAGGCTGCCGACAAGCCGAACGATTCCCCTGCCCAGCACTTCCTCGACGCCTACGGCGGCGGTCATTTTGCCGCGCAGAAGGATCTTCTGTACAAGCTCGTCATGGACGCGCCGGAGGCTATTCAGTGGCTGTTCCGGGCTCGGCGTGGAGTTTGACAAGCGCCCGACGGCACCATGATCACCACCCACGGCGGCGGCACGTCCCGCAAGCGTATGCACGCAGCCAAGGACTATTCCGGCGCGGAGATCATGCGCACGCTGCGCGACGAGGTTCTCAATCGAGGCATTCCCGTCGTTGACTTTACCTCCGCCGTCGAACTCATCAAGGATGAAAACGGCCATTGCGCAGGCGCGGTGCTTTTGAACATGGAGACGAAGGAACTGCTGGTCGCGAAGGCAAAGACCGTCATTCTCGCCACCGGCGGCGCAGGGCGACTCCACTATCAGGGCTTCCCCACCTCGAACCACTACGGCGCGACCGCCGACGGCCTTGTGCTCGGCTACCGCGCGGGCGCGAAGCTGCTTTATCCCGATACACTTCAGTACCACCCCACAGGCGCGGCCTATCCTGCGCAGATCTACGGCGCGCTGGTCACGGAAAAGGTGCGCTCTGTCGGCGCAATGCTTGTGAACGCGGACGGCGAGGTCTTCATGAACCCGCTCGAAACGCGCGACGTGGCCGCGGCCTCCATCATCCGCGAGTGCACCGAGCGCGGCAAGGGCGTCAAGACTCCCGCCGGGCAGGCGGTCTGGCTTGACACGCCGATGATCGAGCTGAAAAACGGCGCGGGCACGATTGAAAAGCGCATCCCGGCCATGATGCGGATGTTTGCAAAGCACGGCATCGATATCCGCAAGGAGCCGATCCTGGTCTATCCGACGCTGCACTATCAGAACGGCGGTCTGCACATCACGGCAGACGGCCAGACGGATGTGGAAAACCTGTTTGCTGCTGGCGAGGTCGTGGGCGGCATCCACGGGCGCAACCGCCTGATGGGCAACAGCCTGCTCGACGTCATCGTTTTTGGCCGCAACGCGGGTCAGCACGCCGCCGAGAAGGCGAAGTCCGTATCCGTCGGCACGCTGACGCTGGACCACGTGGCCGCGTTTGAGGCCGAAAAGCAGCAGGCCGGTGTGGCGGATCACCGCCTTTCCCCGCAGCTGCTGCCGGACTACGCCAGAAAAATCCATCCCGCAGAAAAATAAGGAGAAATAGAGGAGAAATGAGATGAGTGCAACCATCAATGCCGCGAATTTCCTGATGCTTTCCGTATTCGGAATCGCGGCAGTCGGGTATCTGCTTGGGCGCATCACCATTAAGGGCATCAGCCTCGGCACGGCAGGCGTTTTCGTGATCGCGCTGATTTACGGCGCGTTCTCCGGAACGCACTTCAATTCCAAATTTGTCATTGAAGAGATCAACTACGCCTCGCAGGCGCTGAAGATCATCGAAAATCTGGGCCTTGTGTTCTTCGTGACCTCGGTCGGCTTTATCGCGGGCCCGAACTTCTTCAAGAACATGAAGCACAACTTCAAGTCCTATGTGCTGCTCGGCGTCGTGATCATTCTTTCCGGCGGCATTACGGCAGTTTTGTGTCTGCTCGTCGGCCGTGCGATTGAAGCCGGGCAGCCGGGCTACGACCCGAACCAGCTTACGGCTATGATCTCCGGCCTGCTCGCGGGCAGTCTGACCTCGACTCCGGCGTTCTCGGCCACCAAGGAGGCTGTTGCAGCCCAGTATCAGGACGCGGTCACGGTCGGCTACGGCATTGCGTATCTGTTCGGCGTCATCGGCGTTGTGCTGTTCGTGCAGCTGATGCCGCGCGTCGTCCACGCGGATCTGGACGAGGAGCGCAGAAAAATTACACACGTAGAGACAGGCGATGTCGCTAAATTCAAGGGCAAGCTGCTGGAATTTGACGATTTCGGCTTCACGCCCTTCGCCGTCGCCGCCGTGTTTGGCATTCTGCTTGGCTCGGTGAAGTTCTTCAACTTCTTCTCGCTCACCACAACGGGCGGCGCGCTGCTCGTCTCGCTGGTGTTCGGCCACTTCGGCCACATCGGCCGCGCCGATCTCATGCCGAGCAAGAAGGTGCTCGAAACGTTCCGGGAGCTTGGCCTCATGGTCTTCCTCATCGGCGCAGGCGTTTCCGGCGGCATGAGCTTCGTGCGATATTTCAAGCCCATCTATTTCGTCTACGGCATTTTCATGACGCTTCTGCCGATGGTCGTGGGCTATATCGTGGCAAAGCACGTGCTGAAGATGAACCTGCTGAACATTCTCGGCTCCATCACCGGCGGCATGACCTCCACGCCCGCCCTCGGCACGCTCATCCATGTCGCAGGCACGAGCAACGTCGCCTCCGCCTACGCCGCGACCTACCCCATCGCCCTGATCGCCGTCGTTCTCGTCTCGCAGCTGCTTGTACGGCTGTTTTGACGCGTCGGTGCATGACAGAAAAAACGCCCGCCGGTTTTTGCTGCCCCCTGACAGGGGTAACAATGGCGGGTACCCGGCTGGTGCTTCAGGCACCAGCCGGGTTTTCCATTGGCGTATAGCTGGGAATGGTTCAGGATACCTTCGGGATCTCTTTGTGCTGTTCGGGTTCGGCCGTTTGTCTGTTCTCCATGCAGCCAATGTCGGCATGGTGAATTTTCACAGTCTGTGGTGCGTGTTTGGACCATTTTACTTCCTTTTCATTCCCGTTCCGCGCAGAATTTGAAGAACACGCGCAGTCCCCGGATGCGCGAATTAAGGGACGTGATTTTCTTGCCTGCGTCTAACTCTGAGACAATGAAGTTTTCAAAAACGTCCTGACTGACTTCATCGACATACCGAACCGGCACACACGCATGAAAATACTCCAAATCCTCCGCATAATAGCGCATGGTTTGAGGGCTCAAATTCTTTAGTTTACAGTGTTTCGTGAACAGTTGTTCCGCTTCTGAAAAGGACGTTCGTTTGACCTGTTTTGCGTTCAAAATTGTGGTTCTGCGCATAAAAAAATCCTCCATTTTCACAGCAAAAAATTTGGCGTCAAAATGGGGGTAAAAATCTGGGTATCGCGATTTTCAAACGACGGAAA
>ENA-OQCO01000840-OQCO01000840.1-human-gut-metagenome-genome-assembly--contig:-NODE-840-length-14773-cov-2.400724_pt1 | contig 14773 bp, 14 predicted proteins | sample MGYA00242500_ERZ504582 | MGnify/ENA primary metagenome ERZ504582 (study PRJEB26092, sample SAMD00036346) | human gut metagenome | host: Homo sapiens | study: EMG produced TPA metagenomics assembly of...
GAAAGTTACCGAGAAAATAATGACTGAGTTTTCGGATTTGAATCTATGCCCAATTAACAACCGTCAGGGAATTGTAATTGATGGTGAAGGTTCAAAGGTTATTTGCAAAGACTAATTTGAAAATTCCTATTTGTCAATCTACAAGTAACTCATTTTCATTCAACCACCAGGGAGAAATCCCCGGTGGTATTTTTATGCCCGGAAGGAGGTGACGTTCGTGATTCCAGTTCTATACCCACCCAACACCACGGATTTCTCTACCTTCGGCCGTGGCGTGCTGACGGATACCGTCTCCTGTGAGGTGACCGAGGAGCGAAACGGTGTGTTTGAATGTCTGCTGAAATATCCCCGTGAGCGGTCAGCACTACGGGCTTATCACCAAGGAGTGCATCGTCAAGGCAAAACCTAACGACACCGCCGCAGACCAGGCATTCCGCATCTATCGCATCACGAAGCCGTTGAACGGCATCGTCGCCATCTACGGGCAGCACATTTCCTACGATCTCGCCAATGTGCCGGTGCTTCCGTTTTCGACGGAGAATCGCTCACCGCAGCGCATCCTCTCGCAGCTTCTGTCGGGAGATACACGCTTCACGGGTTGGACGGACTATTCGGATGCAAAGGCATTCTCGGTCGCCCAGCCGAAAAGTGTTCGAGCCTGTCTGGGCGGCACGGGAGGCTCCATGCTTTCTCAGTGGCACGGCGAATTTGAGTGGGACAACTTTACGGTGAAGTTCCACTCCCACCGTGGACAGAAAACAGGCGTGGTCATCGAATACGGTAAGAACCTCACCGCTTTGGATCAGGACGAGGACAACAGCGGTGTGTATACCGCACTTCTCCCGTATGCCGTAGACACACCGGAAGGCTCGGACACCGAAACGGTGGTCACGCTGCCGGAGGTAACGCTTCCTATTGTGACCTCGGAGATCATCCGGGCGAAAACGCTCATCATGGATTTCTCCGACCAATTTGACGGAGTTGTAACCGAGGATGCCCTCAGAGCCAAAGCCAACAGCTACATCAAAGCCAATCCGCTGGGAGCGACTATCCCCACGGTGAAGGTGTCCTTTGAACCGCTCTGGAAACAGCCGGAGTATTCGGCACTCTTGGAGCGGGTCAATCTCTGCGATACCGTCACCATCCGGCACTCGCTTCTGGGCGTCAGCGTGTCGGCTACTGTCATTGAAACCGTATACGACACCCTTGCCGAGCGGTACAAGAGTATTTCCCTCGGTCAGAGCAAGTCCAGTATGATCACCACCATTTCCGAGGTGCAGTCAACGGTGGATAAAGTGGAATCCACGGTGGGACGCTTTCCGAAGCTGCTCCAAACCGCCATCGGCAAAGCCACCGGGCTTATCACCGGCCAGAGCGGCGGCTATGTGGTCATCCACACCAACGAGGAAAACGGACAGCCCTATGAACTGCTCATTCTGGACGCTCCCTCTATTGACGAAGCCGTGAATGTCTGGCGGTGGAATGTGGGCGGTCTGGGCTTTTCCCATAACGGCTACAACGGTCCCTATGAAACCGCCATCACGGCGGACGGTCAGATCGTTGCAGACTTCATCACTTCCGGCTCTTTGGTGGCAAACATCATCAAGGCGGGTGTTATCCAGTCGCAGGACGGCTCGTCCTGGTGGGATTTGGAGAGCGGCGAAGTCGTGCTTCGTGCCTACGCCACCAGCAAGGAGGTCACCGAGGTCAGCGACCGCATTACCACCATTGAGGAACAGAAAATGCTCCGGCTCGTCATCATCTCGTCCAACGGGAACATCTTCAAAAACGGCAATGTAAAAACGCTGCTTTCCGCTAAAGTGTACTCCTGGGACGAGGACATCACCGACACGCTGGATGCCAACCAGTTTGTCTGGACAAGGGTGTCCGAAGATCCCGAAACGGACAAGGTCTGGAACGAGCAGCATTTCGGCGGCGCAAAGTCCGTGGTCATCACCGGTGCGGATGTCAAAGTCCGCGCCACTTTTTATTGTGACCTCATCGACACCACCACCCGGCAGAGCCTGTTATAACGGAGGACATTTCTATGGCAACCGCAGAACCCACAACAGAAACCGGCACAGCGTCCGTTTCTGATACAACAACTTCAAAGGAGGCTTCTTATATGAGCAAAGCACAAGGTCAGTTCACCATCATCGACTACAATGACGCACTGACGCTGACGGGGTACATCGGCTCGAACCTCGCCAAAACCCAGATGTATAACCCCGACAACGGCAGTTACACCCCCGACTGGAAAACGAAGAACCTCGTTCTGACGCCCAGTCTGTATGTCATCGGCACCACCGCCGACCAGATCGCCACAGCCAATGTCACCTCGGTCAAGTGGTATGTGGGCGACAGCAACACCGCCATCACCGCAGGCGCGAACTACGCCCTCAGTGGTGCCAAGAGCCACATCCTCACAGTCAAGGCCAATGTCATGGCGGAACTGCCGGCATCGACTATCGCTGTGTCATCACTTACAAGGACGAAAGCACCGGTCTGTCGCTGACCCATCCGCTGACCATTTCCTTCTCCCGTGTGGTCAACGGTTCCGGCATCGTCGACCTGCTGGTCACCACACCCAACGGAAATGTGTTCAAGAACGAGGAGGTCGTCAGTCTGGCCGCCAAGGCCGAACTGTGGCGTGGCTCAACGGTGGACACCACTAAGGTCAGCTACAAGTGGGCGGTCATGGACACTTCCGTCACCGCTACTTCTTCCACCGGCTATGATGCGGACTTCGGTATCGGCTGGCGCAAGCTCTCGGATACCGCCGACAAATACACCGGCACGGCCACCAATACCCTCACGGTCTACGCCGCAGCGGTGGACAGCTACGCTGTGTTCAAGTGCTGTGCCCAGGACACGGATTCCGCATCCGCTTCTTATAACACGAAGTTTTTCGATGTGGCGACCTTCATCGACAACTCCGACCCGTTGCAGATCATCGTCACCTCCACGGGCGGCGATGTGTTCAAGAACGGCCAGGGCACGACTGTGCTGACCGCCGTCTGCTACCAGGCGGGCTCCGAGGTGGATGCGGCCGGGAACGGCAGTTACACCTGGACGAAGTACAACAAGGATGGTGTAGTCGATACCTCTTGGGGAACCAACGGCAGCAAGACCGGCAAGACCCTGTCGGTGTCCAGCGCCGATGTGGATACCAAGGCAACCTTTATGGTCGTTGTGGCACTTTAAGGAGGTGGTGAGATGATCGCATCGGCACAGTTCACGATTATCAGTCTCTGCGATGTGGTCACCTCGGACACACCGCCGGAGAACCCCTATGAGGGGCAGCTCTGGGTGGATACTTCCGTGACCCCGCCGGAAACGAAGATATGGGACGGAAATGAATGGGTGGTGCAGAACGACATTGAAACGATCCGCACCACCATTTCCATCCTGACCGAGAAGGATGCACAGTTCCAGCAGACCATTGACGGGCTGAACAGCTATGTGGCGACCCTTACCGAAACGGTGGAAACAGTGTCCAATGACCAGGGTGTCCTGGAGGAACGGATACTGAATTCCGAGAGCAGGGTTTCGGAACTGGAACACACGGTGGACGGGCTGTCCGTCACCATGCAGGAGCAGTACATCGGCGGCATCAACTATGTGCAGAACTCTTCCGGGCTGAACGGCATCACGGATGATTGGAGCTACTCCGGTACGGTAAAAACAGATACCTCCACCGATACCCAGAACAACACCATTTCCGACTCCTGCTTTGTGCTGGGCGCATACTCCTCGTTGTCGCAGTACATCCGAGGGGTAGTCCCCGGCACTTATACGATCTCGGTCCGGGCAAAGAAAACCTCGACCATGTCCGGGTATTTCTATGTGACCTACAACGGGAACAAAACCAAATATCTGTTCAATAAGTCCACGACATTTGACTGGACGGATTTCACCGTAACGCTCACCGATGTGACCGATCCCACCCTGCGCATCTACTGCTACAGCCGGGACACCTCCATCTATCTCGCTGACATCATGATCTCCGAAGGAGCGATTCCGCGAAAGTGGACGCCTGCACCCAATGAAATCTACACGCAGGAGGTCAAAATCGACAAGCGCGGCATTGAGGTGTCCAACAGCGCATCGTCCCAGCGGACGGTTATCACGAACACGGAGTTCGCCGGTTATTACAACGACGAGGTGATTTTCACCCTGAACAAGGACGAAACGCAAACCAAGAAAACCACGGTGGACGGCGAGCTGACCGTGGGCAAAACGAAGTTTGTCCCGATGCCGACGGCATCCGAGGGGTTGAACATCGTCATTCTGGATTAAGGAGGGAAAGCTATGGCAACTTGGAAAAGCGCGGCATACGATGGGCGCTATCTTCAACTGGACATTTCAGAAAGCGTGAATGTGGTCGGTAACAGCTCGACACTTTCCTGGACGCTGACCTCTGCCGGTGGTGCTTCCACATATTACACCATCGACACGACCACTGTAACGATCAATGGTACGACCGTATACTCAAAGGGCCGTACCTATTGGGATGACCGTGTTTTCCCGGCAAAGAAAGGTTCTGTCAGTGGCACGATTACTGTAGCTCACGACAGCAGCGGCAGCAAAACGATTGCGGTCGGATTCTCGACCCGTGTTTATATCTACGGTCCCCAGGAGTACGGCGGCAGTATGACGCTGACCACCATCGACCGTTCCGCACCTACCGTGACCTTCAGTACATCGAATGTCACGGCAAACGGGTTCAAAATCACCGCTACATCCTCTGCCACGGCGGACATCTGGCAGTACAGCACAAACGGCGGTTCGAGCTGGACGCAGTTCTCAACGACGGCATCCACCAGCGCCAGCGTAACATTGTCCTCGCTTTCGCCGAACACGAGCTATACGGTGAGGGTCAGAGCAAGGCGGCAATACAACCACGTCTACGGCACTTCCGGCAGTTCCACGATCAAGACGCTGGGCGGTGCTGTGGTGAACAGTGTCAACACGGTGACGGCGGACAATGCCACGGTTTCCATTACCATCAATGTGACCGTGTACGAAGCCTCCTACACCAATACGCTGGCACTCAAAAACGGCAGCGCGACCATCCTGACTATTTCCGGGCTTTCCTGGTCGAAGGGCACTGCGAACCGCACGGTCACGCTGACATCGGCGCAGAGGACGACACTGCTGAATGCAATGGCATCCATCAAGTCGTTCACCGGCACTTTTGCGGTTTCGTCCTACAGCGGGTCTACGCAGATCGGCAGTACTTCAAGCAAGACCGCCACTGTACTGACCACGGCGACCAATTCCGCTCCGACCATAAGCGGATTCACTTATGCCGACAGCTACACGACCACGAAAAACCTCACAGGCAACGACCAGCTATTCGTTCAGAACTACTCGACCCTCAAGGTCACGCCCGGAACGGCAACTGCAAAAAACGGTGCCAGTATTTCCAACTACACAGCTTCCTGCAACGGGCTGTCATCCTCTAACACTACCGGCTCTGCCTTATCTGTTGGAAAGATCGCCAAGTCCGGCAGCGTAACGGTCACGCTCACGGTCACGGACTCCCGCGGTTATACCGCCGAAACTTCACAGACGGTGACGGTCATTCCGTACACCAAGCCGAAAATATCCTCGATAACGCTCCGGCGAACCAACGATATCGAAGCGGAAATGCAGCTCAAATTCAGTGGCTCTATTTCTGCTGTGACCGTAGACGGGACGCAGAAAAACAGCGTGGTTTATGTGCGGTATCGTTACAAGAAAACCAGTGAGAGCAGCTACGGCAGCTACACCAGCATCTATTCTGGCACGACAAAAAGCGGAACCTCTTTCAGCTACTCCAATTTGGAACTGTGCAATCTGGATGCCAACAGTTCCTACGACTTCCATTTGCAGATCCAAGACAAGCTCTATTCTTTGAGCAGTCTGGATCTGTATTTTACTGTCCCGCAGGGTACACCGCTCATTGCGCTTCGGAAAAAGAAGGTCGGCATCAACACGCCGGAGCCACAAGCCATGCTGGATGTTGCCGGGGATATGCGTGTTGATGGCTCACCCCTCGCAGATTTTGTCATTCAGCAAGGGACAAGCGGCATCTGGAATTACCGTAAATGGAAAAGCGGTACAGCGGAATGTTGGGGTCAGTATTCCTTTACGACCGCCATTTCGACGGCATGGGGCGTGCTCTATGAGAGCGGCGCAATTGCGCTCCCTAATTTTCCATTTACCTTCGCGGAAATTCCTCATGTCCATATCTCCACGGAGAACAGCAATTACGCTATGTTTGTGGAGCGAGGCAGTTCGAGTAGCTGGTCTACAACGACCAACCCCGGAAAGATATTTGCCGTAAGACCAAATACGGTACCATCGGCAACCTACAAAATATCGATTTATGCTATCGGAAAAGCGTGACGCTCCGGCGTCACTTTTTTCATACCCATTTTTAATCTCAAAGGAGGACAAACAACATGAAAGAATTCTGGACGACCATTCAGGTGGTGTTCGCCGGAATCGGCGGCTGGCTGGGATGGTTCTTGGGAGGATGTGACGGCTTGCTTTATGCGCTTCTGGCTTTCGTAGTCATCGACTACATCACCGGCATCATGTGCGCCGTGGTGGATAAGAAGCTGTCCAGCGAAGTCGGATTCAAGGGCATTTTCAAAAAGGTGCTCATCTTCGCCCTGGTCGGCATCGGGCATATTCTCGACACCCGCGTCATCGGCAGCGGCTCGGTGATGCGTACTGCCGTCATTTTCTTCTACCTATCGAATGAGGGCGTGTCCCTGTTGGAAAACGCCGCATACCTGGGACTGCCCATCCCGCAGAAGCTGAAATCCGTTCTGGAGCAGCTTCATGACCGCAGTGAAAAGGAGGATGAATAATCATGGCTTACACAAACAGTTCCCTGGTGTCCTACACCAAACTCAGCCCGAACCACTCCGGGCAGCGTACCCACAGCATTGACCGCATCACGCCTCACTGCGTGGTGGGTCAGTGCAGTGTGGAAACGCTCGGCAACATCTTCTTGCCGACCTCACGGCAGGCAAGCAGCAACTACGGCATCGGTGTCGATGGTCGGGTCGGGATGTATGTGGAAGAGAAGAACCGCTCTTGGTGCTCCTCCTCCGCAGCCAACGACCAGAGAGCCGTCACCATTGAGTGCGCCAGCGACAATACCGAGCCGTATGCGTTCAAGGATGTGGTGTACCAGCGGCTCATCGAGCTTTGCACCGACATCTGCAAGCGCAACGGCAAAACCAAGCTGCTCTGGCTTGGAGACAAGACGAAAACGCTCAATTACACACCGAAATCCAACGAGATGGTGCTGACCGTACATCGCTGGTTCGCCAACAAATCCTGTCCCGGCAACTGGATGTACGCCCGCATGGGTGACCTTGCCGAGAAGGTCACGGCGCAGCTGGGTGGAGAGGCAAAACCCGCACAGCCCACGCAGCCGACCACCTCTGCTATTAAGACGGGTGACCTTGTGAAAATCACCGGCACGAAGTATTACGGCGGACAGACAATCCCGTCCTGGGTCAAAGCTAAAAACTGGTTCGTTCTCAGCGTGTCCGGTGACCGTGCGGTCATTAACAAAAGCGAGGACGGCAAAAATGCCATCATGTCCCCGGTGAAGGTGTCTGATCTGGCAATTGTCACCGCAAAGCCTACGGAGAATTACCGCATCCACACCGTGGTGCATGGCGACACTCTCTGGGCGATTGCCAAGAAATATCTCGGCAACGGCAGCCGCTACAAGGAGATCGTCAGCTTGAACGGACTGAAAAGCAATGTACTCTACAGCGGCATGAAGCTGAAAATCCCGAATAAGTAATCTTTGCATACGCCTCTGCGGATTCATTTCCGTGGAGGGCGTTATTTTTTTGCGGACCAGGCAGGCAGTTTTCCTCCAGTTGGTACTGAGGTGAACCCTCGGACTGGAGGAAAACTCTATGACAGATTGGCAAAGAGAACAAATACGAACACTGCGCTTACAGGGCGTCAGCTATGTGAAAATCGGTGAGCAACTCGGAATTTCGGACAATACGGTGCGCTCCTTTTGCCGCCGCAGCGGTTTGGGCGACAGCGCAAAGAATACCGTTGCTTGCAAGCAGTGTGGGAAGCTGATAAAAATCATCCCCAAGCAGAAACCGAAAAAGTTCTGCTCAGACGCCTGCCGCACCGCATGGTGGAAATTACACCCGGAGTGCATCAACCGAAAAGCAACCTATAACTACACTTGTGCCTGTTGCGGACAACATTTTACTGCCTACGGAAATAACCACAGAAAGTACTGCTCTCATGCCTGCTATATCGCAGATCGATTCGGAAGGGAGCGTGGCTGTGATGAATGACGCCTACAGAGAACGGCTGGAGCAGTATCTTGCCGCCATGCTCCAGGCAAAGCAAATGCTGTCGATGGGGATATTAACCACGGAGGATTACGCCACGATTGATACAATTATGGCCGAAAAATACGGGATATCTTCGTGTAGTTTATATCGCGGGATTGACTTGATATACGGTGGGTTCAGAGGTAATATGTCACACTACAAGGAGGTGACACAATGTCAGGAAGAATAACCACCGTATCAAAACCGCCGAAGCTGGAGCGTAAAAAACGAGTCGCAGCCTACGCCCGTGTTTCCAGCGGCAAGGACGCTATGCTTCACTCGCTGTCCGCACAGGTCAGCCATTACAGCGAACTAATCCAGAGAAATGGCGACTGGCTCTATGCAGGCGTCTATGCCGATGAAGCCAAGACCGGCACGAAGGATTCCAGGGCGGACTTTCAAAGGCTTATTGCCGATTGCCGTGCCGGAAAAATCGATATGGTGATCACCAAGTCCATCTCCCGCTTTGCACGAAATACGGTCACGCTGCTGCAGACCGTCCGTGATTTCAAAGCCTGGGAGGTGGACATTTTCTTTGAAGAACAGAGTATCCACACCATGAGTGCCGATGGCGAACTGATGCTGACCATTCTGGCGTCCTATGCGCAGGAAGAAAGCCGCTCCGCAAGCGAAAACCAGAAGTGGCGCATCAAGCGGAACTTTGAGGAAGGAATTCCGTGGAATGGAGCCATGCTGGGTTACCGGCTGAAAGACGGACGGTACGAAATTGTTCCGATGGAAGCCGAGCTTGTCCGCCGCATTTATACCGAATACCTTGCCGGTGACGGCTATCAGGCTATTGCCAAACGGCTGACGGAAGAAGGTGTTCCGTCCCGCTTCGGTGGGAAATGGAACCAGTCTGTGGTTTCCAAGATACTGAGCAACTACACCTATACGGGCAATCTGCTTTTGCAGAAAACCTTCCGTGAGAACCATATCACGAAGAAAACCGTCATAAACCACGGTGAACTGCCGCAATACCACGCTGAGGACACCCACGAAGCTATTATTGATATGGAGACCTTTCAAGCGGTTCAAGCTGAGAAGACACGGCGGGCGACTCAGTTCAATAAAGAGCCAGCGCCGAGAACCACATACCCATTCACAAGTCTTCTGGTGTGCGACATCTGCGGAAAGAACTACCGCCGCAAGACCACCAAAACGGGCATCGTTTGGGTCTGCGGAACCTTTAATACGCTCGGCAAAGCCGCCTGCGCTTCCAAGCAGATACCGGAAGCAACGCTTCAGCAGGCCACAGCCGAAGTTTTGGGTGTAAAGGCTTTTACGCAGGAACAGCTGCACAGTCTGATACAGAGTATTCGGATCTGCAACGACAACATTCTTATTTTCTGCTTCAAAGACGGCTCGGAAGTGACACGCACATGGAAAGACCGCTCCCGCAGTGAAAGCTGGACGGACGAGATGAAGGAAGCTGCACGCCGAAAATCCTTAGAGAGGAGCAAGCACAATGCCTAAAGTAACCATGATACCCGCAACCATCAATCCGCTGACACACCTGCCGAAGGTGGCAACGCAGAAGCGGCGTGTTGCAGGATATGCCCGTGTTTCCACCGACAGCGATGAGCAGTTCACCAGCTACGAAGCCCAGGTGGATTATTACACCAAATTCATACAGTCCAAGCCGGAATGGGATTTCGTAAAAGTATATACGGATGAGGGCATTTCCGGCTGTAACACCAAAAAGCGAGACGGCTTTAACAGCATGGTTTCGGACGCTCTTGCCGGAAAAATCGACCTCATTGTCACAAAGTCGGTCAGCCGATTTGCCAGGAACACCGTGGACAGTCTGGTCACCATCCGCAAGCTGAAGGAAAACGGCGTGGAATGTTACTTCGAAAAGGAAGGTATTTTCACATTTGACGGCAAGGGCGAGCTTCTTATCACCATCATGTCGAGCCTTGCCCAAGAAGAAAGTCGCAGCATTTCGGAAAACATCACCTGGGGACAGCGTAAGAGCTTCGCTGACGGCAAGGTGCATCTGGCCTACAAACGCTTCCTTGGGCTACGAAAAGGGCGAAGATGGCAGACCTACCATTGTAGAAAGTGAAGCGAAAATTGTCCAGCTGATTTATCGTCTTTTCCTTGACGGCAAGTCACAGGCGAGCATTTGCAGATGTTTGGAGGACTTGGGTGTTCCGTCACCGGGCGGCAAGGAAAACTGGAGCAAGACCACGGTCACCAGCATTCTGCAAAACGAAAAGTACAAGGGCGATGCGCTGCTCCAGAAGTCCTTCACGGTTGATTTTCTAGAAAAGAGGATGAAGCCCAACGAGGGTGAGGTGCCGCAATACTATGTGGAAGGCAGCCACCCTGCCATTGTTGACCCAGATGAATGGGATCATGTGCAGACGGAATTTGTCAGAAGAAAATCCCTGGGCAGAGCCTACAGCGGAAAGAGCGTTCTTTCAGCCAAGCTGGTCTGCGAAGACTGCGGCGGCTTCTTCGGCTCAAAGGTCTGGCATTCCACCGACCGCTACCGCCGCACCATCTGGCAATGCAACAGCAAGTTCAAGGGTGAGGAACGGTGTCATACACCCACGGTAGATACGGAAACCGTGCAGCGGCTTTTCACTCAAGCCTACAATCGGATGATGGAGAACCGAGAGCAGATCATCAAGGACTGCGAAACCATGCGCCGTGCGCTGACAGACTTTGCGGAATTGGACGCAGAAATTGAGCGGCAGCTCGAGGAAACGCAGGTCGTTGCCGAACTGGTCAAGGCGGCAGTCAAGGAAAACGCTTCTACAGCACAGTCCCAGGAGGCTTATCTGAAAAGGTATGAAGCCCTCACCGAGCGTTACGAAAAAGCCGCTGCGGAACTGGAGCGGTTACAGAATCTGCGTACTACGCAAAGACAGAAAGACAAGGAAATGGCGCTCTACATCCGCACCCTCAAAAAACAGCCGGTGGTCTTGCGTGAGTGGAGCGACACCATCTGGACGGTGATGGTCGAGAAGGCAATCGTTCACAGGGACGGTGCGATTACCTTCGTTTTCAAAAACGGCACGGAGGTCAAGGTCGGAGAATAAGATATAAGGTCGCAAGATAGTTCGCATTTTCGGGTGAACGGGTTTTGCGGCCTTCCTTTTGCGCTCTTGAGGAATAATTAAAATGTGCACACCCCTTTTGCCGAAAATGCACACCCCTCGACCTTTCGTTAAAAGGTGTTATGGGAGAAAATGAAAAAGGCTCCGCAGCGACCGTTTCCGGAACGCCACGAAGCCTTATATCATTAAAAAGTATCGAAAAAGCCTTGTAAATCAAGGACTTTATAAAAAGAAACTGGACACCAATCAAGATACGCATTGTATCAAAATTGGTGTCCAGTTATGGTGCGGGCGGCGGACTCGAACCCGCACGCCGTATGGCAATGGAACCTAAATCCATCGAGTCTACCAATTCCACCACGCCCGCATACAGTGATCAGTATAGCACACCCGCCGCCGTTACTCAAGCAAAAATCCCCGCCGCCGCAGAAAAATCTCCCCCGGCGGCGAAAAAAGTTTCGTATTTTCCCGAAACTGTGATACAATACAAGGCAAAGAATACCGGTATCCTGCGGGATGCCTGATACAGGAGGAACCATCATGCAAGTGACCGAACGTTTTTTGAAATACGTCTCCTTTGACACCACCTCCAGCGAGACGTCCGACACCGTCCCCACCACCGCCCACCAGAAGGAGCTGGGCCGGTATCTGGCCGACGAGCTGGCCCGTCTGGGGCTGGAGAACGCCCACATGGACCAGCTGGGCTACGTCTACGCCGTCCTGCCTGCCACGCCGGGTCAGGAGCACGTCCCGGCGCTGGGTCTCATCTCCCATATGGATACCTCTCCCGCCGTCAGCGGCGCCGATATCCAGCCCCAGATCGTCACCTATCAGGGCGGCGACCTGCCGCTGGCCAAGACCGGCTGCCTGCGGGTGAAGGACTTCCCCTTCCTCAGCCGCTACGTGGGGCAGGAGCTCATCGTCACCGACGGCACCACGCTGCTGGGTGCCGACGACAAGGCTGGCGTGGCGGAGATCGTCACCGCCTGCGAGTATCTGCTGGCCCACCCGGAGGTCCCCCACCGCACCGTGGCCGTCTGCTTCACCCCCGACGAGGAGGTGGGCAAGGGCGCCGACCACTTCGACCCCGCCAAATTCCCCGCCAAGGCCGCCTATACCGTGGACGGCGGCGAGCTGGGCGAGATCGAGTACGAGAACTTCAACGCCGCCGCCGTGACCCTCACCGTCCACGGCGTCAACATCCACCCCGGCTCCGCCAAGGATAAGATGAAAAACGCCGTCCTCATGGCCCACCAGTTCATCTCCCTGCTGCCGGAGGCGGAGACTCCCGCCCACACCGAGGGCTACGAGGGCTTCTACCACGTCACCGACGTCTCCGGCAACGAGACGGAGTGGTGCTCCACGCCATCATCCGTGACCACGACCGTGAGAAGTTCGAGGCCCGCAAGACCTTCGTGGAAAACGCCGTCCGCTACCTCAACGGCGTTTGGGGCGAGGGTTCCTTCCGGCTGGAGCTGAAGGACAGCTACTATAATATGAAGGAAAAGCTGCTGCCCCACATGGAGCTCATCGACAACGCCTGTGCCGCCATGCGGGCCGTGGGTGTGGAGCCGGAGATCGTTCCCATCCGGGGCGGCACCGACGGAGCCCGCCTCTCTTGGGAGCGGGATATCCCCTGCCCCAACCTCTGCACCGGCGGCGCCAACTTCCACGGCGTCCATGAGTTCGTCCCCGTGGCCTCCATGGAGAAAATGGTGCAGGTGCTGGTGGAGCTGGTCCGCTGCTGATCCTGCCCATATACCGCCTGAGCGCCCCTCTCCCTGCGAGAGGGGCGCTTTATGTGAAATCGCTGTAAAACCGCTATGTAAAAAACGGCAAAAAAATGTCAACTCCTCTTGCAATTTGCCGTAAGGAGTGCTAACATGCGTGTATAGACAGTGTGACGAACCGCCCATGGGCGGTTATCGTTTCAGGCGAGACGATAAGGAGTTATTCCCCGTGCGAGCGCTCCATCGGTCACACGCAAAAAATAGGAGGCAGATATTATGACAAACCGCAAGAGTACCAAACGGGCCTTGCTGGGCAGCGTCATGGCTATGGTTCTGTGCTTGGCCATGCTGGTAGGCGCTACCTTCGCATGGTTCACCGACACCGCAAGCACCGGTGTCAACAAAATTCAGGCCGGTAATCTGGATATCGAGATTCAGGATGAGACTGGCAAGGCGATCGACACTCTGGCATGGGCAACGAAAGACGGTACCGCTTTCGCCGAAGATGGAAAAACGCCCCTGTGGGAGCCGGGCTGCACCTACACCCTGACCCCCTTCCAGATCGTCAACAAGGGCAATCTGGCCCTGAAGTATAAGATCGTCGTCACCGGTCTGGAGGGCGACGCTGGCCTGCTGAAGGTCATCAAGTTCACCTATAAGACTGGCGAGGAAACCTTTGACATGAACACCGAGGGCCATCTGACTGCCAACGGCGGCGCTTCCAAAGTGATCACCGTATCCGCTCATATGGACGAGGCCGCCGGCAACGAGTACATGAATAAGACGCTGGAGGGTGTCAAGTTCACCGTCTACGCCACGCAGGACACTGTTGAGTACGACAGCTTTGACAACACCTATGACGAGAACGCCACTTACCCTGTGGTGAACGTTACGGAACTGAAGGAGGCTCTGACCAACGGCGGCGTCGTGGCTGTTACCAAGGACATCCATACCAACAACATTGAGGATACGGCGGCGGCCCGCATCGTCATCTCCCAGCCCACCACACTGAATCTGGAGAAGAAGATCATCACCCCCAATAACATGGGCAACAACGGTACGAACTTCTGCGCCCTTATCGTCGATGCGGATACCACCATCAATGCGGGCGAGAACGGCGGCATTGATACCGGCGTCAACGGCGGCTATGGCATCAACGTCCGGAATGGCGCTACCCTCACCATCAACGGCGGCTACTATTACGGCGGCGGTACTGCTGTGCAGGTCCAGAAGGGTACCCTCATCATCAACGGCGGTACCTTCGCCTGCGAGCCGTACAGCAACCCGACTTACGGTTACAAATACCTGATCAACTGCATTGATGCGGCATACAAGGACGGAACTGCCAAAATCTCCATCACAGGCGGTACGTTCATCAACTTTGACCCGTCTGACAGCGCCAGCGAGAACCCGCATGGCAACTTCGTGCCCGATGGCTACAAGGTCGTGTCTCAGACTCAGACCAACGGCGATGTTTGGTACACCGTGGTCAAGGGCTAAGCCTACCGCTGCAAGTTAGACTCTGATATTTTTCCATACAAAAGGGCGCTCTCCCCACCGGGGGAGAGCGCCCTTTTCCCGCCTTGCCACCCCCTGTCAT
>ENA-OQCO01000844-OQCO01000844.1-human-gut-metagenome-genome-assembly--contig:-NODE-844-length-14701-cov-1.891313_pt1 | contig 14701 bp, 16 predicted proteins | sample MGYA00242500_ERZ504582 | MGnify/ENA primary metagenome ERZ504582 (study PRJEB26092, sample SAMD00036346) | human gut metagenome | host: Homo sapiens | study: EMG produced TPA metagenomics assembly of...
AAATTAGGATGAAGCGCTAAAGCATACTAAGAAATATTCTTAGGCCACTTTCTCATATAAAACTGACGTTTCTTTACCATTTTTAAAAATGAGGCACAAGCCGGTTTTGATAACTTCCACTTTTTCAATATCACTAATCTGCACCTTACGCGGTTTAAAAATATTGAAAGAAACAATACGCAATATTCCATAATCTTCAATAATAAAGTAACGATGAAACCCTAGACCAAATAAAGCAACAAAAATAGTGAAAAGCATCAAAATATGTGAGGGCACCGAGTACAACTCGAACAGAAGGACCCCTGCAATAAAGATTGGCGTGATGGCTAAAGACCAATAAATGATAAGCAAGATAATTCGGGTTGCCAATGGTAACGATACTTGCCGAAAATTTTAATCATCTCAGCACCTCCATTACCTCTAATTCTACCATAAAATCAGTATTTAGCAAGCTCAATTAAGGTTTACTGACAATTCCAAGAATAACATCTACGGCTTTTTCCATTGTCTGCAAAGAAACGTACTCATAACGACCATGCATATTTTCACCACCTGCAAAAAGGTTTGGAGTTGGAATACCCATAAATGAAATCTTTGAACCATCTGTTCCACCACGAATGGGTTCAATCACTGGAACAATTCCTAGGTCCTCCATAACCTCCTTAGCCAACTCAACAGGCATCATATCTTTTTCAATGACTTGACGCATGTTATAGTATTGATCCTTGATTACCAAATCAACTCGCGTTTGACCGTAGGCTTGATTCATTTTATCGGCAATTTCTTGGAAAGTTGCTTTTCGATTTTCAAAAGACTCTTGTCTCAAAATCACGAATGATATATGATGAATTTGCTTCTTCAACAGTACCTGTCATTGTTTGAAGATGGTTGAAACCTTGATAACCATCCGTCAACTCTGGACGATCTTCTGCTGGTAACTGATTATGAAAATCAATTGCTAATTGCAAAGCATTGACCATCTGACCTTTTGCTGTTCCAGGGTGAACATTACGGCCATGAAATATCAGCTCTGCAGCCGCGGCAGAGAAGGTTTCATACTGCAATTCACCCAATGGACCACCGTCAACAGTGTAGGCAAAATCGACATCAAAATCATCAACATCAAATTTATCTGCGCCAATTCCAATTTCTTCATCAGGACCAAAGCCTACACGAATTTCACAATGTTTGATTTCAGGATTTGCCTTCAAATGAGCCAATGCTGTCATAATCTCAGCAATACCGGATTTATCATCAGCTCCAAGAAGAGTGGTGCCATCTGTCGTAATAAGTGTCTGACCGATGTAATTCTGGAGATTAGGGAAATCAGCTGGATCTAGGTTATAACCTGAAGTTCCAAGAGGAATAATACCCCCATCATAGGATTCAATAACTTGGGGTGATACTCCTTCTGCGTTAAAATCTGCAGTATCCATATGAGAGATGAAACCAATCTTACGTGTTAATCGGTCATCGTTAGCCGGCAGGGTTGCCACTAGGTAACCATTACTTTCCAAATAATGGATGTTACTTAACCCTAGTTCTTCCAATTCTGGTTTTAGAATATTCAAAGCAAAATCTACCTGGCTTTGTGTTGTTGGCGTCCTTGTTGCATTTTCATCACTACGTGTATTAATTTTGGCATAGCGTAGAAAACGCTCTAAGAGTAGGTCGTAGGCCATAAGTGCTCCTTTTATTGTATTTACTATTTACCTCGATTATAGCATAAAAACCCATCAATATGATGGGTTAAACCGTATAACTTAAACTTTAGATTCTTTTTCGTAGTAAGCCTTAATTTCTTCCACAATAGCATTCGCTAAAACCAATACCACTAAAAAAGCTGGAGACTTTTGATAAGTTTCCAGCTTTTTTAGTGGTATTGAAATATTAATCCACATCAACAAAACCGAAGCGAGATAGAGGGTACACTCTGAAAGAGATAACTCCCTTGATTTGGTCTTTTTCAATAAGACCAAACTTACGACTATCTTCAGTATCACGACGATTATCGTTCAATACAAGGTACTGCCCCTTCTTGATTTTAGTTTGCTTATTATCAGTCAATGTTCCAATTGAAAAATCATCTGTGAAAAAATTCCCAGGTGAAACGGTTGCTAAATAAGCTGACTTATCTTTGCTGATATAGGTTTCTTCAACTGGTTTATCATTAACATAAAGAAAATCATCCATAGCTGTTACACTCTTACCTTCATCTGCAATGACACGGCCGGTATATTCCTTACCATTAACCGTATACAGGATAAAGTCCTTATTATGCGGTTCAACCTTTTTATTGAAAGTAACATAATCACCTGCATGAATATAGTCATTCGCCTGACCTTTGGTTACACGGTGTGTTGATAACACAAAAACTCTTAACAATGAAATCACTACAATGGCAAGAACTGCTATGATAATATTTCGAATTAAATCTCTCTTAACCATATTTACTCCTTATGGGTTCCAATAAAATTATAACATAAATAGACAAATAAAAAAGAGGAAGTTGAGTAAGATTCGCGTTCCCCTTTTTCTCTATAAACCACTAATTATAGCATTTTAAAGCTTAATAATCTTCAAGAAACGTTTGCATATTGACATCGTCTGGCACCAAGGCAAGGTATTTTTCTGCTGTTACACGCGCCTGATCTCTGTAACCAAATTCTCTTAGAATATATGCATAATCCTGTAAGAATTCAGGATTATCAGCCAAATCTTTAGACAAATCTTGATAGATTTGAAAGGCTTCTTCTTCATCATCAAGTGCTTGATAAGCCCTGGCGATATTCCAACGAGCCAAAACAGAATCAACCTCGTAATCAGCTAAAGCTACAAGATCATCGAAACGTTCTTCTTCCAAATAAAGAGCACTTAAACGTAAGACGATTTCATCATTATCTTCCGCTAGCGGTAAAGCCTGCTTCAAATAGGATTCAGCCGACTGGGTGTCATGTAATTCATAGGATAACTGTGATGCTAACAAAAGTAATTGAACATCAAAAGCATTCTTCGAAATGCCTTGCTGCGTCATACGTAAAGCTTCTTCTGTTCGATGTTCAGCGTGAAGCGATAGAGCGTAATTATACTCATAACCCTCAAAATCGGAAGACATGGTTTCTATCTGCTTAAAGTAGAAATTAGCTTTTTGATACTCTTCTTGATCATATAGTAGAGTGGCTAATTCAAAAGCAATGGTGTCATTGTATTCAATTTCAATGGCTTTTTCCAAAAATTCACGAGCAGCTTCAAATTTACCAAGACTGGCATAAGACTTACCGATACGCTCATAAGTAGAAACGCCAGTTGTTGCAAGAAGATCACGATTATCCAGTTTGGCATAGTATTGAATGGCTTGCTCAAAGTTTCCGAGTTCAAACTCCATCTCAGCCAAACCAAAATAATCAATGAGTCATCTGATAGTTGACTTGCTTCCAACAACTTGTCACGGGCTACATCCGTTAAGCCCTCCATTTGGTAAAGGTCTGCCTTTACAATCAACGCAGACAAATAGTCCTCAGACTCCTCAGGAATAGCATCTAAATAGAGAAACGCTTCTTCAATATTACCATCTTCGGCTGCAATTTGTGCTAAGTTAACATTGACCTCTGGAAAATCAAAACGAACTTTTTCGTAAATTTCCTGTGCCTGTGGTAAAAAGCCAATAGACTCTAAATATTCGGCCAACTCAACAAGAACCTCTGCTGGATCCTCATTTAAAGCTTTTTTTTAAATATTTATCCGCATGGTGTAAATCTTGCTTCTCAATAGAAGCAACCATTTTTTCACTATTTAACATCGTATTTTTGTCCTTTAATTTCAATGTCATCTTGGTAAAGATTACTTACAGAACGGTACCAATCAAAAATATCCTTAACAATAACCTTGACAGAAGCGTAAATTGGAATACCCAACAGTACTCCCCAAACACCGTAAAGAGAACCTGCTGTCAAAAGAATGAACATAATGGTAATAGGGTGAATACTTAGTTTATTTCCCAGAACAAGTGGAGAAACAAAACGTCCTTCAATAGTTTGCTCGATAACAAAAATGATGAGAACCTTGATTAGCATAGTAGGGCCTTGAACCAATCCCATAATAACAACCGGTACCATAGCTATAAAACTTCCAAGATAAGGAATCATGTTTAGAAATCCTGCTAAAATACCAAAAGTCATGCCATAACGAAGCCCAACAATCTTGAACATGATACAGAACATAATTGCTATGACAATCGCTACTGTCACTTGACCTCGAACATAACCTTCAAGCTGATTATTGATATCTGAAAGCATACGGACAGTCGTTTCCCGAAAGCGCGTCGGTAAAGCTGAGACAAAGCCTATGTTTCGAGCTTTTGACTATCTCTTAAGAGATAAAAAAGAATGAATGGATGTCAAAATGATAGCAACTGTTACTCTTGCAACTGTGCTAGCAAAGGTCCCAATCCAACTAAGAGCTGAAGTAGAAAAGTTCTCGGCATAATTGACCATTCTCGCTGAAAAATCGCTAAGCATGGCCTCTAAATTACCATGAAAATTGGAAAGAATAGGAAGTTTCAACCAACGTTCCGTTTCACTGTTCGCACGAGAAATGTATGATGGGGCATTTCTAAGCAAAATCAAAATTTGATCTTGTAAGTTAGGAATAGCTGTCGAAATTCCCCAAACTAAGAGTAAGGCAAGAATAGCATAGATAACCAAGATAGCCATGGTTCGATCTAAACCAATTTTTTCGACTAATAGCACCAAAGGTTTTATCAAATAATAAAGAAGCATGGAAATAACCAGAGGCAACATAATAATGGTCAGAAATTGAATAACTGGTGAAAAAATTGGACTAATTTTGGTAAAAATCAAGACCGTCAAACCAATCAAGAGTAAGATTAGAAAGGACACTACCGCCTGATTATTCAAAATCCACTTAAAAAACCATGTTTCTGAAAATTTTTCTGTCTTTTTACAGCTCATAGCTACTCCTTTATTTATCATAAAATGTTACAGTTTTATCTATCAAGTTTTGGTTACAATCGTAGCTAAATTTTGCAGAGAAGAAAGGTTTATCTTCTAGAATCCACTTAAAAATCTCATAGTCACCTTCCCAGGTTTGTTTAGTTAAAACCTGATCATATGGTACCCATTCAAGTGTCCCTTCACGAGATTCCTCATCAGAAATGAGTTTTCCTTCAAAATCAGTCACCTTAAAGACATAGGTATACCAATCGTGGCCCGGAGTAAATTCTGGGAAGGTAATCATACCTTTGAAGTCCATCTTTTTCACTGTCAAATGAGTTTCCTCGAAAATTTCACGACGAGCACATTCGTCAGGCGTTTCTCCCGCTTCTAGTTTTCCCCCGACAGAAATCCACTTTCCTTCATGAACATCATTAGGCTTTTTATTACGATGTAGGAGCAAAAGCTCCTTCCCATTGTCAATATAACAAATGGTAGCTAACTTTGTCATAATGCATCTCTTTTCCAATGTTTTTAAACATTATACCAAATCTAGGATTGATTTTGGGCTTTGAGCCATGATTTTGAGATATAAGTGGAAATCTGCTTTTTCTGATTCTCTTGACAAAACAAAAAGAGAACCAAATTAGTTCTCTCTAGACTTCTTTAATATTTCAAATAACGACGCATGGCCATACGTGACCCGATCGAACCGATAATAATACCGACTGCGAAGAGGGTGCCAATGACTGCATAGATAAACCAGTCTGCATCATACATAGAAATACCACCTTTAACAAAATCAGGGTTTAAGGTTGAGTAAACCATGTGATACAAAACATAAATAAGGACAGAAGGAATGATGGCACCAAGTGCTCCAATCCAAGCTCCCTCCATCAAGTAAGGACGACGAATGTATGAGTTTTTCGCACCGACCAAACGCATGATTTGAATTTCAGTCGCACGTGACATAATGGTAATACGGATGGTATTTGAAATCAATAGGACAGCTACAATAGTTAAGAGAGCTGTAGCAATGATCCCCCAAAATTGAACACGTTTCATAGTAGCCATCAAAATTTCGGTATCTGATCCACCAAAGTTAGCATTATCAACGCCCTGAATAGCTTTTGCTTCCTTGACAACACGACTAACATCATCTGGTGATTTAGTTTGAACGATGTAAACATCTGACAGAGGGTTGGCATCGCCAGTAACAGTCTCGAAACTTGACCCCATTGTTTCAATGAGTTGTTTCTTTTGTTCTTCTTTGCTAGAGAAAGTAACCTTATCTACACCTTTGATTTTAGTCAAAGCATTATAAATTTTATGGTAGTCCTTATTGGCAACGATTTGTCCAGAAAGTTCCTTGACTGTTTCTGAAGCATCTGTTGAATCTGGATTCAAGTAAACATTGACCTGAATATTCTTTTCAATATCTGAAGCCAATTTTTGCGTGTTAAGAATAACAGAACCAAATACACCTAAAAGCGAAAGGACAATCATAACCGAAAATACTGCCGTAAGTGTCGACAATAAATTACGTTTGAGGTTCTTAATAGATTCTCCTAAGTGACGGAAAAAGCGTCTAATCATGGTAACCGTACTCTCCTTCCTCTTCATCACGAACAATACGACCTTCCTCAATCGCTACGACACGATGTCGAAGATTATTAACGATAGTTGAGTTATGGGTTGCCATTATAATGGTAGTCCCTTGTAAGTTAATACGTTCAAGGACCTGCATAATTTCCCAAGAAATCTCTGGGTCCAAGTTTCCTGTTGGTTCATCTGCAATCAAAACCTTGGGATTATTAACAATGGCACGCGCAATAGCGACACGTTGTTGCTGACCACCAGACAATTGATTTGGGAATGAACGCATCTTGTGTTTGAGACCAACCAACTCGAGGACTTCTGTCACACGTTTCTTGATATGACGAGGTTTCTCACCAATAACTTCCATGGCATAGGCAACATTTTCAAAAGCTGTTTTCTTTGGAAGAAGTTTATAATCCTGGAAAACAACTCCAATAGAACGTCGCAAGAGTGGTACATCTTTCTTACGAAGACGAGTTAAATCAAACTCCCCAACCTTCATAGAACCACTCGTCAATTTTTCTTCTTGGTAGAACAAGCGAATTAGACTTGATTTACCTGCACCAGAAGGACCGACCAAGTAAACAAACTCCCCTGAATTGATAGATAAATCAATGTGTCTGAGGGCTGTTGTTGACTTATCATACTTCTTAGTAACGTCTTTTAATTCAATAAGAGCCATAATATCAGTATTCAACTACTAAAATAGCTGAAAGTCTTCCTTTCATTGAGATAGAGTATCTTAATACTTTAAAACAGTATATCATTACTATTCTTCCATACGCCACTTGAGGTAGGCATCGATGAAACCTTCAATATCCCCATCCATTACTTTATCAACCTGGGCAACTTCATAGCCTGTACGGTGATCTTTAACCATGGTATATGGGGTGAAAACATATGAGCGAATTTGACTTCCCCAAGTGATTTCTTTCTTATCACCTTTCAAGGCATTCACTTCTTCTGCTTTTTTTTCTTGCTCCATTTGATAGAGCTTAGCTTGAAGCATCTTCATAGCACGATCTCTGTTTCCGTATTGTGTACGGTCAACCGTAGAAGCTACAACAATACCTGTTGGAATGTGAGTCAAACGCACACCGGTAGAAACCTTATTGACGTTCTGACCACCTGCACCACCTGATCGGAAAGTATCCATCTTGATATCGTCATCACGGATTTCGACTTCAATGGTATCATCTAATTCAGGCATGACTTCCACTGATGTAAATGAAGTGTGACGACGCTTAGCAGAGTCAAATGGTGAGATACGAACCAAACGGTGAACACCCATTTCTGACTTAAGGAATCCATATGCATTAGGTCCCTCAAAAGCAAGAGTTACAGATTTGATTCCAGCCTCATCACCAGCCTGATAATCCAAAGTCTCAACTTTGAAACCTTTGGCATTTCCATAACGCTGGTACATACGGAGTAACATTTCTGCCCAGTCCTGAGCTTCAGTTCCACCAGATCCTGGATGAATTTCAAGAATGGCATTGTTATGGTCATATGGCTCAGACAAAAGCAACGTCATCTCGTAACTTGTCATAATCTTATCAAGTTTTTCGAGCGTTTCTTCGAGTTCCTCTTGAACGCTATCATCTTCTTCCAACATTTCCAAATAAAGCTCTGTCTCGTCAGAGAGCTCTTTCATGTTGTTGAAAGTTTCATATTTCATTTTGAGCTCATTTAACTCTTGAGAGGTCTTTTGAGCCGCAATATTATCATTCCAAAAATCTGGCTCAGTCATTCGGTTTTCAAGGAGCGCAATGTCCTCTTCCAAACGATCTAAGTCAAAGAGACCTCCCGAAGCTCACGAGCTTCTCTTGATTTTCAGAGATTTTTGTGAATTTCTGCCACTTCCATGGATAAGTTTCCTCCATTTTATAGTATTATGCTTAATTCTAGCATAAATCACTTAAATTTGCCATTTTGCACACACAAGCTCCCACTCTGCTTGGGAGTGCTCATCCTTTGGTGAGAGTCCCCTCATATAGTCTAACATAGCCTCATCGGGCTTCTTAACAATCTCACCTAGAGCCCAAATAGCCGTTGCCGTATGAATAGGATTATTGTTCTTATCAATTATCTCCATCAGTTTGACAATAGCATTGCGATCATGTAGGTTAGCCAAGGCAATAATGGCATTACGTTGAAGAATATTCTTCCCTCGCCAGGAACCGGCAATCATCCCAAATGTCTCCTTAAAGGACTTATTAGTCAGCTCTAGAAATGGGAGCAATTCAGGCATGGCAAGATCAGGATCAATGTCTGAAGCCAAGGGATTGTCGATACCTCTATTATATGGACAGGAAATCTGACAGATGTCACAACCATAGATAACAGTCTTTATCTTCTTTCGAAACTCCATATCCATCATCCCCTTATCTTGGGTTTGAAAGGATAGGCAACGACGAGCATTCATCGTACCATCACCAATGAGACAAGATGTCGGACAGGCATCCAGACAACGACGGCAATCCCCACAACCATAGTCAACTTCTTGGTCTGGTTCAATCTCTAGATTAGTGATAAGCTCGCCAAGATACATGTAAGACCCGTATTCTTTCGAGATAACGAGTCCATTCTTTCCAATAAAGCCTATTCCAGCTCGCTTAGCCACTGCTGTATCAACCAAGGCTCCAGTGTCCACCATACCTTTATATTCGAAGTTTTCCGTTAGTTTTTCAATACCTTTTGCCAGACGTTTCAGTTTATCCTGCAAAACATAGTGATAATCTAGGCCCCATGAATTTGGAGTGATTTTGCCACGCTTAAATTCTGTTTTTTGGGGTTGTTGCGGCAACTTATGCGGATAGGCCACAGCAATAGATATGATAGTTTTAGCTGATTCCAAGCTCAATTTGGGGTAAATACGCTCTTCAATATTTTTATGTTCAAATCCTGTTGTTCGCCCTTCTTCGATACCAAGACGAAGGGATTTTTCCAGATAGTCGAAATCATCGGCGGTTGTAAAACCAATTTTTGAAATACCAATTTCCTTGGCCATCTTTTGTATTTCTAACTTGATATTCATATTCTTATCATAATGAAAACAGAGCACAAGGGCAAGTATTTTTTATCATCTTCGTCTAAGGACAAGGTACGACCTTTTTGTTACAATATTTCTATGACAAGACTTGCAGTAATGAGTGATTTACACATTGATTTAAATCATTTTGAGACATATGAAATTGATACTCTTATAAAGTGTCTAAAAGATCAAAAGGTCACCCACCTCCATATCGCTGGTGATATTTCTAACCATTATTTTATCGACACGAAACCTTTTCTACACAAACTTTCTAAGGAGGTCAAGGTTACCTCTAATTTAGGCAATCATGATATGCTTGATTTAGAGGATGACCTTATTGATAATCTGGATTTTCAGGTAATTGATTTAGGAAGTATGACATTATTGGCCTTTCATGGATGGTATGATTATTCCTATTCTGGTGAAAAGTTGGATAAGATTCTCAAACGTAAGAAGCAACTCTGGTTCGACAGACGCCTCAAGCGATTGGGTAACGATCCAGAAATCTGTCACAATGGTCTCAAGAGGCTAGACGATATTCTAAATGATTTGGACACTAGCAAACTTATAGTTGCCATGCATTTTGTTCCTCATAATCGTTTCACCATGACTCACGAGCGTTTTAAACCTTTTAACGCTTTTTTAGGATCTGAACAATTCCATAAGATTTTCGTCAAGCACAGCGTTAAAGATGTTGTTTTCGGTCATGCCCACCGAAGTTATGGGACGGTAACAATTGACGGTGTAACCTATCACTCGCGTCCTCTTGGATACCGACGTGAATGGGATTTAACCATTGACTTTGTTTCCAATCACCCTGAACTCAATCCTACTGGAACATGGAACCTCTCCAAACGTTACAACCTAGTCAAGAAACGGCCAGAGTTTTTAGATTACGAAAAAAAGGAACTAGCAAATGAGTTCCTTTCATCTATGACATTATTCGATTTATAGAACGACTCTTTGAGAGTCGTTTTTTAGTCGATGAAAAATCCCTGCTTTTGTAGATCCTTCAAGGTGTTAGCACGATTGGCAACGGATTTGTCCATGGTCTTGGCAATTTGAGTCGTAAATTCATCAACTCTGTTATTGAGATCGCGAAGATCATAATACTCATGGACTTCAGCGTCGTAGTCTTTTAGCTCCGCCAAGGGATTTTCCAAATCTTTATAGTAATTTTCCATATGGATGACATGACGTGGCAAACGAGGTTTAAGCTGCGGTTCCTGGTCTGGCCAACCAACTGCTAAACCAACTGCTGGATAGACATACTTTGGAAGTTTGAGGAGCTCTGAAAGTTTGGCATTATCATTTAAGATACTGCCCAAATAAACAGTTCCCATACCTAAACTCTCAGCAGCTACCACCATATTTTGCGCAGCAATCATAGCATCTGAAAAAGCTGAAATAAAGCGTTCAGGACTACCTTGTACCAAAGCCTTGGCTCCCTTAGCTTCTGCAATCAAGGTATTACGTCTTTGGTCTACAACAAATACAAAGAGGTGCCCAGCATTAGGAATATAGGGTTGGTTGGCAATTTCTGCAATTTGTTCCTTCAATTTTTCATCAGTAATACTGATAATCGAATAAGCCTGTCTAAAATTACTTGTTGGTGCATGTCTGGCAACATCAACCAGGAGGTTAACCTCTTCTTGTGCCAAAGCCACAGGTTTAAACTGACGAATACTGCGGTGATTGAGTTGTGTCTTAATAGTTTCGTTCATGACCTTCTCCTTAACTTATGATTAGTTCCTTTCATTATAAACAAGACAGCTAATGAATTCAAGATGTGATAAGAAAAAGCCAAAGACCATTGTCTCTGACTTTATATCTTAAATAGCGTCTTTATCCTTACCAAGGGCACGTTGAATAGCTTTGACTATTTCAACCAAAACCACAATCAAGAATGAACCTACAATAACCGCAAGCCATTGTGTAAAACTTAGATGTGACACATGGAAGAGATTATTAAACCCAGGAACCACGATAGTTGCCATCAAGAGGATGAAGGCAACTGGAATTGCCCAGTTAAATGTCTTGTTTCTAAAGAGACCAACTTTAAAGACTGATTGATAAACAGACTTAACGTTAAAGGCATGAAGCAACTGAATCAATCCAAGTGTTGCATAGGCCATTGTAAGGGCATCTGCATGAATTTCTGCTTGTGTATGATGTTCTGGGAAAACAAGACCCCAACCATATACTGCAAGAACCAGGATAGTTTGGAAAACACCTTGATACATGATAGCACCAAAGACCCCACCATCAAAGAAGTTTGATTGACGTCCACGAGGTTTGTGAGTCATAATACCTGGTTCAGCTGGCTCAACACCAAGAGCGATGGCTGGAAGGGTATCCGTTACTAAGTTAATCCAGAGAAGGTGCACTGGTTGAAGCACATCCCATCCAAATAATGTCGCAAAGAAGATAATAAAGACTTCGGCCATGTTAGCTGACAAGAGGTACTGGATTGATTTTTGAATATTGGAGAAGACCTTTCGACCTTCTTCTACAGCAACGATAATTGTCGCAAAGTTATCATCGGCAAGAACCATATCAGAAGCTCCCTTAGAAACCTCTGTACCTGTAATCCCCATACCGATACCAATATCAGCTATCTTAAGTGATGGCGCATCATTGACCCCGTCACCTGTCATAGCAACAACCTTGCCCTCATTTTGCCAAGCCTTAACGATACGAACCTTGTGTTCAGGAGACACACGCGCATAAACTGAGTACTGTTTGAAGACTTTCTGGAATTCCTCATCAGAAAGCTCATTAAGCTCAGCCCCAGTAATGACACGATCTTCCGTATCATTTGGATCAATGATACCGAGACGCTTAGCGATTGCTTCCGCTGTATCTTGGTGGTCACCTGTAATCATAATTGGACGGATTCCCGCCTCTTTAGCGACACGGACAGCTTCTGCTGCTTCAGGACGTTCTGGGTCAATCATCCCAACCAAACCAGAGAAAATCAAATCAGACTCAACAACTTCAGATTCCAAAGTAGGAATTTCACTTGTTGTCTTATAAGCCATCATCAAGACACGAAGGGCTTGTTTTGCTAAGTCTTTGTTGACAGCAAGGATAGCTTGTTTGTCTTCATCCGTAATTGGGCGAACTTCCCCATTGATTTCAATTCGAGTAACACGCTTGATCAATTGGTCAGGTGCACCCTTGACGGCTACAAAGTAAGAACCATCTGGTTCCTTATGGATAGTAGACATGAGCTTACGGTCAGAGTCAAATGGCAACTCTGCCACACGAGGCTCTGATTTCAAGACTTCACGAACATCAAAATTGTGATCTAACCAAACTGTACAAGTGCTGTTTCTGTTGGGTCCCCGATTAATTTACCATCTGGATCCACCTTTGTATCATTAGCAAAGGTCATAATACGAAGGGTCGTATTGTCAGCACCAAGTTCTGTATCAGCATTTTGCAATTGACCGTTTGTATAGACTTTTTCAACAGTCATCTGGTTCATCGTTAAGGTACCAGTCTTATCAGATGCGATAATTTCAGTTGAACCTAGGGTTTCAACTGCTGGCAATTTACGAACAATCGCATTGCGTTTGGCAAGAGTCGTTGTTCCAAGTGACAAGAGAATCGTTACAATGGCAGGCAATCCTTCAGGAATAGCTGCAACGGCAAGAGCAACTGCAACCATCAAACCTTCAAGGGGCTGTTCGCCACGAATAAATACACTAACCAAGAATGTCACCAAGGCAATAGCAATAATAAGGTAAGTCAAAGTCTTAGACAATTGCTCCAAGCTTTGCTTCAACGGCGTTTGTGATTCGTCCGCATTAGCTAGCATATCAGCAATCTTACCAACTTCAGTATACATACCAGTATTGGTTACTACACCAGTACCACGACCGTAAGTAACGTTTGAGTTTTGGTAACACATATTCACACGGTCACCAATTCCGGCTTCTGCTTCAACCGTCTCGGTAATATCTTTTTCAACTGGAACGGATTCACCAGTAAGGGCAGCTTCTTCAATCTTAAGTGAGGCAGCTTCGATCAAACGCATATCTGCCGGAACAACATCACCTGCTTCAAGCAAAACAATGTCTCCTGGAACCAATTCACGTGAATCAATTTCAACTACATTACCATCACGGCGCACACGAGCCATTGGACTTGACATGTTTTTAAGAGCTTCAATAGCCGCTTCTGCTTGCCCCTCTTGATAAACACCAAAGGCTGCATTCAAAACAACAACGGCAAAAATAATACAGGCATCCGTCAAACCATGCCTGCCTTCTGTAATGATAGAAAGGGCAGCAGCGACAAGCAAGATGATGATCATCAAATCTTTAAACTGGTCGATGAATTTTGATAAAAGGCTACGTTTTTCACCTTCATCCAACTCATTATAGCCATAGGCATCTAAACGTTCCTTGGCTTGTGCAGTAGACAAACCATCAACGGAAGTGTCCAAGCTTTTTAGGACTTCTTCCACTCCTTGCGTGTAAAACAAGGCTTTACTTTGTTCTTTCGACAAAATGGTCTCCTCCTTTTAAATAGGGAAATACGGCTAACAAGACTCTTTTTATATAAAAAATCATACCAAAAGAGACCTGTTTAATTAAAAACAAGTCTCGCTGTTTAAGAATATGCCGGAAATGTAAAATTTCGTAATGACGACATAATCGCAATCTTTAATCAAATCTCATGATTAAAGTCGCCTGCTACTCCCTTGATTTTTCCTTTACATTCTAACATAATTCAACATTATTTCAAGCAAAATGATTCTATTTCTAAACAAATTAAAACCATGAAACTTCTAATTCATAATCGGCAAAAACATCTTCTGTTTCTGGATGCTTCAATTGATAATGAACATCAACTGTTTGTCCATTTGGGTCATGAGCAAATAGACTAGTATCTGTCAGAAAATGCTGGACACCAAGTGGTGTCGGAATTTGGAGCAAGGTAGGTGCTTTAGCAGAAAAACGCATAATGGATTTTGGATTAGAAAAGCGTGTCATCACCAGCTCTTCCTTGTTCAACTTAATAACCACTTTTTCTTTCTCCGAATTATGGTGAACAAGATAGGTATAATCTCCTTTTTCCATAACCTCACAAGTGTGGATTTCTTCGA
>ENA-OQCO01000846-OQCO01000846.1-human-gut-metagenome-genome-assembly--contig:-NODE-846-length-14698-cov-3.379109_pt1 | contig 14698 bp, 17 predicted proteins | sample MGYA00242500_ERZ504582 | MGnify/ENA primary metagenome ERZ504582 (study PRJEB26092, sample SAMD00036346) | human gut metagenome | host: Homo sapiens | study: EMG produced TPA metagenomics assembly of...
CACGCACGCCGTCTGTTCCAAACAATCTGCCCATACCATTCTCCTTTGTTGTTAAAAAGAACTGTGTGTTTCCGTCTATACCGGTTTGAATTTAATTTACGATGGTTAAAGTAAAGTTTGCTGCCCGTCCTGCTGGAACCCCAAATGCCGGTAGGCCGCCGGGGTCACGCAGCGCCCACGGGGGGGTGCGGCTGAGAAAGCCGATCTGCATCAAATACGGTTCGTACACATCCTCAATGGTCACTGCCTCTTCGCCGATGGCTGCGGCAATGGTTTCCAGCCCCACAGGTCCGCCGTTATAATTTTTAATCATAGTGGTCAGCAAGCGACGATCAATACCGTCCAGTCCCAGCTGATCGATCTCCATACGAGAGAGGGCATCCTCCGCCGCCTCAGCGTTGATTACGCCGTCGTACTTTACCTGGGCAAAGTCACGGCTGCGCTTGAGCAAACGGTTGGCGATACGCGGGGTGCCTCGGGAGCGGGAAGCGATCTGCAAGGCGCCGCCCTGTTCAATGGGAATATTCAAAATGCCCGCCGAGCGCTTAACGATGGTGGCAAGCTGCTCATCCGTGTAAAGCTCCAGCCGTAAGATCACGCCAAAGCGGTCACGCAGTGGCGCCGACAATTGCCCGGCACGGGTGGTGGCGCCAACTAAGGTGAAGTTGGGCAGATCGAGCCGAATAGAACGGGCGGATGGGCCTTTGCCGATGATAATATCCAGCGCACGGTCCTCCATCGCCGGATACAGCACTTCCTCAACGCTGCGGTTCAGACGGTGAATCTCGTCAATAAAGAGCACATCCCCCTCTTGCAGATTGGTAAGCAGTGCCGCCAGATCGCCCTGCTTCTCAATGGCCGGACCGCTGGTGACGCGAATGTTCACGCCCATCTCATTGGCAATAATGCCCGCCAGCGTGGTCTTGCCCAATCCGGGCGGACCGTACAGCAGCACATGATCCAGCGCCTCGCCACGGGTGCGCGCCGCCTCAATGTAAACAGCCAGGTTCTCTTTCACTTTATCTTGCCCAATATAGTCCTCCAGGGTCTTGGGACGCAGGGAATTCTCTATATCCGTATCCGTCTCCGTCAGGCCGGTAGACACAATACGATTTTCCAAGTCCATATCTTCCATAGGCAACTCCTAATCTGTTTGAGGCTTACAAATTGGCGGCCAGCTGGCGCAGCGCCCGGCGGATCATCTCGTCCACCGACAGGCCGGGTTCCATCTGACCCACAGCCACAGCGGCATCGCTTTGACCGTAGCCCAGAGCCACCAGCGCTTCCACCGCCTCTGCCGCAACAGAGCCGGCGGTATTGGCAGCGGCTGCCGCCTGCACCTCACTGCTGCTGCCCAAATCCAGCACGCCCATTTTATCTTTCAATTCCAGCACAATGCGCTCGGCAATCTTTTTGCCGATACCCGGCGCACGCGTCAGGGACTTGGCGTCCCCGCCGGCAATGCAAACGGCCAATCGATCCGCTGACAGCTCCGACAAGATTGCCAGCGCCGCCTTAGGTCCCACGCCGTTTACGGAGATCAGCAGCTTAAAGCAATCCAGCTCCGCCGTGGTGGCAAAGCCGTAAAGATCCAGTGCATCCTCCCGCACAGACAAGTAAGTGAAAAGCTGCACCGGCTTGCCCACGCCCGGCAGGGACTGTAAGGTAGTCAAAGTGGTGAAGCACTTAAACCCCACACCACCGCAGCTGACCACCGCAAAGTTCTGGTCAAAATAAGTGAGCGTACCGTCCAAACTGTAAATCATAAGTAACTCCTTATCGCAGGTTGCCCAACCGCCCCAGCAGGCTGCCGCTGGCGTGGCCGTGACAGATGGCCATAGCCAGTGCGTCAGCCGTGTCGTCCGGCTTGGGTATTTTTTCTAAATTCAAAATCAGGCGGGTCATCTCCTGTACCTGCTTCTTCTCCGCCCGGCCATAGCCCACCACCGACTGTTTTACCTGCAAAGGGGTGTATTCAAAGATGGGCACATTTTTTTGTTGGGCGGACAGGGTGATGACCCCTCTGGCTTGCGCCACATCAATCACGGTCTTGGCGTTGTTGTTATAAAACAACTTCTCCATACTCATCACCTCCGGGTGATAGGTGTCAAACAGGCCGATCATATCCGTGTAGATCATTTGCAGCCGCAAAGGAAACGGCGTTTTGGCCTGCGTGGTGATGGCGCCGTAGTCCACCACAGAGAATTTATTGCCTTTATAGTCAAGCACGCCCCAGCCGATAATGGCATACCCGGGGTCAATACCAAGAATACGCATACTGACACTATCCCATAATAAATTTAAATTATTATAACACAAAGACGCACGGCTTGCAATATAATATATAAATTATTATATATGCACGCAGAAAGATAGGGAGCACCGTAGCGCTCCCCTATTCTCTTATCGCCCGGCGCCCTCGCCCCGCAGCTGATGAATAAATTTTTGCAGTTCAACGTTGTTAAAGGTGTACTGCCCCCGGTCCGTGCCCGGGATATAGTACCGTGCCGTAACCTCTCCATTAAGGACAGTAAAAGACTGGCGCAAGGTGGCAGTCATATAGTCGGCACACTGCCGCGCATTTGAGCCGCTTACGATCACCACGCCTACCCTTTTCGGCTTAGCAATCGGCGGCTTGGCGCCCCGTTTGAAGCGGGCGCTGTAATACCGCTGAAACCGGTCAATCACTGCCTTCAGCGGAGCCGGAAAAAAGTTATTATACACCGGAGTGAAGAACGCAATATAGTCCGCGTCTTCAAAGTCCTCAAAAAAAATATCCAGATCTTTGTTGGCGCAGCGCATGCTGCTCGCAAAAGCGGCAGTCGGTACAGGGCGCCGGCGCCAGCTTGTACGTATTATATTCTACGATCTTACAGTCGATAAAATACGGCTTCACCTGGCGGATCAATTCTTCGCTGACCCCATTTGGCCGAGGCGAACCGCCGATAATCAATAGTTTCTTCATCTCATCACCGCCCCTATTCTACCACACTTTGCCCTTGTTTTGAAGTCGTAATTGTGATAAACTTAAAAATAACACAAAAAAGAGGGCCTCGACTATGACCAAATTTTTGATACACAAATTCATTCCACGGGATGCAAAGCAAAACGCCAAAGACCGGCAGCGCTACGGCGTACTCAGCGGCATTGTGGGCATTCTCTGCAATCTGCTGCTATGCGTGCTGAAATTTATTTGCGGCACAGTGAGCCACTCGGTGTCTATCACCGCAGACGCCGCCAATAACCTGTCAGACGCTTCCTCCAACATCGTTACCGTAATCGGCGCAAAAATCGCAAGCAAGCCGGTAGATAACGACCACCCATTCGGCCACGGCAGGATGGAATACATTAGTGCCCTAATCGTGGATTTCTTTATTTTCCTAATGGGATTTGAGTTGGGCAAAAGCAGTATTGAAAAGATCATTCATCCCCAAGAGGTGCGGTTCAGTGCCGTAACCGTGGCGGTGCTTGTACTGTCCATTGGGATCAAGCTGTGGATGGCTTACTTTAACCAGGTACTGTATAAAGAGAGCAACAATCTCAATCTGAAAGCGGTACGCCAGGACAGCCTGAACGACTGCATTTCCACCGCCGCAGCCGGCGCGGCACTGCTGTTGTCTGCCTTTACCGCCTTTGATCGAGCAGACGGCATCATGGGGCTGCTGGTGGCCGCGTTTATCCTCGCCGGAGGTGTGAGCACCTTAAAGGACATTATGGGCCCCCTGCTGGGTCAGGTGCCCAGTAAAGAGTTGGTGGATGAGATTGAGCGCCGTATGCTGGCAGAACCGCTGATTGTAGGCGTGCACGACTTAATTATTCACGACTACGGCCCGGGGCGGGTCATTGCCTCTGCACATGCGGAAGTACCGGCAGATCAGGATATTATGGCGGTGCACAACGCCATTGACCGTGTGGAGCACCAAATTAGTAAAGAACTGCAAATTGTTATCTGTATTCACATGGATCCCATTGCAATCCATGACGCCACAGTGGATAAATACCGCAAACTCATGGCGGAAATTCTGCAAGACTACGATCCTGAGCTGCGCTTTCATGACTTTCGGCTGGTGGAGTGCAGTGACCACATGAACCTGATCATGGATATTGTGGTGCCCAAAGAACACAAAAAGCACCGCAGCCAAATTTTGAAGGAAGTACAAGCGGCCGTGCAGCAGCGTGACCCCCGGCTGCGAGTCGTGGCGACTATGGAGCACTCCTATATCTAAAATTTAACATTAAGAAACGCCCGGCAGTTTGGAACTGTCGGGCGTTTTGCTGTTTTGTTAATTCTTTGTACCAAAGGTGTAGTCAATGCCATTTTCATAGCACCAATCCGCAGCCTTTTTGCGCACATACTCGGTCTGAAATGCGTCAAACTTCTCGGAAAATTCCTTATAGGCATTAAAATATTTCCAAAAAGTCTCAACCACGGCATCATCCGGCGTTTGATCAAACACAGCCTTGATCTTGGCATTGCCGATAGAGTGAACAAACGCGCGCATCACTTCGCCGTCCGTTACATAAAAGTACGGAATATAGCCCAAAGACAGCAGATACGCCGATGTGCCGGTATCCTCCGGGTGATCCAAATCCGCCAGCTCCGCCATGCTGTGCACCTGCATATCCTGACGGGAGAACCAAAATTCCGACGCACCGCTCCAGCCTTTTCTTAAATTATCTTCGTTCAAAACAAACTGTTTCATCACTAAACCCTTTGCTGCAATTATTAACCAATGGACTTCATCAAACCGCCGTTTTTGATAATGTTCTGAATGAACGGCGGAAACGGCTGGGCCTGATACACCTTGCCGGTGGTCAGATCCGTGATCACGCCGCTGTCAAAATCCACCTGCACTTCATCGCCTTGGTTGATCTCGTTGGCAGCCTGGTCGCACTCTAAGATCGCAAGGCCGATATTAATGGCATTGCGGTAAAAAATACGAGCAAAGGTGGAGGCAATCACGCAGCTGATGCCGCTGGCCTTAATGGCAATGGGTGCGTGTTCACGAGAGGAGCCGCAACCAAAGTTCGCCTTGGCCACCATGATGTCACCGGGCTGCACCTTATTTACAAAATCCTTGTCAATATCTTCCATACAATGAGAAGCCAGCCAGGCCTCGTCACTTTTGTTCAGGTAGCGGGCAGGAATGATTACATCCGTGTCCACATTGTCGCCGAACTTATGTACCTTACCTTTTGCTATCATACCGTGACCTCCTTATACCGTAGCCGGGTCGGCAATATAGCCCTTGACCGCAGAGGCGGCAGCCACAGCGGGAGAGGCCAAGTAAATCTCAGACTCCGTGTGACCCATACGGCCCACAAAGTTTCGGTTTGAGGTGGAAACTGCTCGCTCACCGGCAGCCAAAATACCCATGTGACCGCCCAGACAGGGGCCGCAGGTAGGTGTAGACACGACTGCACCGGCCTCAATAAAGATCTGGGTCAGCCCCTCCTCAATGCACTGCAAATAAATGCGCTGGGTGGCCGGGATCACGATCACGCGCACATCCTGCGCTACCTTGCGACCTTTCAAAATTGCAGCAGCAGCGCGCATATCTTCCATTCTGCCATTGGTGCAGGAGCCAATCACCACCTGGTCAATAGCGATCTTTTCACCGTCCACCTGATCAATCGTATGGGTATTCTCCGGCAGATGCGGAAATGCCACGGTGGGCTTTAAGGTACTCAAATCAATTTTTACCGTGCGGGTGTATTCTGCGTCCGGGTCTGCCTCAAAAATCGTATATTCCCGCTCTGCGCGGCCATTCACATACTGCAAGGTCACATCATCTACCGGGAAAATTCCGTTTTTGGCGCCGCACTCTATGGCCATATTGCTGATGCACAGCCGATCGTCCATAGAAGCTCCGCAATACCATCGCCGGTAAATTCCAAAGACTGGTAGAGGGCGCCGTCCACACCGATCTCACCGATCAAGTGCAGTACCACATCTTTCCCGCTGATAAAGGGCGCTTTTTTGCCGGTGATCTCAACCTTAATGGCGGAGGGAACCTTAAACCAAGCCTTACCGGTAACCATACCGGCAGCCATATCCGTGGAGCCTACGCCGGTGGAGAACGCACCCAGTGCACCGTAAGTACAGGTGTGGCTGTCTGCGCCGATCACGCAGTCACCACAGGCCACAATCCCCTGCTCCGGCAGCAATGCGTGCTCAATCCCCATGTTGCCCACATCAAAATAGTGGGTAATGCCGTGGGCACGGGCAAAAGTACGCACCTGCTTGCAGTTCTGCGCGGACTGGATGTCCTTATTGGGCGTAAAGTGGTCCATTACAAGGGCAATGCGGGTCTTATCAAACACGCCGTCCTTGCCAAATTTGTTCATCTCATTAATAGCAACCGGAGAGGTCACATCGTTGCCAAGTACCATATCCAGCTTGGCCTCAATCAATTGACCAGCTACTACATGATCCAAACCGGCGTGCGCCGCCAGGATCTTTTGCGTCATTGTCATTCCCATGATCGTCACCGTCCTTAAATATCGTCCGTAAAGGAACCGGCGCCGCGCTCCAGCGAGGTCACGCCGGTACGCGCCATTTCCACAATGCTAAAGCGCTGCTCCAGTCGCTGAATAAAGGCGTCCAGCATCTCCCCCGCACCGGTGAACTCCAGGGTCACCGTCTCAGAAGAAATATCCAGCACACGAGCACCATAACCGGCGTTGAATGCCAAAAGGGCGTTTTTCTCCGGAATGCCCTGGGCGTGCACCTTCACCAACAGCAACTCGGAGGACACGGAATTGTCCGGAGTCAGCTCAGATACTTTCTCCACGATCTCCAGCTTTAACAGCTGGCGCTTGATCTGGCGAAAATTCTCCGGCTCCGTGTTGGTCTCAATGGTCATACGGGAAAAGTTCGGGTCCTCCGTCTCACTCACCGTCAGAGAGGAGATGTTGTATGCACGGCGGGAGAACAGGCTGGCCACCCGTTGCAGCACGCCGCTCTCGTTATCCACAAGAACAGATAAAACCAATTTCTCTTTCATCTTCCTTGCCTCCAATCAGTTAAACTGCTCGATAATGTCCGTGTGTGCGCCGCCGGGCGGAATCATCGGCAGCACATTGCTGTCCGGCGAAATACGGCAGTCCACCAACACCGGACCGGGATAAGCCAGCGCCTCTGCCAGCACAGCGTCAATATCATCATTGGTATGGATACGCAGCCCCTTTACGCCAAAGGCTTCTGCCACCTTCACAAAATCCGTAACGCGGTGGGGATCTGTATCAGAAAAGCGGTTGTCATAAAACAGCTTTTGCCACTGGCGCACCATACCCAGCACAGTGTTGTTCATAATGAACATCTTGACCGGGATATTGTAGGACGCCATGGTGGCCAGCTCAGACAGGTTCATATGGAAACCGCCGTCACCGGCAAACATCACCACGGTTTGATCCGGGCAGCCCATAGCCGCGCCAAAGGCAGCACCCATAGAATAGCCCATGGTGCCCAGTCCGCCGGAGGTCAGCAGGGTGCGGGGTCGGGTGTACTTATAGAACTGTGCCGCCCACAGCTGGTGCTGACCCACATCGGTGACCACAATGGTGTCGTCCGGGGTCTTTTCATCAATTTTTTCAATTAAGACCTGGGGATTTACAAAATCCCCAATCTGCAGCTGCTTAAAGGGATGCCGGCTGGCCTCGATCTCCGCTTTCCAGTCGCTGTGATCCATCTGCTCCACATTACGGGTCAGCATGGGCAGAATTTCTGCCAAGTCGCCACGCAGGTGGTAGTTGGAAAAGATGTTTTTGTCCATCTCCGCTGCGTCAATGTCAATATGTAAGATCTCTGCGTTAGGCGCAAACTTCTTGCGGTTGCCGGCCACACGGTCAGAGAAACGGGCGCCGCAAGTGATGAGCACATCGCAGTCATGCGCCGCCTTATTGGCCTCAAAATGGCCGTGCATACCGATCAGCCCCACGTGCAGCGGGTGGCCGTACGGAAATGCACCCAGACCCATAAGAGAGGACACCACCGGTGCATCCAGCTTCTCGGCAAAAGTAATCAGATCTTCACCCACTTTGGAGAGAATGGCGCCGCCACCAACATAAATCAGCGGTTTCTTGGCGTTTCTCAGCAATTCCAGCGCCCGATCTAAGCAAGACTGCTTGGGCATCTTAAACGGCTCAATCTCCACTTTCGGTTCCGCCACATAATCACAAGTGGCAGAAGTTATATCCTTGGGAATATCAACCAGAACAGGACCTTTGCGCCCGGTCTGGGCAATACGGAACGCCCGGCGCAGCGTGGGCGCCAGCTCCTCCACAGACTTGACCTGGAAGTTGTGCTTGGTAATGGGCATGGTAATACCGCAAATATCTACCTCCTGGAAGCTGTCTCGCCCCAAGCCGGAGGTGGCATAGTTGCAGGTAATGGCAACCACCGGCACAGAGTCCATATAGGCCGTGGCAATACCGGTTACCAGGTTGGTGGAGCCGGGACCGGAGGTGGCAAAGCACACGCCCACCTTGCCGGTAGCGCGGGCATAGCCGTCTGCCGCGTGGGACGCGCCCTGCTCATGGGCAGTCAAAATATGCTTAAAGGTGTCGCCATATTTATAAAGCTCGTCAAAAATATTCAGGATCGTACCGCCGGGATAACCAAAGATGGTATCTACGCCCTGTTCTTTCAAGACTTCAAGAACGATCTGAGAGCCATTGAGTTCCATTAATTTCCTCTCCTATCACAAAAATTTAATATATATTTTAGGATATTTGCGATACTATGTCAAGAAAAATTTATCCTTGTAAAAACAGCAGCATTGGTATATACTTATATTCGCACTAAAAACGTGTAATTCAGACATCGGAGCTAAAAGAATGAAACTTGGTATCGTAGGCTTGCCAAATGTTGGCAAAAGTACACTTTTTAACGCCATTACAAACGCAGGCGCCCAAAGCGCCAACTACCCCTTTTGCACAATAGAGCCGAATGTGGGTATGGTCAGCGTGCCGGACGAACGGCTGGACAAGCTGGCAGAAATGTACCACCCGGACAAATTCACGCCGGCCACCATTGAGTTTGTGGACATTGCAGGGCTGGTCAAAGGTGCGTCCAAGGGCGAGGGTCTGGGCAACAAATTTCTGTCTCATATCCGGGAGGTAGACGCCATTATCCATGTGGTGCGCTGCTTTGAGAATGACGACATCACACATGTGGACGGCTCTGTGGATCCGGCAAGGGACATTGAGACCATCAATTTGGAGCTGATCCTCTCGGATCTTGATATTCTGAATCGACGAATCGACAGCCGTAAAAAAGCCATGAAAGGCGACAAGACGCTGGCGCCGGAGGTGGCGTTTCTGGAGCGACTGGCCGCAGAGATGGAAGAAGGCAAAACCGCCCGCAGCGTGGAGATCAGTGAGGATGAACAAGAGTACCTGAAAGAAGTATCCCTCCTGACCATCAAGCCGGTGATCTATGCCTGCAATATGGGCGAGGACGACTTTAACGCCGGGATTGAGAGCAATCCGTTCTACAAAGCGGTGGAGGAGATCGCTGCCGCAGAGGGTGCGGAAACACTGCCCATCTGCGCAGAAATGGAAGCAGAGATCGCTCAACTGGACGAGGACGAAAAGGCCATGTTCCTTAGTGATATGGGACTGGAAAAAAGCGGCCTGGATCGGCTGATCAAGAAGAGTTATTCCCTTTTGGGTCTGATTTCCTACCTGACCGCCGGTAAACCGGAAGTGCGTGCCTGGACCATCAAAAAAGGCACCAAGGCGCCCCAGGCTGCCGGCAAGATCCACACAGACTTTAAGCGGGGCTTTATTCGCGCCGAGGTGGTTTCCTTTGACGATCTGGTGGCCTGCGGCGGTATGACGGCTGCCAAAGAGAAAGGCTTGGTCCGCAGTGAGGGCAAGGAGTATGTGATGCAGGACGGCGATGTAGTGCTGTTCCGCTTTAATGTATAAGCATTTTTAATTAATCACCATTTTGCGCGTTTTGTACATTATTAGCCAAGTTAAATAATAATTTTTTCTTGCAGAATGAAAAATTGTTGACTATGACCAATAACCGTTGTATAATCAATCATAAGGCAGGAAAATTATGTCAGCAACAAAAAAAACAGATATTGAATCGCTGGTTTCCGCCGCTCAAAGCGGCAGCGGAGAAGCTATAAATGCACTGGTCCACGCCATGCGCCCCACTGTGGAGATGATTGCCATGAAGTACATTCACTCTCCGCTGGAGAAGGACGATCTGGTCCAGGAGGGCATGATCGGTCTGCTGGCCGCCCTGCGTGCGTACCAACCGAAACGAGGCGCCGCTTTTCGCACGTTTGCCGGCACTTGTATTGAAAATGCAATACAAACCGCGCTGCGAAAATTCAGTCGGCGCAAAGATGTTCCCACGGGTAATATGGTTCCCTTGGAGGACTATCTGGATCATGCCGGTACAGCCGTCAGTGCGGAGGACGATTTTTTGGCCGCAGAGAGTGTGGCGCGCCTGAGCCGCGCGCTGGAGCAGCAGTTATCCCCCATGGAAAATGAGGTGCTGCGCCTGCACATCAGCGGTTTTCGATATGCGGATATTGCCTCCCGACTGAACAAAAGCCCAAAGGCGGTAGACAACGCATTACAGCGTATTCGTAAGAAGTTAACGCTTCTTTTTGAATAAATCTTATGAGAGGTAGTTAAGGTCCAATGTACGAAGACAAAACATTAGTCTGCAAGGATTGTGGGAACGAATTCGTCTTTACAGCCGGTGAACAGGAGTTCTATGCTGAAAAGGGATTTGTCAATGAGCCCCAGCGCTGCAAAGCTTGCCGTAGCGCAAGAAAAGCCGCCGCTCGCGGTCCCCGCGAAATGCACGACGCTGTTTGCGCCAACTGCGGCGCGGCCTGCAAGGTTCCCTTTGAGCCGCGGGAAGACCGTCCGGTTTATTGCAGCGAGTGCTTTGCGAACATGAAAGCAGAGTAACCGGTTATTGATATAAATCTATAAATAGCATCTATTTCAATAGCAAAAAAGAACAGCTATCCGCAAGGATAACTGTTCTTTTTCTTTTGTCTTATTTATTCTTTGCCGTTCCAGCAGTAGGTGCAAAGCTGATCCGCAGGAATACCTACGGAAGCGATCATATCGTCCAGTCGATGATAGCGCAAGCTGGTAAAGTGCAGCTTTTCGCCGATTTTTTCCACCATAGCAGCGTATTTTTCGCTGTCCGGGTCGGCATATTCTGCCAGCACTTCCTTTGTGGGATCGCCGCCCTCCAGCTCCAGGATCACACGACGAGTGATCAGTTCCATCTCTGAGGTGGAACGGGAAAAGTTCAGGTACTTACAACCAAACAGTAACGGCGGGCACGCCGGCCGGATATGCACTTCTTTTGCGCCGCTGGCGTACAAAAACTCCGTGGTTTCCCGCAGTTGGGTGCCGCGAACAATGGAGTCGTCAATCAGCAGCAGGCTCTTACCCTCAATCAAATCGTGCACCGGAATCAACTTCATCTTAGCGATCAGGTTGCGCTTGGTCTGGTTGGGTGGCATAAAGGAGCGAGGCCAGGTAGGCGTGTACTTAACAAACGGACGAGAAAACGGAATGCCGGAGGCGTTGGCATAGCCGATGGCGTGGGCAATGCCGGAGTCCGGCACACCAGCCACAATGTCCGGCTTGGCGTTGTCTCGGCCTGCCAGCAGCTCACCGCAGTGGTAACGCATTTTTCCACGCTGATCCCTTGATAGGACGAGGACGGATAACCGTAATACACCCATAGGAAGGTGCAAATTTTCATTTTTTTGCCCGGTGCAACCAACTGCTGCACACCGTCCGGCGTTAGCACCACGATCTCGCCGGGGCCAAGTTCTCTGTCATCGGTATAGCCCAAGTTCAAATAGGCAAAGCTTTCAAAGCTGGCGCAGTAACCATCCGGCTTTTTGCCCAGCACAATGGGTGTGCGCCCCAGCTTATCCCGGGCAGCATACACCCCTTTGGGGGTCAAAAGCAGCATACTCATAGAGCCGTCGATCACATCTTGGGCGTAGCGAATACCCTCTACAAAATTTTCTTTTTGGTCGATCAGCGCTGCCACCAGTTCCGTGGGATTGATCTCGCCGTTGTGCATTTCAAAGAAATGGGCGTTGGTCCCGATAATCTCATCCACAATAGCGTCTGCATTATTGATCTTCCCTACCGTTGTAATGGCAAAGGTGCCGTGGTGGGAGCGCACCAGTATGGGCTGCGCTTCAAAATCGGAAATACAGCCGATGCCCATGGTGCCGTGCATCTCCTGAGACTCCTTGGTGAACTTCGTACGAAACGGCGCATTTTCAATATTATGTATGGCTTTGTCAAAACCGGTTTCCGGGTCATACACCGCCATTCCCGCCCGGCGCGTGCCCAGGTGGGAGTGGTAGTCCACCCCGAAAAACAAATCAAATACGCAATCTTCTTTGGATACTGCGGCAAAATATCCGCCCATTACTCCACATCCTCTCCTTGGAATGTGCTTATTATAACAGATGATTCGCAAAATACAAAGAAAAAATGCAATATTTTTACAAAATTAAGGCCAACGGTTATACCGATGGCCTTGTGGCGAAAAATTGCAGCCGATTTACAAACAGGCAGCCGTCTCCTACTGCCTTCGTTTATTTCGTTTTTGCCGATTTGACCGCGGACCATTTGGAGTAGACTTTTTTGCCTTTTTTGGCAATAAAAAAAGCCCGGTGCGCCTAGGCACACCGAGCCCCCGCAGTTAAACCACGGTCAGAGATACATCGTCCAGAATTACGCTGTCATCCGTGCCGCCGGTTGCTTCCAGATAGACTGTCACTGTGGTCACATTCTCCGGCACCACCGTACTGATTACCTGATAATAACCAAAATTCGGCGCCGTCTTAACCATATCCTGAGAACGCACCGACACATCAGCCGCATTTGATTCGCCGCCGGCTGCGTCTGTAAAGATGATCCTGCCAGTCACTGCCGGTTGATCCCCTACCCCTTGGGCATAAAAAGAAAGCCGGTAATAGCTGCCTGGGGCAGCTGCGAGCGTCTGGCGCATTTGCGCACCTGATGCCAGTTGCACCGCTGATAAACCGCTGTGCACCTGACCGGCGCCGGTGGCTTGCCCTGACAAAGCCTCGTTGTTCATCGTCCAGCCGGTGGGGACAGTATTGGTGAACTGCTCCATAGTGCCATTGGTCACCAATTCGCCGGGCAGCACCGTTCCGGCTGCACCGGTGGCACCGGTAGGTCCGGTAGGACCCGTGGCACCGGTAGGTCCTGTTGCGCCTGTAGGACCTGCAACACCTGTGGCTCCGGTAGCACCTGTTGCACCAGTAAGTCCTGTTGCGCCGGTAGCACCTGTTGCACCCGCTGTACCGGCAGGGCCTGTGGCGCCGGTAGCACCAGTAGGTCCTATTGCACCAGCAGGACCTGCAACGCCTGTGGCGCCGGTAGGTCCTGTTGCGCCTGCAAAACCAGCAGCTCCGGTTGCACCGGTTGGACCGGTGGGACCCATTTGGCCGTTACTACCCGGTGCACCGGTGGGACCTGTGGGCCCCATTTGTCCGTTACTGCCGGCCGCACCGGTAGCGCCCGTAGGACCCATAGGACCGGTAGGGCCGGTAGCGCCAACACCCGGACCTGTGGGGCCGATGGGACCGGTAGGCCCTGTTGGACCGGTAGGCCCTGTTGGACCGGTAGGCCCAACAACGGTGGGACAGCAGGAACAGGCAGGCTTGCAGCAAGCGTCGCAGCAAGGTTGGTTTTTATAAATCGTTGTATTCATCGGTTTTGCTCCTTATCCTCTCCAATAGACGGCAGGTTGGCAGAGTTCTGCAATGCGGCAAAATAGGCTGCGTTCTGCTGCACGGCGGCATCATCGGGTCGGTACGCTGCGGCTTGGGCATTGCAGCGGGCAGCCGCTGCATGATCTCCCATACGATCATAACAAACGCAAAGCCGCAGGTACGGCAAGTACCCGGTATCATCCGTGTTTACAAAGCCGCTATGCAGGTCCCGGGGCAGTTCCAGCGCCCACTTGTACCAACAAATCGCCGCCGGATAATCCCCTTGTTCCAGTAACAGATCACCGCAACCGCATACCAGGTCCGCCCGAGGTGCTCCCAGGGCAAAGCTCCGGCACAATGCAGCAAACGCACCCTTCCGATCCCCTTGGACGTGCAGGGCTGCACTCAGGAACTTGCAGGCCTCCAACTGATCCGGCAGCCAGCCGTCGCCGGGCGCCAAAAACGCCTGCAATTCCTGTACCGCACGGTCATACTGCCGATGGTAGTATAACTCCCGCCCGTAGTAGAATCGATCACGGGGCGTAAAAGACTCCCCTGCCGCCGCCATCTTTTCATAGATTCGTAGGTTTCGGGTGGTGTACGCTGTCTTGATTGAACGATGCGTCACGGCAATATTCACTGTAATTCTGGTGCCCGGGCACTGAATATATTCGTGTACCCGACCGTGCCAAACCGGTCTTGCCGCGCGGCGCACCAACCGCTCTCTATCAAAGAAAAAAGTGGGATTGCCACGACTGTCAAAGCCGGCGTTGTAGCGCATCATCACCACATCTGCCGGGGATTGGTCCAGCCGATTTTTCAGACACAACAACGCATCCAGATCCTCCGGCAACAGCACATCGTCTGCGTCCAGCCACAGGATATAATCCCCGGTGGCTTGGCAAAGGATGCATTGCGTGCCGCTGACAAATCATCTACCC
>ENA-OQCO01000847-OQCO01000847.1-human-gut-metagenome-genome-assembly--contig:-NODE-847-length-14681-cov-1.191631_pt1 | contig 14681 bp, 15 predicted proteins | sample MGYA00242500_ERZ504582 | MGnify/ENA primary metagenome ERZ504582 (study PRJEB26092, sample SAMD00036346) | human gut metagenome | host: Homo sapiens | study: EMG produced TPA metagenomics assembly of...
CTGCGCTGCCGCGTCCGGGGCCGACCGGGATCCCGGCCGGATTTTGCAAAGCGCAACGAAATCCCACACGATGAGGAAGTAGTCCGTAAAGCCCATTTTCTCGATCATGTCGATCTCATATTCCAGCTGCTGCATATACTCCGGGTGCGCCGTGCCATACAGCTCGTCAAAGCCCTCTTTGCAGAGCTGGTTGAGATAAGAAAGGCTCGTCACGCCCTCCGGAAGCTTGAATTCCGGCAGGAAATACTTGCCGAATGTGAATTCTACATTGCAGCGCTCTGCAATCCGGACGGTATTTTCAAACGCCTCCGGCACATCCGGGAAGAGGCTGCGTAGCTCCTCCTCGCTCTTGAGATAGAATTCCTCCGTCTCAAATTTCATGCGGTTTGGGTCGTCGACGGTCTTGCCGGTCTGGATGCAGAGCAGCACGTCCTGCATTTTTGCGTCTGTCTTGCGCAGATAGTGTGCGTCGTTCGTCACGACAAGCGGGAGGTTCAGTTTTTCAGCAAGCTTACGAATATGTCCGTTGACGGTTCGCTGCTCCGGAATGCCGTGATCCTGCAGTTCCAGATAAAAATGCCCCGGGCCAAAAATTTCCGCGTATTCACGCGCGGCCTGCTCCGCCGCGTCCAGATCCTCCTGCATGATCGCCTGCGGGATCCGGCCTGCAAGGCATGCAGAAAGCGCGATCAATCCCTCATGATGCTCCCGCAGCAGTTCCATATCCACGCGGGGGCGGTTGTAAAACCCCTCGGTAAAGCCGAGCGAAACCATATAGCTGAGGTTCCGGTAGCCCATCTCGTTTTCACAGAGCAGGACCAGATGGTATGGCTCCTTATCGACGCCGTGAACCTTGTCAAAGCGCGTCCTGCGCGCAACATAGACCTCGCAGCCGATAATGGCTTGATCCCGGCCTTTTTCGCTGCGCGGTAAAAATCGATGGTGCCGTACATGACGCCGTGGTCGGTCAGGGCGATGGCGTTCTGGCCGAGCTCCTGCACCCGGTCCATCATGGAGCCGATGCGGCAGGCTCCGTCAAGCAGGCTGTATTCACTGTGGACGTGCAGATGCACAAAGGCCATGGCAGTTTTCTCCTCTCAGCTTTCGTCCGCAAGCGCGACAAGCTTGCGCATACGGTGGTTCATTGCGGATTTGGAAACGGGCGGGTCCTGCATAGCGGCAAGTTCCTGCAGCGTTGCTTCCGGATTATCGAGACGGAGCTTTGCCGTCTCGCGGAGCTTCGGCGGCAGCTCCTTGAGTCGTCCCTGCTTCTGAAGCTTCCGGATGGCTGCGACCTGCTCAATCGACGCGTCGACCACCTTGGTCAGATTGGCCGTTTCGCAGTTGACGCGGCGGTTGATGCCGTTGCGAAGATCCTTTTCGACCTTCGCCTCCATCACGCCCATTGCGCACACCGGCGCGCCGATGGCCGTCAGAAAATCCTCGATCATGTCGCTCTGCTTGAAATACAGAATGCTGTTGCCGCCGCGCGTCGTTTCCTTCGGGGAAAATCCGGCGTCGAGCAGCAGCGCGCAGGTTTCGCGGCTGACCTTATAGTGAGAGGTCGTCAGCTCCAGGTGGTAGCGCTTGGCCGGGTCCGTGACCGAGCCGCCGGACAGAAACGCGCCGCGCAAAAACGCCAGCCGCTCTTCGTCCTCCTCCAGCATCCCGTAATTGACGTGCAGCGTCACGTCTCTGGCCGCGCTGAGGCCGAACTGCGCAAACATTTTATGGATTTTTTCCTGTGATTCCATCACGAACAGCAGCTTTCCCGCGCTCTCCTCCGGCTCCTGGTCGAAGGAGAAGCCGAAGACCTTCTTCATCAGGCGCGGCAGGCGCTCAGCCAGATCGCGCGACTCTGTCGTGATGCGGACAAGATCCGCGGTAAACGCGTTGCAGTAGAGCAAAATGCCGTACAGCTCTGCGGCGGCTTCCAGCTTCCGGTTGATCGGCAGACGGCACAGCTCCTGCTTGACGTTGGATGAAAAAGACATGACGGCGTTTGCCTCCTCGCTTGTTTCAGTTTCTGAATTCCCGCCACACCGACAAAATCGCGCGTGCCAGCGCGTCGGAGTTGTGGCGGATATAGCGTCCCGGCTCAAGGAGCGGGAACGTGCGCACAGCAAGGCCCATCTGCTCCAGATCCTCGCGGCGCAGCTCAAGCTGCGAAACGCCCTCTTTGGCGTATGGCTCCATGATCTCAGGCGGCACAGGCGCGTCGTTTGCAATGCACACATCCATCACGCCGGGACCCGCGTGCTCCAGGATCGCGCGGACGTGATCGTCGGCGTCATAGCCGTCCGTCTCGCCGTCCTGCGTCATGATGTTCAGCACATAAATCTTCAAGGCCCGGCTCTGCCGCACTGCGTCTGCAATGCCGCTGACCAGAAAGTTCGGGATGATGCTGGTATACAGGCTTCCCGGTCCGATCACGACGATATCCGCCTCGCGGATCGCCCGGACGCTCTCCGGCAGCGCCGCCGGACGTTCCGGCACGAGGCGCACCTTGCGGATACGGGAATTGTTGATCTTTTTCGCGTAAAAAATCTTGCTTTCGCCAAGAATGCGGCTGCCGTCGTGAAATTCCGCTTCCAGACGCACGTCCTGATTGGTCACAGGGAGAACACGGCCCGTAATGGCCAAAACGTCCCCCATGCGGTGGACCGCTTCGTCGAAGGAGCCGGAAATGCCGTTCATGGCCGCCAGAAACAGGTTGCCGAAGCTCTGGCCTGCAAGGCTCCCATCGGTAAAGCGGTAATTGAGCAGCTGCTGCATGGTAGGCTCCGTATTGGCAAGCGCCATAATACAGTTGCGGATATCGCCCGGCGGAAGCATTCCGAGGTCCTCCCGGAGCATACCGGAGCCGCCGCCGTCGTCCGCGACGGTCACGATCGCGGTGATATCCCTCGTATAGGCCTTCAGGCCGCGCAGCATGGCGGACAGCCCGTGTCCGCCGCCGATGGCCGCGATGCGCGGCTGCCTGCGGTGCGGCTCATAGAGCCGGATCTGTTCTGTAAAATCCGTCATAGCAATCACCTTCTGCCCATATCGCGATGGCTGAGCGTGGCCGCGTAGCCCTTTTTGGATACGAACTCAAACAGCTCCTTCGCGATACAGACGCTCCGATGCTTGCCGCCTGTGCAGCCGACGGCGATCACGAGATCTGTTTTGCCCTCGTCCAGATAGTTGGGCAGCAGGAAGGAAAGCAGATCCTCGGTTTTTGTCACAAAATCCAGCGTCTGCTGGTATTTGAACACGAAGCTTCTGACCGGCTCGTCCAGCCCGGTCTGGTGCTTCAGCTCCGGGATATAGTACGGGTTCGGCAGGAACCGCACGTCGAAGACCAGATCGGCCTCCAGCGGCAGACCGTATTTGAAGCCGAAGGACGCGACGCGCACGTCCATCGAATGCTCCCGCATTCCGCCCGCGACCAGATCGATGAGCTGTCCGCGCAGCTTGCCAGTAGAGAGATTGGACGTGTCGATGATGGCGCTGGCACGGTTGCGGACGGGGGCCAGCAGCTCGCGCTCGCGCGCGATGGCATTTTCGAGCGTGGAGCCATCCTCATCAGGGGGTGCAGGCGGCGCGTTTCCTTATAGCGCTTGATGATGACCGCTGTAGACGCTTCAATATAATAGATCGAATATTGCAGATGCATATCGTCCAGCTTCTGCAGCGCCTGAAACAGCGCGTCAAACGTCATGCTCGCGCGGATATCCGTCACGAGCGCGACCTTTTCATATCGTCCCTTCGTTGCCAGACACAGCTGAGCAAACTGCGGGATCATCTCTGCCGGCATATTGTCGACGCAGTAAAAGCCGAGGTCTTCCAGATCGGACGCGGCCCTGCTCTTTCCTGCGCCGGACATACCGGAAATGATAACAAACTGCATAGTCTTCTCCTTTTACCAGATTCGAACCTCCGGCTCGAGCTGGACGCCGGATGCCTCCCATACGCGCGACTGCACCATTGCGATCGTCTTCTTTACATCATCAGCCGACGCACCGCCGGTATTCACGACGAAACCCGCGTGCTTTTTCGATACCTCCGCGCCACCCACGCCGCAGCCCTTGAGTCCTGCCTGCTCGATGAGGGGGCCTGCAAAATATCCTGTCGGACGCTTGAACGTGCTTCCGGCGGACGGCAGCTCCAGCGGCTGCGAGGCCCTGCGCTTTTCCATCAGCGTGCGCATGGTCTGTCCGATTTCCTCTGGGTTGCCCGGATGCAGCTGCAGGACGGCCTTAACGATCACGCAGGGCAGCTTCTGATATACGCTTGTGCGATAGCCAAACGCACATTCTTCGCCGGACAGCGTTTTCTCCTCGCCGTCCATGGTCAGGATCGTGACCGATTCCACGACCTGCTTCAGTTCTCCGCCGTATGCGCCTGCATTCATATATACGCCGCCGCCGAGCGTCCCCGGAATGCCGTGCGCAAATTCCAGACCCGTCAGCGCGTGATTTTTGCGAAAACCGCCGCTTTCGCCATGCTTTCACCCGCGTAAGCCTCGATCCGCGCCTCATCCAGGAGGCGGATGCCGCACAGCGCATCCTTGAGACAGATCACAAGCGCATCAAGGCCCTCATCCGGGGCAAGAATGTTCGTTCCTGCGCCGAGAATATACGGCTGCGCGCCTGCTGCGGCAGCGCCTTGCAGCAGCTGCTTCAGCTCCTCCGTGGTTTTGGGGAACGCCATGACTGCCGCGGGGCCGCCGATGCGGAAGGAGGTATGGCGGCTCAGCGGCTCCTGAAGCCGGTACTGAACCGCTTTGCACCTCTGGATGATGGTCTGCTGAAGCTCAGAACTCCACATAAACGCCTCCGGGTGGATAATTTTTTCTATCATAGCACATCTCAAATAAAAATAAAAGAGGAACCAGCCAACCGGTTCCTCTTTTATGTTTCAATCATCGTTGCGGGCCGTAAAGTATTTGCTCATCTGCTCGGTAAATTCTACAGCGGCGTTGTAGCCCATGCGCTTCTGGCGGTTGTTCATGGCGGCGACCTCAAAGATCACGGCAAGATTTCGGCCCGGCGTAATGGGAACTGTGATAGACGGAACCTTGACATCCAGAATTTCCGTGTACTGCGTCTCCATGCCGAGGCGGTCATACGCCTCGCCGTCGCGCCACGGGACCATATTGATGATCAGGTCAATGTTGGAGCTTTCCTTGACCGCACCCATGCCGAACAGCTTGGCGACGTTAATAACGCCGATGCCGCGAAGTTCGATATAGTGCTTCAAAACCGGAGGTGCGGAGCCAACCAGCTCGTGCGGCGAGACCTTTTTGATCTCGACCGCGTCGTCCGCGATGAGGCGGTGGCCGCGCTTGACCAGCTCGATGGCCGTCTCGCTCTTGCCGATACCGCTGTCGCCGTTGATGAGGATGCCCTCGCCGTAAATTTCGACCAGAACGCCGTGGCGCGTGACGCGCGGGGCCAGCGAGCTTTTTAAATAGGTAATGAGGCTCGAAACGATATAAGACGTCGTGTCCTTAGTTCCCAGCACCGTCACGTCGTATTTTTTCGCCATTTCAAGGCACTCCGGCATGGGCTCAAAGCCCCGCGCAAAAATCAGCGCCGGGCATTTATAGGACAGGAAATGGTCAAAAATGATGATGCGCTCCTCCGGCGTGAGCTTTTGCAGATACGCCGTCTCCACCGTGCCGCAGACATAGACGCGCATCGGCTCGTAATGGTCGAAAAAGCCAGCCAGATGAAGGCCCGGACGGCTGATATCGTCAACGGTCACATGGATCTTGTCAAAATCCGTCGACCGGTAGAAAAAGTCAAGCTTGAATTCCGATGCAAGCTCGGACAGCAGGACCGTATAGGTACTTGCCACATGATCACCTCTGTTTCAGGATACCTCGATTATACCCGCTTTGCCCCGGTTTCGCAACAGGGAAAATCCTTTGTCGCCCCGGCGCGAAATTTTCGGATTTTCCGAAAAAAGTGCTTGCAATTTCCAACGCAATCTGTTAATATACTTGTCGGCGCTTTATAGCGCGTGAATCTGATTTTCCAAGCGGCAAGGAGGTGCATCCGATGGCAAAATGCGATATCTGCGGCAAGGGCGTAACATTCGGTATCAAGGTCTCCCATTCTCACAGACGTGCGAACCGTGCATGGAAGCCCAACGTCAAACGTGTCAAGGCAATCGTTGACGGTACTCCGCGCCATGTATATGTCTGCACAAGATGCCTGCGTTCCAACAAGGTTGAGCGTGCGATCTGATCGAAGACAAGCCAAAGAGCAAGCCAGTCGGCTTGCTCTTTTTCGTTGCCTATTTTATGGTGCGGCGAGGCTCGTATTTCACAGATTCCTGCAGGGGCCGACGACTCTGTCGGCCCGATAAATATTGCGTATTTTCCAGATTCCTGAAAATACGCTGCACTCTGCGGGCGGACAAGTCGTCCGCCCCTACAGTTTGCAGCTTATCCAACGTTTGCTTTATACGTTCAGATATCCTTTGATGGTCTTGAGCGTATTCAGACGCCGTCCATGTGGCTGCGCTCGTAGCCGTGGCTGGCGTAGACGCCAGAGCCGATGAGGCCGTGGCGGATGTCATAGCCCGCGCGGAGCGTCGCTTCCACGTCGGAGCCGTAGTACGGATAGACATCGACGGCATAGTCCGCGCCCTCGCGCTTGGCCGCGTCGATGAGCTTGCCGACGACGGCGTAGCTGTACGGGCCGCCGGAATCCTTGGCGCAGATGGATACCTGCCGTTCCGTGCAGGCAAGGCCGTCGCCCACGCAGCCCATGTCGACGCTGATGGATTCCGTCACACCCTCCGGCACGGAGGCCGAACCGCCGAAGCCAACCTCTTCATAGACGGTCACATGGACATACGTGCGGCGCGGCAGCGTCTTCTTTTCGTCATGCAGGTATTTTGCAAAGCCGAGCAGAATACCGACGGAGAGCTTATCGTCGAGGAAGCGGCTTTTGATGTAGCCCGAAGCCGTCACGTGCGTGCGCGGGTCGAAGCAGACGATATCGCCTGTCTCAATGCCGAGCGCACGCGTCTCTTCGGCAGAAGAAACATTCTCGTCCAGCAGGATCTCGGTCGTATCGAAGGTTCGGTTCGTCTTGGCGTATTCGCCGTTGACGTGGACAGAGGCGTTGCAGAGCTGGAGCGTCCCCTCATAGACCTTGCCGGAGCGCGTATAGACGCGCACATTTTCCGTTTCGCCGTTTTCTGCGCGCATACCGCCGAGGCTCGTCACGCGCAGGCGGCCATTGGCCTTGACCTCCGCGACCATCGCGCCGAGCGTGTCCGTGTGCGCCTGCAAAAGCAGCCCGCCCTCTGCGGACTCCTCACCGCCGAGATCGATCAGAATGCCGCCCTTGGTCGTTTTCCGTGCGTCAAAGCCGAGCGATGCAAAAGCCTCCAGCACCCATTCGGCCGCTTTGTCCGTAAAGCCCGTCGGGCTGTCGATTGCAAGCAGCTGGACGGCTTTTTCTACTGCATATTGCGCATAACGCTGTTCCATTGTTTCCGATTCCCCTTTTGAATTAAAATTCCAAGAAATCCCGGCAGAGCTGTGGTTTCTGCCGGGATCGTAATTTACACGTCTTCCTTGTCGCCCTTCTGGCGGATGGTGATCTTGATCGGCGTACCGGTCAGACCAAAGACCGCGCGGATCTGGTTTTCCAGATACCGCTGGTACGAGAAATGGAACAGGCGGCTGTCGTTGCAGAAGAAGACAAAGTGCGGCGGCTTGACGCCGACCTGCGTGATATAGTAGATCTTCAGACGGCGGCCCTTGTCCGTGGGCGGCTGGACACGCGCGGTCGCGTCCTCCAGAATGTTGTTGAGCATACCCGTTGTAATGCGCATACTGTTCTGGTTGGAAACAGCGACGATCATGTCAAACAGCTTGTCGACGCGCTGACCGGTCAGCGCCGAGATGAATACGACCGGCGCATAGGTCATGTAGCTGAGGTCACGGCGGATCTCCGCTGTCTTCTCGTCCATGGTGTTCGTGTCCTTTTCGACCGTATCCCATTTGTTGACGACGATGATACAGGCCTTGCCCGCCTCGTGTGCCAGCCCTGCGACCTTGGTATCCTGCTCCGTCACGCCCTCGTTGGCGTCGATCAGGATGAGGCACACATCCGCACGCTCAATGGCGGCAATGGAGCGCAGATTGGAATATTTCTCAACTGCATCGTCGACCTTCGACTTGCGCCGCATACCGGCGGTGTCAATGAACAGGAACTTGCCGGATTCGTTTTCAAAATAGCTGTCGATGGCGTCACGCGTCGTGCCTGCGACATTGGAGACGATCACGCGCTCCTCGCCGAGAATCTGATTGAGCAGGCTCGATTTGCCGACGTTCGGCTTGCCGATGATGGCGACCTTGATGACGTCCTCGTCGTATTCCTCGCCGTCGTCCGGCGGGAAGCTTTCGACGCACGCGTCGAGCAGATCACCCGTGCCGTGACCGTGGACGGCGGAAACCTCGATAGGGTCGCCGAGGCCAAGCGCGTAGAATTCATACGCGTCGGGATTGGCATGGCCGGTCTGGTCGCACTTGTTGACGGCCAGCACGACCGGCTTTTTCGACCGCTTGAGCATGGACGCGACCTCCGCGTCCGCAGCGGTCAGGCCGACCGTCACGTCGACGACCATAACGATGACCGTGGCCGTCTCGATGGCGATCTCCGCCTGACGGCGCATGAACTTCAGCATTTCGTTGTTCGTGCCGGGCTCGATGCCGCCGGTGTCGACAAGGGCAAAGCCGCGGCCGTTCCACTCGCATTCGCCGTAAATGCGGTCGCGGGTGACGCCGGGCGTGTCCTCGACGATGGCCATGCGCTTGCCGGTCAGTTTGTTAAAGAGCATCGACTTGCCGACGTTCGGCCGGCGACGATGGCTACGATGGGCTTCGACATGGTAGGCCCTCCTTTCAGGCTTCCTTTTCAGGATAAGAAAAGAGGAAGGCGCACAGCCTCCCTCTCATCTCTTTCAGCGAAATCACTTAGCTTCAACAGAAATGACTTCACGGCCATTGTAGTAGCCGCAAGCCTTGCAGGCTCTGTGAGGCAGGCGGGGCTCGCCGCACTTCGGGCAAGCGACGACGCCGGGGATCGCCAGCTTCCAGTGGGAACTGCGTCTCTTATCTCTTCTTGCGCGGGATACTTTTCTCTTGGGTACTGCCATGTGGTACACCTCCTTGGTCTAAATGCCCGAGGCACATTATCTACTTATTTATCCAGTAACTGCTGTAAAACAGCAAAACGGGAATCGGGTTCCTTTTTGCAGCCGCACGGCCCTTCGTTGAGGTTTTTGCCGCAGCGGAAGCAAACGCCCTTGCAGTCGGGCCTGCACAGAAGCTGGCTGTCCATATTGAGAACAAAGGCGGTCGTGATGATGTCGGTCAGATCGGCGCAGCCGTCGTGGATGCCGAACACCCATTCATCCTCCGTCTGCTCCAGCTCCTCTTCTGAAACCAGAACCGCGTGGACCGGGATCTGCACCGCACGCGTAAACTCACCGGCGCAGCGGTCGCATACGCCGTGCAGCGTCGTGCTGAGTTCGCCGGTCAGTTCTAGAACGCCTGCCGTATTGCGAACCTTGCCGCTGGCCAGAATCGGCTCTGACGCGGGCCTGCAGCTGCCGAAAACAAGATCGGACAGATCCTCGCGCGTCTCAAACGGAAGACTTGCGCCGGGCGTTACAAGAATTGGCTTCAGATCCAGCAGCATAGCGCCCTCCAATCCATAATCGTGCGATGGATATTATATCGAATAATCGCAGGGAAGTCAAATACTTTTTCATAAATTTTTCGTTCTTTTTCGCGAACACCGGATTCTTTACAGAAAGGACGCCGCGTGATAAAATAAAAACAGACTATTTGTTTTGTATGGAGACCGCTATGAAGGAATTCACCATCACACAGAACGACGCCGGGCAGCGGCTCGACCGGTGGCTGGCAAAGGCCGTTTCCCTGCTCCCCGCTTCGCTGGCACAGAAATACATCCGGCTCAAGCGCATCAAGCTGAATGGCAAACGCGCCGAGCGCGACACGCGGCTGACCGCCGGGGACACGCTGCAATTATACATCAACGACGAGTTTTTTGATACCCCAAAAGAAGAAAATGCTTATCTGACCGTCGCCGCGCCGAAACTGCATATCGTCTATGAGGACGAAAATCTCCTGCTGGTCGATAAAAAGCCCGGACAGGCCGTGCATCCGCATGACGGCGCAGAATACGGCAAAACGCTGATCGATCACATTCAGGCATATCTCTACGCCAACCACGAGTGGCGGCCCAGAGAGGAGCACGCCTTTGCCCCGGCCCTGTGCAACCGCATCGACCGCAATACCGGCGGCATTGTCATTGCCGCAAAGAACGCGGAGGCACTGCGCATTCTGAACCAGAAGATCAAGGATCGCGAAATCGACAAGCGCTATCTTTGCATTGTGCATGGAACGCCCCGCCCGGCCTCCGGCAGGCTCGAGGGGCAGCTGTTCAAGGACGCGAAGGAAAACCGCGTCTACATCACGAAAACGCCGCAGAAGGGTTCAAAGACCTGCATCACATTCTACAAAACGCTTCAGAGCCGGAACGGGCTGAGCCTTGTGGAGTGCGAGCTTGTGACCGGGCGCACCCATCAGATCCGCGCGCAGATGGCCGCCGCAGGCTGGCCGCTGCTGGGCGACGGCAAATACGGAAAGCTCGACAAGCGCTACGACCGGAAATTTCAGGCGCTCTATTCCTACAAGCTGACGTTCCAATTTACAACAGACGCCGGGTGCCTTTCCTATCTCAACGGCAGGACGTTTCAGGTCGAGTCTGTCGATTTTGTGCAGGAATACTTTACATAATCAATCTTTTTCTTCGTTTTCTCCAAAGTTGGAAGAACTTTCAAAATGTTCTCCCAACTTTTTTGCACAATTTTCTGTTTAGATATTGACAAATCCACCCCCGCCGGATATATTCAATCCAGTATGTTTCGGGCGGCTCCGGCAAAGTTCGACGCATACAAATTTTTTGAAATGGGGGAGGATACATGTCCAAAGAGCTCATTCGCCTCACGAATCTCACTATGACATTCGAGGACGGAGAGACGATTCTCGACAACATCAACCTGTACATCAACAACAAGGAATTCCTCACATTGCTGGGTCCCAGCGGCTGCGGAAAGACGACCATGCTCCGGATCATCGGCGGTTTTTTGACCCCGACGTCCGGCGACGTGCTGTTCAACGGCAAGCGCATCAACGATCTGCCTGCGTATCAGCGCAAGATCAACACGGTCTTCCAGCGCTACGCGCTGTTCCCGCATCTGGACGTGTACGACAACATCGCCTTCGGTCTGCGCATTGCAAAGGTCAAGGAGGATGAGATCGACGAACGCGTGACCGAGATGCTGGAAATCGTCAGCCTCAAGGGCTTCGAAAACCGCAAGGTGACGAGCCTGTCCGGTGGCCAGCAGCAGCGTGTGGCCATTGCCCGCGCACTGGTCAACCGCCCGCAGGTGCTGCTGCTCGACGAGCCTCTGGGCGCACTCGATCTGCGCCTGCGCAAGGATATGCAGAACGAACTGAAGAATATCCAGCAGCGAATGGGAATTACATTTATATATGTCACGCACGATCAGGAAGAGGCGCTGACCATGTCCGACACCATCGTCGTCATGAACAAGGGCAAGATCCAGCAGATCGGCCGGCCGGAGGATATCTATAACGAGCCGAAGAACGCATTCGTCGCGGATTTCATCGGCGAGTCCAATATTCTCGACGGCGTGATGCTGGAGGACTATGTCGTCAAGTTCTTCGGCCGCAAGTTCCAGTGCGTGGACAAGGGCTTTGCGCCCAATGAGCCGGTCGACGTTGTCATCCGTCCGGAGGATGTGGATATCGTCCCGCCGGAGCAGGGCCATCTGTGCGGCACCGTCACCTCCGTCACCTTCAAGGGCGTCCACTACGACACCATTGTCGATTTCAAGGGCTTCAAGTGGCTCATTCAGACCACGGATTACTGCCCTGTTGACGCGTACATCGGCATTCGCCTCAATCCTGAGGATATCCATATCATGCACAAGAGCGAGTATTCCGGCCTCTACGGCGACTACTCCTCCTACAGCGCGGAATATGACGAGATTGCCGACGCCTCGGAGGAAGAAGCCGATGAAGAATAACAACAAGCTTCTCGCCTGCCCGTATATCATCTGGATGGTCCTGTTTACGATCATCCGTTGGGTATCGTCGTCTATTACGCGCTGACCGATTCTATCACCGGCCAGTTTACGCTTTCCAACCTGTCCGGCATGGGCACGTATCTGCCGATCTTCCTGCGCTCGATCTGGCTGAGCCTGTTTGCATCGCTGATCTGCCTGATCATCGGCTACCCTGTCGCATATTTTATCGCGCAGTGTAAGCCGCTCACGCAGCGGTTCCTCGAAATGCTCATTATGCTCCCGATGTGCATGAGCTTCCTGCTCCGTACGCTGGCCTGGGTCGGTATGCTGGAGGATACGGGCATCATCAACACGCTCCTGCAGCACATCGGCATTTCTCCGCTGCCGCTCATCCGGACAAACGGCGCCGTCATTCTCGGCATGGTGTATAACTACCTGCCCTACATGATCCTGCCGCTCTACACGGTCATTATGAAGATCGACAACCGGCTTGTTGAGGCTGCGCTTGACCTCGGCTGCCGTCCGTCGCAGGTGTTTTCCCGTGTCATCCTGCCGCTTTCCGGCCCCGGTATTCTGTCCGGCCTTACGATGGTCTTCGTCCCGGCTGTCTCTACCTTCTACATCTCCCAGAAGCTCGGCTCCACCGGCACGACGCTCATCGGCGATGTGATCGAGTCCCAGTTCAAGACCGCCTACAACCCGAACCTCGGCGCGGCCATGAGTCTGGTGTTGATGATCCTGATCTTTATCTGTGTCGCCGTTATGAACCGCTTCGGCGAGGGCGATGGAGAGGAGGTCATCAAGGTATGAAGCATTTCAACCGCACTGTCACCGTTCTGGTGTTCATCTTCCTGTATATCCCGATGATCGTTCTGGCCGTGGCCTCGTTCAACACCGGCACGGATATCGCGAGCTTCAAGGGCTTCACACTCCGGCAGTACGCCAATCTGTTCCGGGACGGCACGCTCCTGACGCTGCTGCGCAACTCTGTCATCATTGCGCTGCTGGCGACGCTCATCTCGACCGTCGTCGGCACAATGGCTGCCGTCGGCATCCACAGCATGAAGGGCCGCTCCGCTCCGCCGCATGACCATAACGAACATCCCCATGACGAATCCGGATATCGTCACCGGCGTTGCGCTGGCGCTGCTGTTCGCGTTCGCGGGGACGGTTTGAAGACCAACTCCGTGCTCGGCTTCTGGACGCTTCTCATCGCGCATATCACGTTCGATCTCCCCTATGTCATTCTGAACGTCATGCCGAAGCTCCAGCAGATGGACAAGGATCTGGTCGAGGCCGCGCTGGATCTCGGTTGCACGCCGTTCCAGTCGTTCACCAAGGTCGTCATTCACGAGATCATGCCCGGCATCATTTCCGGCGCTCTCATGGCATTCACCATGAGTCTGGACGATTTCGTCATTTCGTATTTCGTCACCGGCTCCAGCTTCATTACACTCCCGGTCGAGATCTACAACTATACGAAAAAGCCCATTCAGCCGAAGATCTACGCGCTGTTTACGCTGATGTTCATCGTGATTCTTGTCCTGATGGTCGTCATGAACCTGCTGCAGGCCAAATCCGAGAAGAACCGGCAGCAGCCGAGGAGGGTCCGTGCATGAAAAAAACGATTTTTTTTCTGTTCTGCTGGCGCTCGTTCTGCTGCTCTGCGCCGCTCCCCTGCCCGTGCACGCCGCCGCCAATGAGATCACCGTCTACAACTGGGGCCAGTACATCTCCGACGGCACGGATGACGGTCTGGACGTGATCAAGGCGTTCGAGGAAGAGACGGGCATCAAGGTCAATTACCTGACGTTCGACTCCAACGAGTCCATGTACACCAAGCTCAAGACCGGCGGCACAACGTTCGACGTGATCATCCCGTCTGATTATATGATCGCCAAGCTCATTTCTGAGGATATGCTGGAACCGCTGAACTTCGACAATATTCCGAACTACGAATACATTGACGAAGCCTTCCGCAATCAGGCGTACGACCCGGAAAACACCTACTCCGTTCCCTACACATGGGGCACGGTCGGTCTGATCTACAACAAAAACTACGTTTCGGACGAGGATGCGGAAAGCTGGTCCTGCCTGTGGAACTCCAAGTATCAGGGCAAGCTTCTGATGTTCGATAACCCGCGCGACGCGTTTGCCATTGCGGAATCCATGCTGGGCTACAGCTTCAACACGGAGGACGAGCAGGAGCTTAAAACTGCGCCGACCTGCTGGCCACGCAGTCCCCTGTTCTGCAGGGCTACGTCATGGACCAGATCTTTGACCGCATGGAGCGCGGCGAAGCCTGGGCAGCTCCCTATTACGCGGGCGACTACCTGACCATGGTCGAGGAAAATCCCGATCTGGGCTTCAGCCACCCGAAAGAGGGCTTCAATATCTTCATTGACGCCATGTGCATCCCGAAGGGCTGCCAGAACAAGGAGGGCGCGGAGGCATTTATCAACTTCCTCTGCCGCCCGGATATCTCCGCCGCCATCTGGATTACATCGGCTATTCCACCCCGGAGACTGCCG
>ENA-OQCO01000848-OQCO01000848.1-human-gut-metagenome-genome-assembly--contig:-NODE-848-length-14647-cov-2.428030_pt1 | contig 14647 bp, 10 predicted proteins | sample MGYA00242500_ERZ504582 | MGnify/ENA primary metagenome ERZ504582 (study PRJEB26092, sample SAMD00036346) | human gut metagenome | host: Homo sapiens | study: EMG produced TPA metagenomics assembly of...
CCGGCAACGGTGGTGGCAAAGCGCACGGAAGTTTCTCGCCACCATACGGACAATACGATGATGCATACGTTCACGACCTATTATGTGACCTTTCAGGTGGAAAGCGGCGACCGCATGGAACTTACCGTAAGTGGTTCGGACTACGGAATGCTTGTGGAGGGCGACATTGGAAAGCTGAGTTTTCAGGGCACCCGCTATCTTGGGTTTGAGCGGAACTAAGTGTTTCTTACATTATATAGTATGGAGTGCTGCATGAACGATCTGTTTATCCAAGGGCTGACCATCGACTGGAACAGAGTTCGCCCATACAATTATGTTCGTCAGATTCCTGCCATCAGTGGAATCGACACTTTTACATTCCATAAGCCCATTACGTTCTTTGTTGGCGAAAATGGAAGTGGAAAATCTACGCTTCTGGAAGCAATCGCTGTTGCTTACGGCTTCAACGCAGAGGGTGGAACGAAGAACTATTCATTTTCCACATACAACTCCCATTCGGAACTATGTGAGGCTATGACGATTTCCAAGGGGTATCGCAGACCAAAGTTCGGGTATTTTCTCCGAGCAGAGAGTTTCTATAATGTAGCCACCAAGGAAATCGACTATTCCGATGACGATCATCCCTCCAAAGGCTATCACCAAAAATCACACGGTGAAAGTTTCCTCGCCATTGCGCAGGACTACATGGGTGCAGATGGAGTCTATATTTTTGACGAGCCGGAAGCCGCTTTATCCCCGCAGCGGCAGCTCACGTTACTGATCAACATTTATCGGTGTGCCCAAGAAGGGGCGCAATTCATTATCGTATCACATTCACCCATTCTCCTCGGAATGCCTGATGCTGAGATTTTTAGCTTCGACAATGGCACGATTCATCCTTGTCAGTATGAAGATACGGACAGCTACGTTATCACCAAAACATTTGTAAATAATCGGCAGCATTTTTTGAACCAGCTTCTGAACGAAGAAACGTAATGCCGGGAAAGGACATTCCATATGAATGATTCTACGTTGAAAGAGCTTTGGCAGCAGGTCGCTGAAAAGAAAAGCTGCGAAGCAAAGCAGAAAGAACTGACCGCCCAGAGAGATACGCTTGCTGACCGCCTGAAAATGCTGGAAAAATCCAAGCTGGCAGAGCAGGCTGATGTGGACCGTCTGGAGGGACACAGCCTTGCCGCATTTTTCTATCAGGTCATCGGAAAGATGGATGAAAAGCTGGACAAAGAACGGCAGGAAGCCTATGCAGCCCGTGTCAAGTACGATGCGGCTCTCCATGACCTTTCTTCCGTTGATGCTGATTTAGCACAAATTCAAAATAGGTTGGCACGGCTGTCCGATTGCGAAAGGCAGTATCAAGCTGCTCTTTCCGAAAAAATCAAAAGCATCAAAGCATCTGCCCACCCTGCCGCACAGCAGGTTGCGGAAAGCGAAAGCCGTATTGCCGCGCTGAAAGTCCAAAAACGGGAGCTGCTGGAAGCTATCAACGCCGGAAAGACCGCCCTGCATACGGTCAATGAAGTTCTGGAAACCCTCGACAATGCCGAGGGCTGGAGTACATGGGACGTAATGGGCGGCGGTTTGATGGCCGATCTTGCCAAGTATGAGGAACTGGACGATGCACAGGAACAAATCGAACAGCTCCAAGTGGAACTGCGGCGGTTCAAAACTGAACTTTCCGATGTTGAAATCACCGCAGACCTCAGGTTACGGTGGACAGCTTTTTGAAATTTGCGGATTTCTTCTTTGACGGCCTCTTTGCAGACTGGGCAGTTCTGGATCACATCAATCAGGCACAGAGCAGGGTGGAAAACACCAAGGGTCAAATCAAGCGAGTCCTCGCACTTCTGAAAAAGATGCGCGAAGATATTGACGTCCAAATCGCTGACGAAAAAGAAAAACAGGAGCAGCTTGCGGTGGAAACTGAGCTGTAAGTTTGAAGAGTCCGCTTATGTGATATGATTCGATAAAACCGAATTTGCAGGAGGTGTTTCGATGAAAACAAGAAGGTTTGCTTTATGTCTGGCAACGGTTTTTCTGGTGGCGATTTATATCAATATTCAGAGAAGCCATACTTTCACCCTTTCAAACGATGAAGGCACCATAAAGACAGAACAAATACAGCCACTTTGGGGAACTGTAAAAGTGAGCGGTGATTGTGATACTGAGGTGGTCTTTACCGATGTAGAGACTGGAGAAAAATATAGAATCGGATATATTACACAGGGCGTAACGGAAAGAATCAAACTCGAAAGAGGCAAATGGTATAAGGTGGCGGGCGGAGGCAACCTTACACTGAATCCGGTAAACATTCGAGTCGAATAAATGTAAGTTCCTTGCGGGCAGCTATGAAGCTGAAGCTGAGAAGAGAGTTTTGAATATTCACATATGAAGGAGTACAGTTCTATGAGTTACGGTTGGGCAACTGTTTTCACTTTAGCGGCATGGTTTGCAGGACTTGTGATTGATGCAAATGTGCGGGTCGGCGACCTCGGTTTACGAACAGTGCTTCCTGTCATCGTGATGGGGTGCTGCGTTATGAAGTACATAAAGGACAATAGCAAATAATCTTATCTCAATACACTTTCCAGCGGGCAGCTCCAAAACGGTTGCCCGCTATTTTTATGCTCAAAAACGGAAGGAGGCCAAAATGCCAAGCAAAACCGAAGAATATCTCGCCCTTGCCCAGCGCACAGCCAACGGCTTGACCCGGTACTGGGAAAGCTGGACAGACTACCTGACCACCGCATCCCGGCTGTACAAGTACCCCTTTGCGGACCAGCTTATGATCTACGCCCAGCGACCCGATGCCACAGCCTGCGCCGATTACGACATCTGGAACAACCGCATGAACCGGTATGTCCGGCGTGGCTCCAAGGGCATCGCCCTGTTGGACGAATCCAGCGGATACCCGCGTCTGCACTATGTGTTTGATGTGTCGGACACCGGAGTGCGCCGCAATTCCCGTGACCCGGAGGTGTGGCAGCTCAACGATGACCTGTTCCAGCCGGTATCGGAAATGCTGGCGCAGGAATACGGCATTCACCATGAACGGCTCAGCCAGCAGATTGCGGACATTGCCGGAAAGCTGGCAGAATCCTACTGGGACAACAACAGCACAGACATCCTCGCCATCGTTGACGGGTCGTTCCTGATGGATTATGATGATGCCGGACAGGAACTCCAGTTCAAGAGTGCCGCCGCAATCAGCATCATGTACACCATTTTGGAACGGTGCGGTTTTGAACCAGAGGGTTATTTTGACCGGGACGATTTTCAGGCAATTTACGATTTTTCGACCCCGGATGCTGTCTATGCACTGGGTACGGCGGTCAGCGAGTGCAGCCGTGATGTGCTGCGGAATATCGAGCGTACCGTCAAAACCACCATCCGTCGCCGCAATGTAGAAAGGAGCCAGCATGAATATGAAGAACAGGAACGTGACCTACTCGACCATCGGGGATTACCAGCTCCCGAACCTGACCCTCAGCCAGCCGAAGATTCCGTTGGGCAAGTACGGCAGGATGCGCCGGAACTATCTGAAGCAGCATCACCCGGTGCTGTACAACTCGATGCTCCTGAACGGAACGCTATACCCGCATCTGATGGAGCTGGAGCAGACGGCAGAGAGCCGGATGCAGCAGATGATGACCGAACTGCTGAAGCAGAACCCAGCCCCGGACAAGGAGAAGAACCAGATGAGCTGGGTGAGGCACATGAACAGCCTGCGGGCGCAAACCGAGGAAATCATTCTGACGGAGCTGATTTACAGCTAAGTTTTCTGGATGCCGCCATCCCTACCGAAGCAGAACAGATTAAGAACATCAACCGAGCGGAGAGCGAGAAATCGTCCTCCGCTTTTGTTTTGTCGCAGGCTGAAATCGAGAACGAACTGCGTAAGCATGGTTCTGGGTTTGCAGGTGGCAAGCAACGCATTATGGCACTGTACCAGACCCAGCCTGACCGAAAACTCCGTGCCAAGGCGTTGGCAAAGGAGTACGGCATCGGTGGGCATTCCCACGATTTTCTGGACGGAAGCCGGGGCTTTGTGAATCACGACTGGAAGGGATTGGAATTTGACCATTACCCCGACCACCAGAAAATCACCCTGAAATGGGCGCAGGTGGAAAAGTATATCGACCTGATGATCCAATCCGACCGCTACCTGACCGATGAGGAAAAAGAGCAGCGTACCACTGTACAGGAAGAAAACGGCTACAAAGTCGGTGACGATGTAATGGTTGATTTGCCCACTGGAACCATCGAGGGCACCATTGGCTATATCGGCGAAACGGATGTTCGCATCGACACCAGCGCACACGGACAGTCGTGGGATAACGAAGTTATCAACAAACGACAATTCGAGGACGGTCTGCGGCAGAATGAACCTAGCCAGCGTGTGGATGAAATGCTGGAGCAGGCAGAAACCATCTACAAGGAATCCGAGGTGCCGGAATATGAGCGTTTTTCTGTCCGCGAAGTGGTCGGAGGTACGTCCCAGCTTTTTGCTATCTGGGATGATCTCAATGAGGGCTACTATGCAAACGATAACGGAATGGCGCAATTTCCAGACAAGGAGCAGGCCGAATCCTATTGCACCGCTTTGAAAAAAGAGACGGATGAACGAACCGCCGCCGATTGGCTTGCAGTGGAAAAGGCAAAGTTTTTGGCGGAAAATGAACCTGTTCTCGCTCTCCCAAAAGAGCGTGATTACCGTGTGGGCGATACAATCCGTCTGGACGGTAAGGATTTTACGGTCGAAACTGTCGGAACTCTGAACATCCAGCTTCGTGACCCGGATGAGGTCTATCCGGTTGCCCGCTCGGAAAGCAAGGAAAATCTGGAACGGCTGCTGCGCCAGCCGGGCAACATCCATCTGCACAACCTGACGGTCAATCTCACTCCTGCGCCGGAGCCTGCCGGGAACTTCCGCATCACGGACGACCATCTGGGCGAGGGCGGCGCAAAGCAGAAGTATGCCCGGAACATTGAAGCCATCCGCACCCTGTTCAAGCTGGAACAGGAGCACCGGGGTGCCACCGCCGAGGAACAGCAGGTGCTTTCCCAGTATGTGGGCTGGGGCGGCTTGTCGGATGCCTTTGACCCCGGCAAAGACAGTTGGGCAAAAGAATATGCGGAATTGAAGGGGCTGCTCTCCGAGGACGAGTACGTTGCTGCCCGTTCCAGCACCCTGAACGCCCACTACACCAGCCCCACCGTGATCCGTGGTATCTACGATGCGGTGGAGCGCATGGGTTTCCGCAGCGGTAACATTCTGGAACCTAGTATGGGCGTGGGCAACTTCTTCGGTATGCTGCCGGACACCATGCAGGACAGCCGTCTGTACGGCGTAGAGCTGGATTCCATCACCGGGCGCATCGCCAAAAAGCTGTACCCGCAGGCCGACATTACCGTGGCGGGCTTTGAGACCACAGACCGCCGTGATTTCTACGATCTGGCGGTGGGCAACGTGCCCTTCGGCAACTACAAGGTCAACGACAAGGCGTACAACAAGTTGGGATTCAGCATCCACAACTACTTTTTCGCCAAGGCCATCGACCAAGTGCGTCCGGGCGGCGTGGTGGCGTTCGTCACCAGCCGCTACACCATGGACAGCAAGGACAGCACTGCCCGCAAGCACATGGCAGAGCGTGCCGATCTGCTGGGTGCCATCCGTCTGCCGAATAATGCGTTCCGTGCCAACGCTGGCACAGATGTTGTCAGCGACATTATCTTTTTGCAGAAGCGTGACCGCCCCATCGACCATGAGCCGGACTGGGTACAGCTTGGCAAGACCGAGGACGGCTTTGCCATCAACCAGTATTTCGTAGACCACCCGGAGATGGTGCTGGGCGAGCTGACCACCGAAAGCACCCAGTACGGACGGGAGGAACTCACCGTTGCACCCATTGAGGGTGCAGTGCTGGCAGACCAGCTTGCAGAAGCGGTACAGCATATTGAGGGCAATTACACTGCGGTGGAGATTGCTGCCCCGGACGTCGCAGATGCGGAAGCACAGCGCAAAACGCTGCCTGCAGACCCGACTGTGAAGAATTTTAGCTATACGGTTGTTGATGGCGAGATCTACTACCGAGAGAACTCTATCATGACGCAGATCGAACTGTCCGACAACGCCAAAGGCCGTGTAGCTGGTATGGTGGAGTTGCGGCAGATCGTCAACGAACTGATTCAGCAGCAGTTGAATGACTTCCCGGACGAGGACATTAAGGCATCGCAGGCCAAGTTGAATGCCGCCTATGATGCCTTTACCGCAAAATACGGCCTGATTAACGACAAGAAAAACGCACGCCTGTTCGATGATGACAGTTCCTACTATCTGCTCTGCTCACTGGAGAATCTGGACGAGAATAAAAATCTCAAGTCCAAGGCAGATATGTTCACCAAGCGGACGATTCGGCCAGAGCGTGTTGTCACCAGCGTGGATACCCCCAGCGAAGCACTGGCGGTGTCCATTGGCGAGCATGGCAAGGTTGACCTGCCCTACATGGCCGACCTGCTGGGTACTCCCGGCAACTACGAGCGCATCACCACTGAACTGTCCGGTGTGATTTTCAAAGATCCTGCCGCCGATGTAGACGACCCGGAAGCCGGCTGGCAACCTGCGGACGAGTATCTTTCCGGCAATGTGCGGAATAAACTGCGCATGGCTCAGCTTGCCGCTGAAAGCCACCCGGAGTTCAAGATCAATGTGGAGGCTTTGACCAAAGCGCAGCCGAAGGACCTTGAAGCATCAGAAATCGACATCCGACTGGGTGCCACATGGCTGAATCCCGCCATTGTGCAGCAGTTTATGATGGAGACTTTTCAGCCGCCCTACCGCATCCGCTATAACAACCTGATCCAAGTCCGCTACTCTCCATTTACGTCCGAATGGCGCATCGGCAACAAATCTGCCGCCGGAATGTATGATATCATGTCCACCGAAACCTACGGCACCCACCGGGCCAACGCCTACAAGATTTTGGAGGACACCTTGAATTTGCGGGACTGCCGCATTTATGATACCATTGAGGAGGACGGTAAAGAGCGGCGTGTCCTGAACCAGAAGGAGACGATGCTTGCCCAGCAGAAGCAGCAGGCCATCAAGGATACCTTTGCAGGCTGGGTTTGGCAAGACCCGCAGCGGCGGAATCTGCTGGTGAAGCAGTATAACGAATTGTTCAATAGTACCCGGCCCCGCGAGTATGACGGAAGCCATATCCATTTTGTCGGTATGAACCCGGAGATCAATCTGCGGGAACATCAGCGCAATGCAGTTGCTCATGTGCTTTATGGTGGGAACACCCTGCTCGCCCACGAGGTGGGTGCCGGCAAAAGTTTTGAGATGGCAGCTTCGGCAATGGAATCTAAGCGTTTGGGCCTGTGTCAGAAAAGCCTGTTCGTGGTACCCAACCATCTGACCGAGCAGTGGGCCAGCGAGTTCCTGCGGCTATACCCCAATGCAAAGCTGCTCGTTACCAGCAAGAAAGACTTTGAACCCGCCAATCGAAAGCGTTTTTGCGCCCGCATCGCAACCGGCGACTACGATGCCGTCATTATCGGCCACTCGCAGTTTGAGAAAATCCCTCTTTCTGCGGAACGGCAGGCACGGATCATCGAAGATCAGATCGAGGAAATCGAAAATGCCATTGCAGAGGCCAAAGAACAGTCCGGTGAGCATTTTACCGTGAAACAGATGGAAAAGACACGGAAAACACTGGAGGTGAAACTGAAAAAGCTACAGTCCACCGACCGCAAGGATGATGTGGTCACATTTGAACAATTAGGCGTAGATAGGTTATTTGTGGACGAGAGCCAGAACTACAAGAACCTATATCTTTACACCAAGATGCGCAATGTTGCTGGCCTTTCTACCTCCGAAGCACAGAAGTCCAGCGATATGTTCGGCAAGTGTCGTTATCTGGATGAAGTGACTGGCGGGCGCGGCGTGATTTTCGCAACGGGAACGCCCATCAGCAACTCCATGACGGAAATGTACACCCTGATGCGCTATTTGCAGTACAGCACTCTCCAGCAGAAACAACTGACCCACTTTGATGCATGGGCTTCTACGTTTGGCGAGACCACCACGGCCATTGAGCTTGCGCCGGAAGGAACCGGCTACCGTGCGCGCACACGTTTTGCCAAGTTCTTTAACCTGCCGGAGCTGATGAATATGTTCAAGGAGGCAGCGGACATCAAGACTTCCGACCAGTTGCATCTGCCTGTTCCGGAAGCCAAGTTTGAAACTGTCGTGGTCAAACCCTCGGAAATCCAGCAGGACATGGTGAAATCCCTGAGCGAACGTGCTGCTGAGGTGCATAGCGGTGCGGTTGACCCCTCGGTGGACAATATGCTGAAGATCACCTCGGACGGACGTAAAATCGGCCTTGACCAGCGGCTGATGAATCCGCTCACCCCGGATGACCCGGACAGCAAGCTGAATGCCTGCGTCGACAATGTTCTGCGTATCTGGAACGAAACCAAAGAGGATAATCTGACGCAGCTGATTTTCTGCGATATGTCCACGCCCAAGGGAGACGGCTCGTTCAATGTCTACGATGATATTCGCACAAAGCTGCTTGCCGCCGGGGTGCCGGAATCGGAGGTCGAGTTCATCCACAACGCTGATACTGAAGGTAAGAAAGCGGATTTGTTCTCCAAAGTCCGCAGCGGCAAGGTGCGTGTCCTGCTGGGCAGCACTGCAAAGATGGGCGCAGGCACCAATGTCCAGACCCTGCTGGTGGCCGTGCATCATCTGGATGTAGGCTGGCGACCGTCCGATATGACCCAACGCAACGGCCGAATCATCCGTCAGGGCAACAAAAACAAACAAGTTTACGTCTATAATTACGTCACGGAGGGGACATTCGATGCCTACCTCTGGCAAACGCTGGAAAACAAGCAGAAGTTTATTTCGCAGATCATGACGAGCAAATCTCCGATGCGCTCCTGTGATGATGTGGATGAGCAGGCTCTTTCGTATGCCGAGGTCAAGGCTCTATGCGCAGGCGACCCGCGCATCCGGGAAAAGATGGATCTGGATGTGCAGGTAGCAAAGCTCAAGGTGCTGCGCTCGGATTACCAGAACCAGAAATATCGTCTGGAAGATAAGCTGCTCAAGCATTACCCGGAGGAAATTCAGAAAGCGAAGAACCGTATTGCGGCTCTGAAAAACGATGCCCAAATCGCAGACGCACACCCGCAGGATAAGGAGAACTTCTGCGGCATGACGATCAAGGGCATGGTGTTCGATGAGAAAAAAGCAGCTGGTGAGCGGCTGATGCTCGCCTGCAAGGAGATGCCGAATGCGGATATGATGCTGCTGGGCACCTATCGCGGCTTTGAGCTGAACATTCGCTTTGACAGTTTCAAGAATGAGCATCAAATCGTTCTCCGCGGCGAGCTGAGTTATCCGGTACCGCTGGGCGATGACCCTCGCGGCAACATCGTCCGTCTGGACAATGCCATCGGCAATTTTGCCGACCGCATTGCCGATGCTGATGCCGCACTGGATTCTCTGGAACAGCAGAAGCAGGCCGCAGAGGTTGAAATCGCCAAGCCGTTTGCGCAGGAGGAAGAACTGCAAACCAAATCTGCCCGCCTTGCAGAATTGGATGCGCTGTTGAACATGGAGCATCAGTCCAGCCGGACAGAACCCGAAGCGGAAGAAAAGCCGGATGCCCGCCCCTCTGTGCTGGCAGCTCTGGAAGAAAAGGCTGATAAAGTGGAGCCTGTCCGACCATTCAAATCTTACTTGGATAAGGATGGTGATGCCCGGTGACGGAGCACCGTGACCAGCAGATCCATTTTCGTGTCAGCAAAGTCGAACTGGAACGCATTCGTCAGAAGATGGAAAGTTGCGGTATTTTGAGCATTGGCTCTTATCTGCGAAAAATGGCTCTGGATGGTTACTGCCTGAATCTTGATTTACCACAGCTGCGTCGGATGGCGTACCTTCTTCAGAATTGCAGCAACAACCTGAATCAGGTGGCGAAACGGGCCAGTGAAAGCGGGCAGCTCTATGCCGCCGATTTAGAGGACTTGCGTAGTCGGTTGGATGAGCTGATAGCTATCGGCAAGCAACTTCTCGCCAAACTTTCGGAACTCTAAAAAAATCCCGCAGCAGGAGGACTGCGGGCTTACATAACGGTTGACATCCTTGCAAGGCAGTAGCCGATACCTTTATAATTGGGGCGGAAAAAGGAAGGATGGTGTTCGATATGAGGTTTCTGTTCAAAATGGTGCTTGCCCCGGTCTCTCTGTTTGTGGCTTTTCTGGCTCTGATGGCAAAGTGGCTGCTTACTCTGTCCAGCTATGTTGTCGCGCCGTTGATGCTGTATATCTTTGGCTGCGGCATCTACACCGTCTACCGCCAGACTTGGGATCAATTTCTGATTCTGCTGGTTGCCGAATTTCTCTGCTTTGTCCTTTTTGTCGGCGCAACTGCAATGGTGGAGGGCGTTGAGAAATTCAGCGGTTGGCTCCGGGACCTGATTTGATTTTGAATCTTCTTGCCGCCTTCGGGCGGCTTTTTCATTTAGGAGGTGATCTGCTCTGGCTGCTACTCGTCTGATCGCACTGCATCAGCACAAAGGAAAATCTATTGCCGCCTGCCTGAAAGACCGCACCAACTATGCACAGAATCCTGACAAGACTGAAAAAGGCGAACTTGTCAGCAGCTATCAATGCAGCCCGCTTACTGTGGACGAGGAGTTCATGCTCACAAAAAAGCTGTACGAGCAGGCCACCGGGCGCAGCCAAAAAAGTAACATTATCGCCTATCAGATACGGCAATCTTTCCGACCTGGTGAAATTACGGCTGAAGAAGCAAACCGCATCGGTTATGAGTTGGCCTCCCGGTTTCTGAAAGGCAAACACGCTTTTATCGTTGCAACGCATACCGATCGGGAACACATTCACAATCACATTATCTATAACTCGACCACTCTGGACGGCACAAGAAAATTCCGGGATTTTTTCTTTTCCGGTCTGGCAGTGCAGCGGTTGAGCGACCTGATTTGTCTGGAGCATCAGCTGTCAGTCATTGAAAAGAAGCCTTACCGGGAACGGCAGAAGCGCATCACTTACCCACCAAAGGAGAGCAACCGCGACCGGCTGTGCAGTGTAATCGACGAGATTTTGCAGCAGAAGCCCACCGACTACGAAGATTTTCTGCAAAAGCTGGAACAGCAGGGCTATGAAATCAAACGCGGCAAATACACTTCCGTTAAAGGCGCACGGCAGAAACGCTTTATCCGGTTAAAGACACTGGGTGCCGGGTACAGCGAGGATGAAATCAAAGCAGTCATTGCCGGAAAAGCCGAACACCGCCCACATCAGAAGCAACCTCCCAAAGAGCAGCCGTTCCAGTTGCTGGTTGACATTCAAGCAAAACTTGCCGAGGGCAAAGGTGGCGGCTACGAACGCTGGGCGAAGAAGTACAACTTGAAAGAGATGTCCAAAACGCTGATTTTTTTGCAGGAGCAGAAAATCGGCAGTGCGGATGACCTGAAAGAGCGTGCTGATGCTGCACTTTCTCGCTATCACAAACTGGGCGATTCCATCAAGGCCGCCGAGAAGCGTATGGCAGAAATCGCCGTCCTCCGGGCGCACATCGTCAACTATGCCAAGACCCGGCCTGTATACGATGCTTACCGCAAATCCGGGTACAGCTCCAAATTTTTGGAAGCGCACCGGGAAGAAGTCACGCTGCATAAGACGGCGAAAGCCGCTTTCAATGAATCCGGCCTGAAAAAGCTGCCCAAAGTGAAAGACCTGAATGCAGAGTATTCGGCTTTGCTCACCAAGAAAAAAGCACTCTACCAGAGTACCGAAAGACACGGGATGAGATGCAGGAAATCGTAAAAGCACAGAAGAATGTGGAACTGTTCTTTGCGGAGGAAAAGGACTCCAAGCAAGTCGAGCAGATCCGATAAAACAGTCCCTGAGAACTTTGCCGCTTATCCGGCAGGGTTCTCAGGGTCTTTTTTGCTTATTGCTCAGTCTGTACTTGGAACGGCTTTTCCGGCAGTTTCAATTTGTTTGGCAACCATATTTTCCAATTCCCCCGTAATCGTTGCACAATTTGCAACACGATAATTCCAGAAGTAAGAAACGCCTTCACACTCCTCAACGGACAAATCGCTGTTGACCAAAAGCAGTCGGTCGGAGGTTACTTTCAGCTTTTCGCACAGAGCAGCATATTTTCCATAATCAATGCTTCGGCTGGACGATTTGGCTTCCACCCAGAAGAATTTTCCGTTGATGGAAAACGCAACATCCAGTTCATGCGTGCTCCCTGCGGATGCCGCTTCTGAAAGAATCACATTGGAGCAAAGCGAAACTTCTGCGCCCTGCTCCTCCTGATAGCGATTCAAAATCTGCTGAACCTGATGCTCCACAAAAAGTTCCAGCCACTTCCCGCTCAGGAAATGCCGGACAGTCTCATTTTGCGCAAGCTCATAGACGATATTCTGCGGATAGATCACAATGGATGCAAAAAGTCCCATTTTATCCCACGTCTGAGCGATTTCCGAAAGTGTGGCAAACGAATTCTTGGAAGTACCCTTTGGGATACGAAACGAAAAAGAGCCGTCACTCTGCATATGTGTCCGAATAAACTGCAAGAAATCCACCACTACCGGGTCGCAAAGAGCTTCGCCTGTTTTCCATGCCATCCGCTGAACGGCAATCGGCGGAAGTTTTTTCGGTACGACCTGCTGAACGATTCTATACCCACAGCGTTCCAGATGCTCCAATGCGGTCAAAGGCTTCGGAGGGATTTTTTCTTTAACTTCGGACTTTTCTGCACCGGATGTATTCTCAGTCAGATAGTTAAACTTCCATCCGTATTCCCAAGCAGGCGAACGGGTCAACACACCAACTGCATGAAATCCGCTGTCCGGTTCCTCCATCGGAAATGTGATTTTGTTCTTTTGGATATTGATTTGGAGCGTTTTATTTTTCAGCGCTATCTGATAAGCGTCAAGAAGGAATTCCTTTCCCTTATATGTCAGCTCACTGGAACTATTTGCAGAAAGGCCAGCATTTTTTGCCAAAGAGAGAAGCAGACAGGTCGCTTTGGGCAGCTCAAGGATATGCTCCATCTGCGCAGCGTCCGGAATCACTTCCGCATTTGCGTTATCGGGCTGCGGCAATTCGTCTGCCGGAGTCTCCTTTGCTGGTGCAGAAACTTCGGGTGTCATTTTTGAAGCAGCCTCAGATTTTCCAGACTTGGGCAAAGGTTTCGGCTCCGTATAGACCTCAGCAATAAATAATTCATAGGAATCGATGCACGAAAGTTTTCCTGCCGCTGCAAGTCCCACATAAATCGCAGCCGCCCGTGAGGAATCGCCATAATACTTTTTAGAATCCGCTGCGGCAGCAATATCAGAAAAAGCATTATATCTGCTCAGCGGCTCCGCCTTTTCCGGGAACTGCTTCAACGCACGGCAGTAGAGCCACTCAAAGAACGAATCCATGTACGGCTCTGTCGGATACTCGTTTCCTTCCAGAGAGTAACGTAGCAGCTCTCCACTGGTTCGCAGCCGAGTGTCCTTATGGACTTTGGGTGGCTCACAGGTCAGAAGGTCAGCGAATGGCCCACCATGTTCAAACACTTTGGTGGCTTCAAAAACCGTGCTGATGGGTACATCCTGCGCAACAGAATCCAGATGCAGCAAAAGCCGCAGAGAAGAAACAGCTTCACCCTCCGGCTGAACGGATGCAGAGCTGACTTCCAGAATCGAAACATCAGGGTCTGTTGTATGGACGGCATCATGGACGGCACGGATATTCTGCCGCTTGCTGCCTTTTATCCATGTGAATGTCACCGGCTGTTCTCTGCAATAGGGATAGCCGGATATGGGAAAACAAATGGTTCGTGTTGCCATGAACACCTCCAACTTTTTAGGACAAACAAGTTTATGTAAATCAAGTATAGCACAATCCCGGATGTGCTGCATAGCACTATTTTCTGCTTCCGGGAATCCATCTGTGCAAAAAGTGCCGATACCACAGGCATCGGCACTCAGATTAAAAAGCATTTTTCAAAAATGTGCAGCCTGCATCCACTGGATGCAGAACACAAGGGGTTTGGGCACAGCCCAACAAGCATTTTGAATTTGATTTTTAGAAATCGGATTCAAAAATTGCAAGTTGGTACCAGCTTGCACTGCTTGCCACAACAATGCGTCCTTTTTGTCCGCAATTTGTAATTTTCAGATTGGAGAAAAACGCCATGGCAAAGACGAAGGCTGAAGAAAAAGCTCTCAACCTTGATTAGATTTTGTTTAACTGCCGGGATTATCTGCGCGCTGCGCGCAACTCCGGCTCGTTCTTTGAAAAGCGTGATATCCCCCGCAGTACAGCCCCGAAGTTCTCAAAAAGGTCATGGAACAGGTAGAGAACTTTGAGGAGAACAATTAAGCATTTTCTCGTTTTAACGTGGGATTAGATTGCTGTAGACCTTAATACAAAAAAGATAGATAATGAAAATCTGGTGTCTGCTGGTACCAAAAAGCAGTTTGGCATCCTGAAAGACCTGATGAACCGCTCCGACGTGGATATCATCGTCAATGCCTGTGAAGCCCACCTCCACATTTCCATGGCCGATTTTCGTAGTCTATGTAGTTGTAGCGGCTCCGGT
>ENA-OQCO01000851-OQCO01000851.1-human-gut-metagenome-genome-assembly--contig:-NODE-851-length-14600-cov-1.361570_pt1 | contig 14600 bp, 22 predicted proteins | sample MGYA00242500_ERZ504582 | MGnify/ENA primary metagenome ERZ504582 (study PRJEB26092, sample SAMD00036346) | human gut metagenome | host: Homo sapiens | study: EMG produced TPA metagenomics assembly of...
CGAGGGATTTTTGCGTTGCGCAAGACATTTTTTCGCAGGAATACTGACGTATTTCAAGGAAAATGACGCGGCGCACCGCAAAAAGGCCCGCTGTCCGGGTGCGTTGGGAGTTTTCAGATACACCCTAAGCCGATTTCTCTGTCACCGGGCGCCGAAGCGCTCCGCATAGCCGCAGCGGCGGCAGAGCGGGGCGGCGCGCTCGCCGCGTGCAAAGCCCTCGCGTATCGCGCAGGCCGGCAGCGAGGCAAGAATGTCGGAAAGCGCCTGCCGGAACAGGTTCCCCAGCGCAAGCGCGCCCTCGTTGTCAAGGCAGCACGGCACGACCGTGCCGTCGGAAAGCACGGCGATCTGGTCGCTGAGCGCGCGGCAGCGGCCCTGGCTCCCACGCTCTGCCGCCTGCTCGTCCGGCCAAGTCAAAGCGCTCTCCGAAGCTGAGAACACACCGTCCTCCAGCCGCCAGCCCCATGTGTTTTTCTGCCACACGCCGGGAAAGGCCGCGTGCAGCTGCGCCAGAATCTCCGCGTTCCGGTCGTGCAGGCCCTTCGTCTGCGCGCCGTCGAGATTCCAGAGGCGGAAATCTGTCAGAATGCCCGATTTTTTGCCGCATGGGCAAAGTCCGTGCAGCCCGTCAGATAGGCGGAAAAATCCCCGGCCTCGTTCGCCTCGAAGCTGTGCAGGCTGATAGAGACCTTGCGCAGCGCGGACGCGTCGAGCAGCGCTGCCTGCTTCTTCGGCAGCAGCGTCCCGTTTGTCGTGAGCGTCGCGCGGAAGCCGAGTGCCCGGCAGATCTCCAACAGCTCCGGCAGCTGCGGGTGCAGCAGCGGCTCGCCCATGACGTGCAGGTACAGGTATTGCCCATATGGCCGGAGCTTCGCAGCCAGCGTGCGAAAGTCCTCCGGCGATAAAAACGCGGCAGGCCGCTTCGCGCCAGGACAGAAGCTGCACGAAAGATTGCAGCAGGTCGTGATCTCAAGATACATCCGTGAAAACATAGGAAAAACCGCCTTTTTCATTCTGATATCCAGTATACCGGCTTTTGCGCCAAAAGGAAAGATGGAAAAACCGCGCCCGCTGTGCTATCATGGATGCAGAAACGGAGGCGATGCGGATGTGGACGCTTGCACAGGTGCAGGCGGAGTACCGGCGGCTGGACAGGCTGCTCGGGATCGACACGAGCCGCGTGGCCGTGTCCTTTTCCCGGCGCATGACGCGGCAGTACGGCGTATGCACGTTCGTCAAAAACAGGCCGCAGGAGATCCGCCTTGCGGACTTTCTGCGGCGGGAGGATCAGGTCTTCTGGGACACGGCGCGGCACGAATATGCCCACGCCGCCGCGGCGATCCTCACAGGAAAACGCCACGGGCATGACGAGGCGTGGAAGGCTGTCTGCCGGAAAATCGGCTGCCCGCCGGCGCGGCTTGCGCCCAGCTGCGAGGCAGCGGCCGAGAACCGGAGACGCATTGAGGCCGTGCGCGGCGTATACGTCGTGACGTGCCTCGGCTGCGGGCCGAGTCGCGCTATCTGCGGCGCGGGACGGTCGTACAGGCATTGGAGGAAAAGCGCGGCGGCATCCGCTGCCGCCGGTGCGGCGGAAAAAAATTCAGTCTTGAAAAGCGGTTTGAGCCGCAGGAGGAGCACACATGACAAAAGCAGAACGCGCACGAGAACTGTTTCTGGAGGGCTGCAACTGCGCACAGGCCGTCTTTCTGGCCTTTGCGGAGGACAAGCTGGATAGAGAGACTGCGTTGAAGATCGCCTCCGGCTTTGGAGGCGGGATGGCAGGTATGCGCGATGTATGCGGCGCGGTCAGCGGGATGTTCATGGCCTACGGCCTGCTCTGCGGCCCGGCAGACCCGACCGACCGGGCAGCGAAAACGAACAATTACGCGGCGCTGCGGCAGCTCGCGGGAGAATTTGAGGCACGCAATGGCTCGATCATCTGCCGCCAGCTGCTGGGCCTCGACCCAAATTTCAAGCCCCAGCCGCCCGAACCGCGCACCGACAGCTATTACAAAAAGCGCCCGTGCCCGGAAATGGTCTTCTGCGCAGCCGACATTCTGGAAACCTATCTGGCCGGAGAGGCAGAAACGCCGACCGCTTAAAATTGAAGGGATCGTTATGGCTGCTGCAAACTGGAGAACGCTGAAAAAGATTGACGCCCATATTCATATCCTGCCGGACACGGTGCATACCGCCAATCCCGACGCTGACGATGTGTGGATGTATGCAGATCTGCGGCAATATGTGCAGATCATGCGTGAAAACCATATCGAACGGGCCGTCATCATGCCCTTTAACGATCCGTTTCTGATGTCGATGGAGTTCACCGCCGGCGCGGTGCACCGAAATCTGGCCGAGATGAAGCGGCGGTATCCCGGCAGATTTTATGCCTTTGCGGATATCGACGTCCGGAATTCGCGGGCCGAAACGGTTGACGCGCTCTGCCGCGCCATTGACGATCATGCGCTGGACGGCATCAAGCTTCACCCGAACAATTCCGGGCTGGCACTCGATTCCGACTATAATTGTGCGATCTTTGCGTTTGCGCAGGAGCGGCGCATTCCCGTCGCCGTTCATTCCTATCCGAATGCGGAGGATGATCTGTCGGCGGCGAAGCGCATCGTGAAAACGGCGGAGCGCTATCCGGATCTAAAGCTGATCGTCTCGCACATGGGAGCGTTTCAGTGGGAACGCCTGCTTCCGCTTGCCTGTTATGTGGATCTGTCCGCGATCCTGCCCGATTATGTCCGCAGATATGGCGTTGAAGGGACGAACGCGCTTCTGCGGAAATTCGGCCCGAGGCGGCTCCTCTTTGCAACCGATTTTCCCGCCAGCCGCAGTCTGCGGCCCGAAGAGATCTACACCGTTTATTGCGGGATTCTTGACCAAATGGATTTCACGCCGGAGGAAGCGGCAGAAATCGCGTATGAAAACGCAGTAGCTTTGCTTGGCTAGGACGAAACAGACAGGCCCGCCGGTTTCCCGGCGGGCCTGCTTTATGAAAAACCGCTCTGCCGGCATGGGGACAGAGCGGTTTTCCACGATAGGAGGAAAAGGGAATCACTTCTTGAAAAGTGAGAACTTCTTTTTTTCGTAGGGCTCGCTGGACGCGTCCGTGACCTCGTAGCCGGTCGCGTGGACGGCAGCCTTGACAGCCTCGATGTCCAGCGGCTCGTCGGTCAGGACAACGGCCTCACCCTTTGCGTGCGACGACGTGACCTTCTTGACGGGCGCAGCCTTGCGGATGGTGTCGTTGATGTGCGATTCGCACATACCGCACATCATGCCGTCGATTTTAAGCGTTGTTTGATACATGATGCAGACCCTCTGTTATTGCTGATGGTGGCAGCAGCCCGCATTTGCGCAGTGCGCGCAGCCCGCGCCGCAGGAACTTTTTCCCTGTTTCTTCTGCCGGATCAGATAGCGCACGATTGCGATAACAACGACAAGCAGAACGGCTGAAATAAGGATCGTTCCAAGATTTTGTGCGATCCATGCAAACATGAGAATCACTCCTTTACTCGCTGTTTGCCGGAAGCAAGACCGCATATCCCATGCGGTCTTGCTCCGTGAAAAAATGATTACTTGATCTTCGTGGTCAGCTTGGTAGCTTCCTTATAGGGCTTGACAAGCATATAAACGATGACTGCGAGCAGGGCTACGCCGACGATCACGCCGAGGACATTGCCGCTGCCGGTGAGCAGAGCGCCGAACTGGTTGACCATGAGGCAATTGCATACGCGAAGCCGCACTGATAGCCGATTGCGAACCAGGTCCACTTCTGGCTGTTCATCTCGCGCTTGATGGCGCCGATGGCCGCGAAGCACGGAGCGCACAGAAGGTTGAAGACCAGGAAGGAGTAGCCGGTGATGCCGTTGAAGGCGCTTGCAAGGTTCTGATAGACCGTGCCTTCGCCGCCGCCATAGAGGATGCCAAGCGTGCCGACGATGTTCTCCTTGGCGACAAGGCCGGTGATGGAGGCAACAACTGCCTGCCAGTTGCCCCAGCCGAGCGGAGCGAAGATCCAGGCGATGGCGCCGCCGATCTTGGCGAGGATGGAGTAGTTGATCTCTTCGTCAGAGAGCATCCGGAAGCCGTCCTCGGCCCAGCCGAAGTAGGTGGTGAACCAGACGAAGATGGTGGACAGAAGGATGATCGTACCGGCCTTCTTGATGAAGGACCAGCCACGCTCCCACATACTGCGCAGCACGTTGCCGAGGGTCGGCCAGTGATACGCGGGCAGCTCCATAACGAACGGAGCAGGATCGCCGGAGAACATCTTGGTCTTCTTCAGCATGATGCCGGAAATGATGATGGCGGCCATGCCGATGAAGTATGCGGAGGTGGAGACCCATGCGCTGCCGCCGAACAGAGCGCCGGCGATCATGCCGATGAACGGCACCTTTGCGCCGCAGGGGATGAAGGTGGTGGTCATGATCGTCATACGGCGGTCACGTTCATTTTCTATGGTACGCGAAGCCATAACGCCCGGAATGCCGCAGCCGGTACCGATAAGCATCGGGATGAAGGACTTGCCGGACAGGCCGAACTTACGGAAGATACGGTCCAGAACGAAGGCGATACGGGCCATATAGCCGCACGCTTCGAGGAAGGCCAGCATGAGGAACAGAACGAGCATCTGCGGCACGAAGCCGAGAACTGCGCCGACACCGGCGACGATGCCGTCCATGATCAGGCCGTACAGCCAGCCTCTTCGGGAACGTTGCCCGCGTCGAGCAGATTGCCGATCAGAACCGGAACACCGGGGACCCAAACGCCGTAGTCAGCGGGATCGGGCTCGTCAAAACCGTTCTCCTCAAAGTAGCTGACAGCATCAACATAGGTCATGCCGATCGTAGTCTCTTCGTCTGCGTCGTCGGGGATGGAATCATAATAGACTGTCATATCATTGAGGGCAAGGGTTTCTTCGTCCTCGACCTCGATGGTCGTGCTTTCAGAATCGGCGGTCACGGCCTTCATCTCAGCCAGAGCCGCGTCAGCATCGAAGTCTTCGGCTTCGGTGTCAAGCTCATAGTAGCCGCTGATCGCGTCGCTTGCGGCAGCGTATTCGTCAGCTGCGTTGTTATAAGCGGAGGAGCCAATGCCGAGCAGGTGCCAGCCGTCGCCGAACAGGCCGTCGTTCGCCCAGTCCGTTGCCGGTGCGCCGACACCGACCATGGCGACCCAGTACACGATGAACATGACAACTGCGAAGATCGGCAGGCCCAGCCAGCGGTTGGTGACGATCTTATCGATCTTGTCGGAGCTGGAAAGCTTACCGGCGTTCTTTCTCTTGTAGCAGCTCTTGATGACCTGCGCGATGTACACATAGCGCTCGTTGGTGATGATGGACTCTGCATCGTCGTCCAGCTCCGTCTCAGCGGCCTTGATGTCCGCCTCGATGTGCTTCATGACGTCTGCGGGGATGCTCAGCTGTTCGAGTACCTTATCGTCACGCTCGAAGATCTTGATGGCATACCAGCGCTGCTGCGCAGCGGGCTTGTCATGCAGAACAGCCTCTTCGATGTGCGCGATGGCGTGCTCGACCGGGCCGGAGAAGGTGTGCTGCGGCTCGGTGTGGGGGCCTGCAGCGGCCTTGACGGCTGCTTCCGCGGCTTCCATAATGCCTGTGCCCTTCAGAGCGGAGATCTCCAGAACAGGGCAGCCCAGCTGACGGGACAGCTCCTTGATGTTGATCTGGTCTCCGTTCTTCTTGACGACGTCCATCATGTTGATCGCCACGACGACCGGGATGCCAAGCTCGGTCAGCTGTGTGGTGAGGTAGAGGTTACGCTCAAGGTTCGTGCCGTCGACGATGTTCAGAATCGCGTCGGGGCGTTCGGTGATCAGATAGTTACGGGAGACGACCTCTTCGAGCGTGTAGGGGGACAGAGAATAAATACCGGGAAGGTCCATGATCACGACGTCGTCGTGCTTCTTCAGCTTGCCTTCCTTCTTTTCGACCGTGACGCCCGGCCAGTTGCCGACGAACTGGTTCGAACCGGTCAGCGCGTTGAACAGCGTGGTTTTACCGCTGTTCGGGTTGCCCGCAAGGGCAATTTTGATCTGTTTTTCCATCTTCCTGCTCCTTTTGACCAGATTCTTTATGCAATTTCGATCATTTCGGTGTCAGCCTTCCGCAGGCTCAGCTCATAGCCGCGGACCGTGACCTCCATCGGATCGCCAAGCGGTGCAACCTTGCGGATATAAACCTCGGTGCCCTTGGTGATACCCATGTCCATGATCCGGCGCTTGATAGGGCCTTCGCCGTGGAGCTTGACGACCTTGACGGTATCGCCGATTTTTGCGTCCTTCAACGTTTTCATGTTCTTCTCTCCTTAAACCATGATTTTACGGGCCATCTCTTCACTGATCGCCACGCGTGATTCCTTGACTTTTACAATCACGTTTCCATTCAGGCTGGAAAACGATCGTAACGGTATCGCCTGCAACGAAGCCCAGATCCTCCAGATGCTTTTTGGCCTCCGGGTTTCCGCCGACCTTTCGGATAATGTTTTCTTCACCGGCTGCTGCGAGTGTAAGCGGCATCAAATCCTGCGCCCCCTGTCTGTCTGTAATTCAAGCTGCTTAATTGCAATTAAGGCAGGCTAACCAATAGGAAAAAACAAAGGTTAGACCTCCCTAACCAGTCAACAGTTTAACACGTCTAACCTCGCTTGTCAATAGGTTTCAGCGAAAAAAATGTTTACTTGCTTTTTTGGTTAAGTGTGTTAGTGTAGAAGATAATTTCAAGGAAAGGTTGGTGCAATTTGCTGTGAGTGTACACAGAGCGGCAGAGGATTACCTGGAAGCCATGCTGATGATGAAGGAGCAGCACGGATACGTCCGCTCCATCGATGTTGCGGAGCATCTCGGCGTGACGAAGCCCAGCGTCACCTACGCGACCAAACAGTAAAACAGAACGGCTTTATCACCATGGATCGCGACGGGCTGATTACACTGACCGAAAGCGGCATGGAGATCGCGGACCGGATCTATACCCGGCACAAGACGCTGACTGAGTTTTTCATCCGCATCGGCGTCGACGAAAAGACCGCGCGGGAGGACGCCTGCAAGGTCGAGCATGATCTGAGCGAAAAAACCTTCGCAGCCATCTGCGAGCATGTCGCGAAGCAGAAGGATCTGCAATAAAACAGAAAGACCGCGCGCCGCTTTGCGGCGCGCGGTTGGTTTTTTATTTCCCCGGCTTGAAGCTGTCCTTGAGCAGGACGCTGCGGTTGAAGACCAGATGGTCCGCGCGGCAGTCGCGGGAGTCCATGCAGAAATAGCCTACGCGCATGAACTGGAAGCCCGGCGCGGTTTTCGCCGTGCGGCCTTCACCCTCGGCGTCGTACTTCTTTGCCTCTTCGACAAGCGCGGATTCGACCTTGCAGCCGGTCAGAACCGTCAGGGAGTCCGGGTTCAGGCAGTCGAGGAAGTTCTTGTCCGGGCCGTCGGGCTGGGCGTCGGAGAAAAGGTTTTCGTACAGACGGACCTCCGCGTCAACGGCAGTCTGGCAGTCGACCCAGTGGATCGTCGCGCCCTTGACCTTGCGGCCGTCGGCGGGGTCGCCGCCGCGGGAATCGGGGTCATACGTCGCGTAAATTTCCTCAATGCTGCCGTCAGCGGCCTGCTTGCAGCCGGTGCAGGTGATGAGATACGCGCCCTTCAGACGGCATTCCGGGCCGTTGGGGTACAGGCGCTTGTACTTGGGGATGGGTTCGGGGAGGAAATCGTCCGCCTCGATCCAGACCTCGCGGGAGAACGTGACGGTGTGCGTGCCCTGTTCGGGATGGACGGGGTTGTTTTCAACCTCAAAGGTTTCCGTCTGGCCCTCCGGATAATTCGTGATGACGAGCTTCACCGGGCGCAGAACGGCCATGGTGCGCTCTGCCGTGTCGTTGAGATCTTCGCGCAGGCAGTGCTCCAGAAGCGCGTATTCCACGGTGTTGGCGGATTTTGCCACGCCGATGCGCTCGCAGAAATCGCGGATGGAATGGCTGGTGTAGCCTCTTCTTCTCAGACCGCAGAGCGTCGGCATACGCGGATCGTCCCAGCCGGAGACATAATTCTGCTCGACCAGCTGGCGCAGCTTGCGCTTGGACATGACGGTGTGGTCGATGCCGAGACGGGCAAACTCGATCTGCCGGGGCTTGGCGGGAACGGAGACGTTGTTTACCACCCAGTCGTACAGTGGGCGGTGCGCCTCGAATTCCAACGAGCACAGAGAGTGCGTGATGCCCTCCAGCGCGTCCTGAATGGGGTGGCAAAGTCATACATCGGATAGATGCACCACTTGTCGCCCTGCCGGTGATGGTGCATATAGCGGATGCGGTAAATGACCGGGTCGCGCATATTGAAGTTGCCGGAGGCAAGATCGATTTTTGCGCGCAGCGTGCGGCTGCCCTCGGGGAACTCGCCGTTTTTCATGCGCTCGAACAGGTCGAGGTTTTCCTCGACGGAGCGGTCGCGGTACGGGCTCACGGCGGGCTTGCCGATATCGCCGCGGAACTCGCGGAACTGCTCGGGCGTCAGGTCGCAGACGTAGGCAAGGCCCTTCTTGATCAGTTCGACGGCAAACTCGTAGTCCTTTTCAAAGTAATCCGAGCCGTAGAAGAAGCGGTCGCCCCAGTCGAAGCCCAGCCAGTGAATGTCCTGCTGGATCGCGTCGACGTACTCGGTGTCCTCCTTCGTCGGGTTGGTGTCGTCCATGCGCAGGTTGCACAGGCCGCCGAACTTTTCCGCCGTGCCGAAATCGATCGTCAGCGCCTTGCAGTGGCCGATGTGCAAGTACCCGTTCGGCTCCGGCGGGAAGCGGGTGTGCACGCGCTTTCCCTCGAACCGCCCGCCGGGGGCAAGGTCCTCTTCAATGAACGCGTCGATGAAATTTCGGTTCTCCAACGGCTTTCTTTCTTCTTCCATAGTAAAAATCCTCCCGGATGAAATGTCCTGTAATTTATACATTATAGCCGATTGCCGTCCATAACGCAATGCAAAAATGCGCGGAGGCTTCCAGAATGTGAAAAAAGTGGAAAACAATGCGGGAAATTTGCATTTTCCTCTTTTCAACTCGCCGAATCTATTATAAAATAGACGCGAATCGAAAAGGAGAGATCACTGACTATGCGTGAACCGAAATATAAACGAGTGTTACTCAAGATCAGCGGCGAAGCCTCGCGGGCGACGCGCACCGGGGACTGGACTTCGCGGTCATCGGCGGAGTGTGCGACGTGATCCGGCAGTGCGTCGAAGCAGGCGTACAGGTCGGCGTCGTGGTCGGCGGCGGCAACTTCTGGCGCGGCGTCAAAGACGGCGGCGGCAAGATGGAGCGCACGCGTGCAGACACATGGGGCATGCTTGCGACCGTCATCAACGCGCTGGCCGTGGCCGACTGCCTCGAACAGCGCGGCGTGGAGGTGCGCGTGCAGACCGCCATCGCCATGAATCAGATCGCGGAGCCCTATATCCGCTCCAAGCCATCCGGCACCTGGAGAAGGGCCGCGTCGTCATCTTCGGCTGCGGCACGGGCAACCCGTTCTTCTCAACGGACACCGGCGCGGTGCTGCGCGCGGCGGAAATTAACGCCGACGCGATCCTGCTTGCCAAGAACATCGACGGCGTGTATTCTGCGGACCCCGCCAAGGATCCCAGCGCCGTCAAATACGACGCCATCACCTACGACGAGGTGCTGGCCCGTCATCTGGCCGTCATGGACACGACGGCGACTTCGCTTTCCATGGATAACCATATTCCCGTTCAGGTCTTTGCCCTCAAGGATCCGCAGAATATTCTGCGCGTCGTGATGGGCGAGCCGATCGGCACGATTGTAAAGGAGGAACTATAACATGGCAGATCTCAAGGAATTCCAGCGCAAAATGGAAAAAACGCTCGACGTTCTCGCGTCCGACTTTGCCGCTGTGCGCGCAGGCCGCGCCAACGCGCAGGTGCTTGACCGCATCACGGTCGAGTATTACGGCCAGCCGAGCCCCATCAACCAGGTCGGCACCGTCTCTTCCCCCGACCCCCGCACGCTCGTCATCCAGCCGTGGGACGGGTCGCTGCTCAAGGCGATTGAAAAGGCCATCCAGACCTCGGATCTCGGCATCAACCCGCAGAATGACGGTCGCGTTATCCGCCTCGTCTTCCCGCAGCTGACCGAGGAGCGCCGCAAGGATCTCACGAAGCAGGTTCGCAAATACGCCGAGGATTCCAAGGTCGCCGTCCGCAACATCCGCCGCGACGCAGTCGACTACGTCAAGAAGGCCCAGAAGAAGGGCGAACTGACCGAGGACGACCAGAAGAAGGCCGAAAAGGACATTCAGGATCTCACCGACAAGCACGTCAAGAAGATCGACGAGATGTGCGCCAAGAAGGAAAAGGAACTGATGGAGATCTGAGTGCGTGTTTCCAACGCGTACCCTCTGTAGGGGCGGACGCCTCTGTCCGCCCATGCAAACTGCACTGGTTTTACAGAAATTTGCGGCGAATCCCCTCCGTCATTTTCTTCGGAAATACCACCTCCCCTTACCGCGCGGGGCGCGGCAAGAGGGGGCTTTGGTACGGCCGGCCCCTGTTCGCATTCAATTAAATGCAATCTCCCCAGAACCTCTTAAAAGCCGCCGGACGGCGGCTTTTGTCGTGAAAGGCTTTTATCATGGAATACAACAACACGCTCCCGCGGCATATCGCCATCATCATGGACGGCAACGGACGCTGGGCAAAAAAAGCGCGGGCTGCCGCGCAAAATGGGCCACGCGGCAGGCGCGGAGACGTTCCGCCGCATCGCGACCTACTGCAAGAACCTCGGTGTTGAATACCTGACGGTCTACGCGTTCTCCACGGAAAACTGGAAGCGCTCGGCGGACGAGGTGCAGGCCATCATGGCCCTGTTTGAAAAATATCTGCACGAGGCCATCGACGAGATGGAGCGCGACCATATCCGCCTGAAAATTCTCGGCGAGCTTGGCCCCATCAGCCCGGAGCTGCGCGCGCTCATTGAGCGCACGGACGAAATTTCCACGCACTATCAGGCTTCAGTCCAACGTCTGCATCAACTACGGCGGACGTGACGAGATCATCCACGCCGCGCGGCGCTTTGCCGCCGACTGCGTGAATGGCGTAAAAAAGCCGGAGGAATTAACAGAGGCGGATTTCGCGCACTATCTCTACACCGACGGCATCCCCGACCCGGAGCTGATCATCCGGCCCTCGGGCGAGCTGCGCACGTCGAACTTCCTGCTCTGGCAGTCGGCGTATGCGGAGTATTATTTCACGGATGTGCTCTGGCCCGATTTTGACGAACCTGAACTCGACAAGGCAATCGCATCATATCAGAAGCGCGAGCGCCGGTTTGGAGGCCGCAAATGAAACAAAGACTTCTCGTCGCCGCCGTCGGCGTGCCGCTTTTGATCGTCGTGCTTGTCATCCTGCCGCCGGTCGCGGCGGCGATTCTGACGGCGGCCATCGCGGGCGCAGCCGCGTGGGAGCTGCTGCATACGGCGTGCAGGCAGCCGAAGCTGCTTTATGTGCCGACGGTTTTATGCGCGGCGCTCGTTGTTCTGGCCATTGTGTTCGGAACGGCGGTCACGGCGACGCTCATCTACGCGTTTTTCTATGTGATGTTCCTGTTTTACATGGCGGTCAGCACGCATGGGAAGGAAACTGCCATTCCGTTTGCGGACGTGGCGGTCTGCATCGTGGCAGGCTTCCTGTTCCCGGCGATGTACAGCTGCATCGGCCTGCTGCGCAATGTCTCCCCCGCGTTCGTGCTCATGCCGTTTGTCATCGCGTTCATCGGCGACAGCTTTTCCATGCTTGGCGGCATGGCCTTCGGCCATAAAAAGTTTGCCCCGCATGTGAGCCCCAATAAGACGGTGGGCGGGCTTTCTCGCCGGACCGGTGGGCAGTGCGCTCGGCATGGTGCTGCTGGGGCTTGTCTCCAAATGGATCTGGCAGATGGAGCTGCCGCTGTGGTATCTGGCCGTGACCGGCGTCGTTGCCAATCTCTTCGGCCAGCTGGGCGATCTGTCCATGAGCCTCATCAAGCGCGAGGCCGGGATCAAGGACTACAGCCACATTTTCCTGACCCACGGCGGCGTGCTTGACCGGTTCGATTCGACGCTGTTCCTTGCGCCCGTCGTGTACGCGATGCTGTTTTTGCTGGAGAAGCTGGTATGACGAAGACGATCACGATTTTAGGCTCCACGGGCTCCATCGGGCGGCAGACGCTGTCCGTCGCGGATGAGCTGGGACTGCGCGTCGCCGCGCTGACGGCGGAGCGCAATGTGGATCTGATGGAGGCGCAGTGCCGCAAATACCGGCCAAAGCTCGCCGTTCTGGCAGACGAAGCCGCTGCGGAGGAATTAAAAGTCCGTCTGGCGGATATGAATATAAGGGTGCTTGCGGGCGCGGAGGCGCTGTGCGAGGCGGCGGCTCTGCCGGAGGCCGATACAGTCGTTGTGGCCGTGTGCGGCTTTGCCGCGCTGCGGCCCACGCTGACGGCCATTCGCGAAAAAAAGCGCATCGCCCTTGCCAATAAAGAGACGATGGTCTGCGCGGGCGAGATCATGCAATCTGCCGCGCGGGAATCCGGCGCTGAAATTATTCCCGTCGATTCCGAGCATTCGGCCATTTTCCAGTGCCTCATGGGCTGCCGGGACAAAGCCGAGGTCAAACGCCTGATTTTAACCTGCTCCGGCGGGCCGTTTTTCGGGAAGACGCGGGAAAGCCTGGCCTGCATGACCAAATCGGACGCGCTGCGCCACCCGAACTGGAAAATGGGCGCGAAAATCACAGTCGACTGCGCGACGCTTATGAACAAGGGCCTGGAGATCATCGAGGCCATGCGGCTGTATGATCTGCCGCTTTCGAAGGTCACTGCCGTCATCCACCGGCAGTCCGTTGTGCATTCGCTTGTGGAGTTTGTCGACGGAGCCGTCATGGCGCAGCTGGGCGTGCCGGATATGCGCATCCCCATCGGCCTTGCCATGACGTATCCGAACCGGGCGCACAATCCGGCCCCCGCGCTCGATCTTCTGTCCTGCGGGCCGCTGACGTTTGACGCGATCGACGAGACAGCCTTCCCGTGCGTTGCGCTTGCAAAGCAGGCGGCGCAGACCGGCGGCACGGCCTGCACGGCCATGAACGCCGCCAATGAAGAGGCCGTCGGCCTGTTTTTGCAGGACAAAATCGGATTTTACGACATCGCGGACGCGGTCGAGGCCGCGCTGCGCCTGCCGGTTGTGCAGGAGCCGTCGCTTGCCGATATTTTTGAGGCCGACCGCCTCGCCCGCATCCATACCCGTGAGCGGTTTTTGAAATAAAGGTGATTTCATGTATATTCTCTTTGCAATTCTCATTTTTGGTTTTCTGATCTTCATCCACGAGCTGGGCCATTTTCTGACGGCCAAGGCGCTGGACGTGCAGGTGAACGAATTTTCCATCTGCATGGGCCCGGCGATTTTCAAAAAGCAGAAGGGCGAGACGCTCTATTCTCTGCGCTGCATCCCCGTGGGCGGCTACTGCGCGATGGAGGGCGAGGATGAAGAATCCGACAATCCCAGAGCGTTCACGTCCAAGGTCTGGTGGAAGCGGCTGATCATTCTGGCAGCAGGCTCGTTCATGAACTTCCTGACAGGCCTTGTCGTGCTGGCGCTCATCTATTCCTGCGTCTCGGGCTTCTCAACGGCGAAAATCTCCGGTTTCTTTGACGGCTGCCCGCTGGAGTCCGAACAGGGGCTTCAGGTCGGCGACGAGCTTTATAAGATCGACGGACGACGCGTGTATATCTACTCCGACGTCGGCACGCTTCTGGCCCGGAATAAGACGGGGAAATTCGATCTTGTCGTCAAGCGGGACGGGGAACTCATCAAGCTGGACGACTTTGAAATGAAGCAGCAGCTCTATGAAGTCGACGGCGAGCAGCAGTATAAATACGGCCTGTACTTTGGCTATGAGGAAAAGACCGTCGGGACGGTGCTCAAAAACACGTGGTACACGGCGCTGGATTTTGCGCGGCTCGTGTGGATGAGCCTCGGCGATCTGGTGTCGGGCCTTGTGTCGGTCAACGATATGTCCGGGCCGGTCGGCGTTGTGTCGGCCATCGCGCAGACAGGACAGAGCGCCGCGACGACGGCAGACGGCATTCTGAACGTTCTCTACCTTGGCGCGTTCATCGCGATCAATCTGGCCGTTATGAATATGCTGCCGCTCCCGGCGCTCGACGGCGGACGCGCATTTTTGCTTCTGGTGAACACGGTGTTTACGGCAATTACAAAGAAGAAAATCCCCTCGAAATTTGAAGGCTATATCCACGCGGCAGGCATGATCCTGCTGCTGGCCTTCATGGCGTTTATCACATTTAAGGATATCTGGAAGCTGGTGCGATAAAAATGGAGCGAAAACTTACAAAAAAAATCATGGTCGGCTCTGTCCCGGTGGGCGGCGGTGCGCCGGTATCCATCCAGTCGATGCTGAACATGAGAACGACCGACGTTGAGGCTCTTTGCGCCAGATTCGGGAGCTGGCCGCGGCAGGGCTGCGAAATTGCGCGGCTGGCCGTTCCGGATATGCAGGCGGGCGGAAGCTTTCGGCAAAATCTG
>ENA-OQCO01000852-OQCO01000852.1-human-gut-metagenome-genome-assembly--contig:-NODE-852-length-14589-cov-1.137602_pt1 | contig 14589 bp, 17 predicted proteins | sample MGYA00242500_ERZ504582 | MGnify/ENA primary metagenome ERZ504582 (study PRJEB26092, sample SAMD00036346) | human gut metagenome | host: Homo sapiens | study: EMG produced TPA metagenomics assembly of...
CTCTCCGTCTCGCTTCGCTCGGACACCTCTCCCAAAGGGAGAGGCAAGAGGTGCAGTGGAAAGAAAAATTCTGAGTAAAAATATAAAAAACCCCGCCCCTGTGACAGGGGCGAGGTCAGTCGCGGTACCACCCTGATTGTGCTTGCGCACATCTCGGCGCTCCTGTATCGGGAAGCACCCGCCGCGCTTTCGCGCGGCCGCTCCAAACTGGCTGCGAACAGGTTTGCTGAAGGGCTTTCACCGTCCCCTTCTCTCTGAAAGCTGCACCGGAACGCTCGGTTTTTCAACGCGGTTTTCCAATATCGCAGATATTTTTACCACATTTCCTGCGATTGTCAACATGAAAATTCATCCGTAGACCCATGCGTTCGGCAGCGGGCGGCCGCCGGTGTAGCGCAGGAACGAGGACGACGACTGCGTGACGTATTCGCCGTCGTACCACAAGATCGCGCTTGAGCCGCCGTCCATGTTTAACGCATTCCGGCAGCCGTAGGCCAGCAGGATATCCGAGCACGTGTTGACGCTCGTGCCCCGGATGCCCTCGTCGGGGTAGCGGCCCTCGATGATGAGCATATAAACGCCCTGATCGCCGGTGCCGAAGCACGCGCGCGGCTGTTCGCCCGTCCAGAAGGAATCCTCAATTTTTTCGCCGTCTTTGATCAGCGCGGGCGTGAATTCGGCGGCGTTGTACGTTCTCCCCGACCGGGTCGGACGCGGGCACGATGCGGCAGTCGAGGCCGTTTTCGCTCAGCTCAATGCGCTGGTAGACATCGCCGCCGAAGTGATAGCCGTGTTCTTCACCCTGCGCCATGCACCAGCCTGCAAGCTGGCCGCCGTTGCCCTTGCCGTTGGGGTCCTGGAAGCCGTTAGCGTTCATGGCGAGGATGCCGCCGTGGTCGGACGCGATCTTGCCCGCCGATTCCCCTTCCGTGCCATAGGTCGAGGCCATTTCCAGCCGCAGAAGCTCCGGGTACCGGCAGATGGCCAGCACGCCGCGATAGCCGTCGCCGGTGATGCGCACGAGCACAATGCCGTATTCCGCATCGACGGCCAGCACCTGATCGCCCTGCTGCGTCTCGATGCTCGTGCCCGCGTCGTCGAAGCCCGCTTCGTTGATGCGGATATGCTCCCAGCCGCTGTCCAGCGTCTCGGGGTGCTCGTCCAGATAGCGCTGGAACGACGCGTAATTCAGCATCGGAAACGCCATCTGGAAGTCTGCCTCCGGGTCATCCTCGACGGGCTGGGGCGCTTCTGCATCAGCCGGCGGTTCCTCCGGCTGTATCGGCTCCGGTTCTGTCTGTACGGGTTCCGGTACAGGTTCCGGCTCCGGCTGCACGGGCGCGCCGGTAAACGTGCAGGCCGTCAGAACAAGACTTAAGACCAGCACAAAACGAGGGTATACGCCGCCATTTTCGGCTTTTTCGCGATAAGCGTGATGCGCTCTCTGAGGCTCTTTCGGCCCAGCTGCATCGTCGTCGCGCAGGACAGCAGCTGGCCCCTCGCCCGCTTCGGCGCGACGAGGCCGAGCAGTGCGCGGCCATAGCTTACCCGGCTGGCCGCATCGAGGTTTTTCAGCACCCGCTCGTCGCAGGCCAGCTCGCAGTCGCGCCGGGAAAGCGCCGCGGCAAGCCACACGAAGGGGTCGAACCAGTACAGGCACTGGCAGATGAGGCGCAGGAGGCTCCAGAGCTGGTCCTTTGCGTAAAAATGCGCCAGCTCGTGACGAAGGACGAATTGGCGTGTCTCCGGGTCCTGCGCCGCTTCGGGCGTGAGATAAATTTCAGGCCTGAACAGCCCCGCGAGGCACGGCGACGGCAGCCCGGACGCCACCCAGACCGGAACCGGGCTTTCCGGGCAAGCAAACGGCCGCCGGATTCTTTTCAGTCTCCGGAGAAACAGCAGATTCTGCGCCAGAACGGCCAGCGCCATCGCTGCCGCGCCAGTCAGCCAGACGAGTTTCAAAATCGTGCTGCCCGTCAGCTGCATCTGCGCCTCTGTGGGCGCAGTCTCCGTCTCAGAGGCAGTCTGCACCGGGGCTTGCGTATTGTCCGTCTGCGGGGCACGGCGATTTTCCGGAGCAGTCAGCCGCTGCACGGCGGCGGGCACGTCCGGGACGGCGTTCATCACGCTGACCGGGCTTCTGACCAGCGAGACCGGCAGCAAAAGCCGCAGCGCGGCGAGCAGCCAGAGCGTGTATTGCAGGCGCGGATTGAGTTTCCCGCGCAGGAAAAATCGAAGCGCGGTCAGCGCAAGGATCAGAACAGTCGATGAAATGAGAATTTCCAGCATGGTTCCCCTCCCCTATTCCTCGCGGCCCGCAGCCCTGTCCAGAATGGCGTAAAGCTCGTCCAGCTCGTCCTTTCCGATTTTTCCGTGGTCAGCGAAATTGCTGACCAGCAGGCCGAGCTTCCCGCCGAACGCGCGGGAAAGCAGCTGCTCGGTTTCCTCCAGCCCGGCTTCCTCGCGGGTGACGTTCGGGTAATAGCGCCGGGGCTTGCCCTCGTAGCGCAGAAGGCCCTTTTCCGTCATGCGGGCGGCCATGGTCTTACTCGTGCTGGCCGACCATCCGGCGCGGAGCTTCAAATCCTCCACCAGCTGCATGAGCGTCTGCGGCTGCCGCTCCCACAGGCTTTGCAGCACGGTCCATTCGCTTTGGCATAATTGCACAGGATATCCCTCCTTGGTTTACTTTCGTAGACCCATCATAGCATACAAGGCTACATTTGTCAACCTATTTCTTGAAAGTGCTTACCAATTTGGGTGTAGGGGCGGACGACTCTGTCCGCCCGCAGAACGCAGCGCTTTAACGAAAATTCACGGCAAATTCGCAACATTTATCGGGCCGACAGAGTCGTCAGCCTCTACAGCAGATCAAGCAGCTTTGCCGCTGACCATCAAGGAAGCCGCCGAAAATCCCGCTCTGGTTATCCATCACTGGCCGACAGGAACTGGAACGGATACCGCGCTTCGCCGGTCAGGCGGACAGTCACGGTCAGCTCCGTCATGCTGTTTCCGGTGGGAATGACGCCGTCGGCGAACGCGCGGTACAGCGGCCCGACGGAATTCCTGCGGCTGAAGCTCCTCCGCGCCCGCGTGGTCATAGACCGCGCGCACGTCCGCGGACGCGTCCGCGTACTCCGTGAGCTCTGGCACGTCGAGACAGCGGAACACCAGCTGGAAGCTTCCGTCTGCCATGCAGGAGATGCGTTTCAGATAACAGTACCGCGCGCCGTGGTTGTCGTTGATGGTGCGGGTATAGGTTCCATCCTGATAGGTCAGATAGTGCGAGCTGCGATCCTCCCAGCCGTACCGGCCCAGCGGGAAATAGCGTTCGAGCGTATGGTCGAAATCCGTCTCGCTGATCGTCAGCGGCCAGTTGTTCTCGCGCGCATAGCGCTCGTAGACGAACAGGGAAAGTCCGTCCCACGCGTCTTCGGTCAGCGGCAGCGCTGTCCAATTACCGTCCGGCAGACTGCCCAGCAGATTCCTGTTCTGGCCGTCATACGTCCAGAACAGCTGCGCCAGATCGTCCGTCGTTTCGCCAGTGTGCAGCTGCAGGGCCGCACGCAGATCGTCCTCTGGAAGCGGTGCGAAGCGTGCCGACTGGAACAGCGCGCCGCCGTAGTAGAAGTCCAGCGTGTAGACCTTGCGCGCGTAGCGCAGTTCGCCGCCGCTGCCATCCAAAAACGGGTCGGCGTTATAAAAATCTGCCGTGACCTGTACGGTGCTGCCCTCCAGCACCTGCACGTCCGCAATGCGCAGATCCGGGCCGCCGCCGAAGCCGGATACGTTCTCGATGACCGCCGTGCCTTCCGATGCGTCGTAGTTTCTGCACTGCGTAATGTCAAACGTGAAGCTGCCGGTGCGGAAATAATGTGAGAGGATGCCGTTGATAAAGTCCTGCGTGAAGTGATACTTCCCGTCGGCCTGCTTGTAATTATCGCGCGTGGAATCGACCGACCAGTACAGAAACAGCATAAACAGCTTCTCTGACGACAAGTCTGCGGGCGAATCGAACGTAAATCCGTTATTGACAAGCGCGATCTCCGGGCCGATCAGAATGCTTAGCAGGTTCTCATCCGTCAGACGGCTCGGGTCGATCGTCATGCGCTGCTGCACCCATTCCTCCGTGACCGGCAGCCGCATGGACTCCTCCGGCGCCATCCAGCTGACGGCGGCGATCACGCCGTTTTCAATGTAGAACGTCATGAGCGTCTCGTCGCTCACGACAAGCGTTGTTGCAGCGCCGTCCGTGTACTCGATGTAGCTGTATTTGCCCATGTAGGTGATCTCGCCGCCGAGCCTCAGCCGCGTGGTATGTTCGTCAATTTGCTCCAGCACCGGCTCGGCATCGCGTGGGAAAAGGTTCGCCGCCGCAAAGTAATTCCAACTGTAGCGGATGCCGCACACCTCGGTTCCGCTTTCCAGGCGCAAATACGCGGCATTCAGGTGATGAAGCTCCCCATCCTCGCCGACCCAGCCCGCGGCCTGTGAGCCGTCCGGATGGTGAATTGTGCCGTCTTCATCTATCCAGCCCGCAATCTGTGAGGCGTCCGGGAACTGCACAACGTCATAGTATTCCGTCCCGATGTCCATCCAGTGATAAATACGCGTGGGCTTACCGAAGGCGGGCGTGAGTTCGTCCAGCGTCAGATCATAGATCGACGTGCCGTTCACGGTAAATTCGGGCCACTGCTCCACCGGCTCGCGCGCGGCGAACCATGCCGCGTCCGCGGCGGGGTCCGTTTCGGCCTCAATGCGCGGCAGAATGAAGTCCTGATACCACGCCTCCCAGTCGACCGCGCCCTCCACCGGCGCAAGGCCGTTGCGGACAACAAAATCCTTTAAGATATCCAAGCCGTCGGCTGCGTGCTGGTAATACGAGCTGACCGCCGCTGTGTCCGAACTGTCATACTGCCGTACCGCCTTGTCCGACGGGCTCAGGCAGAAGAAATAATATGCCGTGCTGCCGCGTGTGCCGAGCAGATGCGTGTTCAGCGCCATAAGATTTTCCTCGACCCATCGGTCTGCGCCGTCCTTGACCAGCTCCGCCGGGTCTTCAAACTGGAACGCGCGGATCGCCCAGACGAGGCCGAGGCGGTCTTCTGATGCCTGACTTTTGTCGTAGAAGGAGAACAGCACATCGTCCAGGTCATGCTCGCCGGTCTCCGGCGCTTCGATCATAAACGAATCGTCCGCAGTGATTTCGTTTTCGTATCGTGCCGGGACACTGAGCGTGACCGTGTCCTGTGTGGTGGTGAATTCCACTGCCGCTTCCGGTTCCTCGCGTGTGGCCTCCTGCACTTCTGATTCCCCGGGCGTGTCCTCTGTTTTTCCCGATGTCTGCTGCGCTGGCGCGGCATCCTTCGCGCCGGTCATGGTGCAGCCGACTGCCGCGGCGCAGAGCAGAAGCACGAGGATCAGAACGGGAATTGCGGTTTTCGGGTGCTTTGTGATAGAAATGATGCGCGTTCTGAGCTGCCCGCCGCGCCCGACATTGTCGTCGCCGCGCTGAGGGGATCGACCCGCTCGCGGCACGTCATGCGGATGAGCGAGCGGCCATAATCACACGTGCGTCCTCGCCGAGGCGGCGGACGGTATCCTCGTCGCAGAAGAGCTCCGCGTCGGTGCGGGAAAGCGCCGCCGCCCACCACACCAGCGGGTTGAACCAGTGCAGCGCGAGGCACACGCCGCGCAGGACGGCCCAGATGTGGTCGCGGTGGAGATAATGCGTATATTCGTGCTCCGCGCAGTGGTGCAGCAGCTGCTCGTCCTGCGCGCAGTCCATTGTCACGTAAATCGCGGGCGGGAAAAGCCCGAACAGGCACGGCGACAGCGCGGTTCGCGTCAGCCGGACAGCCGGACGGCCCTCCTTCGGCGCAATCGCGCGCAGAACGCCCGCCCGCAGCTGCCGACCGTACCGGAGATTGCAGAACAGGAACCATAGGCCCAGCAAAGCCGCGCCGGAGGCCCATACAAGCATGAATATCTTCCGCACGGAAACGGCGGGCTTCTGCGCAGATTTTTCCGGTTCTGCGCTGCCCGTTTCCGCCTGCGCAGGCGTGGACGCCGGGCGCTGCACCGGCTGTGCGGGCGTCTGCACCGGCGCTGCGGGCGCAGCCGGTTCCGGTGCGCGGCCGATTGCGCAGGAGGTGCGGCGGCGGGTCCGTCTGCATGACCGTGGCCGGTTCGGCCTCCGGCAGGAGATTTGCCACGCTGACGGCGGTTTTCCCGACGGAAAGCGGCAGCAGCAGCCGCACGAGCAGCACCAGCCAGAGCGCGTACTGCAATCTTGCGCTGATTTTCCCGCGCAGCAGATAGTGCGCGCCGATGAGCAGCGCCGCCAACACGGCGGACGAAACAAACCATTCAGTCATGGTGCTTTTTCTCCTCCATCTCCTGCAGCAGTGCGTGCAGCTCGTCGATCTCGCGCTGTGGGAGCGCCTCGCGCTTCGTCATCTCGCTGACGAGCATACTCAGGCTCCCCTTATACACGCGGCCAAGCAGATCACGCGTCTGCTGCGCGGCTGCATCCTCGCGGCGGACGGCGGGATAAAAGACGTTTTTGCGTCCCTGCGCGTCACAGCGCACCGCCCCCTTCTCCATCAGCCGCCGCAGAAGCGTCAGCGTCGTCGAGCGGTTCCAGCCGGTCTGCGCCGCCATCGCCTCCGTCAGCTCACGCCCGGTCTGCGGCGCGTGGTCCCAGAGCTTCTCCATAAGCTGCCATTCCGCTTGTGTCAGATCGATTCTGTTCACCGTGTCGCCCTCCTGTTGTTTACGTCTGTAATCATAACATAGCACATTTGATTACGGTTGTCAACAGAAAGAACCGGGCGGCATATCCGCTGCCGCCCGGCTGTATCATCCTGCTTCCGCGATAAACAGCGCCGCACGCCTGTCCATGACCTGCGCCGCCTCCCGCGCGGTTTTCCGGCCCTTGAAAAAGGCGTCCGCCTCGTCAAGGATGATCTTCAGAATCTCCTGATTGCCGCAGGAACGGCAGTCGGCGTGCTCCAGCACGTTCATCAGATCATCCGCGGCAGCTTCATCAAACAGGAACGCAAGATCGCCCGCTTCTCCGACCTCGACGCGGCCCTCGGCGCGGATGGCCGTCTGCTGCTCAGTCTTCTGGGCTTCGATCTCCTTCTGCATCAGCTCGCGCAGCGCGGCGCGGTTGACGGGGAACGCGTCTGCAATGGTCAGCTGAAAGTCTTCCTGCAGCATATTCCGCAGCGCCTCCGCCGCCGCTTCCCGCATGGCGGAACCGTCGCAGACACCGAGCTGCAGAACCGGCTGATATGCCGTCCCGCCGTCCGAATCGAGGGCAAGCACACGGAACGCGCCGCCGGTCTGCTGGTACCAGGAAATCTGCATGGACCGGTACATCGCGGCGGAGCGCATCGGCTGCTGCATGATGCTGTCCGGGGCAGGCGCCGCGGAAGAAATGGCCGCGCAGGCCGTCAGAATATTCAAAAATTTCTCGCTCTCGAAGGAGGCGGTCTGTGTATCATAGTCCAGATACTGCTCCGCCGCGTGGCGGCAGTAGACGCTGAGCAGATCCTCACCGCCCCAGAAAAAGCTGACGTCCGGAACTGCGCCGCACAGCACGTCCTCGACCGACGTTTCCAGCGACGCGCCGAGCTTCGACGCCGGGCCGAACAGCGGGTCAATCGCGAAGGCCCCGACGATGGAATAAAGCGCTCCGTCCACATAGCATGGCTTCAGAATGCCGGACAGGAGCTCCGCGTCCGGCATCCCGTCCAGCGGCAGCAGAATGCCGTTTTTTGCGTAGCCCGCGTACTGCGCACCACTCAGATCGCTGCAATCGAGCAGGTCTGGCACGTTTCCGGCCAGCAGCTCTGTCGTCATGCGCGTCACGGCGTCTGCGCGGCTTTCCGCGCCGTCTGCGTAGTTGAGGATTTCGATTCTGAACGGTGCGCCGGAGAAATTATAGCTCTGGATCATACTGCGGAGCACGCTCTTTTCCGAGTCAAAGTCGATCATACCGAGCGTCAGCGTCTGCTCCGGTGTCTGTGCAGCGGGTTCGGTGTTGGCTTGTGTGTCAATTGTCTCCGCAGCGGGCAGCTGCTTCGGCTGCGTCTGCTTCCGGCAGCCGGTCAGGAGCAGGCCGAGCAGCAGCATGAGAATCAGACAGCGTTTCATGATGCATTCCTCCTTATTTTTCTTCCAGTATACCACAGCTTTTCCCTGAAATCTCTTAAATTTTCCTAAATCTTTACTGAATCCGGTAGCCGGACAGGGCGAGTTCGAGGATCGCGGGCCAGAAGACAGGCTCCGGGGCGGTAAAATAGCGGGCGTTTGGGATATCGTGAAAGGAGATGACGCGGCGCTCGTCGTCCAGCCAGGCTTCAGAGCGTCTTTCTGGTTCGTACTCCATGCGGGTTCGCTGCCTCCTTGAAGGGCTTATAAATGTCGTATTAAATAATACGACATTTATGATTAAAATGCAACGATTTTTTAAAGTATAATAAACGAAAAGTCGTAGGCGGTGAAGCACGTGACAGATATATTGGGGATGATCCGAAAAAACCGGGAGGCCAGAGGCTGGACGGAGTATCAGCTTGCAGAGCGCTCCGGCCTGCCGCAGTCTACCATTTCATCCTGGTACCAGAAGGGCATGACGCCCTCGTTTTCCTCGCTGGAAAAGATCTGCGATGCATTCGGGCTGACGCTCTCGCAGTTTTTTTCCGGCGGCGAGACACTGCTTGCTCTGACGGCCGGACAGCGCGATATGCTGGATAAATGGCTGCGCCTGTCCCCCGCGCAGCAGCGTGCGCTCGTCTCGGTGATGGATTCGATGCTCGAGGAATAGTAAAAGAGGCCGCTGCGTCGCGCAGCGGCCTCTTATCGTTTACAGCGTAAATTCAAAGCGCATGGCAAGCGCCTTGAACAGCTCGTGCATGACGCGCTCGGAGACGGCGCGGATGTCCATGCCGCCGATGAAGTCCACGGCCTTTTTGATCTCGTCCTCCGGGACGTGGTACGACCGCAGGCTCATGGTGAGGAACGTACGAAGCTTCTTTTCCAGCGTCAGCGCCTCGTCGCACGGGTGCGCCATAAAGCCCCGCATGATCCCGGCGGAGCCGATCTCCATAAAATAGAAGTCCTGCTCGGTCAGCTCCGGCTGATAGGGGCTAAAGATCTGGTAAAGCTCCTTTGCTGTCTCGCGGAAGATATAGTCCGACGCTTCCTTCTGCGTGTACGCCTCAATATAGATCTCGCGCAGATTTTCGTTCAGCTCCGTCAGCGTCATCTGAATGGCCGTCTCCACGGCGTAGACATAGATCGGCGGTAGCTGTGTGCCCGCCGTGCTGCGGGCCATGGCGAACTGATTGGAGAACATGAACTGCGCCAGCTCGGTCAGTACGCCGTCCTTGGCGCGGAAAATATTCTGAAAAATACTGTTGGAAACCGACGCCTGCTGCACGATCTGGGCGACGGTGGTTTTTTTATAGCCCTGCTCAAGAAACAGCTTGACGCAGACCGTCAGGATCCGTTTCTTGGACGGCCGGCTGGCATTTGTGCTTGCGATGAGGATCGCTTCCCTTCTGTCTGGCATTTGTCCGCACACATTGTAACAAAGCCCCGCCGGAAACGCAAGAGGCGTGCGGTCTGACTATGCGCAAATTGCAGGATCCGCAGCCTCAGACTACAGTATCGTACTCCCCCGCTCCGCCGCCGGCGAAATAGCGGTGCAGATCGAATGGGGAGAACACGCCCCGGTCGGTGACGATGCCGGAGATGAGGTGCGGCGGGGTCATATCGAAGGCAGGATAATAGCCCTTCACGCCCTGCGCCGCCGTGCGCACACCCATGGCCTGCAGGGTAAATTCCGGGTCGCGCATCTCGATTTTGACGGTGTCCTTTGTCTCGTGGCCGATATCCGGCGCGCCGGTAACGAAGGTTGGAATGCCGAAGTGATTGGCGCAGATGGCGATCTGCAGCGTCCCGACCTTGTTGACGACATAGCCGTCGAGGCAGATCGCGTCCGCCGCGCAGGTAAAGAGGTCCACGTGCTCGCGCTCCATGACGAATGCGGGCATATTGTCGGTGATGACGGTCACGTCGAAGCCCATATCATGGCAGACCGTGGCCGTGAGGCGCGCTCCCTGAAAATAAGGCCGCGTCTCCGGGCAGAACAGGCGGAAGGTCTTCCCGGCCTGCCTCGCCTCCTTCAGCATCATGCCGACGATCGTTTCACCGAAGCACTGCGTCATGACCGTGCCGCCGTCTGGGATGAGCGGCACGAGATACCTTGCAATCTCATTTACCTTGCTGTAGCGGCGGTTGTTGGCGTTTACGGCGTGCTCCCGGATGGCAAGATCGACGGGCCGCGCCTCGCGGAGCGCCAGCTTCGCCGCCTCCAGGCAGCCGTCACAGACCAGCTTCATCCGCTTGTACGTGGTCGGACGCGCGTTCGAAATAGTTTCGTCCGCCGCCTGCAAAAAGCGCAGCTGCTCCTCTGCCGGTTTTTCCCGGCACTCATACGCGGCCAGCGCCATGCCCATGGCCGCCGCCGTATACGGCCCCGCGCTCTGCGTGACCATGTCGCGGATGGCCTGCATGACCTCCACGTGCGTTTTGCAGCGGACAAACTCGATTTTCGCCGGATAGATCCGGCGGTCGAGAATCCGCACCTCGCCCGCATCGTACCACGCAACGTTTTCATATTGCAGCATGAAGGCCAGCCCTTCATCGGCCCGGAACTGTGTCATACATCCATCTCCTCCAGAATTTTTTCAAGATAGCGGCTGAACCGCTCCGCGACCGCCGCGCCCGTTTCGTTGACCTCCTCGCCGGAGACGGCCTCGCCCGTGATGCCGGCGGCCATGTTGGTGATCACGGAAATGCCCAGCAGCGGCAGACCACAGTGCGCCGCCGTCAGCGCCTCCGTTACAGTCGACATCCCCACGGCGTCGCCGCCGAGCAGGCGGATGGCGCGAATTTCGGCAGGCGTTTCAAACTGCGGGCCGGGCATGAAGAAATACACGCCCTCGTGCACGGAAAAGCCGAGCTTTGCCGCGCAGGACTTCGCCAGCTCGCGCAGCTCCGGCGTGTACATCCGCGTAACGTCAAAGAAGCGCGGGCCGAATTCGTCCACGTTCCGGCCCCGCATGGGGCTGGAGCCGTTGAGCTTGATGTGGTCGGCGATCAGCATGAAATCGCCGCGATGATAGGCAAGATTCACGCCGCCCGCCGCGTTCGTCACGATCAGCGCACGGACGCCGAGCAGCTTCAAAAGCCGCACCGGCTGCGTCAGCTGCTCGAAATCGTAGCCCTCGTAGCTGTGAAAGCGTCCCGCGAGGCACACGAGCTTCTTTCCGGCCAGCTCGCCGAACATCAGCTTTCCGGCGTGGCCGGGGGCCGTGGAAACGGGGAAATTCGGGACCTCGTGATAGTCGATCTCGACGGTATTCTGAAGTCTTTCCGCAAACGGCCCAAGCGATGAGCCGAGGATCACCGCGATCTGCGGCGCAAACGGCATTCTTGTCCGGACATAGTCCGCGCCTGCTTCATAAAATTCATACGGTTCATTCATTGCACTGTCCGCCTTTCTTTTTTCTTTATCATACCGCGCGGAGGTGCGTTCCGTCAACCAAAACCGCAGCGGCGGCGCAATCGGCAGGGGTGGGTGCTGTCGAATGCGGTTGACTTTATGCGCGGCGTGTGATATAATTGTATCAATACAGTTCATACAGTCGGGGAGGAAAACTTCCGTGATCGCGATCAATTACCGGGATCCGAGGCCCATTTATGAGCAGATCCAGGCCGAGCTGCGCAGACTGATGCTGACGGGAGCGCTGCCGCCCGGCAGCAGGCTTCCGTCCGTGCGGGAGCTGGCCGGACAGCTGGCCATCAATCCCAACACCATCCAGCGCGCCTACCGGGAGCTGGAATCGGAAGGGTACATTCTTTCCGTCGCCGGGAAGGGCTCGTTCGTCGCGCAGGTCGACCGGCTTGCCGAGCAGCAGAAAAAGGAGGCCCTCAACGCATTCCGGGCAGCGGCGCAGCGGCTGCGCGCGCTCGGACTGAGCGCAGAGGCGCTCGCGTCACTTCTGACGCAGGAGGAACCGACAGATGATTGAACTTTCACACGTGACAAAAACCTTCGGCGGCGCAACGCGCGCGCTGGACGATCTGACGCTCACCGTGCCGCAGGGCGTGGTCTACGGGCTTGTCGGCTCAAACGGCGCGGGAAAGACCACCGTCATTCGCCATATTACAGGCATTTTCCGTCAGGATTCCGGCAGCGTGACCATCGGCGGTCTGCCGGTCTATGAAAACCCGGCCGTCAAGAGCCGCATCGGCTATATCCCGGACGATCTCGGCGTATTCGGCGGCGGGACGCTCCGGGAGCTGGCGGCTTTTTACCGCACGATGTACCCGCGCTTTGACGCAAAGCGCTACGCGGCGCTGCGCGACGTGTTCCGGCTGGACGAGGCAACGCCGCTGCGCCGGTTCTCCAAGGGGATGCAGAAGCACGCGGCCTTCTGGCTGACGCTGAGCCTGCGGCCGGACTATCTCGTGCTCGACGAGCCGGTCGACGGGCTTGACCCCGTCATGCGGCGGCAGATCTGGAGTCTGGTCGTCGAGGATGTGGCGGGCTACGGCACGACGGTGCTGGTATCGTCGCACAATCTGCGCGAGCTGGAGGACATCTGCGACCATGTCGGCATCATGCACATGGGCCATATGCTTCTGGAGCGGTCGCTGTCCGACCTGCAGGACAATTTCGTCAAGGTGCAGCTCGTGACGGAGAATCCGCTGCCGCCCTCGCTTCACATTCTGCACGAGAGCACGCTCGGGCGGGTGCAGACGCTGATCCTGCGCGGCGATCCGCAGACCGTCGCGGACGAGCTGGCGGCCAGCGCGCCGATGCTCTGCGATCTGCTGCCGCTGAGTCTGGAGGAGATCTTCATCTACGAGTTGGGAGGGACCGGCTATGACGTCAAAAATCTCGTGCTTTGACCGCGCGGTCTTCCGGCGGGCACTGAAAATGACCGCGCCGGTCTGGATTCTGTACGCGCTTTACGAGCTGCTTCTGCCGCTGCGGCTGTTTTCCTTCTGCCGGGGCCTTTCGTCCGGTGCGGATAATTATATCGTGCAGATTGAAAAAACGCTCCTGAGCTATGCGCGCTTCAACGCCTCCATCGTTCCGTTCCTGCTCGGCGGGCTTCTGGCATGGGTGCTGTTTTCCTGGCTGTTCCGGGCGGGCACGGCCTATTTCTACGCTGCGCTGCCCGTGCGGGCGCGAGACGCTGTTTCTGACGAATTATCTGACGGGCGTGCTGCTGTGCGCTGCGCCCGCGCTCTTGTCGGCGCTGCTTTTATGGGCGGTGGGCGCAGGCTTCGGCGCGGCGGCATTCGTGCCCGCGATGCAGGTCTTTGCCGCGGCGATGCTGGGCTTTTTGCTGTTTTCTCGTTCGCGGTGCTGGTCTGCTGCGTTGTGGGGCAGATGGCTGCGATGCCCATCGTCTATGTGATCCTGAATTTTACGTTCTTTGTTCTGGAAGCCATCGTGCGGCACCTGCTTTTTACGTTCGTCTACGGTATGCCCTACAGCCAGAGCAGCACCATGCAGTCGTTTGCGCTGCACGCCACGCCGGTGCTGGGGCTGCTGCAGGGCGGCTTCCGCGTTGCGACGGACTGGGCCGAGCGCGACGGTATGTACTATATGGAATTGAACCCGCAGCTGGAGGGCTGGGGCTATCTCGGCGCGCTGGCCGCGCTGGGGCTGGTGTTCGCGCTGTGCGCGTTCCTGCTTTTAAAGCACCGTGAAATGGAACGCAGCGGCGACGTGATCGCGGTCGGCTGGCTGCGCCCGGTCGCGCTGTATGTATTCACGATCGGCTGCGCGCTGGTGCTCGGCGCACTGATGGCAGAGCTGTTTTCCAGCCAAACGGCGGATAACTTCTGGTTCGTGCGTTCCAATGCGTTGTCCGGATTTATTTTGTATAGGCGGGCAGCGTTGATCAAGCTAAAGAAGAGATCTCCGAACTCAGCTTCCATCTTATCTGCGTCCATCCTGTCTATCTCGGTTTTCAACTCATTAAATTCCTCCTGTACCTTATCCCATACTTGATCACGTTGTTCCCAGTCGAAACCTACGTTACGGGCCTTATCTTGGATACGATGCGCTTTTACTACGGATGGGAGGGAAGCGGGAACACCCTCCAGTACGGTTTTGTTACCCCCCTTTTCTTTCAACTTAAGCTGCTCCCAGCTTTGCTCTACCTTTTGAGCGGTATCGGCGGAGGTATCTCCGAATACGTGTGGATGGCGGTAAATCAGTTTCTGGCAAAGGCTGTCGCAGACATCCTTGATATCGAAAGCTTCTTTTTCCTCGCCGATCTTGGAGTAAAAGACGATGTGCAATAACAGGTCTCCTAATTCTTTTTTTATGTTTGTGTTATCCTCACGCATCAAGGCCTCGCATAGTTCATAGGTTTCCTCGATCGTATTCGTGCGGAGGCTCTCGTTTGTCTGTTTACGATCCCAAGGGCATTTTACCCGTAATTCATCCAGAATGTCGAGTAATTGCCCGAAGGCTTCCATCTTCTCTTCTCA